>Ga0306924_10009150_pt1 | contig 10039 bp, 6 predicted proteins | sample sta12Can44000111_FD_203756 | JGI IMG/M metagenome (GOLD analysis project Ga0306924, IMG submission 203756) | Lab enrichment of tropical soil microbial communities from Luquillo Experimental Forest, Puerto Rico - statanox.12C.anox.44.000.111 (v2)... | ecosystem: Environmental > Terrestrial > Soil... | reverse complement strand
GTCGCGCTGGACGGCACGATCGTGGCGGTGGCCAACCCGGCCATCCAGGAGCACCTGAACGCCTCGCTGGCCGGCATCCAGTGGGTCACCAACGCCTACCTGCTGGCCCTGGCGGTCAGCCTGATGGCCATGGGCAAGCTGGGTGACCGGTTCGGGCACAAGAAGGTGTTCATGACCGGGGTGACCGGCTTCGCGCTGAGCTCGGCGGCCATCGGTCTTTCCGGCACCATCGCCAGCAGCCTCGGCCTGGTCATCGCGTTCCGGGTGCTGCAGGGCGTATTCGGCGCCATGCTGCAGCCGACCGCGCTGGCCCTGCTGCGGGCGACGTTCCCGGCAGAGAAGCTGAACCGGGCCATCGGCGTCTGGGGCGCCGTCATCGGCGCGTCCACCGCCGCCGGCCCGATCGTGGGCGGGCTGCTGGTGCAGCACGTCGGCTGGGAAGCCTGCTTCTACGTGAACGTCCCGGTCGGGGCGGCCGCCCTGGTCATGAGCCTGTTCGTGCTGCGCGAGACCCCGCCCTCGCCGGCCGCCAGCTCGCTGGACATCCCCGGCATCGCCGCCCTCTCCGTCGCGCTGTTCCTGCTGATCTGGGGCCTGATCAAGGGCGGGTCCTACGGCTGGGGTTCGGCCCAGACGCTGGCGTTCCTCGGCGGCTCCGCGCTGGTCGGGCTGCTGTTCGTGGTGCGCGAGCACCGGGCCAGGCAGCCGCTGCTGCCGCTGCGGCTGTTCCGCTCAGTGTCCCTGTCGGCCGGGGTGGTGCTGGTCGTGCTGCTGATGTTCGCGCTGTTCGGCGCCATGTTCTTCATGACCTTCTACCTGGAGAACGTGCACGGCCTCGACCCGGTGGGCGCGGGCGTGCGGCTGCTGCCGATGACCGCGATGCTGATCGTCGGCGCGCCGCTGGCCGGGGCGCTGATCACCAAGGTGGGCCCGCGCATCCCGATCGTGGCCGGCATGACGCTGGCGGCGGTGGCCCTGTTCGGCCTGTCCGGGCTGGGCGCCACCTCCAGCCCGAACGACACCATCGTCTGGTTCATCCTGCTCGGCCTGGGGCTCAGCCCGGTGATGGTCGGCGCCACCGACGTGATCGTGGGCAACGCGCCGGTCGAGCTGGCCGGCGTGGCCGGCGGCCTGCAATCCACCGCGATGCAGATCGGCGGGACCCTCGGCACCGCCGTGCTCGGCGCGGTCATGTCCGCCCGGATCAGCACCCTGCTGCCGGCCAGCTGGCAGGCCGCCCACCTGCCGCCGCTGACCGGGGCCCAGCAGGCCGCGGTCGAGAGCGCGGTCTCGGTCGGGGCGGCGCCGGTGACCAGCAGTACCCCGCCCCAGGTCGCCAGCGTGATCACCGACATCAGCCACGCCACGTTCGCCAGCGGCATGCACACCGCCTTCCTGGTGGCGGCCGCGGTCGCCCTGGCCGGCGCGCTGATCGGCCTGCTCATCCGCCCCGGCCGCGTCGGCGCCGAAGGCGCCCACGCCGGCCTCTGACGATCATTACGTGACGTCGCACCCCCGCAGCGGGGGTGCGACGTCACGCAATCATGAAGGGGAGGGCTTCCGCCAGCTGGACGCGGAGGGCGGCGGGGTCTTCGGCGCGGAGGGGGACGTGGAGCTCGGCGCCTGGTTCGGCCTGCTGCTGGGCAGGCAGGGCGTCGCCGGGCCGGGTGACGTGCACGTACACCGTGGTCTTCGGAGTGACGAGGTGGAGGGCGTAGCGGTCCGTCATCTCCTCGACGGTGATCTGGCCGGGGGCGGTGGCCGCGGCGGGGGTGGCGGCGCCGTAGGTGAGCAGCGCCGGCGCGAAGGCGGGCGCCAGCAGGCGGGTGCAGGTGCCCGGGGGGCCCATGGCCATGGCGATGACCGGCGTGCTGGCGTCGCGCAGCAGTTCCAGCACCGGGAGCACGTCCGCGGCCGACCGCGCGGTCCCCACCAGCTTGACGACGGCGCAGCGGTCGCGGAGGTCGCGATACGTGCCGAGCAGACCGGACGGCATCCGGTCGAACCAGTGCTGCGACGCGATGACCTGCGTCGGCGACTCACCGCCCCAGCCCGACACGAGATCCAGGCTGTCCGCTTCCACGTCGATGTAGGCGCAGCCGGATTCCCAGGCGGTGCGCAGGATGCCGGCCCGTTCGGATTCCGGACCCGTGAACCCGCCGCGTTCACGCTCCGGACGGCACGTGAGGATGAGCGGGACCGGGGAGTTCGCCACCAGCTTGGAGACGTCGAAGGTGCGCATCAGGTCGAGGCGGACTTCGGCCAGGCCGATGCGCGGGGCCAGGCGGTCGAGCTCGCGCAGGCACCCGTCCGTGTCCTGCGGGCCGAACGAGGCGGCGATACGGTTCACCGGCGGGGTCTCGGGCAGCCGGGTCAGCTGGGCGAGCACCTCCAGGGCGATGGCGTCGGGGCGGCGGCCCTCGGTGTCGACGGTGAGCACCGAGAGGTCCTCGTAGACCGGCAGCCGCCGCTTGTACACCTCGTCCAGGTCGGGCCGGTGCAGCATGGGCCGGAACTCGTCGCTCTTGACCCGGGCCATGGCCTCGTGGTAGCTGACCCGGAGGTAGACGACCCGGGCGTGGCGCAGCACCGCCCGGCTCCGCGGGTCCTCCAGGGCGCCGCCGCCCAGGGCCACCACGGCGTCCGGCCCGCGGACCAGGTCGGCCACCGTGACGTGCTCAAGCTGGCGGAACCAGGGTTCGCCCTCGGTGCGGAAGATGTCGCGGATGTCGCGGCCGAGGCGCTGTTCGATCAGCACGTCGCTGTCCACGAAGGGCTGGCCGAGCCGTTCGGCCACGATGTGCCCCACCGTGGTCTTGCCGGCCCCCATGAAGCCGACCAGCACCACCACCATCGGTTCTCCTTCGCGTAAGCGTGCTGACGAGGTGGATGCTACCGTCGGCGGCTGCTCATCCCGGCATGCTGCGCGATAACCCCTGCATCCGTCTCCTGTACCTGGGCCTGTGAGACTGGCTCACGGGTTGCTCCTATCATCAGAGGTGCCTTTTCCCGACGCAGGGAGGACGATGGCTGATGTCCGCTGAACCGCCGGCGAATTCCGAACCGGTTCCCGATGACCCGATCGGTGTCCGCTATCCCAACACGGCCCGTATCTGGAACTACCAGCTCGGCGGCAAGGACAATTTCGCAGTCGACCGGGCGGCGTCCGACGCGGCCAATGCGATGGTCTCGGCGCTGGGCGTGCCGGCCGGTGCCGATACCGCCATCGAGAGCCGCCACCTGCTGCAGCGGATGGTCGACTACATGCTCGGCCAGGGCGTCCGCCAGTTCCTCGATCTCGGCTCGGGCCTGCCGAACATGGCCAACACCCACCAGATCGCGCACCGGGTGGCGCCGGAGGCGCGCATCGTCTACGTGGACGTCGATCCGATGGTGTCGACCCACGCCGCCGCCCTGATGGCCGACTCCAACGTCATCACGCTCCGGGCGGACCTGCGCGAACCGGAGCAGGTGCTCGGCGACGCCCAGGTTCGCGACCTGCTCGACTTCGGGCAGCCGGTCGGGATCATGTTCATGTGCGTCCTGCACTGCCTGTGGGACAAGGAAGACCCGTGGGGGGTGGTACGGCAGTTCCGGGATGCGGTGCCGCCGGGCAGCTACCTGGCCCTCAGCCACATGACCGACGAAGCCCACCCGGAAGCGGCCGAGGGGCTCTTCCGCATCTCCCAGGACCTGCACTGGAACACCCCGCTCATCTCGCGGAGCCGCGCCGACATCGCCCGGTTCTTCGACGGGTTCACACTGGTCGAGCCCGGCCTGGTGCCCCCGGCGCAGTGGCATCCCGAGCTGGACAAGCCGCTCCGCCGTCCCGGCGAGCGAGGTGGCGACGACGTACCCGTGCTCAGGCTGATCGTCCCCGAGCCAGCCGAGCCCGATCGCGGCGTCGCCTGGCACTTCTGCGGCATCGGCACCAAGGACTAGGGGCGGCAGGCGCGGCGGATTAGGTCTTGCCAGCCACGGGCGATGCGGCCAGCGGTCCGGGGGGCGGGTTCGGCTAGGTCGTCGGCGGACAGGTAGAGCAGGAGCGGGCCGTCCAGGGCGGCGGTGAGCTGGATGGCGAGTATGTCCAGGTCGACGGGGCCGAGGTCCATCTGGCTGAGCAGGACCTTGATGTGCAGCTGGGACATCGGGGTGCGGGATCCGGCCGGGATGGGCTGGCTGCCGTCCAGGGTGGCGCGGGCGATTTCCCGGTGCTCGATCAGGAAGCCGATCCGGGCCCGGCCGTAGGCGACGAGGCGGTCCAGCGGGGGCGCGCCCGGGCCCAGCGGCGGCGGGCCGGTGAGCACGAGCTCCTGGAAGGACCGTTCGGCATCATCCAGCAGCGCCCGGAAGATGCCTGCCCGGGTCCCGAACCGGCGGAACACCGTCCCCTTGCCCAGCCCGGCCCGCTCGGCCAGCCCGTCCATGGTCAGCTTGTCCGCCCCCTCCTCGGCCAGCATCTCGCGGGCGGTGGCCAGCAGGAGCCGCCGGTTGCGCGCGGCGTCGGCGCGCTCGGCGGGTTCCGCTCCCCAGGACAACACGGGCTGGTCCACGGGATTCACTCTACGGCCGGAATACTAAGCGGGGTAAAGTCCGCGTCCTGGTCAGGCAGGTGACCGGGTTCTGAGCTACCCCACGTCGGCCAGGAGCGCCGCCAGGGCCATGACCTCGTCCGGCGTGGCGCTCCCGGGCGGCAGGTGGTCCCGGGCCGCCTGGTTGGCCAGCCGCTGCAGCACCTCGTTCAGCGGGGTCGGCACGCCATGCTCGCGGCCGAGTAGGACGATCTCCCCGTTGAGGAAGTCGGCCTCGATCGACCCGGTGCCGCGGGTCAGGCTCTGCCAGGACGAACCGCCGACCCGTTCGGCCCCGTTGACCGGCAGGATCTGGACGCGGTCGGCGCGGAGCTGGGCGCTCTCCCGTTCGCGGGCGTAGGCGATGCCCGCCGCGTCGAGCACCGCGCGCCCTTCGGCGGTCACCCGGCGGCGCAGCTCGGTCGCGTGCAACCAGGCATCGTGGCCGCACACCGCCTCGGTCGCGTTGCTCAGGTTGGCCAGCAGCTTGCCGTACTTCCACCGCATCACGTCCGGGACGACCGGGGCCAGGAAGCCGCTGCCGGCCAGGTCGGCGCCGATCTGCTCGGCGATCGCATCGGTCCCGGACGGGTACCGTCCGACGTGCAGCAGGCCGGCCAGCGGGGCGCCGTTGGCCTCGACCACGCCTGGCTCCAGGTGCGTGGCCGGCAGCCACACGCACATCCCGTACACCTGGCGGAAGCGGCGCAACGCGAGCCGTTCGCTGGCCACCCCGTTCTGCGCGCACACCACCGGCAGCGCGTCCGCGGCTACGGTGCTGTTCCGCACAGGCTGCCAGGCCCATTCGGCCAGCAACGGATCGGCGTCCTGGGTCTTGGTCGCCAGGATGAGGACATCGTCCTCGCGGAGGCCGAGTTCGCCGGGGCCGCCGATGGCGGGAGTGTCCAGCGTGGACGTGCCGTCCGGGGTGGCCAGGCTCAGGCCGCGTGCCTTTAGCGCGTCGAGGTGGCGGCCGCGGGCGACCAGGACGACCTCGTGCCCGCCGACGGACAGCCGCCCGCCGATGGTGCCGCCGATCGCGCCGGCCCCGATGACGATGTAGCGCATCGCATCGATTGTGTCAGGACCGGGGCCGGGCTCCGGCTGAGAGGTTCTCCTTAGGCACTCCTCAACCTCCCTTCATCGCCGGCTGTCAATGTCGTGCCGCTGACCGTCGCCTTGGAGGTCCTGAGGTGTCACTGCCATCCGCGCTCCCCCTGCCGCTGTCCGCGGGCGGCTCACCGGCGGCGGGCCCGCGCCGCCGCCGGTGGGAGTTCTGGCGCTCCCCGGAGGGCCAGCCGCCGTGGGCGCGGCCGGCGCTGCTCGGCATCTCGGTGGTGGCCGCGCTGCTGTACGCGCGGAACCTCGCCGACGCCGGGCTGGCGCCGTTCTACTCGGTCGCGGTCAAGAGCATGTCGGTGAGCTGGAAGGCATTCTTCTACGGCGCGTTCGACCCCCAGGCGACGATCACCATCGACAAGCTCGCCGGGTCGTTCCTGCCGCAAGCCCTGTCCGCGCGCATCTTCGGCTTCCACCCCTGGGCGCTGGCGCTGCCGCAGGTGATCGAGGGCGTCGTCTCCGTCCTGGCCATGTACCGCGTGGTGCGCCGCTGGGCCGGGCCGGTCCCCGGGCTGCTGGCCGCCGGGATCTTCGCCGCCACGCCGATCGCGGCGTCCATGTTCGGGCACAGCATGGAGGACGGCGCCCTGACCATGTGCCTGGTGCTCGCGGCGGACAGCTGGCAGCGGGCGGTCATGGAGGGGCGGCTGCGCTCGCTGTGCTGGGCGGGCGTCTGGGTAGGGCTGGGATTCCAGGCCAAGATGCTGCAGGCGTGGATGATCCTGCCGGCGCTGGGCATCGGCTACCTGCTGGCCGCGCCGGGCGGCTTGGGCCGACGGCTGTGGCAGCTCGGCGTGGCCGGGCTGGTGATGCTGGCCGTCTCGCTGTCCTGGATCGCCTTGTACACCGTTACCCCGGCCGCGGACCGGCCGTACGTGGACGGGTCGACGAACAACAGCGCGGTGGCCATGGTGTTCGGGTACAACGGCGTCGAGCGGTTCGGGATATCGTTCCCCGGTTCGGTCGCGTCGTTCAGCGGGGACAGGGACGGGGGCGGGGGTGGTCCTGTCGGGCGGGTGGCCCCGGCGGCGGGCCAGCAGTACAACGCCGGCGGGTTCCTCGGCCGCTCCGGGGGCTGGACGAAGCTGGCCGGCGGCCGGTTCGGCCCGGAGATCGGCTGGCTATACCCGCTCGCCCTGCTGACGCTGATCGCCGGGCTGGCCTGGCGGGCCCGGGCCGGACGCAACGATCAGCTGCGGGCCGGGCTGGTCATGTGGGGTACCTGGCTGCTGACGTTCGGCGTGATCTACAGCGTGATGGGCAACATCCCGCACACCGCCTACGTGGCCTCGCTGGCCCCGCCGCTGGCCGCCCTGTCCGGCGCGGGGATCGTGCTGTTCTGGCGGTGGTACCGGTCCGGCAGCCGGGCCGGCTGGCTGCTGCCGGCGGCGGTGGCCCTGGAGGTCGGCTGGGCCTACCACCTGTGGTCGGGGTACCGCAGTTTCCTGCCGTGGGTGCTTCCGGCTGCGATCGTGGCGGGGGTGGCGGCCGTCGCGGTCATGGTGGCGGCGCGGTTGTCACGGCGGGCCCGGGGCGCGGTGCTGGGGGTGGGCCTCACCGCGGGGGTGGCGGCCATGCTGGCGGCGCCGACGGCCTGGTCGGCGTCGGTGCTCGACAGCCGGTACGCGGGCAGTTCGTTTGACGCGGGCGCGGGGCCGGCCGGGGGCTTCGGGGCGAGTGGCGGGAGGCCCGGGGCGGGCGGTGCTTTCCGGCCGACCGAGTCGCCCGCCGGGCCCGCGGGTGGCTTCCCTGGGGGCGGAGGCGGAGCGCCTGGAGGCGGTTTCCCCGGCGGCGAGCGGGGCACCGGTCAGCAGGGCGGGCCGGGCGGCCTGGGCGGAGCCGCCGCCCAGCTGGCCGGCCCGGGCGGAGGGGCCGGGGGTATCTTCGGCAGCACCGGCCTGACCGGCAGCCAGCAGCAACTCGTCCGTTACGTCAGCGCTCACCGCGACGGTGCCTCTTACCTGCTCGCGGTGCAGTCCTGGACGGAAGCCTCGGCGTACATCCTGGCGACCGGCCAGGAGGTGATGCCGATGGGCGGCTTCAGCGGGTCGGTGCCCGAACCGACGCTGACCCGGGTCCGGCAGCTCGTGGCCACCGGCCAGCTCAGGTTCTTCCTGCTCGGCGGGGCAGGTGCCGGGCTGGGCCGCGGCGGCGCCGGCGGGACGGCGGCGCAGGTCGCCAGCTGGGTGGAATCTGCCTGCGCCGTGGTCCCGGCCCAGGACTACGGAGCCACCTCGGGCGGCGCGGGGACGTTGTACCAATGCGGATCCCGCGGGTAGCGCCCGGATAAGGTCGCGTTTGCCTGCCGGTGATGGCGGGGGCGGGCATCGCCGGGACCCAGCCGCGTATGCTTCGGGGCAAACTGGTGGCGGACAATCCGTAGGGTCAGGCCGGGTCGGCGAACTGGGGCGGACGCCGGCCGAACTCGGCGGCGACCGCCTCGACCTGGTTCGGGCTGCCGATCAGCGCGCCGATCTCCTTCTGCTCGGCGGCGAAGCCCGCGGCCAGGTCAACCCGGCCGGCCAGGTCGAGCAGCCGCTTGGCCGCGCGGATGGCGTGCGGGCTGCGGGCGGCGATGCCGCGGGCCAGTTCGAGCGCGGCTTCCCGCGGGTCGGGGTCGACCCTGGTGGCCAGGCCCAGCGTGACGGCCTCCTCGCCGCGCACCGTGCGGCCGGAGAAGGTCAGCTCCTTGGCCACGTCCCGGCCGACCAGCTCGGGCAGTAGCTGGCTGCCGGTCATGTCGGGGATCAGGCCCCACCTGATCTCCAGCACCGACATCCGCGCGTCCGGCGCGACGATACGGATGTCGGCGCCGAGCGCGATCTGCAGGCCGCCGCCCAGGGCGTTGCCGGTCACGGCCGCGATGACCGGGACCGGCAGCTCAGTCCAGACGTACGCGGCGCGCTGCCCGGTCGCCCGGGCCGGGCCCTGGGCCGGCGGCAGGTCGACCTGCAGGCTGAGCCGCTCGCCGTCCCGCATGGCCTGGAACGCGCCGAAGTCCAGGCCCGCGCAGAAGTCGGGGCCCTCACCGGACAGCACGACGGCGCGGACGCCGGGTTCGGACTTGAGCCGCTCGCCCGCCGTGATCAGGCCGGCGAACATCGCATTGTCGAGCGCGTTGCGCTTCTCCGGCCGGTTCAGCCGGACGTCCGCCACCCCGTCGGTAATCGTCACCGTGACACGCTGTTCGGTCATCGCCTCTCCCTCGTCCGGGTCCTGAACGGAAGGTTAGCCTGGGAAGCGGGGACCGCCGCAGGGAGGAGGCAGCGTGGACACGACCGGGACGACCACGAGCCGGGAGGTCACGGCGCGGGAGGTGGCGGCCCGGATGGCTATCGCCGCGGCCGCCTGGCTCGACGCGCTCGACCCGGCGCAGCGCGCCGTGGCCGCCGGCGACGCGCCCAGCGCGGACGCCGGGTCCGACGCCGAGCGCAGGCGCTGGTTCTACACGCCTACCGACCATGGCGGCCTGACCCTGGGCGCCCAGCGCCCGGCCCAGCAGCGGCTGGCTCACCAGCTCGTCGCGTCCGGGCTGTCCGTCGCCGGGTACGTTACCGTGGCCACCATCGTCGGGCTGGACAACGTGCTCGACCAGGTCGAGGGCTGGAGCGTCGACTGGGGCCGGGAACGGGGCCGCGACCCGGGCCTGTACTACCTGCGGGTGTTCGGCGAGCCGGGCGGCGCGGCGCCGTGGGGCTGGCGGTTCGGCGGCCATCACGTGTCGCTGAACAACCTCGTCGTCGACGGCGCGGTCCAGTCGACGACCCCGTGCTTCTTCGGCGCCGACCCGGCGGTCTCCCCGCTGCTGGGGCCGGCGCCGCTGCGCCCACTGGCCGGGGCCGAGGACCCGGCCCGCGAGCTCGTCCGATCGCTAGACCCGGACCAGGCCGCCCGGGCGATCCTGCTGGACCGGGCGCCGTCGGACATCGTGGGCGGCAACCGGGCCCAGCTCTCCGACGGCGACCAGATGTGTCACCTGCGCGACATCTGGCGCGGCCAGTTCACCGATCCGGGGCTGCTGGACCGGGTGACCCAGATGGGCGACGGCGCGGAACGGGCCTCCGGCTACGGCGCCGCCGACCACCGGCGGCTCGCGCTGAGCACCGCGCCGAAGGGCCTGGCCGCGGCGGAGCTCAGCGCCGGGCAGCGGGACCTGCTGCGCGCGCTGCTGGCCACCTACCTGGGCCGGGCCCCTGACGGCATGGCCCCGGACCTGGACGAGGCCGCGCTGGACGCGGTGCACCTGGCCTGGGCCGGGCCCACCGGCCTGGGCCAGCCGCATTACTACCGGCTTCAGGGACCGCGGCTGCTGATCGAGTACGACAACACGCAGCGGCAGGCGAACCACG
>Ga0306924_10009147_pt1 | contig 10041 bp, 10 predicted proteins | sample sta12Can44000111_FD_203756 | JGI IMG/M metagenome (GOLD analysis project Ga0306924, IMG submission 203756) | Lab enrichment of tropical soil microbial communities from Luquillo Experimental Forest, Puerto Rico - statanox.12C.anox.44.000.111 (v2)... | ecosystem: Environmental > Terrestrial >... | reverse complement strand
GTCAAAGACGTGCAAGGCGTCCTGGGTCACAGCAGGGCCGACACCACGGTGAACGTCTATATGCAGCAGATCGAGGCGGGCGTGAAGCAGACGCTCGACGCGATCTACTCGGAGCTGACGACGCCGAAAATAAGGGCTGGATTGTGAAAACTTTCCGAAAATTTGGTACGGTTTGGTACGGTCGGGATTTTCGATGGCCTGCAAGTGATAGAATCAAAAGCACTGGGCGCTTAACTCAGCGGTAGAGTGCCATCTTCACACCCTGTCCGTAAGAAGCAACAGATTGATTTCAAAGCAACTCGGGGACTGCCAAGTAACCCAAATCACCGCAAGGATACAGATTTAACGGGAGCTGACTCGGGAGTTGTTGTTGAGGAGTTTTTGGCGCGATAGCGGCAGATGCGTGATCTCACGCATGGCGTCCCCGTGATAATGCCGTTGTGCCACCCCGGATATTTCGCCACATGCGTGCGCTCCTAAAGGATTTTGTGCCGCAAGTCCTCCGGCACTCCCTTAGGATCCTTCATAATGCGATCCATCGCCTGGCGCAGCCGATCGAGAGTGTCGGCGCCCTGGAGATTCGGAACGATCACAAATCCATCCTCGGCGTACGCCTTGGCCCACATCTGCTGAGACTGTGAAGGGCGTGGTCCATGGTGATTGCGAGTTGGAATGTGAATTCGATTCGGGCGCGATTGGAGCACGTCAGAGGCTGGCTCACGCAGCGGAATCCGGATGTTTTGCTACTACAGGAACTGAAGGCAGTCGAATTTCCGGCAGAACTGTTTCAGGAGCTGGGATATACGAGCGCGGCGGTTACGCAGAAGAGCTATAACGGGGTGGCGATCTTATCGCACTCGCCGATCAAGGTGGTTTCGACCACGCTTGTGGGCGATGAAGCGGACAGCCATGCGCGATTTCAGGAAGTCGTAATCCGCGACATACGAGTAGGGAGTGAATCGGGAGTTGGTAAGGATTGAGCAGAAACGACGCGGACAGGGAACTTGTGTATAATGATGAACTTACCGCAAAAAAGTGGGCGCTTAACTCAGCGGTAGAGTGCCATCTTCACACGGTGGAAGTCATAGGTTCGAATCCTATAGCGCCCACCAAATCAATATTTTAGCGGCCCTGCCCTTCAATCTGGGCACAATTTGGGCACAGTTTATTGCAAGCGGCTCGAAATGCTCAACTGTGCTTCTCTCTTTGCTGACGTAGTCGATTGCACGTATCGGTCAGCGGTGACGCTCACATTGCTGTGTCTCATCAGGCTCTGAATCAGCTTCAGGTCAGCACCGTTCTCTTTCAGGAGAGTACCGAATGAATGGCGTAGAGTGTGCCAGCCGATTCGCTTCGTTATCCCAGCCCGAATAGCAGCAGGTTTGATGTGCTTTTCCAGTGCAGTGTTCGGCCAAAGCGGCTGTGTGCCCTTTTTCTTCGCAGAGGAAAACACGAAGTTCTCTGCTTGGTTGTATGCGCACTCAGCACGCCAGTTCATGAGGACTTCAGCAAGGTCTGATTCCAGCGGTACTGGCTTCTTGCTTGCTTCCGTCTTCATCTCCGTTTCGTGGGTACGCACCCAGCCTTGACGAAGCCGAATTTCTCCAGCCTCGAAGCAGCAATCCTGCCAGCGCAGGCCAGCCACTTCAGACACCCTGCAGCCTGTCACGCCTGCGGTGTAGACCATGGTGCGATAGATGCCTTCGAGTTCACTCAGTAACGCTCTGAGTTCATCAATGGTAAGCACCTCGGGCTCACAGCGGCGTTTCGCAGTCTGACGTACACATGCAATCGGGTTGCGGTCGAAGAACTCCCAGCGGATTGCGTGCGAATAAATCGCTGACATGATGTTGCGCAACTTGGCTCTGGTTCCATTCGCTAACGACTTCAAGGTGCCGAGCCAGCGTTCGACTTCGACCGAGTGAATCTCGTAGAGGTTGAAGCCTTGCCACTTGGGTGTAATCCACTTGCTGAGGTAGCCGTTGTAGACATCCTGAGCATATGGAGACTTGTTCGGCAGTTCGTTCTTGGTGTAATGGGTCACCAGTTCACCAAACTTGCGTGGCACTCTGGATTCCTGATTGATGGTTGAGCGCAGAAACGCGCAGGCTTTAAGGGCCAATGCTTTCGAAGGGAACTCCTTCACCGTGCCGATTATCTCCCGCTTGTGCACGTCGTTCTCTCTCCAGCGCAATGTCCAGACATCACCATGCTTGCGTGCTTCTCGCCTGATTGAACCTTGTTGATACCGTTCACGAGGTTTCAAAGAATCTCCTTCGTGAGCGGCTGGCCGGAGAATTTTACATCAAGCCATTTCTGAAGAGAACTCGCTCGGAATCTCCAGTACCTTCCTATGTGAATAGCAGGGATGTCGCCGCTGCGAGCCAACTTCTGTACGGTCTTCTGGTGCAGGCCGAGCAATTTGGCCACCTGCACATCGTCAAGCAAGGGTTCGAACGGATGTGTCCGCTGAGAAAAGATCGACTCGTTGCCGTCAAGCGACTCGCCGGCATCCCCTGACCCAGTGCCATGGAGGTTCTGCCATCGTCGACTACAACTCATGTTTTGCCGCTCTCCCTTCTGGCTGAATTGGGCCTTTACAGGCCAATAAAAAACATTCGTTTCATAATTGGCGAGGGAAGGAGCGCAGGGAGGCGCTGTCAATCTCCGGAGCGAAGCGGAGCCGGAGGGCGCGGAAGCGAGCACGGCGCGGTTTTGGGTTTAATTAAGCGCCGGGCAGAGCTGCACAAGCGGGATTGACAGGAGGAGCCGAGCGGAGCTGAAGACTTCGCTGTGAAACGAATGCGAGGAAGGACGACCAGCCGAAGGCTGAACCGCTGGAGCTGGGGCCCGGAGAATTTGGTTTTCTCTGAGCATGTTTGTTGGAAGGTAGGAAGCAGTAGGAGCTGGTCAGCGCCTTTGCTGGGAGGCGGAGTAAACGCGTGAGCAGGCCTTGCCGATGAAAGAGGCGAGTGCAACCCAGCCAAACCCGGGAACACAGCATCGGCGATTCAGAGGCGAGTGGGCATGCCTTCGAGTAGCAATCGGCAGAAAGGCTGGGGGGCACGTTGAAGCCGGGATGGAGACCGAGGAAGGGACGGCGTTTGAGTCCCTTCCTCGGCGCGAGCCGTGTGGTGAACTCCCTCGAAGGGCCGGGATGGCGGGCTTGGCAGACAGTGGACTCAAAATCCTACCCGATCTCATCGTTGTTATTGTAAGTTATTGTGTTTACAGAACCATTGACGTATTGGCAGCAGTAAGGTCAGCGTTTCTTTCCGGGGCGGATCCCAGAAACAGGTTTTTGGCGGCGTTCTGTATCGCGTCGTCATGGCTGACGATCAGGGATTTCACGAAACACTCGTTTGCTTGTTCGGAGCCAGTGAGACCCATCTTAGCTGTCAGACCAAGTCACGCATAGCCACGCCGTGGTTTTCATAAGCGACGGGTCGCGTCATCTGCATCCATCCCCGTACTTCGGTTGGTAAATAGCACTCACACGTGGAGCTATCCAAGTCTCTTTCCAGTGGCTACACTACAGCTGTTCCGACCACGTCGGCAGTTGGCGACAACATCCGCCGAAGTCCCAATGACCAGCGCCCAGTACAGATCAAGAACCTCAAAAACACGGCGGGCAGCCGCAGGGCGCCGGCCCGACCTGGCTGTTGTCCTGGCGGCCTCGTCCGAGACTCTCACCATTGACCAATATCAAAAGCTTTCCCAAGGGACCGACCGCACCGTCGGAAAAGGCACACCGAGTCTTGACTTTCCTTTACTCGGACTCTTTGGCGAGATCGGGAGCCTGCTAAGCGAGCTCAAGAAAAAGCAGCGCGACACTGTTTCCTACTATGGTTATGAGGAGTCGGTTGTCGAAGAGCTTGGCGACGTACTGTGGTACTTTTCAAATCTGGCAACTCGTGCCGGCATTGTACTTTCCGAAATGGCATTGCAGATTCAGGCAAATGCAGATGGCCGCCGACGGGATCGTCACAAGGGCGACCTTATGTTCGCTGCCCTCCAGCCCGCTTTGAAACCCACCGGACCCGGCGATCAGGAGGCCTTTGAGGCCACCCTCATGCGATTGGCTGGAGAAGCCGGAAAGCTGGTTGCCGATTTTTCTGCCGGGCGCATCAATCGCAATTCAGACTTGCTTTCAGCTCACATGTCATCAATCTTCCGGGCGCTCATCAACGCCGCGAATGAAGCCCATGTCAGCCTAGGTGAAGCGGCTCATCGCAACTTGAGGAAGACGTCCGATCGATGGCCGGAAAAACGCATTCATCCGGCACTGTTCGACGCAGACCATGACGCCGCCGAGCAAATACCGCGACGCATAAAAATGCAGATATTTGAGAGGAAGGTCAAGAACCGGACGTACGTGTTCTTGCGGTGCAACGGTATCAATATTGGCGATCGTCTTACAGACAACAAACTTGAAACGGATGACTATCGATTCCATGACGTGTTTCACGTGTCATACGCCGCAATTCTCGGATGGTCCCCCGTTATGCGCGCATTGTTCCGTGTTAAGCGGAAGAGCCGTCCTGAATTGGACGAGGCAGAAGATGGTGCACGTGCCATTCTCATCGAAGAGGGCATCTCCACATGGGTCTTCAATCACGCAACCAGGCTCAATTATTTCGAAAACCTGGAGAGCCTCGACTACGGTTTGCTCAAGGCTGTGCGCGAGCTCGTGTCAGGATATGAAGCTGAACGGTGCCCCCTCTGGTTGTGGGAGGAAGCAATTTTGCGGGGCTATCAAGTGTTTCGGCAGTTCCGGAAGTATCGCTCCGGCACTGTCATTGCTGACCTGACCAAACGAACCATAACTTTCGAGAAAATGAAAACATGAAACCAGTCGCCTTCGTTGACGCACTCGCTGCCGTCAGCCTTCAAGATGTTTTCAATCCCTACAGCGACCGATGCACATTGCACGATCGGGCGGATGCTCCTCAAAGACGGCGAGCCAACCTCCTCGCTGTTGTCGAGGCTGCCTTTGGCGATGGCGTCGACTCCGTCTGGATAGCACGCGACTTGGGATACAGAGGCGGCAGGCGAACCGGCCTTCCGCTCACCGATGAAGTTCACCTGCAGACGTTCAGCGAGATTTACGGCGGCCTGCCCCTATCGCGCGCCACCAAGGGTCCGCCCGTAGCCGAGCGCACGGCAGCCATTATCTGGAAAGTTCTAGCTGAAATTAATAAACCGGTCTTCCTGTGGAATATCTTTCCCTTGCATCCATTTGAGCCAGGCGATCCGCTGTCCAACCGCTGTCACACGCGGGCGGAGCGCGAAGTATTCAGAGAAATGCTTTTAACACTTCTCAAGATGTTGCGGCCGAAAAACGTGATTGCGATTGGCAGGGATGCACACCAGTCCCTCTGCGAGCTTTCAATCGACTGTCATGCAGTCAGACACCCGAGTTACGGCGGACAGGCGGAATTCATTCGCGGGATGCACGAACTGTATAAGCTTCCTCCGCAACTCCAGCACTAATTCTCTCCCCTCGATTATCGCTGTTGTAGGTGTCCCTGCATTCTGAAAGAAGCTGCGTTACGGCTTTGCGGATGCCACCCTTGGGGACGTCGATCACGGCATGCGTAGACACGACGGTCAGGGGGCCGATCGTCACACCTGCTTCGCTGCTTACGAACGCCATAAGGCGAGCGAGCCCGATCAGATTTCCCAGCAGCCGCTCGATGTAATAATGATTTCGGTAAACTGCTGTCAGCATCAATCGGTTCTTACGATCGAGCTTGAAGCTCAGAAAACTCAGGCATTGCCGGTTCATTACCGGTCCCGCATCCCGCTCCGGATCGTAGATCGGAATATCGAGTGTTGGATCTGAAATCGTCAGTTCGTAGATATTCCGAAATGTCTTGCCGCCGCCATGCACGTGCTGCTTCATTTTGGCAGTCATGTCACTTAGTGGATTGATGACATTGCCATCACTCTTGGTCCGCCGAGTCATGCGCTCGAAATACCTGCCCCAATCCCCCTGCTTCTTGATGTGCTCGTAGACGCTCTCGTACACCCCGTAGAACTTCGGGGCGCCATGGCGCCGATAAAGATCTTGCGGAAAAATCGTGTTCGCCACCGCCTGGATCGGCATGGCATCTCGTGAGCGCAGAAATTTGTCCACCAGTTCTATTACGCGGCGATCAGATGCCGATTCACTCAAAGGCTCTGCAACGTCAACGATAACGTTGTGCCCTTCGTGGTCCGCCTTGGCATTTACAGCGTTGGCGGCATTAAGCCACGCCGCTGCGCACGTTGGCGCCGGTGTTATGGGCAGATACATTTGTCAGGTCCTCTCTCATTTCTGCGAATCCATAGAGCCTCGCCGTCAGATAGTCTTCGCTGAGCCAGGCATAGCCGCCGATGCCCCACAACGATCCCCAGCTGTTTCTAATCAGAATTATTTTGCTGAGGCTATTCCTCCCGTGACCGACTGCTATGACGGCGTGCCGACGTTTGGGATCGGGTGCCTCCCTCGCCGCAATCAGACCCTCGGCATCCGGCCGGTAAAACGCATCCGATAAAGTCATTGTGAGGATTACGGGTGCTCCCTTGTCCAGAAGCTGAATCACTTCGACAAGAGATGAATGTCCCCGTGCACTCTGGCGCCGATAGAGCGGAGTCGGCTTCGTCGGCGGCTTCCATGAAGCCTTGTCGGTCGGCACTGTCGCGAGATACGGCCAGACGTGTTCCGGGGGCTGGCCATCTAATTTGATAGCGTCAAGCATTCCTGCAAACGTGGCTCCTTTATCCGGAGTTCCGCCGTCCCTCTTCAGCGCATGAAAGTACGCGAACTCGCACGAGAGCGGCTCCCAGCCCGGACGCTTTGCGGCATGCGCATCACTTGCGGCAAAAGCCATGCACGTCGGCCGAGCGCCCTGATCGCGAACAGGTCCAAATAGGGAGCGCAGGTCACAGTCGATCGCCGCTGCCATCAGGCGGCCTCCAGCCGAAGGCGCCTTTCGGCGTGAGACCATCCCTCGTCTTCCGGACCGCTGAAATCATAGTGAACACAAAAAGCACCCAGAGGCTCGCCATTCGGCATCCACGGCCGCAGCTCGGCGTCCGTGAGGTGGGGGAAGCAGAGCAGGTGGAAGCAATTCTGAATGAACGCTACACAAACACAAATTTGAAGCCAAGGAAACAAGATCTCAAGCGCTTTGTCGCGCTAGTAGAAAAGGATCCCAGCAAGGCGAGCCTATTCGACGAGTACTTTATATTCGAGCTCGCTACCGGCGGATGGGGGATGCCGAAGGAGGTATATCTCGACCAGCCATTCAAAGATACGGGTCTGAGCATCTACTACCAGTCGCTTGGAACTAACGCGAACTGCTTTTCACTCGCGCCGCGCTACCAGGATGGCGATATCGCAGTCGCGCGACTGGTGAAATTTGCGGATGCCGTTGGTGCAATATCGCGGTTGAAAATAACTGCTGCTTCCTGTATGTCAAATCCCGATTGGCCATCGCTCAGTTCGGTTGGTGGAGGACGGTGGAGTTCGTCGAGTATTGATGAGGACTACACAATTGACAGTCTCGAGCAATTTCTTGCTACTCCGTCAGTCACGAAATCAAGGCTTCTCTGGAACAGCATGGCTTCGCTGCCTACATATCCGAACCTACTACAGGCAACATATCGGAGGAACAGAACGTGGGGTTCTCGCACCGCGCCGTCTCAACTTGCCCACCACTTAAGGAACGCTGAGTGGATCCCCCAAACCGAGGGAGTATTCGTTCGCCCTGCCGAGGCTTGTCGGGTCCTGCTACCGGAAGGGTTTCCGTTCGACGCTGGGTGGCAATGGCTTGGAGAAATTCACTTCGGCGTGGCGGTGGAGAAGAAGTCCGAGGAACAGCGCCAGAAGCAGGTCGTTGCCAAAGAGCTTGGCTTCGCAGATAGCGAGACGCTAGAACGAGCTCGGCGCTTCGCTGCCTTAACGCCGGAAGAACAGGAAAGGATTTTAGCGGATCTGGAACGGAACTCTGTGACTGAGCTGCCTGAACATGAGTCCGCTAACCCGGACCGCCGCAGAAGACGAGTGGGAGAACATGCCCTCGATGCGCCAGAAAGGCGATCGGAAGAGCGCTCTCGATCTGTGTCAGTCGGACTGGATGCTGTCAAGCAAGAGGCAGGACAGTATTTGCGTGAGCAGTACACGAATGGCGATGGTGAGATGATCTGCCAAATTTGCGAGCGGCGCATGCCGTTTACACTGGATGACGATAGCCCGTATTTCGAACGGGTCGAGTTTCTACCGGGGCTCAAGAAACGTCACTACCAGAACTATCTGGCGCTCTGTCCGAATCACGCCGCCATGTTTCAGTACGCCAATGGGTCGGCAGACGTCTTGCAGTCACTCTTCACAAAATTGACCGGCAATAAACTGAAGGTGGTGCTCGCACGCAACGAATCTAAGATCTATTTCACCAAAACTCACGCTGCTGATCTGAACACCGTGGTTCAGGCGGATCGCACCGCTGGCGGGAAACAAGACGAGGAGTTGGAGCAGGCGGTCGTAACGAGTGACGATTGACGAGCGATTTCGACAGGACGTACATCTGTCTTGCCCCAGTGTCAATTTTATCGCCGTGAGTGTCGTGGCTATGCGTGGCTAGCGCGGCAGGTCGAGACAAATGGGCCACTTCAACCACCGCTCGAGATCCTGACTCTCGGGTCGTTGCTGGTTCTGCCCCTTCTAGTCGTGAGATGGCGACTACATAAGGCTCCCGAATCATCACCAACATTTAGGTTGGCACCGCAACTAAGAACATGTTTCTGAACCGTGGAAGATCGAAGAATGGTTGATTTCAACGCTATGTCTGCCGCTGAACCTTGATCTGAACACGGCCAATACCACGGCAAACAGCGCAAGGCTTGCGCGACTGGATTCCCGATCCGCCACAGGCTTCGCAGTCTTTGGCCAAAACCTCTCCGAAGATGCGCACGAATTCTCTTTCGCCTGCAATATCGTTTGGATCAACGCCGGAATTTAGCAGGTGTTGTCTCGCCGCAAGACCTGCATGTGTTCCCTCGCGGAGCGGCTCCGCCCGAACGATCTTGCCGAAGCGTAGCCTGTCTTCCACCTTGCGGATCTTCTCCATACGCTCCTTGGCGCGTCTGGCTTTCCAAGCCTTGAGCGCGGCGGCACGGCCTTTCTTAGTTTTTGCCGCCTCTTTTGCTGCCATGCTGCGCTTCTTGGTTTCTGCCGCTTTCCGACCCGCCGCCCTGAGCTTCTTTGTCTTGGCCGCTTTCTTCGCTGCCGCGCTGCGATCAACCATCACAACCTCCTAACGTCACTGATTTTGTTGCGAGGCTATGGCCCAAAAGGTACGACTACTGAATGAAAGTAGGGTAACAGAACCAATCTTAGCAACCCTCGATCGAGTTCATCTGGAGCCACCGAACTGCCGATCGACAGTTATTTTCGTAGAAATGCACCGGCAGTTGCCATAATTGAATGGGAGACGTGAATGAGTTGGGAGTTGGCGGTCAATGGAAAATCTGTTGGTGTTCAGATTGGAACCAACTTGGGCTTTTGCGAGATGGCACGTTACTGCGAGAAAAAGGGTGGCCCGGAGTGTCGGGCTTTCTTTATTGATGGCTTATCACGACGACCTCAGCAGCTTCGGAGGGAACTATTGGAGGTCCTTTCAAATAACAAAGTAAAGCCAGATATTGCCGCGTGCGTCCACGCACTCATTGACGGTCTAAAGAGACGCAGAGCGGCAGTGTCGGCAACCCAATAGGGGGTTGGCGACAGCAGTGTCGCCAATTTCTTTTGAGTTCCGCTTTTGCCTTTTCCGGATCGCGCACCAGCTCGCCAATTCTGACCCGCGCTAGTAGTTTGATCTCTGCCCACCAGTCTTGCGCTTCGTTGTCATCCGCTGCTTGCAATAGAGTCCCAGCGTCTTGGCTTTGTCGTGAAATCCGCAGAACCTCATCGTTAGCCTTGATGGGGCGCGACGGACCCCGGCCAGGCGGTAAGAGACGGTTAGACGCCGAGTCCGTGTTATGCTTCCGGTTTGCCTG
>Ga0306924_10009145_pt1 | contig 10042 bp, 7 predicted proteins | sample sta12Can44000111_FD_203756 | JGI IMG/M metagenome (GOLD analysis project Ga0306924, IMG submission 203756) | Lab enrichment of tropical soil microbial communities from Luquillo Experimental Forest, Puerto Rico - statanox.12C.anox.44.000.111 (v2)... | ecosystem: Environmental > Terrestrial > Soil... | reverse complement strand
TGTGTGATCGGGGGCGGTGAAGATCAGGCTAAAGGCTACAAGTTCGCCAATGCGATACTCAGTTCGCGTTCCATCTCCGATGCGCAGCTCGACCCGTAAAACCTTTCGGAATTGGCTGGGAAGGGCACTTGAGCCACCAAACGAGTAGCAGCTAATGCCCCGAGGGCAATAAGAACAAGGTTCGCACAGAAACGACCGACGAGCGACTGGCAAATGCTGTGGGCTTTTCTCGTCATGCGATTTAGTACAGGATTCTAGCTCCTATCCAGCTTGAGTTTCTATGCCTTCGTGAGACACAACAAGATTAGCGGCATGAAACCACCATTTCGCTCGCGAACAAGCTCATCAAGACGCTAATGAAGTGGGCAGCCACACTATTCAGGTTGAAGGGTTGAAGTCGCATACTTATCCTCCATCCGGAAGCTCCGACATTGGTCTCATCCTGCCAAGCCAAACCACCTTCCCAACACAGCCGAACCAATCACACCTTGACCGTCGATGGAGGGCGCATCACCATGCCAACTGAAGGCACAAACACATCTCCTGGGGGCTCCTGGGGGACAAGATATGAGGGAGCTCCTTGCAGAGCTAGAGGTCCCGTTTTCACCACATCTGGCCCAATGGCGTGTCTCGAAACCACGATCGACAAGAGGCGTGGCCAGATCGTACTATAAGCAGACTCGCGGGCTACAGCGATCGCCTGACTGCACTTGTAGAAGGGTAATACGACTTAGTGCGGCTCTCTGAAAACGGCGAGACCGATCGATTAACGGCCACCGCTTTTGGGCAAGAATGCTACTACTCACGCCATAGTCAGCCAATCCATCGAAAGTGCCATACGGTAGAGCCGATTCCCCCTAATGGCTCGGCGAAGCTGGCGGACTTTTTGCAAGTTGTCCGACATTCCTGACACTCTAAACCCAGCCGGGGCTCGATCCTGGTGATCTAACTCCTATTGATTGAGGAAAATCTGGCTGCGCAGAGATCGTGCGCCGACGATGGCCTACCAGCCGTATGCGACCAACATCCATGAGGAATGACATGACAACTCCGAACGAATGAGTACTGCCCGATTCACCGCTCGCGTTCCTGTTGCGCTCGCGAGCAAACGTAAAAAGAACGTTGGCTAGACCTTGGCAAGTACATCGGCGAAACCGAGAAGCAGCTCGGCCGAATCTTCCACGAGGCGCAATCGTCCAACTGCATCCTCCGCCGCAGCCCCGGAGAGCAAGAAGTTGAAACGAAAGTTGTGGCATTTGCCTTACAGCAAGAAGCCCAACGTCTATCGGGTCATCTATGAGGTTGATGAACAGCGGCGTACAGTTTGGGTGTTGACCATCCGCCATGTTGCAAGACGAGGATTTAAGAGGTCCGATCCCATATAAGGCTCCTGTATCGTCGCGACGTCGGAGAAAAATGGACTCTGTTACGTTGAAGACGACATGTTTACTCCATCTCGTCTCCGACCAGTTCCTGCATGCCCGGGTTGTCGGCGAGCCAGCCAGCCAAGAGCCAGCGGCTCTGGTCAAGCCGATAATAATGCACTAGCCAGGACCTTTGGTGGATGTGGGGCCCAGGTCTCAACCAACGACGTCCAGCACAAGCAGCCATTGGCGGCTGCCTGTGCTGGTTCAAGGGAAGCGTTCTGGACAGCCGCGAAGTCAACACCAGATTTGGCGGAAAACCTAATTGCTCCCGCTTCCCTCCTACGGTAGGGCGCCACGCACTGTGGCGGGCGCCGTGAAACGTGTCCAATGCGACATAGGCCCGGGTTAACCCTTTAAGGATTGTTAACATCGATCCGGTACGTGTTGTAGTACTGGCCGATGAATGTCAACTTTCCGCCTTTGGCGTAGTAGTACAGGTTTGCAACCGTCGGGTTCTGACCGGTCAGGCTGGGCGTTATTGTCCAATTGATGCACTGACTGCCGCTCAGGGAATTGCACGTGACATTGGTGAATCCGGTGGCTGGTCCAGCAGCGGGCTGCACGGGTCCCATATCCAGTTTGTACTTCAGCCCGTTGTAGCCGAAGTCCACGCCGAGCCGGCAGTTCCCACTTGAGCTCGTGATGTTTTGTAGCGGAACGACGTTTCCGTTCTGGTCGTAGCAGGTGACGTACATCTCCACGTACTGCGAGTAATAACCGGGCGGCGGTGCCTGTGGCTGCTGGTTGTTAATGGCATCGTTCGGAGTAATGTACAGGGTACGAAGCGACTGGCTGTAGAGGTTGAGGAACAATGTCCCGTTGTAAACGTCATTGACGATGTTGGGATTCAGCTTGGCACTGTAGCTGGCCTGGCCGGAACTGTTGAAGTCGTCACTTTTCATTAGTGTCGGCGTGTTGCCGCTGTCCGTGTCGTGAACGGTTGTGGTTACGTTAAAGCTGCTACCGCCGCTCTTTGCGTTAGCCACGTTGAGGATGGTCACAACCGGCAAAACAGCTAGGACGATGGCGACTAATTGCTTCATGGTTTTCATTGTGTGGCTCCTCTGGATTGCTACTATTGCCGCTGTATCATTTGAATTGTTACTACTTGGTTGGGTACGTCACGCCCGACCCCGTGACAAGTGGTATGCCCTTGACCCGGCGCCCGGATGCGTCCTCCAACACGAAGGCGAAGCTCGCACCGTTCTTCTCCTGCTTGCTGTCGTAGTTCATGGTTGCCGAGCTCGACCCCGTCGCGTTAGCGAGAATAGTGGCGACCGAGAAGGCGCTCATTGTGCTGAAAAGGTCAACGAAGTCTCCCGCAGACACAGCTGCAGAAATCGTGCAGCTCCCCGTCAGCGATTTAACCTGGAAACTGTTCCCGGAGACACCGTTAACCGTCACAAACACGTTGGAGTTGAGGTAAGACGTGGGATCCCCGGTCAGCACGCCCTGCACCGTGAGCGTACCTTGGAGAATGGCATTGTTGCTTAGGGCTGGGAAGGTCAACATATCTTCGGATTGACCACCTAGGGTCGTCACCGTTTGCACCCCACCTTGCTCGATGTAGTAATCGTCTCTGAGGCGATTCCTAAAGAGCGAATCGACCCGTAAATCCCCGTAAATAGTGATCACGCACCGCTTCCCGAATCAGAGGTATTGTCGGTCCAGGAAGTAGTTGCGCAGCTCGCGGCGACCCTCGTCACCCCCGCAGTGCTATATTTCGTGTCCTGACACAGACTCGGATTGCTACTGTAAACTACGCTCGCCACCGATCGCAGACTTTGGGCGCCCGCCACTGTAGAAACAAGAGCGCAGAGAAGCAGGAATAGACAGACTTCCGCTGACTTCCTTAGCGACTTCGACATGGTTCCCTTCCCCCTACCGTGGGGTACTACCTAAATGTGTTGCTGTAACCAGACACTCTCGCTAGAATGCCTACACGCCTAGAGAGGTTGGGCACGGGTTGCCACCCGGTGCCCACATCTCTGGCTGGGGGGCCTTGATACAGCATTCGCGCCCCTGCTGTCCTTACGGAATTCTTAAAGAGTTCTGAAAGCATCTATGGGACGTGCGTGAGATGAGTCAGTCGGGCTATTTCTCCTTCACTTTTGGGCTATTCCGTCTATATCCCGCCGAAGGCACACTCACTCGCGATGGTCAACCGCTACCCCTCACTCCCAAGGAATTCGACACCCTGGTGACCTTGGTCGAAGCAAGCGGACGCATTGTCAAGAAGGAAGAACTGATCGCCCGCGTCTGGCCGGACAGCTTTGTGGGCGATAGCAGCTTGGCCAGAAACATCTCGGTATTGCGGAAGACCCTCGGCGATGGCCTGATCCAAACCGTTCCCCGCCGCGGTTACCGGCTGTCAATTCCCGTCAGCGTTGATTCAGGGGATATCGTTCCAGTCCCCGGGGAGTCAGGGAAAGCTCCCCCAATCTCTCCTGAGACTTCACCCACCCCGTCAGATCTGGATCAACAGTCCCTAGTGCGATTCCCTGGTACCTTTTGGTTCCGTTGGGTTGCCGTCGTACTCTGTGTGTTGTTCGTGTCAGCGGCGGTCTGGGTGCCCAGACACTCGCGGCGTCGGCCGATCCGATCGGTTTCCATCATAGTTTCGGCATTGCCGGCGCAGGACCTGCAATCCGAGATCTTGACCGAGGCTGCCGGTGAATCCGTAACTCACACCTTGCGCCGGGCAGTCAATCTAAAGGTGATCGCCGAGCACACGCTCGCTCCCGCAGATCAGGCAGCCGCCGTCGGCCGGGCGCTGGGATGTGACGGTGTTCTGCTCATCCAGGGAGAACGCCTGGGCGATGAGTTTCGCATTCGCCTCGCAGCTCTGGACTCCAACTCGGGGGACCGTCTTTGGGACGAAACTGTTACCGGGCGGGTGACGGACGCCGCCTGGGTCGATGCCAACGTGGGCGAGGTTGTGGTTCGACGCTTCAACGCGGACCGGCAGACCCAACAACAGGTGGTCAGCAATGCAGCTTTCCAGGACTATGTGCGGGGGCGGTATTTCTGGAACAAGCGCACATCGCAAGATCTGGAACAGGCCTTCGCGTCCTTCCGCAGTGCGATCCAGCATGACCCGAATTTCGCGTTGGCCTACGCAGGGTTGGCACAAACGTACGCCGTAGCCGACCTTCACGACCCGCGATTTCACGGCCGTGCTGACACCTATCGGGAGGCTCGCGAGGCTGCGCAGCGAGCCTTGGCACTCGACCCTCGTCTGGCCTCGGCACATGCGGCACTCGCCCAGATTCTGCGCAACTACGACCGTGACATGCCAGGAGCCGAACGGGAGTACCTGAAGGCGATTGAACTCGATCCCGGCGATGCCACGGCGCATCAGTGGTATGCCGAGTTCCTATCCATTAACGGCCGCCACGACGAGGCCATCGCCGAGATCGACAAAGCGCACGAGCTGGATCCGTTGGCCGCCGTCATTACAGCAGTCTGCGGTACGATTCGCATCCAGGCGCGCCGTTACGCCGAGTCGCAGCCCTTCAATTACGAAGCGCTCCATCTGGATCCGCACTATTACAGCATTTACACTAACGTGGCTCAGGCGATGGAAGGCCAAGGGCGTTATCTGGAAGCGCTTGATGCGCTGGATACGCAAGCGCAAATATCAGGTGACAAAATTGCGGCGGCAGCAGCACGGGAAGATCGAGCAGCCTACTTGCGCGGCGGCGGGCGCGCGCTTTGGCAAGAGCGGCTGCGACGAACGTTGGCGCAACAGTGGGAACCGGATCAGCAGTACATTCTTGCTCGTCTTTATTGTCGGCTCGGTGACGTGAACCGATGCTTCAACATGCTGGAGCGCTCTGTGGCGGAGCGCAGTGAGACGGTCACAGGCATCAAGATCGACCCCAGCTTCGATATCGTTCACGACGACCCGCGATACACGGCGCTGGTCCTTAAATTCGGTTTTACCCCGGATTCCGAGCAAACGGTCAGTACCCGCCGTCTGATTCACATAGACCGCTAGCTCGTACCTTTCCGTTCCGGAGGGACGAGAGGCGTGGGGAAGCAATCTGCCATCAATGTAGCAACTTCTATCGCGTTCCAGAAAACGGGCTTCAAGGAGATCATTGCTGCAATGGCGGCTTGCCGAAGCCGATTCCGACACGGGCGCGGATTGTGACCGACTGCCGGCAACCAGGAGAGTTCTCGCCACGTCCGGGGCGGTTGTGCGCTCACGATGCGTATTGATCGAGACTCTTTTAAAAACGAGTCGTATACGAATTAGGCGCGTCAAGCAATGGTACTTCGTTATACTGTCTAGTACCGTCTGGATCACTAGCCTCAGTTTAACTGCAACCTCAATCTCCTCACCTCGTGGAGGTTATCAAATGCATGACGACGATCCCGTAGAAGTTCCGAAAAACAGTTCAAAACATTCCAGCGTTTCGCGACGCGACTTCCTCAAAATCTCCAGCATCTCGGTGGCAGTGCCGCTGGTGGCAGGGCCCAAGATGGTCAGGGCTGCCGGACAGGACGTTGCCGTGCACGGACCTGGCAAAGTTCCGATGGAGTTTTCCATTAACGGCAAGATTTACAAGGCGGATCTCGAGCCGCGTGTCACGCTGCTGGATGCATTGCGAGATCAATTTGAACTGACAGGCGCCAAGCGCGTTTGCGATCGCGCCGAGTGCGGAGCTTGCACGGTACTGATAGACAACAAGCCCGTTTATGCCTGTTCGGTGTTAGCCATTGAGGGGCAGCACAAAGCCATTACAACAGTCGAATCTCTGATCCAGGAAGGAGAATTACACCCGATACAGCGGGCCTTCATCGATCACGACGCGTCGCAATGCGGTTTCTGCACGCCTGGGTTCGTGGTCTCCTGTAAAGCCTTTCTCGATACGCACCCGCATCCCACGCCTGAACAGATTCGCCGCGGCCTGAGTGGAAATCTCTGCCGCTGCGGTACTTATGCCGGGATTCGCCAAGCGATCGCGCAGGTCGCACAGAAAGGAGCCTGATCGATGGCCGAATATGCATGGCCCAATGTTGAACGGCGCAAATTGATTGGCACACGGGTAAGTCGTGTGGATGCTCCTCCAAAGGTTTCGGGACAGGCGAAGTACACCTACGATGTCCATCGTCCCGGCATGCTATATGGCAAGGTGGTGCGCTGTCCGTATGCACACGCCAAAGTCGTGAGCATCGATACCAGCGCGGCGGAAAAGATGCCTGGTGTCAAAGCGGTGCACATCGTCCAGGGGCCAGGCTCCAATATTCACTGGGCAGGAGACGAGATCGCCGTCGTCGCCGCCGTCGACGAGCCTACTGCGGAAGACGCCATCCGCGCTATCAAGGTGACATTTCAGCAACTGCCATATCTGGTGAGCGATGCCGAACCTCCCGCCGGCAGTGCGCAAGAGCAAGGCCCCCTTAGCATGGACAACATCGGCGACATGCTTGACAACCAGGTACCTGCGCGCCAGATGGTTGACGCCATCCAGAAGTACGGGATCACGGAAAAGCCGAGCGAAGACACCCTGAAAGAATTGAAGGGGGATGGAGCCAGCGATGAAGTGTTGGCAGCTCTTCGCACCGCTACCGTTCATCCTGAAGCCGGCAATAGGCCTCAATCAAATTACCAGAAGGCAGCGACACAAACGGTGGGCGATCCCGACAAGGCATTTTCTCAAGCCGAAGTCGTCTCCGAGGGTATTTACGGCATTCCAGTCATTACCCATTGCTGCCTCGAAAGTCATGGATCGATTTCGGAGTGGACCGATCAGGATCACGTTTTCACTCACATTTCCACGCAAAACGTTTCGGGCATTGCCGGACAGATGGCCGAACCGCTGAAGGTTCCCGCGACGAATATTCATGTCCATCAGGACAACATAGGAGGGGGCTTCGGGAGCAAGTTCTCTCCTGATCGGTGGGGCATCTTCACCGCAGAAATATCAAAGAAGGTGAACGGCAAACCGGTCCGATACATGCTGGAGCGGGACGCAGAACTGGAGGTCGCCGGAGCAAGGCCATCCGCGTATGCACGGGTGAAGGTAGCAGCGAAAAAAGACGGCACGGTGACCGCCTGGCAGTCCAACTCTTGGGGAACTGGCGGACCCGGCGGTGGGGGAATGCCGCCCATTCCTTACGTTTTCAGTATTCCGAATCAGCGCCAGGAACACACCGCGATCCGCAACAACATCGGTCCGGCGCGGGCATGGCGGGCTCCGAATCATCCGCAAGCGGCGGTGCTCACCATGTGCGCACTGGATGATCTCTCCGCCAAGCTGAACATCGATCCGGTCGAATTTTTCGGCAAGAACTTGAATCTCACCAAGGCCCGCGAGACTACTTATCGGGAAGAACTCGCTATCGCCAGCGAATTGATGGGTTGGAAACAGAAGTGGCATCCCCGGCCTGCAGCAGTTGACGGCGTCGTGCGCGGCGTTGGATTGTCCTTCCACACCTGGGGAGGCCGGGGGCACGCCAGCGATTGCGACCTGACGATCCATCCGGATGGGTCGGTCGAACTCAAGATGGGCACGCAGGATCTCGGCACCGGAACGCGCACCTGCATTCTCGTTGTGGCGGCTGACACTCTTGGAGTACCCATCGACACCATTCAGCTTTTGATCGGCGATACGAACTATCCGCCTTCTGGAGGATCGGGTGGCTCAACGACGATTGGCGGAGTTAGCTCCTCTACGCGTCGCGCCGCAGTAGATGCACGCGAGGCGCTCTTTGCCAAGGTAGCAGCTTCCCTCAACGCTCAGCCCGATCAATTGGAATGCAAAAACGGCCAAGTCTGCGTTAAGGGAGACTCCAGCCGAGCGCTGGGTTGGAAGGAAGCATGTTCCAAGCTTGGTGCCATGCCGGTCACTGTGCGCGGCAAAAACCCTAATCGGAACGAGCCGCCCGACCTGACCAACAGTGGCGTGGGCGGCGTGCAAATGGCTGAAGTTGAAGTCGACTCTGAGACCGGCATCGTCAAGGTCAAAAAAATGGTTGCGGTACAAGACTGCGGTTTGATCATCGACCTGAAGACGGCTGAGAGTCAGTGCTATGGCGCCCTGATCATGGGCATCAGCTACTCGCTGTTCGAGGAAAAAGTGATGGATCCAACAACGGGACGCATGCTGAATGCCGACATGCAGTTCTACCGTCTGGCCGGTTTGAGTGACATTCCGGAATTAGTCGTGCACATGATGACGGGGAAGGGATATGACGAACGAGGAGTGATCGGGCTCGGCGAGCCTCCGGTGATCTCGCCCGGCGCTGCGATCTCCAATGCTGTAGCCAATGCCATCGGGGTGAGGGTGCCATTCCTTCCTCTCACGCCCGACCGTGTTCTGAATGCCATGGAACAGAAGGCGGGTGCGTGATGCGAGCATTCGAATATGTGAGCCCACATACCAGATCCCAGGCCATCAGCCTGCTGGGTGCGAGTTGGGGAAATACGGAGATTCTTGCGGGTGGAACCGATTTACTGGCACTGATGAAGGACGATGTCATCACCCCACGGCGATTGGTCAATATTAAGGACATCGCCGATATCCGGGGCGTTTCTTCGACTCCACAAGGATTGCGCGTGGGTGCGCTGACCACTCTGGGAGAGTTGGCCGAGAGCGTAAGGGAGGATTATCCGGCCCTGTCGGAGGCGTTGCTCGAAGCTGCGAGCCCGCAGATTCGTAACATGGCCACTGTCGGCGGTAATCTTTGTCAGCGGCCTCACTGCTGGTATTTCCGCAACGGGTTTGGTCTTTTGCCCAAAGACCAGGGTGGAAAAGAGCTGGTCGCGAACGGGGAAAACCGGTATCACGCGATTCTCGGCAACCAGGGAGCGGCGAAGTTTGTCAGTCCCTCGACGGTGGCTCCCATTCTGATTGCCTACGACGCGAAAATTCGGCTGGAAGGAACGAAGGGAAAGCGTGAGCTTCCGCTGGAAGAATTCTTTGTGATTCCAAGGAACGAGAATGAGCGCGAACACGACTTGCGACCGAATGAGATCGTGACGGAAATCCTGATTCCGCCTGCGGTGGGCGTGAAAGCCGCCCATTACGAAGTCCGGCAGAAGGAAGCGTTTGATTGGCCGCTCGCGGTGGCTGCGGCCGTTCTGAAAATGCAGGGCTCAAACGTGCAATCCGCAAGGATTATTTTAGGATACGTAGCGCCGGTCCCCTGGCCCTCCGCGGAAGCAGCGCAGGCTCTTATTGGGAAGCCACTGAATAAGGAGTTGGCACAAACAGCAGCCGAGGCTGCACTGAGTAAAGCCAGTCCGCTTAGCCATAACGCCTACAAAGTGAGGCTCGCGAAGGTTGCTGTAACACGCGCCATTTTGAAGGCCTCGGGAGGTGCGGCATGATCAAGGAATCGGATCGTTTCAATACCAGCCATCCTAACCTGTGTTCCCACTTGCGTTGGAAAGGCCAGTTCATTCTGGCTGAGCACGATCCGACGGTGCCCGCCTGCAATGATGGCCTTTTCTGGTGCTTGCACACACAGACCTGCATTGGACCGGATGGCGAATTGGCCGAGCCGGGCAACTGCAGTTCGAAGAGCCGTACATGTCATGGTACCGGAAAATGCAGATAGAACCCATCCTCTTTGCGAAAGGGTCGAAGAAAATGGGGCATCCG
>Ga0306924_10009142_pt1 | contig 10043 bp, 8 predicted proteins | sample sta12Can44000111_FD_203756 | JGI IMG/M metagenome (GOLD analysis project Ga0306924, IMG submission 203756) | Lab enrichment of tropical soil microbial communities from Luquillo Experimental Forest, Puerto Rico - statanox.12C.anox.44.000.111 (v2)... | ecosystem: Environmental > Terrestrial > Soil... | reverse complement strand
GGCTACAATCGCCACCAGAGGACCGATGGGCTGCGATTCAAGACCACGCGCTTCGCGCCAAGCCTCTCGCTCGGCGCTACATCACCCATTCGAAATTCAAAAGAGCCGAAATATGCAATGCCTCAAGCGCATCGGAATGCTCGCATATGAGTGTCATCTTGTCCTCCCCAGTTTATAGCTACTAATAGTTGACTATCGGGGCCGCGCGCTGTCAACTTAATTGATTGGTTAATTTCGACCGGCTTGAACTCCGGTTGGCGTCATCGCGCTCGGCTTCGAGCGCCTGTCGGGCCAGGCGGCAGGCTTCGCCGATGTCCTGATCCGACAGTGCTCCCCACCCCTGAATCCGCTGCAGCCCCCGACACCGGCCGACCAAAGCTGCGGCTGGTGCGTAGGAGGGATAGCGTTCAAAGGTCGCATTCTCTCTTATAGGTCGGCGCGCTACCCCGCATCTCCACGCGAAAATATCTGAATTAGCCTGGCGAGATCGATGACCGCCTACGATCTCGACGACGAGTGGCGTGTGGCGTCGGTGGCGACCCAGCTTGCTCGGGCTCCTGGTCGAGCTTGCTGTCGAGGACCGACACGCTGATAGCCACTCCGCTGCGCCTGAGGCGCCGCAGTAGATCAGCCGGGCTCGATGGTGGAACGGCGACAAAAACCCCCGTGCCCCGCCGCCGAGGAACCGATGGTTCGCAGACTCTCCCCTGGAGGGAACAGGATTCGAACCATCGGTTCCGCGGGATGCGGCCGGCATCCTCGTAATATCGGTTCTCGTTCGCGCCGACTTTTCCGCGCGCGGAGAGTCAAGTAAATGACATGAGCCGGCGTCGAAAACTTGGGCGTTGTCACGCGGGACCGATGGTTCGAATCCGGCTTCCTCCTGCGGAGAGTCGTGCAAACCATCGGCTGGGACCGGTGTCGACCAGCCGCAACTGCGCCTGGTACGCCTTGGTCCGACATGACAAAGACGGGCGACACCTATTTCAGCAACGAAATGGTCGATAACGTTTTGGTTAGCAATGACGGCTGGCTCGGCGACGCCGCCAAGCTCTATGCCAATGGCCATGATCTGAAAGACCCGATGCTTTCGCCGGTCTATGGCGATTTTCAAGGCTTTCCTCCGACCATCTTGACCTCTGGTACGCGCGATCTGTTCCTCAGCAACACGGTGCGTGTGCATCGCAAGATGCGAGCAGCAGGGGTGGAGGCTGAGCTAGAGGTGTTCGAAGGCCAGTCGCATGCGCAGTACCAAGCCGACCCTTGGGCACCAGAGACCAAGGAGTATTACACGGAGGTGACGCGATTCTTGGATAATCACCTAGCGAAATAAATGCGAATTTCAACAGACCAAGATCTTGATTGTACGACGCCGCTGGCCTGAACTCGTGATTGATGACCAGCCACGTAACTTTCTGGCGTAAACTGAATGAGAGCGGCGCTCGAACCTCGGATTCTCATCCTCTGCCCATTGGCGAGAGAATGGTCGTTTCTGGTGAAGACGTTCGAGGCAACGCGGCATGTCAAGCACCTGCACGACCTTAAGATCGAAGCCGCATACCTCCCCGAGTGGCGCTCCCTGGTGGCACCGGCTGGTCATGGAAAGACACAATTCGCGGTTCAGGCCCAATACCTGATCGGGCGGTTTCCCTCGGTAGAACTCGTGGTCTGTGCAGGTGCAGCCGGTAGCCTCGCGCCGGAGCTATCCGTTGGCGATGTCGTGGTCGGGACGGAGACAGTGGAGCATGATTACCGCCAACTGTTTGCGACGCGCCCGCTGCCGCGTTTCCCCGGCCATGGACCGTCGATTGACGGCTTGCGTCGCTCGGCGCGGGGCGTAAGCGGCTTCCACGTTGCCTTCGGCGTGATCGCAAGCGGAGACGAGGATGTCGTCTCATCGGAGCGCGCCCAAGCGATCCGCGACCAAACGGGTGCCGCGTGCGTTGCCTGGGAAGGCAGGGGGGCGGCGCGTGCGGCTCTGTTCAATGGCATCGGCTCGCTCGAAATCCGCGCCGTAACCGACGCCGCCGACAAGCAAGCACCCCAGCGGTTCGACGCCAACCTGCCAATCGCAATGACAAATCTCGCGAGCCTATTGCGATTGTGGTTGGGGTAAGGCCGAGACCGTTCGCATTCTGAGTGGCAAGATGCCCCGGCTTGACCCGGGCTTCAAAGGTATTCAAGCCGTAGCCGTGGCTTCTGCACGGGCGATCTCCTCTGCGCTGTAACGAAGCGCCCTGAAGACCTCGTTGGTTTCAGCGTGAGGCGGTCCGCCAAAGAAGGGGTTGACGTATTCCCAGACAATCTCTCCGTCTCTGGTGACTTCGAAAACCCAAATGGACGAAGAGCGAAATCTTCCACCGCGATAATCCTGCCGCGACCATGCAGAACGGGCCAGCTTTGGACCCTGGCGTCAGCAATACGAATAACGAGTTCAAGTCGTTTACCTGCAACAAACTCACCTTTAACTATCTCGAAAAGGTGGGCACATTCGACCCCAACGATCCTATAGAGATCCGCGACAACGCTACCGCCGCGATTGCGCTTGGAGCGGATGGATTCAACGTGCCGACATTGCTTGGCATCAACGATTCTGCGCCATACCTACACCGCGGCCAAGCCCAGACACTGCAGCAGGTCTTCCCGCTGCACGGGTTGGGGCCCAATGGGCAGGTTTTCCCGCCGAAGACCACGATTGCGAACACCCTGACCGCACAACAGCAGTCGGACCTGCTTGTGTTCTTGAAATCGATCGATGGGACTACTGTGCCCTTCCGCTCCGAGGGCGACGATTTTAGGGACGCCATAAGGCTTCAGGCCCCCTGCCCCTGAGGTAGCCGGAAACCCGACCGACAGAGCGCGCTGAATCAATTCACCGCGCTCTCTCCTCAGGGCTGTAGCTCGCAATGGACTACGAAGGCTTCTTCAAACAGTGCCTCGGTACGCCGCATGCGGAGGATTGCGACCGCGTCTTCGCCGATCTCGAGCGGCGCTGCGAGGCGCTTTCCGCGCGGCTTCTACCACCGCATCGGCTATCTCAGCTTCCGAGTGTTTCTGGAGAAAAGCGGCGTGAATGTCGGGCGGATCGTGGGGCGTAGGGGTGCCCTTAAATGCCGGCTACATTGGGAACTGCAGCAGTCAGTGGCGACACGCAAAATTACAGCACCGCATGGTTACACTACCTTGCCGGACGGCGACGAGGCGGCCTTCTTGCAATCCTGCGCCCGTCGCGACACCTATTGGGCGACGGTTGCTACGATGGAAAGGGACGTACTGGGTCATGGATCAGCCCTCTCAGAGGCGGCCCCGCTTGGCCCACTAGACGACAAGCCTACCGTGTGATCCGTCGCCCGGCACGATCCTGATAGCCACCGACGGCATGTCCGATCCCTTCAAGCCGCCTGTCGCCGAAGGCATTGGCTTTGGCATGGAACTCTTCATCGAAACCGCCGATATCGCACCTGAGCATGCCGGCACGCTGGGTGACATTGCGGCACTGTCACAGAGTTGGGCCTTTGAATTGCTTAGCAATGCCGCTGACGGCGTTCGCCGAAGAGGGAGGCATCCTGAATCGACCGGAACGCTATGGCGTTCTCTCCATGGAGTTTCCCGGTGTCAGCCAGTCGGATTCGATCGGCGCCCAGCTAGCGGCGCGTTTCGTGACGCCGGACGATTGCGTCGGCATCCTACTCGGCGTGTCAGTCGCTGGCTTTCCGACCCGGATAGATGACATGCCGCTCTCACCCGTCAGCATCGTGTCGGTCACCCTGATCAGGCAGAGGAACTGGAAGCGCTACGCCACGGTGGCGGGCCCGCGCGGCAGGTGCTGGTTGAAAGGCTCGCGCAGAGCGAGCCGGCATCACCTGAGCAATCTGTAGGGCAGCCTGTGTTCGCCGGACAGCGCGTAGAGCCCGAGCGCCAGCTGTCGGTTGCGCCGTGGCTAGACACTTGTGCAGGAAGCGCACTTGGACGGTGCACGAAAGGGATGCATAGGTTGGGCAGGCTTTTATCGTGCAGGCGAACCTGGAGCCGCGGAGACGTCAAGGAAGTACTGCTTGCGCTGCTCGTCTGTCAGTTGGCGCGGCATGACCGCTCGAGCGTAGTCTATCAGAGCTTGCGTGGTGCTAAAAGCGGGCCAGATGCGCACCGTGTGGTCATCTGATGCGGTGACGATTCGCTGCCCGTCAGGCGAGAATGCAGCGGACGACACGGCGAAGCGATGCCCGTTCAGCAACGCAATCTCAGCGCCTGTCGCGCTATCCCATATCCGCGCACTGGCGGCTGACGTCGTGACGATTCGTTTTCCGTCCGGTGAAAACGCCACACATACAATCTCTCTATCGTGCGCCTGCCAAGAGATCAGCGTGGGGTGGCTTTGGTCATCGGCGTTCAGGATTGTCAGTAGGCCATCCCGGTTTCCTATCGCGACACGCCGTCCATCCGGTGAAAGCGCGGCCTCTGCTCCGCCCTGGTTCAAGGGTTCCAAACTGGCGTCGCTCGCAGCGTTCCGCAGTAGTACCCGACCCGTCACGGCGACGACGCGACGTCCATTGCGGGCGTCCGCAGCGCTCCGTACCGGTGCCTGATATCCACCGAGCTCGATGGCAGCTGCGCGCGTCACAGGGTCCCAGAGATGCACGATCCCGTTCTGGTAAGCGACCACGATCCGTTTGCCGTCGGACGAGGCCACAACTGACAGAATGATACCGTGGCCTTGAGGGAGCGCCTCCGGCGGCCCTTTCGTCGTAATGTCCCATATCCGCAACGTGCCGTCGTCGCCCCCTGTGACGATATTGTGGCCATCAGGCAAAAACGCCGCACCGCGGACAACGGATGGATGCTCCAGCATGGCAAGCTGAGCGCCGCTCATTGTATCCCACACTCTCGCGGTGTGATCCGTCGACGCGCTGACGATCCGCTGGCCGTCCGCCGAGAATGCCACCGAGGGGATCGTGTTCTCATGTCCGTGCAGGATGCGCACTGCGGCGCCCTCCCTCGCGTCCCATATTCGTACGCTATCCTGCCCCGCCGTGACGACCTGCCGTCCATCGCGCGAGAATTCTGCGCTGTAGATACCGTCCTTGTGCAGGTCAAATTCTGCAATTCTCCCGTTCAACCAGCTCCAGCGCGAACTCGTATCCCAGAGGGACGCAGCCTTCTCGTCGCGAATGAGGACCAATTGTCCGTCGGGAGAGAACATCGCGTCCTTGACGTCTCGATCGTTCTCCAGAGTAATGGATAGGTCGGGCATCAGAATTTTCGAATCGACCCCGCCGATGTCCCATATGCGGACCTGTTGATCGCCATACTTGAACGTCACGAGTCGCCGGCCATCCATCGACAGCTTCGCGCTGTCCAGTTGGGATGTCGCAGCGCAATGATCTCCTTTGGTCCGTCCCAGATTCGTATCGTCCCATCATCGGAGTTCGTCACGATCCGCAGGCCTTCCGGCGTGAATGCGGCCGTCAGAATCTCGGTCTGTTTGTCTAGAATGGTGGGCGGAGAATCAGCGTCGATATCCCAAATTCTGACAACGCCGTCGTTGGAAGTCGTGACGATCTGCCGGTGGTCTGGAGAGAACAGAACAGATCGAACATCCTTTTTATCCGTGAGGATCTGCCGGCGGTCCGGAGAGAGCAGAACATCCCTTTCATGAGTCAGAACGCGTACGGGCGGGCCGCCGGTTACGGACCATAACCGCACCGTGTTGTCAGCGGACGTCGTCATGACCCACCGGCCGTCCGGCGAGAATGACGCCGACCGAAGGATTGCGTCATGTGGCAAATCACGAATCAACGCGCCGGTCTCTGCGTCGAATATTCGTGCTATCAAATCGTCGCAAGCTACGACGATCCACTTTCCATCTGGCGAAAACGCGACCGAGAAGACATTGCGGCATCCATCGGTCTTGGCGATGATATGCCCGCTTGCAGCATCCCAAACCAGCGGCACCCCGGTAATCCCGGGACGCGTGACAATCCGCCGACCATCGACCGAAAAACTGGCGTTGTAGAAGGAGCCCTTGTCTTGCAACTTGCCCTGGTCGCGCAGCGCCACGACGGACTGATACAACATCGACTCCGCGGCGGGTACATACGGGCGGACGATGTTGTGCCTAGCGTCGGGGAGCGCTTCGAGCGCGATAGCGATAGCGGTCCCGTGGTCGCCTTTGTCGAATGCCTGCTGTGCCTGGTCCGTGAGGAAACGTGATTGAGTAACGAGTGCCTCGTTGCGCTGCTCTTCGGCGCGCTGGCGCTGAAGTTCCGCGACGTGATATTCCCAACCCGCGAAGCCTGCAATCAACAGGAATATGGCCGCGGTCGCGAACGCACCAAACATGAGGCGCCGCTGGATGCGCCTCTCGCGTGCTTCGCGCTCGGCCTGCCGCGCCCGCTCGGCATCCGCAACTTCGGCGCTCGCCGCGATGAAGGCACGCAGCGGCTCCATGTCGCGGCTGATGAAGCGCTGCGGATACTTGATCAACCACTCCCGCGCGCGCGAAAGCAACAGGCCGTAAAGCAGCTCGCCGCTCTTTTGGTCGTCAGGCGCTTTCGACCAGTTCTCATGCGCCTCGCGGATGCGTTCGAGGTCGGTGAGGAACGCCTGCTCCTCGCTGAGCCATTGGTCGAGCGTCGGCCACGCCTTGAACAGCGACTCGTGTGTCACCTCGATCAGTGGCTCGCGTTGTTGCTCGTCTGTGCCGCCGCGCGTCGTCAACAGCCGCGCCTCGGTGAGCGTACCGATGAGGCGAAGCGCCTCCTGCGGCAGTTCGGAGCGCCGCGCGGTCTGGCGAACGCGCTTGCCGTCATCGAGCCGCACCCGCACGAGATGCGGCACAAACGCGTCGCGCAGCGCCGCCAGCTCACGTTCGCCCGGCTTTACGAGCGCGATTGCCTCGTCGGCGGCGAGCCGGATCGAATTTTGGATTGGGTTGAGACCTCGCGCCGGATCGCCGAGAGCCTCGTATTCGTCGAGGCCCAGTTTCTTGTCGGCGCCGCCGCGCTGGTAGAGCAGCGCCAGCATGTGCGCGAGCAGCGGCAACGCTTCCTTGCTCTCGACATCGCGGCAGATGCGTTCGGGCAGCCCCTTCTCGACCGTGATCCCAGCCACCGCTGCGGGTCCTTCAACTAGCCGCGGATAGCGTTCGAGCGGCATCGCGGTCAGCGGGAACGTCTCGTAATGCCCGACCAGTTCGCTGGACTCGATCAGCCCTTCGAGCACGTCGGAGCGTCCCGTCGCGATCACCATCAGCGGGACATCACGCGCGAAGACGGAGGAGAGCAGACCGAGGAAGGCGGCGCGCTCGCTTGCTGGCGTCGTCGTGAACGCCTCTTCGAACTGGTCGATCGGCAGCAGCACGATGGCGGAGCGCGCTTCGCCGATGCGTGCGTCCTGGACGAAACGCTCGATTGTCGCGATAGCGTCTGGTCCAATCAACTTATCGTACCACTCGCGCCACGTCTCCGGCTTTCCGATGAACTGCGCCATTGTTTTGGCCAGCGCCTCCATCGGCGCTTTCTCCGGGCGGATGTCCGGCAGCACCACCCATTGGGCGCGGCGCCGATTGAGCAGCGGCAGCACGCTCGCCTTGAGCAGCGATGACTTGCCTGAGCCCGAGGCTCCGATGATCACCACGAAGCGCGCACCGCCCTGCGTGCGTCGTGCATCGAGCCGCTCGATCACGGCACGGCTTTCTTCATCCCGCCCAAAATAGATCGCTGCGTCCGCCGCCTCGAAGGCATTGATGCCAGGATAGGGCGGGCGCTTCGGATCGAGTGTGAAGCCACGCGCGAGCTCGTCGGAGATTGCGCGCAACCGCATTTCCAGGCGCTCAAGTCCCCCCGCGTTCCAATCGACAAGGTCGACCGCCTGAATGTCCGGGAGCACGAAGCCGCCGCCGAGCGGCTCGCACAGAACGGGCAGGATCACCTTTCCGAGCGCGCGTGCCTGCGTCAGTTCCGCGAAGCACCATTTGGAGGCGAGCCACGCCGGGGTCAGCACGAGCAGAACTGCGTGGCAACGCGAGAGTTCCTCGTAAAGCCGCTTCTCCCAGTTTTCGCCGATGTTAAGACCGGTCACTTTGTCAAAGTCGAGAAACGGATGCTCCAAGCCGAGCCGGTCTAGCGCGGCCTTGATGTCGCCGGACACTTTCCGATCGGCACTCGAATGGCTGATGAAAATCGCGGGCATTGGGACTACTGCGGCATCCCGAAATTTAAGTGCTGAGGATTACAAATTCAACCGATAAGTGAAGCCGCGCACGCCGCTCCCTGTTTTGCTTCCATGGCCTCGCTTCTCGGCCATGTCGACCGGAATCAAACTGGATTGGGACGTTATGAGCTATCCGTTCAGCATATTTCTCGCCGTCCGCGGTCCAGCTCGCTTTCATGGCGCATCGGGGTCGTCGTCATATTTCAGCGCGGGGGGCGTGAGATTAGATTCCGAACAAGCTTCGACCGGGGAAAGGGCTCTCCGTATCGGGCTCATGATGCTGGATGCTGGGAATGCTCCTCATGTCACCGCTAAGTTCAGGGCTCAACATTCGGCAGAGGTCCCGGGCTATCGCAGTGGCGATCGTGCAGACAAGGCTACCGCTTGCGAACCACGGCGAAGGCGAAATCCCGACCGGCACCACGATTGAGGGCCTGGTCGATCCAGAGCATCCCAAAGGGCTCGAGCAATCGCGCGATCCTAAGCGGGCCGGCGTCGATCGCCTCGAACCCGATATCGCGCACGAGATCCAAGACCGCGGGCTTCCGTGCCGAGTCGTCACCCGCAACGAACATGACCGGCGTGTCCGGATATCCGGACAGATCGGCCATATTGTTGAAGCCGGTCGTATTGAACGTCTTGAACACCGCGGCACCCGGCGCCCATTGCGCGATTAGTTCGCCGCCGGAAATGCTGTGGCCGACGACCAAGCCGAGCCCGTCCGCTCCCATGCCGAGCGGGTTCGTGCAATCGATGACAAGGCGGCCCGATAAATCACCGAGGCCGCGGACAGCGGCTTCGGTGGCGGGCCAAGGCGTCGCGAGGACGATCGCGTCCGCATCGGCCGCCGCCACGGCCGGCGTTGCTGCCGGCAAGTCACGGTACTTGGCGTCCGCCGGGTTCGGCACCCCGTACCGCACCTGATGGCCGCGTTTCGACCAGCCCCGTCCCAACGATCCGCCGACGTTGCCAGCACCGATGACTGCGATCCGCATGGTCCGACTCCCTATTCGCCCGATAGGATGAACGATCGCGTATGGGCTTCGCAATCGCCTAGTCTGCACCGACCAACATTGCCCCGGATTCCCGCTTCGCTGAAGGTCACCGTCTTGTCTTTTTGGGGGCTCCGCGGCAACGAAGTTCGACCGCGACTGGCGCCGCAGCCGAAGCAGCGAACGGTCTGCAGTGGATGTCTCCACGTGCAACGAATGGCCGCTGAGGGTCGATCTGACCCGTTCACCTGCGGACACCCCAACGGCTGGAATTCGAACTCTTGGTCCCGCCTCGCGCCCATGTGATAGCCTTTAGCCATGACCCGGACGTAAACCTTTCGCAGATGGTGTGGGCGCGGCGGCGGGCTATAGCTCGCAACGTGGGTGGGCGCTCGCCGCGGCGGGGTTTGCCGCGGTCCTGATCTTCGCAATAAGTTTCGGGCTTCTGGCAGCGGGAACCTGGCTCGCGCCGGCGTACCGGCGAGTCGCCTCTTCGTCGCCGAGCGGCGATGCGGATTACGCCGGCCCGTGATAAGGTGAGTTCGTTACCCGGATCGGGAGCGATCAAACCAATGCCGGAAGCGGAAATCGCAAAAGCGGTGCAGTTGCTCGATCTAATGCTCGAGTTTTTTGCCGACGACGGCCACTGGGCGCGCGGCTGCTATGACGACGGAAACGGCGGCCACTGCCTTGTTGGCGCTCTTCTGCACCTGAGCCGTAAGCATCGCCTGCCGACGGCACCGGCGATCGCGCTCCTGCAGGATGCGATGCCCCGGCCCGGCCTTCCGCTTGTGCGCTTCAACGACACACGTTGCGGCAGCGTCGCCGAGCTGCGCTCCG
>Ga0306924_10009141_pt1 | contig 10044 bp, 9 predicted proteins | sample sta12Can44000111_FD_203756 | JGI IMG/M metagenome (GOLD analysis project Ga0306924, IMG submission 203756) | Lab enrichment of tropical soil microbial communities from Luquillo Experimental Forest, Puerto Rico - statanox.12C.anox.44.000.111 (v2)... | ecosystem: Environmental > Terrestrial > Soil... | reverse complement strand
TTTGTTCGATTGCAATCCCAAAAGAGCCGGGTGCAAATCCAAGTGCGGATTCAACAGTGCGAGAACTTGAAAGATCCTTCCCAGTTCTTGCTGGATGGATTCGCCAAGCGCACGCACGACGGATTCACCGTCATTACCAGGACTGCGGAGCGATTCCAAGATTTGGTAGGACCGGTAATGACCCACAATTTCTGCGGCAAGAACAGTCTCGAGCAATTGCGTGTCCAGTGGGATTTCGGGGTGAACGTGGCGAATTTTGTTCAAAGCATTGAGGACTTGAAAACGAACTGTCGTCTCTGTTTCGAGGAGATGGTCTAGCAGCACCTGCGCCGCGTTAGCCGTGCCGATGCTGGCTAAAATGGGCGGTATCGCCCGCCGGGCGACGATTTTAGAGGAGGAATCGCCGAGGTAGTCGCCGGCGAAGCTGACGATCGCGTCGCCATATTTGGCCAGCTCCTCCGCAGCAATGTCTGAGAGTCCGTCTTTTGAAAGATGCTCGAACAGAATTGGGACCACTGAGTATTTCTTGAGCGCACCGGCGGAGCGTATGGCTTCGCGCACTACGAGATTGTCGGGATCACGAAGTAGTGTCGCAAGCAAGGGATCAAACGAATCGGGGAGTTCGCCCAGGAGGCGCGCAACTTCCATGCGGCCGCGTTGGCTTTCCTGGCCGGACTGTTGGGACAAATCATGGAGAAGTTGACGAGCTGTTTCGAGGCTTTGTGCTTCGCCAGGGCGCGCGAGATAAGCAGCCACAGCGGAACGCACTGAAAAATCAGCGCAGTCTCCAAGTTCTGCAAGCATCGTGAGGGGATCAACATGAGAGTGGTGAACCAGGTAGAGCATCGCTTCGGTTCGCACACTGCGGTCGGGATCTTTCAGCAGCGGTTCGATGGATTGCTGCACGGACTTGTCGTCAGCGGCAGAGAGAATCGAGATCGCTTTTTGCCGAACGCTGGGCGCGGGATGGTTCAGGAGACCGCGAATCACGGGGTGAGCAGCGCGCTGGCGCTCGACTTCGAAGAGGCTGAGCGCGTAGAGAATTTCTTCCGGGTCTGAGGCAAGGATTTTGTCGGCCAGCAAATCCGCCGCCGAGCGGTCCAGGGCAACTGTGGAATCTTGTTCACCATCGAGGTGGTGCTGGTTAATGGATTCTTTCAGAGCAGCAATGTACTGCCTTCCAGAGACTGAAACCGAGACGAACCATACACCGACCAGTAGCAGAGCGATCCAACTGATACGGGAGGCCGGCACATGCAGGTAGGTAGCAAAAATTAGGACGGTCACCCCAGCCAAACCGTCGCCCAAACGCCAGATCACGGTGTCGATAAACCATTTCGCCCGTAACTTCAGATCGTGAGGTACGGGCAGGTACAGCAACTCGACCGAGGACTTGTCCAGGGAGTAGCGAAGTACTTGGTCGCAGCCTTTCAACGCAAGCACGGACGCCAGGGTGCCCCAAATTAGCAGCCCGGTCGAGCCCAGCATCACAACAGTGGGAAGCACGAACAGCATAGAGCGAATGCCGAATCGGCGGAGCAGTCGCGTGGTCAGCAGCAACTGAAACAACAACCCAAATATCCCTGCATAGAAATAGAAGTTTCCAAATAAGATGGCCAATGCGTCTTTGTTTACAAGGAACTGCTTCGCAATAGCTTTGAATTGCCAGCCAGTAAGCGTAGTGACCAACGATCCAAGGCAGATGACCGCGGCTATGGCTCGCAAGTACGGAGAGGAAAGAACCAACCGCATGCTGCCTTGTAGGTCCTTTTGCCCGATTCCCTTATCTCCAATTACAATTTCATCCGAATCTGCAATTCGGGATTTCCAGCTCTGCCAGGCGATTCCCGTCAGCACCGTACAGCTCAAGAGAAGCAACGCCATTCCAAGGAGTAGGCTTTCCGTGCCGAATGCCTGCGTTATGGTCTTCGAGAAAAAGCCGGCGAAAATCGCACCCAAGATGGCTCCGCCACCCACCATGCCGAAAATGCGCTTCGCTTCTCGCGTTGTCAGAAGATAATTCGCCAGGGTCCAGACCTGGGTCGGAGCGAGCACTCCGAAGAGGCCTACCCAAACGTAGAATACCGGATACAGCCACGCTGGATGGTAGTAGTGGGCCACCGCCCAAAAGAGAACGCAGTTTGTTGCGAAGAAGAACTGACTGCCCACTAGCAGGTTGCCAAGAGCAGTCCTCCGCGCGAGACGAACATAGCCAACCACTACGATTCCGACCAAAACTGCGCCGGCAATGTCCACGTAGGGCAGCTGGACCGCTTGGAACCGGGCAAGGAACAAGGCATCGCGCGCAACTCTTCCCGTTACATAGCTGCTGATAATCAGGAACAGACAAGAGCACAAGAGGATGCCGCGCCCGAGATCTCCGGGTTGGATGTTCAGAGCTCGCTCAATCCACCGTTTCATCAATAGAATCTTCTCCTTTTCGTAACCATCCTGACTTAATGCGTTGCTGCCGTCGTTCCGGAACATATGCGGTCGGGAAGTGAGACGGCTAGCTTTTCCGAAACCATCGCTCCATTCTCCACCCCTGATTGATCCCCAGACCCTCCGTTTTGAGGCGACGACCCAGCGGAATCGAGGAGCACTGCCCGGTCCAGATACACAGCGATGAATTTGGCATTGCCACAGATTTCCAGAGCTGACGCCCTACCTCCCGGGTAGTAGTCGCTGAGCATGCCGGTGTCGATCAGGAACACCTTGTTGCTAAAGCGAGGCCGGATGCGCCCGCCCTTCTGCACCGTGTGCCCTACGACCAGGTGTGACGCCTTGTAACCCTCCAAGAGGTTACTCACCTGCGATTCACCTTCCTCTTCACTCCACTGGTCGTAACCCCGAAACCACAGCGGGCCATCAGCACGCACGCTGAACCAGTCTTGATGGCGCAAGAACTCCATGACCTTGGCCTTGCGTTCCTCGTTCACGGGCGCACGCGACTTGAGCTCGGCGATGACTTCCGCCTGAAGCACATTATTCATTTCCTGCAAATTAAAGAACGGCAGAATCAGCCCTTCATTCTGGAGATACTGTTTCGAGGCATCAAATGCCTTGATTTCGTCGTGGATCCGGTTGTTCATCTCATCGAGTTTCGTCTTGGCCAGATTAGGATGAATTCCACCGTGCAAGAAGATGACTCCTACAATTTCCGCCACGGCGTCATGTCCGCGCAGCCACTTACCGTATTCCCCCTGTGGGTCAAACGCCTCGCGTTGCTCAACGAAACCTGCCGGATGGCGCGCCATCCACTCTGCCTCAGTCAATTCCATGGGCTGGGGAAGCTCGGCTAGCAGCGGCGCATGTTTGTCTCTCCACTTCACGTACTCGGCGTAGGCAGCTTTCTGCCGCTTCTCAGAATTGCCGTCGGCGAAGCTGGCATAGTTCACGGGATTTACGTAGCGCAGGTCGCCCATGATATTCATGATCTCGTGGTTACCGAGCAGGCTTACTACCCGGCCGCCCGCTGGTACGGCTTCTTTCTCGAGCGCCATCATCAGGTCCATGACCTCGCGCGGTTTGGGGCCACGATCCAGGAGGTCCCCGACCTGGACGAACGTTGTCTTGCCACCTGTCCAATGGTTCTGCTTGTCTATAAGACCGGTGCGCCGGAGAATCGCGACGAAGTCGTCAAAGTCATTGTGGACATCGGCAATGGCGACTACGGATTCCGGCGGTTGGGCTGGAGTCTTTGTTGGTCCTGCCCACGCTAGCGCCGACAGCAGCACCAGGAAGGCAGAAATACAACCGCGGTGGGGAGAGACACAGACTCGAGGGCAGACCATTTTCCTGCCTCCCAAGGCAAAATGCAAAATTCTGACTACAACGTTGGGTTTCGCAGGGCGTCCTATTGCGGTGCATCTTAAGATGCCTGAGTTGCGCAAGTCAACAAGCCGAGCAACGACAAGCCGAGCAACGAAGCCGAGAAACGAAGCTGAGAAACGAAATAGCGGAAAAACCCGAATCTGCCAAAGTCCGCCACATTTTGATGAGAGGGAAAGGCACAAATCGGGAGCCATTCATCTGATGGCTCCCCGACCCGTTTCTAAGTGAAACCTCGATATTTACAAGATGTTCGTGCGCTTCAACTGCCTTCAACTGATCTCGTCTACTGCGATGGGGAGTGGGAGAGCCGCTTGGAGATCATAGTTGCGTGGAGTATGCCGTCCTTGCTGTAGGTACCGACGCAAGTCACGTAGTCGCCGTCTTTAACCTGGCTGGAGTCGATGTTGTTGACCTTCTTGTCTCCGTGATACTGACTGACCCATTTGGTTGAGCTGTCATACAGAACTGTCTTCTGGATACTCCCACCGACCTGACGAACTGTCAGTGTCGATTTTTCTTTATCGCTTGTTTCAACTCGACCTTCCCAGTGGTCCTTCTTTGCCTTGGCAGGAGCAGCCTCTTGCGCGAGCACTGCCTGCGCCAGCGGGAAGATGAGTACCAACGAGAACAGTAGGCCTAGTTGCCTTTTCAGCATGTTTTCTCCTTGTCCGGAATCACCGGAAACGATATGAGGTGTTGCACAAACTCTAGCTCAATTCAGTACAGCACTTCGTTCTCACCCTTTTCAGCGATCATCCTCTGAAACCGTTCCACAATCTTGTCCCGTCGCGCCATCACCGCCTTCACTTCATCCTTGGTGAGATAGCCGTGGGTTTTTTCTGCTAGCCTGCTTGCGTCCAGGGCTTTCAGCTTCGCCAACAAATGCCGGTCGCAGCGTACCAATCCGTTAGGGTCTTTCAGTTCCTGGTAGAGCCGAAATGCGCGAGTGAAATCAATCCTCCAAATCTTCCAATCTTCGCCGATCAGCACATTCGTGAGATTGGGATCAGTATCGTATACCAACTGATCGAACACCCGAATCTTATACATTTGATTGTTCCAGGCGTCCGCATCTGGTGGATGTAACTTCTTTTTGTAGCGCTCCGCCTCATCCATCTTCACCGGCAACCACCAGCTTATTGAGCCTGGCTGGCCTTTCCACTTGCGTTCGACATACATCGGCACCATGTCGTCAATGCCAAGCAATTCAGCCAGCCCATAAGCGGCAATGTTGTACTTGTAAGAGTCCACGAAGTTCAGCTCAGAGCCGACGCCAAGCTCCTTTCTTTGTTTGTGTTCATCAACGGGTTGAAAGTGGGCGTCATGCGTAATCGCGCCGTCAGTGAGCGTAACCGCCAAGAGTGCGTAACACCTTTCGAGGCCGCGCGACTGTTTGTCACCTTGGCCGTGAGAAGGAACTGCTTAGTCTGCTCCTTGCTCAGGGTTGGCTCGTCCGCAGCAACGGCGAAGAGCGTGCAACTCACCCACAGCAGCGCGGCAAGAATCACCTCGCGCCCGCGCGAACGAAAGGGATTCATAGGGGTACTCCTCAGATTTGCGGAGAATCTACACCTTCCCACCGCAGCGGACAACCTAAAAATAGCTGCAGTGATCAGGCAGCCTCTCGACCCTGACGTCGGCGAGACGGCTATTCATGAGCAAGGCGGGAAAGGCTATCTGGCTCAGCCTATCGGTCATTTGGTCATCAGCCAGCGCTCCGAGTGATTTACCGCGAAGAGCATCCGAGGTTTAGAGAAGAGTGAATTTTGATCGTGGCGCTCACTGCAGCTTTGCGTACTCCGCTTTGGCTTGGTTCAGGATGGGAATGTCGGGTCAACGCCAGGCGTTGATAATGAGAAGGGCTTCCGCTACTGCGGCAGCCAACTTTTCGCACTAATTCAGCGAATCGCGGATCAGAGCGCAGGGGATCAAGTAGGTACCAAGTCTTTAAGAACAACAAATTGCGGTCGCACTCCTGATAAGCAACGTCGAGCCAAGAAAGCCTGATCCTTCTCTTCCAGGTCAGAATAGAGACTCGCAATCTCACAAGCCGAAAAGTAGCCGTTCTTGCGTTGGGCTAGGCGAAACTCAATGCCTTTCATGACAGCTCCCTTCCTGGTGCGCGTGAAAGTCGAGAATCGCGAGCAGGCCGTCGTGGCGTTGGTCTCGAGTGATGACCCGTGGTTGAAATCGTGCGGTGCCTATGCGATTGGAACGTTTGGAAGGAAGTCTCTAGAAAACGAATTAAATCAGTGTCTGGAGCACCCCAATCCGCTGTTGCGTGAAACCGCTCGCGCAGCGAAACACCGGCTCGAAGGGCTTGCGACAAACTCCTAAGATGGGCTGGCTGCCGTTGCATCCACGAGCGGCGTGCGTGGCATTCAGGGCCAAAGCAGCCTGCAATGCGTGTGACGAAATGCGAAATTACCGTGGCAGACGCAGGTCAATCCGTGTCGCGAGAAGCGAGCCGTCCTTTTGAAGATTGCCGAGAACGATTACGAAAGAGCCCTCCTTAACGTCTTCCATCTTTCCCGGCTTGCCCATGTTGGTCCACGTGGTCGAGTCATCGTAAGCGATCTTCCGTATGTCCTGAGACCGGGCCGTGGACCCGCCGCGAACGTCCATGGTCTTTAGGTCTGCGTAGATGCGCACTACGTGACCCTGCATCTTTGTCTCTTTCGCTTCTTTCTTTTCCTGTGGATTGTTCAGAGAATTCAATCTGGCGTCAGCGGGGAGGGCGCAAATGACGGCTCCCGCAAGAGTCGCGGCAAGCAAAGTTATAGGAAGCTTCATAGATTACCTCCATGGATTTCGGACGACTGATGGGCCTAACTGACAGCGACGAGTGGCTGCGTTGCCAGAGGATAGTCCTGGCGTGGAGCGGAGTAAAGAAGATTCTGCCTGAATGAGTAGAGAGGGAAGAGCCGGCGTTGAGGCAGTGAGAAGTGCTACGCCGCTCGCTCGTTGAAGAAGGGATTCACAGAGCAGGCCAGGTACGGGCCCGATGAAGCCCGACGGTCAGGAGCCAGGACAAATAGTTTGTGCCGACGCGTGCGACAGACGTAGAGTCAGGAAAAGCTTTCGAAAGGAAACCTACATGAACCTGAATCCCAGACTCCGCATGACGTTCTTGTTTTCTGTTCTTGTTTGCGTCCTTCTTCCGCAGATCGCACAGTCCGACGACCAGACTCCGGAGCTGACCAAAGATCAAATTAAACAGTTCTTGCAAACCGCCGACGTGATTAAGAGTAAGGAGTCGGGTAAGGGCGTCACGCACCCGTGGCGACTGACACTGAGCGATGGAAGAATCACGCACGATGCTTCATTCCAGGTGATCGATGAACACAAGTCCACAATGAAGCTGGAAAGCGGCGCGACAGAAATCGGATTCGTAGACTCCTGGAAATACAACATTGCGGGCTACGAAATAGCCGAGCTGATTGGTTTGGGCGACATGGTACCCGTCTACGTGGAACGCAAGTGGCAGGGCAAGCTAGGCTCCTTGAGCTGGTGGTTGCCAGTGATGATGGACGATGCAGAACGTGTGGAGAAAAAGATCGAGCCCCCGAATTCCGACGCCTGGAACAAGCAGATTTACCGCATGCGCGTTTTCGACGAACTCATTTACGACACTGACGCCAACCTGACCAACGTCCTGATTGGCAAAGACTGGACCGTGTGGCGCATTGACTTCAGCCGGGCGTTCCGCCGCTCAAAAGACCTACACCGGCCAAACGATCTGGTGAAGTGCGACCGACAACTGCTGGAAAAGCTGAAAGCCTTGAAGGCCGAAGACGTGTCTGCAAAGACGAAAGGCTACCTGAACAAAGAGGACGTGCAGGCGCTGATGACCCGGCGCGACAAGATCGTGGCACGCTTTCAGCAACTGGCCGCCCAGCAGGGCGAAAGCAAGGTTTTCTACTAGTGGTGTGGCCCAGGTGCCAGGCAAAGCAAGTAAAAAACTGGACGGGAATACGTTACAGGACTACTCGGATCGCCGGTTACTACCAAATTTGTTTGCCCGTGAATTAGAGGAAAAAATGACAGCCTTATTACGCATTTCTATGATCTCGAACCCATTGTTTTCCAATCAGCCCGTTCTGCAACGTAGACGCAGCAGCCTGATTAACAGGAGACCGGAAATGAAAATAAGAATGAGCTCATCGACCGTAAGTTAAATCAGCGCGACCTTGATCGGACTTCATTGCGACGATCAGCCCATAGACGAAATCGCCAGACGAGAAACCGGCCCGCATCGCCTTGAACGCGCGCAGAAAGCGGATAAACTCGGCCCCGTTACTGGCGGCAAGGTCCCAGAGCGAACGCTCTTTGATGATGTCGAGGCAGAAATCCCAAGTCTTGGCGCAGTATTCGTTTAATACTTCGGTCCGAATGACTTTCATGCCCACAGCAGCGAGGTAGCTCTGATAGTCCTGCATTGTATGAAGTTTCACCAGCATCCCGTCCTCGATCTTGCGGAATAGCCTCTCGTGTTTACGAGCCGGCGCAGACTTTCGCTTGAACCAATCCGTGATCGCGATCACTCCGCCTGGCTGGAGAAGCTTTGCGGCAGATGCGAAGAAATGCGGAACGTCCTGGTAGTGAGAAATCGACTCGATGGACCACACGACATCAAAACGCCTGTCGAAAGACATCGCCTCCGCGTCCATGCAGAGAAACGACGCGGCAACACCAGCCCGGTCGGCGGCCTCTCTCGCCATCTGGACTTGCAACGGCGAGATCGAGATGCCGGTAACCTGAGCTCTCCGCTCGCGGGCCAGATAGATGCTGCTACCGCCGAAGCCGCAGCCCACATCCAAAACCACCAAGTGAAAAGGGATGGCGGCCGCCTCCGCGAGATGCTCGACGAGTTGCACCTGCGCAGTCTCTTTCGACTCGTCACCCCGAATCCAGTAGCCGTGGTGAAGATGTTCGCCCCACAGCTTCCGATAGTACGGGCTGACCCGATTATAGTGGTCGATCACCCGCAGCTTTTCGTTGGGCCGCCGCATGCAAGCACGATGTTACCTCGAGCCCGGGGCCAAAACCCACAGAAACGATTCTTCTGCGCATGGCGGCCATTCCGTTCCGCTTTCAGTTTCTCAGAGAACTTGGCGTATTCGCGGTAAGAAGTTATCTGCGCAATTGCATCAACGTCGAGAGTCGGCCGTACGTCGGCAGCCGCTTTGTCCGTAATTAGCAAAGCGGTCGAGCAGCCTCCGACGAAAACCAACTTCTGGAGAATCGGCCTCAGCAGTTCGGCAGCATCTACAAGGAGCTGGAAATTAGGGTTGGCCATGAGTCGCCCGTAGCCGATGCACCAAGTCGCGCTCAGCAATTTTTCGCTCGCGCGCCCGTCCGTCCCGAATAGCGTCTACCAAGGCTAAAAATTGATACAAATTGGAATCGCGTAACGCCGCCTGCGGGACAGTCGAATAGAGCGGCTCGAGTCCGACACCCCGTGTATTTCCTTCATGCCAAGGCCACACTGGCGGAAGGTCATTCGACGTCGAGACTTCGCCCCTAAGAGGTGCTGCTGCGTATGAAGTCGGGATACCTCTCGTCAATTCGCCACGTTCGGCCGGAAAGACATACTTCAGGCCGTGTATCAAGAATTCTTCAAGCGCAGAAATGTTGGGGCGATCCTTCAAGTTTGGCCCGTGCAAAAGTCGTGATGCGCGCAGCCGTCCCATGGCTCCGTGCACCTCAGATGGACTAAGGCTCAGTTCATTGGCAATTACTGATATCGCCGGACGAGCACCAAGATAGGTACAGAGCTTCAGTGCCACAACAACGTCTTGGGGCTTCAAGTTCATGGCTCCATTCTATATTCGCGATTCGCGAATAGCGAATGGATTCTTAAAGGGCAAGGGGTAAGTCTCCATCGAAAACATAGCGAAAACCAGTGGCAGCTACGGACGGAACTTGGAGGTCGACTTTCCTGGCAAATTCAGACAGCAGGACGGCAGCGAAAATTTGTGGTCTGTGCCATAAACCCCGGTCCGTTCGCAGGGAAGCGCATATGCGTGCTGGTGCAATTCCATGCGCAATGGAGATACGCTAAATCCTTTCATGCCTTATTCCTCGGTGCAGTTCGGTGCTTGGCCATGCGTCGCCATGCATCTGCGACCTGGGAATTGACACGGTGGAGGTCTGGGGTTCGAGTCCCCACGAGCCTACCATTCTCCATTTTTTCAATCACTTGCGGGC
>Ga0306924_10009138_pt1 | contig 10046 bp, 8 predicted proteins | sample sta12Can44000111_FD_203756 | JGI IMG/M metagenome (GOLD analysis project Ga0306924, IMG submission 203756) | Lab enrichment of tropical soil microbial communities from Luquillo Experimental Forest, Puerto Rico - statanox.12C.anox.44.000.111 (v2)... | ecosystem: Environmental > Terrestrial > Soil... | reverse complement strand
GCGGTATGGACGGCGGCGCTGTGCGTGACGCTGCTGTCCGGCTGCACCAGCTATGTGACGACGCAGGTGACGGCGTTCTCCGACTGGAGCGGCAGCGACGCGACCCGCACCTATGCGTTTGCGCGCACCGACGAGCAGCGCAACAACCTCGAGCAGTCGACCTATGAGCAGATCGTCGCGAACGAGCTGTCCGCGTATGCGTTCCGGCCGGCGCCGCAGGCGAGCGCGCGCTATCTGGTCGGGCTGACCTACGGCGTGACCAGCGACTTCGTGACGGTGGCGCAGCCGGTCTACTACGACCCGTGGTTCGCGGGCCCGGGGCCGTACTGGCGGCGCGGGCCGTGGGGACCCTGGGGCCCGTGGGGGCCGTTCCCGTCCGGCTACGTGAACCAGACCTATCCGGTCTCCGACTACCTGCTCGGCATTCGCATCACCGAGCGCGCGACGGGCAAGGAGGTCTACAACGTGACGGCGCGCAACAGCGGGGACAGCGTGCCGCTGCTGTATGCGATGCCGTACCTCGCGCGCAGTGCGCTCGCCGATTTTCCGCTCGGCAACGGCGTGGTGCGGACGGTGCGTCTGCCGGTCGACAAGCACGGCGCGCCCGCCGCGCCGGCCAACGAGCGCGCGGTGCCGGCCGCGCCCGCGCCCGGGGCGGCCGCGCCGGCGAAGTAACGCGCCGCGGCGGGCGCGGGTCCCGCGGGCGTCAGACGCCGACGCCGAACAGCGCCAGCGCGCCGAGCACGACGAACAGCACGGCGGCGACGCCGTGCACGACGCCCGTCGGCAGGCGGTGCGCGAAGCGGTCGCCGAGCAGGATCGCCGGCACGTTTGCGAGCATCATCCCGCACGTCGTGCCGGCGACGACGCCGATGTAATCCTGAAAGCGCGCGGCGAGCGCGACGGTCGCCAGCTGCGTCTTGTCGCCCATCTCCGCGAGGAAGAACGCAACGAAGGTCGCGCCGAACACGCCGAGCTTCGAGCGGTTCGCGTTCGCCTCGTCGGCATCGAGCTTGTCCGGCACCAGAATCCAGAGGCCCATCCCGATGAACGAGAACGCGAGCGCCCAGCGCATGATCGACGGCGTGACGAGCACGCCGAGCCACTCGCCGAGCGCGCCCGCGCATGCATGGTTGATGACCGTCGCGGCGAGCACGCCGAGAATGATCGGAAGCGGTTTGCGGTAACGCGCGGCAAGGACGAGGGACAGCAGTTGCGTCTTGTCGCCGATTTCTGCGAGGGCGACGGCGCCGGTGGAGATCAGGAAGGCTTGAGTCACGAAAGGGGTTCCACGGGCCTGTCAAATGTGCGCGAGCGACGATCCACCGCGCGCCGGGCCCTGAAGCGGCGCACTGTGAACCATCGGTCTCGCCAGGCCTTGCGGTGGCTGCGTCCGCCATGGCCATGCGGCCAAGTCTGTTGACGGACGCCTCCGTCACGATGTGCGCCGCGTGGTGCGGGACGTCGAGCGGAGCGGCTACTCCCCAATGTGGGACGGATTCTAGCACGGGGCTTTCCGCGCTGAAAAGCGCTTCCGGCCCCGGTGGCGGCCACGCGCGGGCGTCACCGCGTTACGCCGTCACGCGCCGGCGTGGCGCGCGGCGCCGCGCTCGTGTACACAGCGGCCCGCGGCATAGGTGCGGTAGACGGCGCGGTCGTCGCCGAGCAGTGCGAGCGCGAACAGCAGTTCCTCGAGCGACTCCGCGCGCGCGGTGCGGCGCGCAAGGAGCGGCGTCGCCTGCGGATCGAGCACGACGAAGTCGGCTTCGGTGCGCGGCGCGAGCGTGCCGACCGTATCGGCGAGGTCGAGCGCGTGCGCGGCGCCCGCGGTCGCGAGCCAGAACATCCGGGTGGCGCTCAGGTGGTGTCCGGACAGCCGCGCGACCTTGTGCGCCTCGTTCATTGTCTGCAGCATCGAGAACGACGTGCCGCCGCCCACGTCGGTCGCCAGCGTGACGCGCACGCCGCATGCGTCCGCCTTGCCGAGATCGAACAGGCCGCTGCCGAGGAAGCAGTTCGACGTCGGGCAATGCGCGATCGCAGCCCCCGTCTGCGCCATCCTGCGGCGGTCCTCGTCGTCGAGATGGATGCAGTGGCCGTACACCGCGCGGCGGCGCAGCAATCCGTAATGGTCGTAGATGTCGAGATAGCTGCGGTGGCCGGGGAACAGCTCGGCCGCCCATTTCACCTCGTCGACGTTCTCCGCGACGTGGCTCTGGACGAACACGTCCGGATGGCGGCGCGCCAGCTCGCCGCACGCGTCGAGCTGCGCCTCGCTCGACGTCGGCGCGAAGCGCGGCGTGAGCGCGTACATCTGGCGGCCGTGCCCGTGCCAGCGGCCGATCAGCTCGGCGCTGTCGTCGTAGCCCGATTGCGCGGTGTCGCGCAGGAACGCGGGGCAGTTGCGATCCATCAGCGCCTTGCCCGCGATCATCCGCAGATCGCGCGCGTCGCTGGCGGCGAACAGCGCATCCGCCGACTGCTTGTGCACCGTGCAGTAGACGAGCGCGCTCGTCGTGCCGCAGGCGAGCAGCTCGCCGACGAAGAATTCCGCCACCTCGCGCGCATGCGCGGGATCGGCGAACTGCCGCTCGGTCGGGAACGTGTACCTGTCGAGCCACGGCAGCAGGCCCGGCGCCGGCGACGCGATCATGTCCGTCTGCGGATAGTGGATGTGCGTGTCGATGAAGCCGGGCGCGATCAGCTTGTCGCGCATCTCGTGCACGACGGCGCCGGGCGCGAGCTGCGCGGCGAGCCGCGCGTAGGGGCCGGCCGCGACGACCTTGCCGCCGTCGACGATCAGCAGGCCGTCGGTCTCGTAGGCGGCGTCCTGCCCGGCTTGCGCCGGGTCGCCGTCGAAGGTCAGCAACTGGGCGCGGAAAGCGGTTTGCGTCATGGCGAATCGTCCCGGGAAATCAGCGTTGCGCGATCGTCGGCGCGCCGCTCACGCGGCGTGCCAGTAGGCGTCGAGGCGCGCGATCAGCGCGTCGCGCTGCGCGTCGTCGACGAACGCGGCCTCGAAGCCGTTGCGGATCACGGTGTGGACTTCCGCGTCCGACAGATTCAGCGCGTCGACGGTCGCGAAATAGTTGTCGTTGACGTAGCCGCCGAAATAGGCCGGATCGTCGGAGTTGATCGTCACCGCGACGCCGCGCGCGAGCAGCGCCTTCAGCGTGTGCTTTGCCATGTCGTCGAACACGCACAGCTTCAGGTTCGACAGCGGGCAGACGGTCAGCGGCACGCGCGTTGCCGCGAGACGCTCGACGAGCGCGTCGTCCTCGATGCTGCGCACGCCATGATCGATCCGGTCGACCTTCAGCAGGTCGAGGGCCTCGTACACATACGCGGGCGGGCCTTCCTCGCCGGCATGCGCGACGAGCTTGAGCCCGAGCGCGCGCGCCCTGGCGAACACGCGTGCGAACTTCGACGGCGGATTGCCGCGCTCCGACGAATCGAGCCCGACGCCGATCAGGCGATGCCGGTAGCGCTCGAAGAGCGGCAGCGCGGCGTCGAAGGTCGCGAGCGCATCGTCCTCGGACAGATGGCGCAGGAAGCACAGGATCAGCTTGCTCGACAGGCCGCGCTGTTCCGCGTCGGCGAGTGCGCGATCGATGCCGGCCACGACCGTCTCGATCGGCACGCCACGCTCGGTGTGCGTCTGCGGATCGAAGAACAGTTCAGTGTGGACGACGTTGTCCGCGAGCGCGCGCTCGACGTAGGCCGCCGTCATGTCGTAGAAGTCCTGCTCGGTGAGCAGCACGCTCGCGCCCGCATAGTAGATGTCGAGAAACGACTGCAGGTCGGTGAACGCGTACGCGGCACGCAGTGCGTCGATCGACGGGTACGCGAGTGTCACGTTGTTGCGCTGCGCGAGCGCGAAGATCAGCTCCGGCTCGAGCGAACCTTCGATGTGGATGTGCAGCTCCGCTTTCGGTGCGCGGGCGATCTTGTCTTTGAAGGTCGGGGTCATGGCGTTTGTTCTTGGTCGGTCAGGGTGGTGGGGTGGGCGCTCGCTCGCGCGTGTACCTCGACGGCTTGCAGCAGTTGCGCGGCGATCGCGATCGCGATCACTTCGGGTGCCTTGTCGACGATGCCTTCCACGCCGATCGGGCAGCGCATGCGCGCGATCTGCGCCGGATCGATGCCGAGCGCGGCAAGGCGGTGGTCGAACTGTGCGCGCTTCGTGCACGAGCCGGTCATCCCGAAGTATGCGTAGTCGCCGCGCCGCAGGATGCGCTCCGCGAGCGCGAGATCGCGCGCGTGGTCGTGCGTCGCCACGACGAAATAGCAGTGCGGCGGCGCGTCGTCGACGGCCGCGTCCGGCACGTCGCGCGCGTCGATCGTCAGGTTGCCGATGCCGGCGAGCACGGCGGGCGGCGGAAACGGCGCCGCGGGTTCGTCGATCCAGCGCACCCGGCAGCGCAGCGTCGCGAGCACCGGCACGAGCGCCGAGCCGACGGGGCCGGCGCCGAACAGCGCGACCTCGAACGATTGCGGCGCGATCGTCTCGGTCATCAGCGCGATGCCGCCGGTTTCCGACAGCAGGCAGCTGGCGCGCGCGGCGGCCGTGTCCGGCTCGCTCAGCCGCGCCGCGTCCGGCGAGGGGCCGAATGATACGCGACGCACCGTCGCGGCGCCCGTGGCGACGCGCTTCGCGAGCGACGCGATCCAGCCGAGGTCGCCGACGTCGAGCCGCTCGAACGCGAGCACCACCGCGCCGCCGCAGCACTGGCCGAGGCTCGGGCCGAGCGCGAACCGCTCCAGCTTGCGCGCATGCGGCACGTGCGCGCCGTCCTTCAGCCATTGCCGCGCGATTTCGATCGCCTGCCATTCCAGATGGCCGCCGCCGATCGTGTGGCGCGCACCGTCGCGGGTCACGACCATTCTGGTGCCCGCGTCACGCGGCGCGGAGCCGTCCACGTGCGCGACCGTCACGAGCACGGCCGCCTCGCCGCGCGCAAGCAATTGCTGGAGATCGCCGAGCCAGGGTTCCATCAGCGTGCTCCGGGAACGGCGGCGTACCGCCGCAAGCCGTGGCGTGCGGCCTGCGCGGCGACGGCGACGCGGGCGGCGGATGCCGGCGCGGGGGGATGCCGCGCGGGCATCGCGTGCGCGCGCAGCGCGGCGTGTCCGGCACGGCGCGTGCGGGCAAGGCCGCGACCGGCGCGGATGCGATGAGGCGGCGGCATGCGGGTGGTGTGCGTCGTCATGTTGAATCCAGTCGACAGGGCGGATCGGGGGCGCGTGACGCGGGGCTGGATGAACTGGCCTCGCGCATGTGAACCGCGATCCAGAGATCACGATAGCACCGCTAAAAAAACGCGATATCAGCGCGCGTCTATCGGGACCATCAGGCAACGATCATGTCGATCGCGGAATGCCGTTGCCCGGGCCACCGGGAAGCGCGCTGCGGCGCGGGCCGGGCGCGGCACGGTGGCAAGGGGCGAAGCGGGCGACCGGCTGCGGGCGACCGGCTGCGGGCGACCGGCGGCGAGCGCCCGGCTGGCGGGCCCGGCGTACGGACCGCCGCCGCACGCCCGTCATGGGCCTGAACAGGCCCGGGGGCTAGCGCGCGGCGGACCCGCGCGCGGAGCGCGTCAACCGGCGAACTGCTTGCGATGACGCCAGACGCTCGCCGCGACCGGGACCAGGATTGCGACGAACGCGATCAGCGCCCATCCCGGCAGCAGGATGCCGAGGATCGGCGGATACACGGTTTCGCACAGGCCGGCGACCTTGAACATGCCGGGGAACCATTGCGCGGGCGGCAGGCTGTCGACGATCGGCTGCAGCGTGTCGAAGCCGCAGCTGAAACCGGGGTTCAGCTGGATCGACAGGTGCCGGGCGGCGGTACCGACGCCCGCTGCCGCGGAGATTGCGATCAGCGTCTCGAGCAGCACGATGCCGCGCCACCGCTGCATCCCGGCGGCGAGAAACGCGAAGATGCCGACCAGCGCGAAGAAGTAGCGCTGGATGATGCACAGCGGGCAGGGATCCTCGTTCTTCACGTACTGCAGATAGAGCGCGCCCGCCAGCAGTGCAATGCACGTCAGCCCGAGCAGGATCAGCAGGCGGCGCTCGCGGCGCAGTGAAAGCGTGAAATCGTTCATTGTCGTCGGCAATCCTTGTCGTTCCGTCAGGAGAATAAGCGGTCGATTTTAGCGCGAAGGCCGGCGTGCCGGCACAGCGCGCCGCCGCATGCCGTCACCGGATCGTGTTCAGCACGGCTTCCACGGCCTGGCCGATCGCGAGCAGCGCGTCGTCGCGATGCGGCGCGCCGGCCAGCATCAGGCCGACCGGCGCGGCGTCGCGCGGGTGGCATGGCAGCGACAGCGCGCACGCGTCGAGGAAGTTGAACGCGCTCGGATTGCGCAGGATCAGCGCGTTGGCATGGGCGAACGCCGCGTCGTCGGTCTCCAGCTCGGCGATGCGCGGCGGCACGACCGGCACCGTCGGCGCGACGAGCGCGTCGAAGCGCGGCCAGATCGTGCGGGCGGCGTCGTCCAGCATCGCGGCGCGTGCCGCGAGCAGATCCAGGTAGTCGGCCGCCGTCGCGGGCTCGCCTTTCAGGATGCGCGTCAGCACGCGCGGATCGTACTGGTCGCGATGCTGCGCGAGGAGCGGCCGGTGCCACGCGTACGCCTCAATTGGCGAGAAGCCGAAACGGTTGATGTCGGGCAGCCGGTCGAGTGCGGCGAAGCGCACGTCGAAGACAATCGCGCCGGCCGCCTCCAGATGCTTGAGCGCGGTGTCGATTGCAGCCGCGACCTCGGCGTCGACGCCGTCGGTCACGTAGTTCGTCAGCACGCCGAGCCGCACGCCTTCGAGCGGCCGCGCGGCCGGCACGAGCGGCTCGACGCCGGCGAGTATCCGGTCGACGAGCGCGCAGCACCCCACCGTCACGCCGATCGGGCCGAACGAGTCGAGCGTCGTCGACAGCGGCACGCCGCCTTGCGTCGGAATCCGGCTCGCGGTCGGCTTGAAGCCGGTCAGCCCGCACAGTGCGGCGGGAATGCGGATCGAGCCGCCGGTGTCGGTGCCGAGCGCGACGGCCGCCATCCCGTCGGCGACCGAGGCGGCCGCGCCCGACGACGAGCCGCCCGCGATGCGCGCGTCGCCCGGCACGTTGCGCCGGTATGGCGAGCGCGGCGTGCCGAAATGCGGGTTCAGGCCGAGCCCGGAGAACGCGAACTCGCTCATGTTGGTGCGGCCGACCAGCACCGCGCCGGCACGCCTGAGCCGCGCGACCGCGACCGCGTCGGCGCGCGCGGGCGGCGCGCCGTCGAGCACCTTCGAGCCCGCGCGCGTGACTTGCCCCGCGACGTCGAACAGGTCCTTGACCGACACCGGAATGCCCGCAAGCGGCGACAGCACCGTGCCCGCGGCGCGCAGCCGGTCGTGCGCGTCGGCCGCGGCGCGCGCGTGATCGGCATCGACCTCGGTGAAGGCGATCGCGCCCTGGCCCGACGGGTCGGCGATCCGGTCGAGCGCGGCGTCGACGAGCGCGCGGCTCGTCGTGCGGCCGGACGCGAGGTCGGCTGCGAGCTGGGCGAGCGGGGGAAACGGCGTGAAAGAAGTCATGATCGCTTCAGGGGCGCAGATGTTGAACAAGCGTGGAGCGGAACGACGCGATGTGATGCTCGACGGCCGCGCGCGCGCCGGCGGCGTCGCGCGCGCGCAACCGCTCGTAGAGCGCGCGGTGCTCGTGCTGGACCTCGGCGAGATGGTGCGGCTCGGACAGCGTGACGAACCAGTAGCGCAGCGAGCGCTCGTGCAGCCCGCGCAGCAGGTCGGCCAGCACCGGGTTGCGCGCGGCTTCGCCGATCGCCTGGTGGAATGCGCGATCGAGCTCCATCGTGCCTTCGACGTCGTGCGCCGCGACACAGGCTTGCGCGGCGTCGAGCAGCGTGCTCATGCGCGCAAAATCGTCGGGTGTCGCGTGGCGCGCGGCCAGCTCGGCGCAGTGCGCCTCATTGATGCGCCGCACGTCGACGATCGCGAGGATGTCGTCGAGCGACAGCGGCTGCACCATCAGCCCCTTGCGCGGCAGCACCGACAGCAGGCCTTCGAGCACCAGCCGATGAACGGCCTGATGAACGGGCGTGCGCCCGATGCCCGTGCGCGCGACGAGGTCGGCTTCGTTGAGCGCCGCGCCGGGCGCGAGCCGCATCGCGATGATGTCGCGCTGGATCAGCGCATGCGCGCGATCGGCGAGGCTGGCTGCGGATTCGGCGGGCGTGGCCCGCACCGCACGGGGGGGTGTCCGCTGGCTCATGCGTACGGCGAGCAGCGCGTCGGACGGGGTGAGGGCATGCGCGGGCGATCCTCGTGGACAGGCAGTTCGTGGATAGTATGGTGATATATCACTGGCGTCCAGCGCGTCAAAAAGCCGTACGCCGGGTGCGCGTGGTGATTGACCGGGCGGATGCAACAATACTGACGAAATGTTGTCGGTTTGCTGCTGATCGGGCGCTGAAGCATAATGAATCTTCGTCTATCCACACGCGTGAGCGACGCGCCAGACCATCGTCATGAGCGAAAACACGCCTTCCGCTGCCGGCCCGGCCGGCACGCAGCCTTCTTCCTCCGATCCCGCCCGCGCGCAAGCGCCGTCCGCGCCTGGCGCGCAGCCCACCCCCGGCGTGCAGGTGAGTGCGTTTGCGGCACAGGTCGCGGCCGCGCAGGAGGCCGCCGACGCGGGGCCGCCGCCGGTCACGCCGGCGGCCGAACAGGGCGCACAGGGGGCATCGGGCGGCGCGGCGCCGGGAACCGGCAAGCCGGGCGCTCCGCCGCCCGGCTTCGGCGCGCAGCCCGATTTCGACACGCCGCGGCCGCCGCCCGCGCCCGCGCACGCGCCGGCGCCCGCGTATCTGAAGCAGAGCGACACGCCCTGGTCGGTATTCGGCCGGATCATCGCGGCGCGCGCGCGCCGCCTGTTCGACCGGGCCGGGCAGCGCATCACGCAGCGCACGCTGCGCATCGGCGTGTCGGCGCGCATCTTCCATCCAGAACCGGGCGCGCCGGGGCTGCGCGGCAAGACGCTGCAATATCTGGAGGAGTCGATCGCGCACTGGGTGATGTCGCGCGACGTGCTGGTGTTCATGATTCCGACGGTCGGCCATCAGGGCATGCTGCACCCGAGCAACATTCGCTTGCGCGACTACGCGAAGCATCTCGACGGCCTGCTGCTGCAAGGCGGCGCGGACGTGTCGCCGCAGACCTACGCGGCGTCGGACGCGCGGCCGGAATGGCCGGGCGACCGCGTGCGCGACATGTACGAGCTGGAGCTGCTGCACGAGTTCGTCGAATCCGGCAAGCCGGTGCTCGGCGTGTGCCGGGGCTGCCAGCTGATCAACGTCGCGTTCGGCGGCTCGCTGTATCAGGATATCGCGACCGACGTGCCGACCGCGCACGCGCACGTGAGCGAGCATTACGACCAGCATCGCCACGCGGTCCGCTTCCCCGAAGGCTCGACACTCGCAGGCATGTTCCCCGGGCGGCACGAGGCGATCGTCAACTCGATCCACCATCAGGCGATCCGCGACCTCGGCCGCGACCTGAGCATCGAGGCCGTGTCTTCCGCGGACGGGATCATCGAGGGGATTCGCTACCGGCGCGCGCCTTTTGTCGTGGGCGTGCAATGGCACCCGGAGTTCCACCGCGCCGGCGGTCCGGAACTGCTCGACTGCACGCCGCTGCTCGACACGTTTCTGCGCGCGGCGCGAGAGACGCGGCTATAGCGCGGGCGCGCGCCGTCAGGTGTCGCCGCATCGCGATTGAAATCAAGATGCGGCGAAAGCGTTTTCGACGATAATCGTTTGTTACCGATTCGATCGCCGGAGTCAGACGTTGGCCTTCCGAACCCTATCCCTCTCGGCCCGCCGCGCAATGTGCGCGGTCGCCGTCGCGGCATGTACGCATGCCGGCGCCGTGTGGTGCGCCGATGAGACCGCCCCTGTAGCCGGCACGCGTCCGGCCGTGACCAGTTTGAGCGGCGACGCCGCGCCCGCCCCGAATGACCCGAACGGCGACACGCAAAGCAATGT
>Ga0306924_10009137_pt1 | contig 10046 bp, 6 predicted proteins | sample sta12Can44000111_FD_203756 | JGI IMG/M metagenome (GOLD analysis project Ga0306924, IMG submission 203756) | Lab enrichment of tropical soil microbial communities from Luquillo Experimental Forest, Puerto Rico - statanox.12C.anox.44.000.111 (v2)... | ecosystem: Environmental > Terrestrial > Soil... | reverse complement strand
GTCGGCGACGGCCTCCGGGTGCTCGACGAAATTGGTCAGGCTGTCGATGACCCCGGCGACGATGATCTGGTCCTCGGCCAGCGGCAATTTCTCGAATACCCGGTACTCGTGGGCGTGCCGCGGATTGGCAAATGGGAAGAAAAAGCCGCCGACATTGGCCTTTTGGATGATCGGCAGGATATCTGCCAGCGGCACGTCGCAATCGTGCGGTCCCTCGTAATTGCCCCAGCAGACGTGCAGGCGCACCTTGTCGCGCGGGATGTTTTCGAGTGCGCTGTTGATCGACGCGCTCGACAAACCCGAGGAAGTCGACGAGCGGCCGATCCTGGTACGACAGGTGGCGTTCGAGGGCGAGGTCCGGGCAATCCAGCTGGAGCAGAAAGCCGCGCTTGACGATGGTCTCGTATTCGCCGCGCAGCGCCGCGGCGAGTGCGGCCAGATAGGCCTCCTCGCTGTCGTAATATTCGTTCTTCATCGCCCCGGCGATGATCCCAGGCGAGGGTGCGGTCAGGAACGGCTCGACAAAATGCGTCCCAGTCTCATCGAGAGCCGCCCGGAAGTCGGCGCATTCGGCTTCAATCGCGGCGGGTCCCAGATAGCGGATCTCGCTGATCGCCTTGGGCGGCCCCATATTGCTGACCGCCGTCCTTGCGGCGAGCTGCTGCTCCATCATTTGCCTAAAGATCGGATAGCGCAGCGCATCGGCACGAGTCCGGCGTTGCCACGATCCGCCAAACCCGCTCATCCGGTGGCGAATGTGCAGAAAAAACCCCTCGCGCTGCTGCTCGCCATTGTTGCCGATGTCGACACGCGCCTCGGCCTGCTTCTTGACTATCCCGCGCAACGCCGCCTGCCCGAGCTTATCGATCTCCACCGCATCGACAGATTCGCCACTCGCTCGGCGCACATAGAGGCGGGTAAGCTCGGGCGGGCGCGGCAGGCTGCCGGTATGGGTCGTCAGAATCCGTTCTTCGCTGCGGCGCATCGTCACTCCTTTCGGGCAGGATTCCTGGTCTTTATGCCCAGTTTAGCGGGAACGAGGCCGGGCGCCAGCAGTTAGGATCGCGAACAAGTCGCTTGTCGCGGACCTTTCGTCTTCGTACACTGCACCCCTTCGTCGCAACAACGGAAAGGAGGTGATCCTGTGTCTAGCCCTAAACCGCGGTCATCCGCTGCCGTGACCAGGATCCCCACTCGTCTGGAGGTCCTCGCCTGAGGGCGACGGCTCGCGGCCGCGATGGCCGCCGGTTACCGGTTTAAAGGAAGGGCCGCTCTGAGGAGCGGCCCTTCTCATTTGGGGCGGCAGAGCCTACAACTTGGCCGACCGTTCAGGCCGAGGAGTGAGGGACATGCCCGACACCTTGACAACGAATTCGCCGATCATCGCCGCCTTTCGTGCTGCGACCCCGGGCTCGGCTGCCGCCTCGGAAAAAGCGAGCCGCCTGTTTCCGAGCGGCGTCACTCACGATTCGCGCTACATCGAGCCCTACGGGCTCTATATCGCCCGCGCGCAAGGGCCGCGCAAATGGGATGTCGACGGCAATTGCTATGTCGATTATTTCGGCGGCCATGGCGCGTTGCTGCTCGGCCACTGCCACCCGAAGGTCGTCGAAGCGGTCAAGCAGCAGATCGAGCGCAGCACCCATTTCGGCGCCTCGCACGAGACCGAGATCGCCTGGGCAGAGTGGGTGCTGAAGCTCATCCCCTCGGCCGAGCGCGTGCGCTTTACCTCCTCGGGCACCGAGGCGACGTTGATGGCCTTGCGTCTCGCCCGGGCCTTCACCGGCAAGTCCAAGCTGATCCGCTTCAAGCATCACTTCCACGGCTGGCACGACCACATGACCTCGGGCTATGCCAGCCACTTCGATGGCAGCCCGACACCCGGTGTGTTGTCCGGGGTGGCCGGCGGTCTGTTGCTGGCCGAGCAGAACGATGCCGAAGGGCTCGCCCGACTGCTGGAGGCGAATGACGACATCGCCGCCGCGATCCTCGAACCGACCGGCGCCCACGGCGCGCAGCTGCCGATCGACCCGAAATTCCTGACCGAGCTGCGCGAGCTGACCCGACAACACGGCATCGTGCTGATATTTGACGAGGTCGTCACCGGGTTTCGCGTGTCGCCGGGTGGGGCGCAGGCCGAATACGGCATCCGGCCTGATCTGACGACATTGGCGAAGATCCTCGCCGGCGGGCTGCCCGGCGGGGCCGTCGCCGGTCGCAAGGATATCCTCGACCTCCTCGACTTTCAGGTCACCAAGGCCTCCGACCGCGAGAAGATCTCGCATCAGGGTACGTTCAACGCCAACCCCCTCTCGGCTGCCGCCGGGGTTGCCGCGCTCGAGATCGTCGGCACGACGGACGCCTGCGCCCGCGCCAATCATTACGCCGACAGCTTGCGCCGGCACATCAACGAGGTGTTCGAGGAAGAGCACATGCCGTGGGCGGCCTACGGCATGTTCTCGAACTTCCACATCTTCACTAACCCGGATCGCAGCGCGATCGTCCCGACCCGCTTCGATCCGCGCCAGCAGCCGGCGGAGTCCTTCTTCGACAAACGCCAAGCTGCGATCGTGCACAAATTCCGGCTGGCGATGATGACCGGCGGTGTCGACTTCAGCGGCAGCCCCGGTGGCGTCATCTCCGCGACCCATGGCGCGGCCGAGCTCGATGACACGGTGAAGGCGCTGCGCAACACCGTACGAATGCTGAAGCAAGAGGGCGAGATCTAGCGGGTGCTCCGTTCATGCCACCCAGAACCGCCTATCAAAAACAACGTAAATCGCGGTCGCACGTTCCGGGTCACTTGGCCTGAGGCCGAGTTCTGACTGCTCGATCAATGGATTAGCGCTGAATTCACGGCTCCGATAAACAACGCAATCGGTATCGGTTATCAAGCGAATCTGCACAGCGCTGAGGGAGCGAAAACAACGGATTAAGAGCTTCTCCGATTGCTCTTTGACGGCCCGCTGAGGGCGAAGAGCGGAAAAGGCCGGGTTTCGCCGACGTTAGCGCGGCGACCCCTATTGCTTCGGTTCTGCGCTCGCCGATGTTGACGAATTTAGGTTAGCCACCGCCTCGATCTCGACGAGAAAATCGGGACCCGCCGCCAGGGACACTGCGGCCGTGTTGCTGGGCTTCGCATCCGAGCCCAGATAGCGGGCGAGCACGTCGGCGTTCTTGTTGAACGCGTCGGGATCTGTGACAAAAGCACGCGTCGAGATGATGCCGGACGCCTTCGCTCCGCCCGCCGCGAGGCAGGCTTCGATATTCTTTCCGACCTGCTCGAGCTGGGCCCGCATGTTGCCCTTGCCGACGAGGTTTCCGTCCTTGTCGACCGCCACCTGCCCGCCGACAAGAAGACGCCGTCCGCCGTCCTTGAACGAGATCACCACGGTCGGCGGCTGAGCCCCGCACGGCGGACCGACGATCGCCGGTTCGGCCTGATGCTCGACGGTTGACCAGTTCACGTCGGCTCGCTTGATGTTATCCGCGGCGTTCTGCCTCCAGGCATCCAAAGAACGCGTGGTATGCGTCAAGTACAGCTTGCCATCGACGATTGCCCAGGCGTTGGGATCGACGGTGTCCTTGTGCGGTTCCTTCCAGGCCACACCCATGGCGCAGTAGCCGTCGTATTGCGGCGCGTAATGCTCCGGATCCTTGACGAATAGATCGCGGTGAGCAGCACTGGCAAAGCGCCAGCGCGCATCGTGCCACACATATTCGAATTCGGTCTTACCTGGGACCGGTTTCCCCTCGGTAAAGTAAGCAACCGGGTCGTAGCCGCTTATCGAAAGGCGCAACTCCTCAGTCGAGGCCGCCGATGGGACGAACCACAACAGCAGACCGATGATCGGAGAAGTAAGCACGCTCCGCATTTGCCTCACTCCCTAGAACGAAGGTCGTCGGCTAATTTGGCTATCGGTTATACTGCTCGGCGCCTGCGGCGAGGTCAATGCATCGGCGATGCGCGCTCTGGTCGATAACCCGGCCGATTCTCCGCGAGAATCTTCCTCCCGGAAGCGAAAGCTCGCGGCCATTTTGCACGCGGATGTGGTCGGGTTCAGCCGCCTGATGGGCGAAGATGAGGCAGGCACCCATCGGGCGCTCGGCGACCTGCGCCGCACCGTCGATCCGCTGATCGCGGCGCATGGCGGACGGATCGTCGGCACCGCGGGCGACAGCGTCTTGGCGGATTTTTCGAGCGTCGTCGACGCGGTGGACTGCGCTGTCGAGATGCAGCGCGCGTCGCGCGCCATCAACGACCCGATCCCGCCCGAACGCCGGCTGGAACTGCGGATCGGCGTCAATCTCGGCGATGTGATCGTCGACGGCGACGATATTTTCGGGGATGGCGTCAACGTCGCCGTACGGCTAGAGGGACTGGCCCCGCCTGGCACCGTCTGTATCTCGCAAAACGTGTACGACCAGGTCAGGAACAAGATCGATCTCGAATACCGACCGCTTGGCAGCCACCGCGTCAAGAACATCGCCGAGCCGGTTCGCGCATATGCCGTCGGTGTCGGAACTGCGGCCCCTCCTAGGAGTAGAAGCCGAAACCCCGTCCTGGCGAGCGCGAGTGCGGTCGCCGCGCTCGTCGTGGCGGGGCTTGTAGCTTGGGGGCTCCACTCCGGCATCGGCCGAGAGCTGATCCGGTTTGGTGCGGCGACGAAGCCGGTCGAGGTCGCGAGCCTGGCTACTGCGGCCCATCTCGCCGGGCGCCCGTCATTGGCGGTGTTGCCGTTCGAGAACCTGTCGGGCGACGCCAGCCAGGATTTCTTCAGCGACGGCATTGCCGATGATGTGATCACCGCTCTCGGCCGCTTCTCAAACCTGCTCGTCGTCGCAAAATCCGCGAGCTTTCAGTTTAAGGGCCGGAACTTGGCACCTGCCGAGATCGGGCGTCGGCTCGACGTTCGCTATCTGCTTGACGGCAGCGTTCGCCGCGCCGGCGACCGCGTTCGGGTCACCGCCGAGCTGAGCGAGGCTGCGACTGGGCGGAACGTCTGGTCTCAGGCGTACGACGCCGAGATCAAGGACATCTTCAGCGTGCAGGAAGACATTGCGCGGCGTGTTGTTGGCGCGGCGGCGATCAAGCTCACCCGCTTCGAGCTCGACCGTGCCCTCGGCAAGCCGACCCAGAACCTCGCCGCCTACGAATATGTGCTGCGCGGCCGGGAAGTGTTCTCGCACACGACACGCGAGAGCAATCACGAGGCGCAGGACATGTTCCAGCGCGCGATCGACCTCGACCCGAGCTACGCCGATGCATATGCAGCCCTCGGGTTGTCATTGATCGAGGCAGTATCGTCGGGGTGGACTGAGTTTATCGCCGATGATCTCAGCCGTGCCGAAACGTTGGCGCAGAAAGACCTGTCGCTCGATCCCGCCTCGACCGCCGGTTACCGCCTCCTCGCCGAGTTAGACATAATGAAGGGACGTTTCGACCTAGCTCTGGGACAAACCGACCGCGTGCTCGAGATCAACCCGAGCGATGCCGACGGCTACATGACACGCGGCAACACCCTGGTGTGGGCGGGCAGAGCCGCCGAGGCTGTGCCCTGGCTCGAAGGTGCGCTTCGCCTCGACCCTACCAACGGTAGAACGAATTTTCTGCTTGGTATGGCCTACTACTTCCTTGAACGTTACGGCGAGGCGGTCGAAACCCTGGACCGGGCTCTCGCCGGCAGCCTCGGACGCAATACCCAGCTGATGGGGCGGCCTGTCTTGGCGGCGACCTACGCTGAGCTAAACAGGCCTCAGGACGCCGAGCGCGAGCGGACCGCCGCGCTCCGCCTATCGCCGTTTCTCGACGCCGAGCGGTTCGCGGGGCAATTCGGCACCCAGGAGGCCCGCGACCACATGCTGGATGGACTTACGAAAGCCGGGTTTCACTAAGGCGAGCGCCTGCTTCGGTCACTGCACCTTGGCGAAGGCCATGACCTGGACGAGGTCGGCGGGGTTGGAAAGCCCGCCCTTATGGACGATCGTCCGGGCGGGCGAGGCGCTGCCGAAATATTGCTTCCGCAGGTCGGCATATTTGGCGAGCTGATCGGGATCGGCGATGTAGGTGTGGGTCATGACGATGTCGGAGAGTTTCGCGCCGGCGGTCTTCAGACAGGCTTCGACTTGCTTGCCGATTTGCTCCAGCCGGGCACCGATGTCGCCCTCGCCGGTGCCTTTCCCGCTGTCGTCGTTCGCCCCCTCGGGGCCGACGATAACCATGTGACCACCGTCGCGCAGCGCGACTTTGGTCGTGGGCGGAGAGGCGGCGCACGGCGGTCCGAGTATCTCCGGCGCCGCCAGATCCTTGACTACCGCCCAGTTTGCGTCGGCCTGCTTGATAAAAGCGGCCGGGTTTTGGCGCCAGTCATCCATCCCTTGGGGCATATGAGTTAGATAGAGCTTGCCGTCGACGATCGCCCAAGCCTCCGGGTCGACCGTGTCCTTGTGCCCCTCCTCGCCGGCTGACACCCCCATCGCGCAATAGCCATCATATTGCGGCGTGTAGCGGTCCGGTTCTTTGGTGAACAGGTCGCGATGGGCCTCGTTGGCAAAGCGCCAACGCAGTTTGTGCCACAGATACTCGATCTCGCTCTTGCCCTGAACGGGCTTGCCGTCGGTGAAATAAGCGACCGGATCATAGCCGCTGATCGACAATTTGGGATCCTCGCTACGGGCGCCGGGTGCGAGGATTGTGGCGAACAACAGTCCGGCTAAAGCCGCGGCCAATCTTGCTCGTGATGGACGAACCCTCCGCATCGCCTTCCCTCCCGCGAACGACGATCGTCATCGATCCACGAAGTTGAGTATAGTGCTCGTCGTCTGCGGCGAGGTCAAACGCATCTGCGATGCGCGCCCTGCTCGATAACCCGCCTGATCCTGCGCAGGCCACTCCGCCTAGGAAACGGAAGCTTGCGGCCATCCTGCATGCCGATGTCGCCGGTTTCAGCCGGTTGATGGGCGCGGATGAGGCCGGTACGCATCGGGCGCTTGGCGAACTGCGTAGTGCAGTCGACCCGCTCATCGCGGCGCACGGGGGCCGCATTGTCGGCACCGCGGGTGACAGCGTGCTGGCTGATTTTGCGAGCGTCGTCGATGCGCTCAACTGCGCCCTCGAGATGCAGCGGGCCACACGGGCGATAAACGATCCGTTGCCGACGGATCGTCGGCTCGAATTGCGGATCGGTGTCAATCTCGGCGATGTGATCGTCGACGGCGACGACATATTTGGCGACGGCGTGAACATCGCTGCCAGGCTGGAAGGGCTCGCGCAACCTGGCACGGTTTGCATCTCACAAACCGTCTACGACCAGGTCCGGAACAAGCTCGCTCTCAATTACCGCCCGCTGGGAGCTCACCGGGTCAAGAACATTGCCGAGCCGGTCCGCGCCTACACGGTGGGCGTGCCGGCGGCAGTGCCCCCTTCAAAACGCCGACGGTGCTCGCTGCTGGCGGCGGCAGGAGCCATCGTGCTGGCCGTGGGCGCTCTCGTCGCTTGGGCACTCCACTTGGACACAATCGGGGAGCTGCCTTGGCTCGGCGGCGCGCCCAAGCCGCTCGAGGTCGCGAGCCTCGCGGCACCGGCCCGTCTCGTGGGGCGTCCGTCTATAGCGGTATTGCCCTTTAAAAATCTGTCGGGCGACACCGGTCAGGATTTCTTCAGCGACGGGATCACCGAAGACGTTATCACCGCGCTCGGCCGGTTCTCGAACCTGCTCGTTATTGCCAAGTCGGCGAGCTTCCCGTTGAGGGACAAGAGCCTGGCGCCTGCCGATATTGGGCGTTTGCTCGACGCGCGCTACCTGCTTGAGGGCAGCGTTCGCCGCGCCAGCGATCGCGTGCGAGTCAGCGTCGAATTGATCGAGGCCGCGACGGGGCGCCAAGTCTGGTCCGACGCCTACGACGGCGAGACCAAGGATATATTCGCCGTCCAGCAGGACATTGCCCGGCGCGTCGTCGCCGCGGCGGCGGTGAGACTCACTCGATTCGAGCGGGAAAGGGTGTTGACGAAGCCGACCGAAAATCTCGCGGCCTACGAATATGTGCTACGCGCTCGCGAATCCCTGTCGCACTCGAGCCGTGACAAGAACGACGAGTCAGCCGACCTCTTCCAGCGCGCAATCGACCTAGACCCGAATTACGCCGCGGCCTATGCGGCGCTCGGCGGCGCGCATTTCGAGGCTGTTGTCTCGGGATGGACCGAGTTCCGCCAGGATGAAGTCGCGGAAGCCGAGAGGCTCGCACAAAAAGCGCTCACACTTGATCCGGCAACGACCAGCGCGTACCGATTGCTCGCGTCTATCAACATGTACAAGAGGCGGTATGACCTGGCGCTGGGTCAGATCGATCGTGCGCTCGAGATCAATCCGAGCGATGTCGATAGTTACCAAGCGCGAGGAGACGTTTTGGTCTGGGCGGGCAGAGCCGCGGAGGCCGTGCCTTGGCTGGAAGGCGCGCTTCGCCTTGACCGGGGCCACCTACTGGCGACACAAAGCCTGTGCTGGGCGTATTATTTTCTTGGCCGCTACGGCGAGGCTGTCGAAGCCGGCGACCGCACCCTCGCCCGCAGCTCCGGGCGTATGATCCAGACGCAGATCCATCCGTTTCTTGCGGCCGCCTATGCCGAGCTGGGTAGAGCTCAGGATGCCGAGGGCGAGCGCGTCATCGTCATGCACCTTGCCCCGTTCTTCAATGCCCAGACCTTCGCGGGGCAATTCGGCACGCAGGATGCCCGCGATCACATCCTCCAAGGGTTGACGAAAGCCGGATTTCGCTGAAGCGCCATCGTAATCGAGCAAGTCAACGCCAGTTTGATTAAAATTCGCGACATATGCGACTATAAATTAACCTATCGATCCACTACTCTCGTTAATCGAGAGTGGTGGGTGGCGATGGCGGATACGGCGGTCGCGGGCGAAAGGGTCGGGTTCACGCCGGCATGGGCCGCTCGCGTCGTGGCCGCTCTCTCCGATCGCATGGCCGCCGAGGGCGAGCGCCGGCTGCTCTGGCTGCCGGTGTTTTTCGGTTCAGGAATCGGGCTTTACTTCGCGCTGAAGGTCGAGCCACCGCTGTGGCCGGGCGTCGCTGTGGCGATCGCCGGGGCCGGTCTCAGCTTCGCCTTTCGCAAGCATCCGGCGTGGTGCGAGGCCGCACTCGCGCTGACCGTGTTTGCCGCCGGCTTTGCGCTGATCTGCGAGACCGCCCGGGAGCGGCAGGCGCCGATGCTGCAGCGCCATCTGGGGCCGGTGACGGTCACGGGACGGATCGTCGACATCGACTTGGCCGAGAGGGGCTGGCGCGTCGTCGTCGAACCGGACCCCATAGCCGGGCTCGACCCCGCCGACCAGCCGCGCCGCCTGCGGCTTCATATTCCGCAGACTAGTGACGAGCTCAACCCGGGCGACCAGGTCCGCCTCAAGGCGATGCTGTATCCAGTGCCGCAACAGATCTTGCCGGGTGGGCGCGATTTTCAACGTGAGCTCTATTTCGCCGGCATCGGCGGGGTCGGCTACACCTTTGGTGGCGCCCGCCGGATCACCGGCCTCGACGGTGCACCCAAATCCGGCGGTGGTTGGGCTGAGGATCTGCGGCATTTGCGCACCGAGATGACGCGGCGGATCAACGCCGTGCTGCCGGGCTCGACCGGCGGCGTTGCCTCGGCGCTGATCACCGGCAAGCGCGGGGCGATCGCGGAAGACGTCAAGCAGTCCTTCCGAGACTCCGGTTTATCACACCTCTTGGCGATCGCCGGGCTGCATCTTGGTCTTGTCGGCGCCTTTGTGTTCTTCACTGTGCGCGGCGGGTTGGCGCTGATACCACCGGTCGCGTTGCGCTATCCGATCAAGAAGATCGCCGCCGCCACGACACTCGTCGTGCTGAGCTGCTATCTGCTGATTTCAGGGGCGGCAATCCCGACGGAGCGCGCCTTTGTTATGAACGGGGTCATCTTTGCGGCGATCCTTATCGACCGGCTGCGCATCTCGATGCGTATTTGCGCGATTGCCGCCGCGGTCGTGTTGGCCCTGGATCCGGCGAGCCTGGTCGGC
>Ga0306924_10009135_pt1 | contig 10047 bp, 8 predicted proteins | sample sta12Can44000111_FD_203756 | JGI IMG/M metagenome (GOLD analysis project Ga0306924, IMG submission 203756) | Lab enrichment of tropical soil microbial communities from Luquillo Experimental Forest, Puerto Rico - statanox.12C.anox.44.000.111 (v2)... | ecosystem: Environmental > Terrestrial > Soil... | reverse complement strand
CTATCGTGACGTCCCGGCTGAGGTGGACGCGCTGCTCCGGTGGTCCGGCAAGCACCGGGATTCGGACCCGGGTCCGCTGCGCTCGGTCCTGGAGCTCGCGGCCGGGCCGGCCGAGCATTCCCGCGAGCTGGCCCGCCGTGGCCTGGACGCCACCACGGTGGACCTCAGCGCCGCGATGTGCGCCCGAGCCAGGGAACGGGCGGCGGCGGACGCGATCGGCCTGACCGTCGTCCAGGCCGACATGCGGGACTTCGCTCTCTCCCGCCAGTTCGATCTGGCCATCACCATGCTCAATTCGCTGTGCCACCTGCTGACGCTCGATGACCTGCTCCGCCATCTCGCCTCGGTGGCGCGTCATCTGGCCCCGGGCAGCCTGTACATCACCGAACTCGCCCACCCGGCCGACTTCTTCGGCGCCGAGCGCCGGACCAGCAGCGAGTGGAGCAGTGAGGTGGACGGCGGCACGGTCCGGGTGCGCTGGGGCGGCGGCAGCGACGAGATCGACCCCATCACCCAGATCACCAGGGAGCACGTCAGCGTCACCTACCGCAAGCGGGATGGCGCCGTGCGCACGGTCACCGACGTGGTGCCCAACCGGTTCTGGACCGCCACCGAGCTGACCGCCGCGATCCGGCTGGCCGGCGGGTTCGCCGTAGCGGCCAGCTACGGGGATTTCGACGCCGACACGCCCGTCGAGGCGGCCGGCGCCTGGCGGCTGATCCTGGTGCTGCGCCGCGAGGCCGAGACCTCGGAACCGGCGACGCCGGCGCCGCTCACCGCGACTACCACGCCGGCCAGCACCAGCATCACGCCGACCAGCTGAAGGACCGAAGGCCGCTCGCCCAGGAAGGCGTAGCTGAGCGCCACCGACCCGGCCGGCTGCACCAGCAGCAGCACGCCGATCATCCCGGCCGCCAGCCGGGGCATGGACACGGTGATCAGGAGCCAGCCGATGACCTGCGAGGTCAGGGCGAGCAGCGCGAGCCAGCCCAGCGTCGGCCAGGCGGGCCCGAGCCGGTAGTCGTTCAGCGCCAGCCCGAGCACCGCCGAGGCGACCGTCGCGCCGGCCGTGGCCTCGAACAGCACGGCGGCGACCGCGAGGCGCGGACCCGGAGCCCGCGATTCCCGGGGGGAGGTGGCTTGCCGCAGCGTGAGGATGTAGGCCGCGTAGATGATCGCGACGGCTGCGCCGAACACCACGCCGAGCCCGGGGTTGGTGCCGTAGGCCCGCGAGCCCGCGACGTCGGCCAGCCCGCCCACCAGGACCAGCCCGGCCAGCATGACCGGGGACGCCAGCACCAGCGAGCGGCTCGGGCGCTCGCGCAGGAAGAGCCACGCTAGCAGCGGGATGATGAGCACCTGCAGGTTGCCCACTACGGTGCCCAGCCCGGCGCCGATCGCGGCGATCGCGTGGCTCCACACGATCAGGTCCGCGGCCAGGAACAGGCCCGCCAGCCGGGCCAGCCAGCGGCTCCGTGACGGCAGGCGCGGCGCGCCCCGCCGGCGTTCGGCCCAGGCCAGGACGCCGAGCACGGGGAGGGCAAACACGCACCGGCCGAGAGCCGTGATGCTGGGCGAGGCGTCGGCCAGCTTCATCAGCACCGCCGAGCTGGAGATGCACACCGCTCCCGCGGTGGCCGCGGCGACCGGTGGTATTGACCGGGGCAGGCCGGAGGGCCGACCCGGCCGCCCGCAAGCACGAGGGGGTCCGCCGCCCCGTAGCCCCCCGCTCCGGACCGGCATCGGGCGTCGTCCTCCTCGCGGCAGCATCATGTCAGGACCGAAAGTGCGTTATGGTAATGACGCTAGCCTGCGTCGTGCTCAGGAGTCAACATGCGTTTCGCTCATGACACGACGGCCGCGCTCGTGCTCGCGGCCGATCTGGTCAACTCCGATGAGCTGACCGACGTCGCGGCCCTGGAGGTGTTTCTCGACAAGCACCTGGTCGAGCCGCGCCGGGCCGCCACCGCGGCCGACGTCGACGCCGTGCACGCGCTGCGGCCCCGGCTCCGGGCCCTGTGGCAGGCCACCGACGCCGAGACCGCCGAGCCGCTTGCCAAGCTGGTCAACGAACTGCTCCGCGACTCCGGCGCCCGGCCCCGGCTGACCGATCACGGCGGCGGCTGGGGCTGGCATCTGCACGTGACCGGTCCCGACGCGCCGCTGGAGCACCGGATCGCCGCGCAGGCCTCATTCGCCCTCGCCGACCTGGTCCGGATGCGGGAGACGGGCCGGCTGCGGCGCTGCGAGGCGCCCGACTGCGACGCGGTGTTCGTGGACCTGTCCAGGAACCGCTCCCGCCGGTACTGCGACACCGGCAACTGCGGCAACCGGCAGCACGTGGCGGCCTATCGCGAGCGGCGGGCCGGGCGGGACGCGGGCGGCTGATCCTCGCCCGCCAGGCCGTGCCGGAGGTAGCGGTCCAGGATGGTCTCCACCACCTGGCTGAGCGAATTGCCCTCGCGCGCTGCGGCCTGGTGCGCGGCGGACCGCAGCGTGTGGTCGATCTTGATCGTCAGGTGCGGCCGGTACCCGTTCGCGCTGGCCTCACGCCGGTGCGGGAACGGCGGCGGCGGCTCGCAGTTCGTCACGTGGCCACGTAGCTCGGCCGGGATCCGGCGGCGGATGCGCCGCTGCACGGCCTGCTTGCTGATGCCGAGCGCCTCGGCCAGCGGGCGCAGCGGCCAGCCCGCCTCGCTCAGCGCGGCCAGCGTCGCCGACAGCAGATCGCTGCGCCCCGACAAGCGGAGCTCGCGCAGCCGCGCGGCGATCCGCTCAGGCAGCCGGGGAGGCTCAGGGGATTCCCTGGGGGTGCCGCCCCGGGCCAGCACGCCCTGCACGTACTGGCGTAGACCCTGGGTCACCACCTCGGACATGGTCCGCCCCTCGCGGGCCAGCCGCGCCTTCAGGCGCCGTCGTTGCTCCTGGTCAAGCCGGAACGTCAGCAGCAGGCTCTTCGCGGCCATCCACGCTCATCCCGCCGCCGTGGCGCTGACCAGCACCGCGTCCGGTGCCGCCGGCGCACCGATGACCGGCATCGTCTGCTCGGCCGCGACCAGCTCCAGGTAACGCCGCGCCTCGGCGGCGCGCTTGCGCCTGTTCCAGCCCAGCAGGCGGCCCATGATCGTGCTCACCTCGGCCGCCATCCCGGTCCCGGAGTCGGCGGACTCGATGAACAGGCGCATCCGGCGCACCAGCACGTCCTCGACGTGCAGCGCGTCCTCGTGGGTGACCGCATAGGCCACCTCGGCGCGCAGGTACGGGTGGCCCTCGCCCAGCGGCTGGGCCAGCCCCGGATCGGCGCGGATCAGGTCCAGGACCTCGCCCGCCAGCGTTCCGTACCGATCCAGCAGGTGTTCCACCGCCGCCCGCGACACCTGGTAGTCCTCGGCCAGCCGTCCCGCGCCGGCCCGCACGGCGGCCAGGCCGTCCGCGCCGAGCAGGGGCACCTGATCGGTGACCGAAGCCGGGATCTCGCGGCCGAAGTCGGCTACCGCGGCGTCTACCACGTCCCGGGCCATCAGCCGGTAGGTGGTCAACTTGCCGCCCGCGATGCTGGCCAGGCCCGGCACAGGCACGTCGACCACATGCTCCCGGGACAGCTTGGTGGTGGGTCTTGACCCCTTGGACCCCTTGGACCCCTTGGACCCGTTGCTCTGCTCGGCCGTTACCAGGGGCCGCAGGCCCGCATAAACGGCTATCACGTCCGAACGCCGGAGCGGCTGAGCCAGCACCCGGTTGGCGGCGGCCAGGATGTACTCGACGTCCTCCTCGGTGGCGGCGGGCTCGGCCCGGTCGCCGGAGAAGTCGGTGTCGGTGGTGCCGACGATCCAGCGCTCCCCCCAGGGGATGAAGAACAGCACGCTCTTCTCGGTCCGTACGATCATGCCGGTGTCGGCCCGCACCGCCTCCCGCGGCACCACGATGTGCACGCCCTTGGACATCCGGACCCGGTAGCCGGCCCGGACCCCGGCTAGTTCGTACACCAGGTCGGTCCACACCCCGGCGCAGACCACGACCGCCTCCGCGGAGACGTCGAGCAACCGCCCGGTCTCCTCGTCGCGTACCCGGGCCCCGGTCACCCGGATCCCGTCCGGTCCGCGCAACAGCTCAACGGCGCTGACCCGGGTCGCGACCACCGCGCTGTGCGCGGCCGCGGTGCGGGCCACGGTGAGCGTGTGCCGCGCGTCATCGACCTGCGCGTCGTAGTAGAGCATCGCGCCTGCCAGCCGTGCCGGGGAAAGGGCGGGGGCCAGCTTGAGCGCGCCACGGACGGTCAGGTGCCGGTGGTGCGGCACCGGTCGGCGCGTCCCCTCCAGCGCGTCGTAGAGGGCCAGGCCCGCCCCGACGTACGGGCGCTCGACCACCTTCTTGTACAGCGGGTACAGGAACGAGATGGGCCTGACCAGGTGCGGGGCGAGCTTGGACACGAGCAGGTCGCGTTCCCGCAGCGCCTCGTAGACCAGCTTGAAGTCGCGCTGCTCCAGGTAGCGCAGTCCACCGTGGACGAGCTTGCTCGACCGGCTCGAGGTGCCCGAGGCCAGGTCGCGCGCCTCGACCAGGGCCACCCGCAGGCCCCGGGAGGCGGCATCCAGGGCTGCTCCGGCCCCGGTGATGCCGCCGCCGATGACCAGCACGTCGAACCGCTCGGTCGCCAGCCGGCCGAGCATCGCACCGCGCTCGCGGGCATCCAGTACGCCGTTGGTCGCCATCACTCACATTCCCCCATTTGAGTGCCGCCTGGTTCTAGGGTATGTACATCGTCAATCTAGTGGCAACTCGCGACGCGCCGGTGAACCGCGGTTTATCCGCCGATGTCGGGATCACAGCGGAACGGAGACACAGAGCGTGGCCGATTTCGTCGGGGCGGTGGATCAGGGCACTACGAGCACCCGGTTCATGGTCTTCGATCACTCCGGCGCCGAGGTCGCCCGGCACCAGCTCGAACACACCCAGGTGCTGCCTCGCCCAGGCTGGGTGGAACACAACCCGGTGGAGATCTGGGAGCGGACCAACGCGGTCATCAAGACCGTGCTGAACACCCAGAATCTCAAACCCGCCGACCTGGCCGCGCTGGGCATCACCAACCAGCGGGAGACCACGGTGGTGTGGAACCGGCGCACCGGGCGTCCGTACGGCAACGCGATCGTGTGGCAGGACACCCGGACCGACGCGATCGCCGCCGCCCTCGATCGCGACGGCGCCGGCGACCTGATCCGGCATCAGGCGGGCCTGCCGCCCGCCACCTACTTCTCCGGCGGCAAGCTGCGCTGGCTGCTCGACCACGTCGACGGCCTGCGGGCCGACGCCGAGCGCGGCGAGGCGCTCTTCGGCACGATCGACACCTGGCTGCTGTGGAACCTGACCGGCGGCGCCGAAGGCGGCGTGCACGTCACCGACGTCACCAATGCCAGCCGCACCATGCTGATGAACCTGACCACCCTGGACTGGGACGATGAGCTGCTGAGCCTGTTCACCGTGCCGCGCCCCATGCTGCCCCAGATTCGGCCGTCGGCCACCCCCGAGCCGTACGGCGTTACCACGGCGAGCGGTCCGTTCGGTGGTGAGCTGCCGATCACCGGGATGCTGGGCGACCAGCAGGCGGCCATGGTCGGGCAGGTGTGCTTCGCCCCCGGCGAGGCCAAGAACACCTACGGCACCGGCAACTTCCTGCTGCTGAACACCGGGACCGACATCGTCCGCTCCACCAGCGGCCTGCTGACCACCGTGTGTTTCAAGCTGGGCGCCGAGCCCGCCGTCTACGCCCTGGAGGGGTCGATCGCGGTGACCGGCGCCGCGGTGCAGTGGCTACGGGACCAGCTCGGCATCATCAGCGGCGCAGCGCAGAGCGAGACGCTCGCCGCGCAGGTCACCGATACCGACGGGGTTTATTTCGTGCCGGCCTTCTCGGGTCTGTTCGCGCCGTACTGGCGGGCCGACGCGCGTGGTGCGATCGTCGGCCTGTCCCGGTTCCACACCGGCGCGCACCTGGCCCGTGCGACACTGGAGGCCATCGCCTATCAGACCCGGGATGTGGCCGAGGCGATGGAGCGGGACTCCGGGGTCCGGTTCGAGGTGCTCAAGGTGGACGGCGGGGTGACCGCCAACGACCTGGCCATGCAGCTGCAGGCGGACATCCTCGGCGTGCCGGTCAGCCGCCCGGTGGTGGCCGAGACCACCGCGCTCGGCGCGGCCTACGCAGCCGGGCTGGCTGCCGGGTTCTGGCGGGACACCGGCGAGCTACGGGCCAACTGGCACGAGTCCAAGCGCTGGCATCCCACGTGGACCGAGGACCGGCGCGCGGGCGGCTACACCGGCTGGCGCAAGGCCGTCCAGCGCACCTTGAACTGGGTGGACGTCGACTAAAACCATTAGTCCGAACGGGCCGCGGTGCGTGCCGCCGGCATGGCCCCGCCGCGCCGACCCCAGTCCGTGTCGATGGACCATCGATCCAGTTAGAACAGGTACAACGGCACCATCGGCACGATAACCAGCGCGCTTCGCATGCAGAACAGAGCCGCAAAAACGGCCAGCTCAGGGACGGAACCCGGCCCAGGGGTCGTAGTCCACTTCCAGCGGTTCCTGCGCCGGACGCTCGGCCTCAGGGACGTGCTGGAGGTTGACCCTGATCCGGTACCACAGCGAGCTACGCCCGCGCATCGCGTCGACCAGGACGTCGCGGGCCTCAAGCTGCGGCCACACCGAGGGATGCCTCGCCTTCCAGCGCTCCAGGCCCGCCATGGCCTCGCCCTTGGTCTCGGCGCGGGCGATCTCGATCAGCGGCATCGTGCTACGTCGCCGGCCGGTGGGCCCGGCGGCTCTGCCCTCCGGGGGGACACCCCCCGGACCCCCCGTGCCCGGCGCCGGGGAAGGGACCTCCGGCATCCTCCGCTTGGACGGCTGGACCCGGGGCGCCTCCCCGGTCTGCTTCTCATAGTGCGGCGGCCACGGTGCGTCGGGCAGGCCCGCCGCTTCGTCCCTGGCCGCCTGCTCGAGCAGCGCGTCTAGCGGTCCCGCCGCCTCATCCATGCCCGCCCACGGATCACCCAGCGACGCGAACCGTCCGGGCATCGTCGCGATGGTGTACGCCGCCGGGTCGCACGTCGGCACCTCGGCCCAGGTCAGCGGGGCCGATACCCGGGCGTCGGGGACCGGGCGGATGGAGTATGCCGAGGCGACCGTCCGGTCCTTGGCGTTCTGGTTGTAGTCCACGAAGACGCCGTGCCGCTCCTCCTTCCACCACTTCGAGGTGGCCAGGTCCGGCGCCCGCCGCTCGATCTCCCGCGCTACCGCCACCGCCGCGCGCCGCACGTCGCCGAACGACCAGCGCGGCTCGATACGCGCGTAGATGTGCATGCCGCGCGATCCGGAGGTCTTCGGCCAGCCGGTCAGCCCGAAGTCGGCCAGCACCTCGGCGGCCACCATGGCCACGTCCCTGATCTGCGGCCATTCCACGCCGGGTACCGGATCCAGGTCGACTCGCAGCTCGTCGGGGTGGTCGAGGTCGGAGTCCCGGACCGGATGCGGGTTCAAGTCGATGCAGCCGAGGTTGATCACCCAGGCCAGCCCGGCCTCGTCGTTGACCACCACCTCATCGGCGGTGCGGCCGGACGGAAAGCGCAGCTCGACGGTCTCGATCCAGTCCGGGCGCTTTTCCGGGGCCCGCTTCTGGAAGAACGGCTCGCTCTCCGCCCCGTTCACGAACCGTTTCAGCGCCATCGGCCGTCCGCCCGCCCCGCCCAGGGCCCCGCCGGCTACCGAAAGGTAGTAGCGCACCATGTCCAGCTTGGTTACCCCGGCCCGCGAGAAGAACACCTTGCTCGGATTGCTGACCGCCACCTCACGGCCCGCCAGCAATAGCACCTTCTTCGGCTCAGCCATGCCCGCTCCCTGAGGAACCGCCTCGCAGGATCTGGTCCAGGTTGAAGCTGACCGGCTCCTCCAGCTGTGCGTAGGTGCACGAGCGGGGCTCGCGGTCCGGCCGCCACCGGACGAACTGCGCCGTGTGTCGGAACCTTGGGCCTTCCATATGGTCGTAGCGGACCTCGAGCACGCGCTCCGGCCGCAGCGGGATGAAGGACAGGTCCTTGTCCGCGTTCCACCGGCTGACCATGGCCGCCCGTGGCGTCCGCTGGCCGGCCTCGTGCTCGGCCCAGTTCCACGGATGGTCGTCGAACGTGGTGACCAGCGGCTGCAATTCCTTGAACAGCTCGACCCGCTTCTCCATGGGCAGGGCGCCGACCACGCCCACGCTGGCCAGCTTCCCGTCGTCCTTATACAGGCCGAGTAGCAGCGAACCGATCCGGTCCTCGCCGCTCTTGTGCACCCGGTAGCCGGCCACTACGCAGTCCGCGGTGCGCTCGTGCTTGATCTTTTTCATCACCCGCTTGTCCGGCTCGTACACCCCAGCGGCCGGCTTGGCGATCAGCCCGTCCAGCCCGGCCCCCTCGAACTGGCCGAACCACCCGGTCGCCACCGAACGGTCCGTGGTGGCCAGCGTCAGGTGAATGGGGGGACCGACCCCGGCCAGCACGTCCTCCAATACCGCCCGGCGCTCGGCGAACGGTCGCTCCATGTAGTCCGAATTTTCCAAGGCGAGCAGGTCGAACGCGATGAAGTGAGCCGGCGTCTGCTCGGCCAGCAGCGACACGCGGCTGGCCGCCGGGTGGATGCGCAGTTGCAGCGCCTCGAAGTCGAGCCGCCGGCCGGAAGCGTCGGGGACCACGATCTCCCCGTCGATCACGCAGCGCTCGGGCAACTCCGCGCGGATCGCCGCGACCAGTTCGGGGAAGTACCGCGTCATCGGCCGTTCGTTCCGGCTGCCGATCTCGACCTCGTCCCCGTCGCGGAACACGATCGACCGGAAGCCGTCCCACTTCGGCTCGAACACGTAATCCCCATCGGGGATACCGTCCACCGGCTTGGCCAGCATCGGCGCCACCGGCGGGTTGACAGGAAGATCCATGCCCCCAGCTTCCCTTTCACCGCCTGCTACACATGACGATCATGCCATGTACGGCGCGGACCACTCCTCACTGCGCTGCCACAGCGTCAACGCGAGCTCGGGCGTGGCCACCGGGCTGGGCGCGCGCTCGGCGCACTTGTCGTAGAACCGCCCGCTGGCCTCCGCCACCTCCGGCGAGGTCGCGCAGAAAAGCGACGTCGCGGCCCCCTCGTCCACCGACAGCATGCGCCTGGTCATCAAGGGCCGGACCGGCCACGGCACCCGCCGCCAGATGTCCGACGCCACCACCCCTGGATGCAGCGCGTACGTGGTCACCCCGGTACCCGCCGCGCGGCGCGCCAGTTCCTGCGAGAACAGCACGTTGCACAGCTTGGAGACCGCGTACTCACCCAGCCCGGTAATGCCCCGGGCCGGCCGCCGCAGCGCGTCCCAGTCGATCCCCCGGGCCGAGTAGTGCGCGTCGCTGGCCACCGTCACCACCCGCGCTGGCGCGCTCGAGGTCAGCCGGTCCAGCAACAACTGGGCCAGCACGAAGTGCCCGAGATGATTCACCCCGAATATCAGCTCGAACCCCTGCTTGGTCAGCCCTCGCACCCCCGCAACCCCCGCGTTGTTCACCAGCACGTGCAACGGCTCTCCCCGGGCCAGGAAGGCCTCCGCGCACGACCGCACCGACGAAAGGTCCGCCAGGTCCAGCGCCAGGAAAAACACCGAGTCCGAACTGGCCGCAGCCATGATGGAAGCCACCGCTGCCTCGCCCTTATCCCGGGACCGCGAAGCCACATACACCCGCCAGCCCTGCCGCGCGAGCGCCTCCGCCGTGGCTTTCCCGATCCCGGTGTTGCCGCCCGTCACGACCACCGTGCGCTCCGCCGGTGAGCTCATGGCAACTCCCTGAAAGCTGATCGTGTGTCGTTAGCTCTTCCACAACGAGCTAACGACACACGATCACCAAAGGAACGGCTACTCGACCGGGATTTCCTTGTTGATGAGGGACAGGTCGATGCCCTGGCGGTTACGGATGATGCGGGCGGCCACGAAGATGACGATGGCCAGCACGTAGTTCGCGCCCATGTAGATGA
>Ga0306924_10009130_pt1 | contig 10048 bp, 11 predicted proteins | sample sta12Can44000111_FD_203756 | JGI IMG/M metagenome (GOLD analysis project Ga0306924, IMG submission 203756) | Lab enrichment of tropical soil microbial communities from Luquillo Experimental Forest, Puerto Rico - statanox.12C.anox.44.000.111 (v2)... | ecosystem: Environmental > Terrestrial >... | reverse complement strand
CGACGGCGGGGTCTCGAGATAGAAGACGGGCGTGTGCCGTCCCTCGATGGCCTGGCCGATGCGGTCGTAGGTCTTCGGGTCCTGGAAATCGCCCGGGGCCATCGACAGACGCTCGGCAAACCGCCGGAACACCGGCTCGCTGATCTTCTCGCCGGATTCTTCGATGGCCTGGCGGGCGTGGACCCGGAGGGTCGCGTCCGACCACTCGTCACGGGCCACGCCGATGACCGGGCACTGGAGCACCTCGCGGCGCTCCAGGCGGTACAGGGCCCGGAAGGTCTGCTTTCGCGCCAGATCCCCGGTGATGCCGAAGATCACCAGAACGTCTGCGGCCCTCATCGCCTCTGCGGCCATGTCATCCCCTTGTCGTAGCCCCTCGGCGCCCCTTGGCGGGGGACGTGCTCATCTCACGGCAGGACGTACCGCTCCACCGCGTTGGCGAAGCCCTCGTCCTCGTTGGAGGTCGTGACCCGGCGGGCGGCCCGCTGGACCTCGGGGGTCGCGTTGCCCATGGCGATGCTGAGCCCGGAGTGGGCGAACATGAGAACGTCGTTGGGCGCGTCGCCGATCGTGGCGATCTGTTCGGCGGGGATCCCGTAGGTCCGGGAGAGGTAACGGGCCACGCAGCCCTTGTTGGCGTCGGGGTGGGTGATGTCGCCGTAGTACGGCTGGGACTTCGCCGCTGACACGTGGTCACCGAACTGGTCGCGTACCGCGTCCACCGCCCGCTGGACCGCGTCGTAGTCGTCGCTCACCCCCACGATCTTGGCCACCTGGTCCGAGACCGGAGCGAAGCTGGCGACCGTCGTCGGCTCGAACCTGACCGTCCAGGCCTCGCGGGCCACGTGTGGCGCCTGGGGGTTCCGGACGAACCAGTCCGCTCCCCGGTAGACCCAGACGTCCAGCCCGTGGGCGCCGAGCAGCTCGACCACCGGCGGCGTCACGCTGTCGGGGATGACCCGCTGCTCGATCACCGACATGTCGGGCCGGGCGAACAGCCCGCCGTTGAACGCCGCGATCGGCGTGGTGAGCCCGAGCGGCTCGATGAGCATCGACATGCCGCGCGGCGGGCGGCCGCTGGTGATCGCGAAGAGTATCCCGGCCTGCTTGAGCTTCCCGACCGCGGCGATGGCCCGGTCGGTGAGGACCTTGTCCTGGGTCACGAGCGTGCCGTCGACGTCGGCGAGGAGGAGTCTTACAGCCACGCTGCCTCCCGGGCTTGATCGGGCGGCTGGCTATAACCTAGGGCCATCCGCTCTCTTCCTTCCACGCACCGCAACCGACCTCCGGAGCATGCAGCTGTGAGCATCGAGCGGGAAAAGCAGGCCGCCGCGGAGGCGGCAGCGGAGCTGGTCGACGACCAGATGACCGTCGGGCTCGGCACCGGCACGACGGTGGCGTTCCTGCTCCCGGCCCTGGCGGCCCGGTCGCTCGACATTCTCTGTGCCGCCACGTCGCCGCGCACCGAGCACGCCGCGCGCGAGCTGGGCCTGAGGATCGAGGACGTCGCGAGCATCGACCGTTTCGACATCGCCATCGACGGCGCGGATCAGATCTCGTCCGGCGGCTGGCTGGTCAAGGGCGGCGGCGGCGCGCACACCCGCGAGAAGATCATTGCCGCGGCCGCGGACCGCTTCGTGGTGATCGCCGACTCGACCAAGACGGTCGAGGCCCTGCATCCCCCGATCCCCCTCGAGCTGCTCTCGTTCGGGCTCCGCGCGACGCTGCGCCGGGTCGCCCCGGTCTCGCTGCGTGACGTCCCGCTCAGCCCCGACGGTGGGGTGATCGCCGACTACCACGGGCCGGTGGGGGATCCGTCCGCCCTGGTGGCCCGGTTCGGCTCGACGCCCGGTGTCGTCGGGCACGGGCTGTTCCCGCCGGAGATGGTGGCCACGGTCCTCGTGGCCCGGGGCAGGTCGGTCGACCGGACCGACTTCGCCCGCGCGGCGTCCTGACCGCGGCATCGAGCCCTCACGTCGCCGCACGGTCGGCCATCACCAGTGACGCCGCGGCCTCGACCCGGCCCGCCGGGATCGTGGTGTCACCGGCCAGGAGCCTGGCCAGCGGTCCCTTCTTGTCGCCGCCGGTGATCAGCCAGAGGAGCTGCCGGGCCCGCGCCAGCGCCGGGTAGGTCAGCGTCATCCGCACCCGCCCCTGGTAGGGCTGGGTGACGGCGACGAGGCGATCGGTGACGGCCAGGACCGGATCGCCCGGCACGAGCGACGCGGTGTGCCCGTCGGGGCCGAGACCCAGGTGGACGAGGTCGAAGTGCGCGGGCAGCACGCCCGCGTAGGCGGCCGCCGCGGCCACCGGGTCGCCGTCGTTGACCGGCATGGCCCGCACCTGCGCGGGGGCCGAACCCAGCGCCTGGCGGAGGTGGGCGAGGTTCCGGTCGGGATCGTCGGGCGGGGCCACCCGCTCGTCCACCTGGTAGATGACGACCGCGTCCCACGGGACCGCCTCCGACGCCAGCTCGGCGAACATCGCCCACGGCGTGTGCCCGCCGCTGACCGCGAAGTGGAAGCTGCCGGTGGCGGCGACCGCCGCCCGGGCGTGCTCGGCCACGAACACCGCCCCGGCCGCGGCCACCGCGGCGGGGTCGGGCAGCGCCTCGAGCTCGTGATGCATCCCGCGGCCTACTGCTTCCGCTCGTGGTGGCCGCCGAACTCGCTGCGCATCGCCGAGAGGATCTTGCCGGTGAACTCACCGAGGCCCCGCGACTCGAAGCGCTCGTAGAGCGCCGCGGTGATGACCGGGGCGGGAACCCCCTCGTCCACGGCGGCGTCCACCGTCCACCGGCCCTCACCGGAGTCCGAGACCCGGCCGGCGAAGGTGTGGAGGTCCGGCGTGCGCGCGAACGCCTCGGCGGTGAGGTCGATCAGCCACGACGAGATCACCGATCCGCGCCGCCAGACCTCCGCCACGTCGGCGACGTCGATGTCGTACTGGTAGGCCCAGCGATCGCGCAGGGGAGTGGTCTCGGCGTCGGCGTCCTGCCTCACCTTGCCGACGTTGGCGTGCTTGATGATGCTCAGGCCCTCGGCGATCGCCGACATCATCCCGTACTCGATCCCGTTGTGGACCATCTTCACGAAGTGCCCGGCGCCGCTCGGGCCGCAGTACAGGTACCCCTCCGGAGCGGTGCCGCCCCAGGTCCGGCTCGGGGTCGGCTCGACGTTCCCGGGCCCGGGGGCGATCGTCTTGAAGATGGGGTCGAGCCGCTGCACCGCCTCGGCCTCCCCGCCGATCATGAGGCAGTAGCCGCGCTCGAGCCCCCATATCCCGCCGCTCACCCCGCAGTCGATGTAATCGATCCCCCTGGGCGCCAGCCGTTTGGCCCGTGCGATGTCGTCGCGGTAGTAGGAGTTCCCGCCGTCGATCACCGTGTCCGCGGGCTCCAGCAGCGGGACGAGCTGGTCGAGCGTCGGCTCCACCACCCCCGCCGGCACCATCAGCCAGACGGCGCGGGGCTTGTCCAGCTTCGCCACGAAGTCCGCCAGCGAGGCGGAGCCCGTCGCCCCTTCGTGTTCGAGCGTCTTCACCGCGTCGGCGTTCACGTCGTAGGCGACGCAGCGGTGCCCGTCGCGCATGAGCCGCCGCACGAGGTTGGACCCCATCCGGCCCAGCCCGACCATTCCGATCTGCATCGGCCTGTCAGTCGCCATATCCGTCTCCTAGCCCTTCAGTGCCCGATAGCGCCGGATGAGCGCGTTGGTCGACGAGTCGTGCCGGAGGTCGGGCTCGGCGGCGCTCTCGAGCTCGGGGCTGATCGCCACCGCCAGCGCCTTGCCCAGCTCGACCCCCCACTGGTCGAACGAGTCGATACCCCAGATGGTCCCCTGGGTGAACACGCTGTGCTCGTACAGCGCGACGAGCGCCCCGAGCGTGTGCGGGGTCAGCTTCTCCGCCAGCAGGACGTTGGTCGGGCGGTTCCCCGGCATGACCCGGTGCGGCACCACCGCCTCGGGGGTCCCCTCGTCCCGGACCTCCTGCTCGGTCTTGCCGAACGCGAGCGCCTGCGCCTGGGCGAAGACGTTCGACGAGAGGATGTCGTGGTGGTCGCGGAGCGGGTTGAGGCTCTGGCCGAAGCCGATCAGGTCGACCGGGATCAGCTGCGTCCCCTGGTGCAGGAGCTGGTAGAAGCTGTGCTGGCCGTTGGTGCCGGGCTCGCCCCAGAACACCGGGCCCGTCTGGTAGTCCACCACCGTGCCGTCGAGCGTGACGCGCTTGCCGTCCGACTCCATCGTGAGCTGCTGGAGGTAGGCGGGGAAGCGCTTGAGGTACTGCTCGTAGGGCATCACGCCGACCGAGGCGGCCCCGAAGAAGTTCACGTACCACACCACGAGCAGGCCCATGATCACCGGCAGGTTCTGCGCCGGGGGAGCGGTGCGGAAGTGCTCGTCCATCGCGTGGAAGCCGGCCAGCATCTGACCGAACTGCTCCGGGCCCACGGCCACCATCGTCGACAGGCCGATCGCCGAGTCCATCGAGTACCGTCCGCCGACCCAGTCCCAGAACTCGAACATGTTCGCGGTGTCGATCCCGAACTGCGACACCCGCTCGGCGTTCGTCGAGACGGCCACGAAATGCTTGGCGACCGCGGCGGGGTCGCCCAGCTGGCCCAGCACCCAGTCGCGGGCCGAGGTGGCGTTCGTCAGCGTCTCCAGGGTCCCGAAGGTTTTGGACGAAACGATGAACAGGGTCTCCGCCGCATCCAGGTCCCTGGTCGCTTCCACGAAATCGGTCGCGTCGACGTTGGAGACGAACCGGAACGTCAGGTGGCGGTCGCTGTAGTGGCGCAGCGCCTCGTAGGCCATCACCGGCCCCAGGTCGGATCCGCCGATGCCGATGTTGATGATGTTGCGGATCGGCCGGCCGGTGTGCCCCAGCCACGCGCCTGAACGGATCTTGCCGGCGAAATCGGCCATCCGGTCGAGGACCTCGTGCACCTGGGCGACTACGTCGGTGCCGTCGACGATCAGCGAGGTCCCCCTCGGCATGCGCAACGCGACGTGCAGCACCGAACGGTTCTCGGACACGTTGATCCGGTCCCCGGCGAACATCATGTCCCGGCGCCGCTCGAGCCCCGACTGCTGCGCCAGCTGGAACAGCAGGCTCAGGGTCTCGTCGGTGATGCGGTTCTTCGAGTAGTCGAGGTAGAGCCCGGCGGCCTCGGCGCACAGCCGCTCGCCGCGGGTGGGGTCCTCGGCGAAGAGCTCGCGCAGATGGCGGCCCACCAGCTCCGAATGGTGCTTGGCGAGGGCCGCGAAGGCCGGGCGCTCCCGCAGCGGCGTGATCGCCACGAGGTGGCTCCTCTCTGGCGCTGCGGGCATCCCGCGATCAGGCAACCGCGGACGTCTGCGCCTTGATCCGGTCCATGGGTTTCGTTCCAGAGCTTCCGCGAAGGACGTGGCACCGCCGCGCTGGAGCCGGGCCGCGACCCCGCCCAAATCTACGCGCCCACGGTGCCGGCCGCGTGACCCGGGCGGGCGGGCCGCGGTCACACCGGCCCCGGTGCCCGGCACAATGACACGCATGGACCATGGCCGCCCGCGGGCTCGCCACGCTGATCCGGGGCACGCTCGGCCGCGGTTAGACCGTGGCAACGGCTCAGCCGCGCATCACCGTGCGCCGGGCCGAGGTGAGGGACGCGAACACCACGGTGGAACTGAGGTAACTCCTGGTCGTGTAGTCGAAAACGCCGCCGCACGTTATCAGGTGCAGAGCCGCGAAGCCGGTCGCGCCGTAAATGGTTTTGGCCGGGAAACGGGATTTGGGGTACTGGCGTACGCCGGTGACGCGGAAAACCGCGGTGACCCCGTCGGCCAGCCGCACGTCGATACTGTCCCCGGGATGAAGGGCGCCCAGGCGGAAGAAAACGGCGGGCCCCAGGTAGGTATCGACGTGACCTTCGATGACCGACGTCCCCATCTCGCCGGGCGCGGCGGAGTACTTGTACCACGCGGCCTCGTCGGCCCGCGCGTCCAGTGACGGCACCTGGATCGTGCCGTCGGCGTTGACCCCCAGGTGCAGCAGTTTCGAGTGCACGCCGATGGCCGGTATGTCGACGGCCACCGGCATCGAGCGCCGCAGCGGCTGGTGGGCCTGGCCCCCGAACGGCCCGAGAATGCCCGCTGCCACCGGGGACGGATGCGGCGCGTACACCTGCGCGCCGATCGCGACGCCGACGGCGGCGACCCCGGCCACGATGAGCAGGACCCCGGCCATCCCGGCCACGCGGGCCCGCAGCCGGACCGGCGCGCGGGGCGGCGGGGCGCACCCGGTCTGCGGCCAGGCCATGACCACACGGAACCCGGCTACCCGCCGCCACTCCACCTTCGGCAACCCGCCGTCCCCTCCCTCCTTCTTCCCCGAAGTGTTATACCCGCGTAGCCTGATATTCCAGTGATCAGGTCATTGTGTGTCTGTGCCGTCGATGGGCTTTACCTTCATGGCCGCCGGCGCTTTCGGGGACCTGCCTCCAGCCGGCGCGGGCCGCGACCGGATCGCCGCGCGTATTTCCTTGCGGCGCCGGTTTCCTGGTGCCGGAACCGGGAAGGGGGCCGCCACCGGCCGGCCGCCTGAGGAGGGGTTCCATGAAGGTGCGCACCACCATCGCGGGCGCAGGGCTCAGCGCGATGTTGAGTGTCCTCGGATGCGGCACCATGACCATCTTCGTTTCCGCGGCGGTCTCGGCCTGCTCGACGTCCTCCACCTCCACCCCGGGGTCGGCCGACACTTCATTCTCATCCGCGGCCACCACCACGCCAAACACGGGTGTCACGACCGAGACCGTCACCGCGAACCCCACCACGCCGGCGACGTCGAACCCGACGGCCAGCCCGGTCACCGCCGCCCCGGCGACCGGCGGCGGGGGCACGGCCGGTACCGAGGACGCCCCGCTCTTCGTCATCGGCGGGGTCGCGGTGCTGGCCGGGGCCGGGAGCCTCGCCTACCGCAGAAAGGTGACCAGAAACCGCTGACCCGCCCGGCGGCTCGGCCCGGGCCTGGCAGCAGCTCAGGCTGGCCGGGGATGGCGGAGGAATTCCGTGAGCGCCCGGTAGTACGGGCCGACGGTGGTGATGTCGGCGTACTCGTCGGGGCCGTGCAGGCCGTCGCCGCCGATGCCGAAGATGACGGCGTCGGTGCCCCGCTGGTAGTAGAAACGCCCGTCCGCGGCGCCGTGTTTGCGCAGGAAATCGCCCTGGTACCCCTGGTTCGCCACGGCCTGCTGGAGCCCGCGTATCTCCGCGCGGCGCCGGTCGGCGTGGTGCGGCGGGTCGGCGTAGTCGACCACCGGGGTGACACCGGGCTCGCAGAAGCCCGCCAGGTACGCGGCGATCTGTTCGGCGGTCTTGCCGTTCAGGTCCGTGTCCTCGGGCGGGAAGCGGATGTCCAGCCACGCCTCCGCCCGGGCGGGGATCTGGTTGCGGGCCTGGTTGGGGGTCTCGATCCGGGCGATGTTGACGGTCGTCCGCCACGCCTCCTCGGTCGTGACGGGGTAGGCGTCCAGCACGCTGGCCAGGCTGCGCTGCAGCTTGACCAGGGCGTTGTCCCCCAGCCACGGGTAGGCGCTGTGGCCGCTGCGGCCGTCCGCGCGCAGCGTCGCGGTGATCATCCCCTTGGAGTCGGTCACGATGCGCAGGCCGCTGTGCTCGCCGATGACCACGAACTCGGCGGCGACACCGCGCCTGATCTGGTGGAGGGTGCCGTCGCGCCCGCCGACCTCCTCGTCGGTGACCAGCTGCAGCCCGAGCGGATACGGCAGCCCGGGCGCGAGCTCGCGGAAGACCTGCGCCTCGATCAGCGCCGACACCTTCATGTCCTGGGCGCCCCGCGCGTACAGCCGGTCGCCTTCGCGGCGCGGCAGGAACTGCGACGGCGGCGCCGGGACCACGTCGAGATGCGCGTTGAGGATGATCTGGAAACGCGGCCGCGGCGCGCCGCGGTAGATGAGCGCGCTCGGCTTGCCGCCGGACTCGAACCGCTCCACCGTGAACCCGGGCCCGACGAAGTCCACCACGAAACCGAGCGCCCGCCGCAGGTCGCCGGGCCGGTCAGCGGTCGACGCGACGGCGAGCAGCTCGGACGCCGAGGCCAGGAACCGCTCGGTATCCATTCCGCCATCTTCTCCCGGCCTGCGGGCGGGCCGGTGGCTGGACGGCCGCGCCGCCGTGTGTTACGGCGGCTGGACGGCCGGGCTGCCTGGGCGTTACGGCGGCTGGACGGCCGCGCTGCCGGGCGTTACGGCGGCGGGCCCGCGGCCGCGCGGCGGGTGGCGACCAGGACGGAGTCGTGCACGGTGACCTCGTCGCCGTCGGGGGTCTTCGCCGGCCGGGGACGAGCCTCGCTGACCCCGACCGTCCACGAGTGGTCCAGCAGCGCCGCGATGTCGTCCGGGGAGTAGAACACCTCGGGCATCGGCGGGCGGGGAACGCCGGTGGTGAGATCCGACGGGTGGTGGCCGACCACTAGCAGCGTCCCGCCCGCCCGGACCGAGGCGATCAGGGCGGTGAACAGCCGGGTGCGCGGCTCCGGCGGCAGCTGCATGAACTGCGCCGAGACCAGATCGAAGGAGTCCGGCTCGGGCGGGCTGGCCAGCAGGTCCACCTGCCGCCACTCGATACGGTCCGCCACCGCCGGGTCGGTGTCGCGGGCATGCTGCGCGGCCCGTTCCAGCGCGACGCCGGAGATGTCGGCCGCGACCACCGCCCATCCCTGCCGGGCGAGCCAGATGGCGTCGGCTCCCTCGCCGGACCCGGCATCCAGCGCCTTGCCGGGTGGCAGGCCGGTGGCCTCGGAGACGAGCTGCGGGTTCGGGTCGCCGCTCCAGATCCGCTGCGCGGAACGGTACCGCTCGTCCCAGAAGTCCGGGCCGAATCTGTCGCCGGGGCCATGATCGTGCTCACTCACCCGCCCAGTATCGCGCGTGCGGGCCCGCGCCTTTCGGAGCAGACCCACGCCGGAGCGCGAAACTACTCGGGCCGTGCTCTCCTGGCCGGCAGCGGGGTTGTGTCCTGCCTGTCGCCGTCCTCTGACCGGGAGACGACGGCGCCCTGGGGCCGGCTCAGGGCGAGCAACTCCACCGGGCCGTTGAACCAGTGACCGCGCGGGCAGCGGATTTTCGCGCTTTCCAGCGGCCCGTCGGTCGACCTGACCGTGTACCGGCTCTCCACCTCGGCTGGCAGCCCGCACCTGACTGCCCCGTGCTTGTCCATGTACTCCGGGCAGTCCATGAACATCATTGCGGCGTCCATCACATTTCCCCGTTCGGTCAACGGCCCCGGGTGCCGGACACCGGCGGTGGCCCGCATCCGCGACCGCGAAATCTCTTTGCAGGCCGGAGCGCCTAACGGCCCTGCTGATACACCGGGCCCCTGGATCAGGCGGCACGAGCCGGCCTGAAATCGGTTGCGGGCGCGCCGGAACCGGCAGGACGATGTCGGGGTGACATGGACCGCGCCGCAGATCGACCGCCACGATCCGCCGACGGTCGCCGGGGAGCGCCAGTCGCTGGACAGCTGGCTCGACTACCACCGGGCGACCTTGCTGTTCAAGTGCCAGGGGCTGACCGGCGAGCAGCTCGCCCGGCGCGCGGTCGAGCCGTCAACGCTGTCCCTGCTCGGGCTGGTGCGGCACATGGCCGAGGTGGAGCGGGCCTGGTTCCGGCGCCGCTTCGCGGGCCAGGCCGGCCTGGGCCAGCTGCATTGCAGCGAGCAGTTCCCCGACGGGGACTTCGACCTCGCCGAGCCGGGCGGCGCCGAGGACGACTTCGCCACGTTCACCGCCGAATGCGAGCTGGCCCGCGCGGCGGCCGCGGGCCGGTCACTCGATGACATCTTCGTGGTCCCGGGCCGCAAGACCTTCGACCTGCGCTGGATCTACGTTCACATGATCGAGGAGTACGCCCGGCACAACGGCCACGCCGACCTGCTCCGCGAGCGGATCGACGGCGTCACCGGCGACTGACGGGGCCGGGCGGGCCGCCGCGCTGCCGGCCGGCCTAGCCGAGCAGGTAGCGGCGGTTCAGCGGGACCTCGGACACCGG
>Ga0306924_10009128_pt1 | contig 10049 bp, 12 predicted proteins | sample sta12Can44000111_FD_203756 | JGI IMG/M metagenome (GOLD analysis project Ga0306924, IMG submission 203756) | Lab enrichment of tropical soil microbial communities from Luquillo Experimental Forest, Puerto Rico - statanox.12C.anox.44.000.111 (v2)... | ecosystem: Environmental > Terrestrial >... | reverse complement strand
TGGGCGAAACGGGCTGATTTTGCCCTGTACCGACCCACGACTTGGTTTGATTGCCAAGCCCGCCCTGCTCCAGTTTGTTCAACAGCCCGCCCAATCCACCGAGTACTCCACCGGCATCCGTTGCCGGTTGCGAACCCGCGCTTGCGGTTTGTCCTGTGCCGCCTCCGGTTAGAACATTCGAACCCAGCAATGCGCCGAGAGCGTTCGTCAACGAATTGGCAACATTGCCGTCCGGAAATGCTGCGCGGATCACGTCATCAAGTCCTGCCATTGCTTTCCTCCGATAGGATTAATGGCCCCTTGCCTCTCCCGGATTTTTTGCGCTGCATTGAGTGAAGGTCAAAAATCCGAACGCGGCAGCGGTGACCTGCGGTCGAGAACTATTAATTATCCTGCGTCAAGCGCGTCGACCCGCAACCGCGTTATAAACCCATAACACTACGATTGCTCCGATGATGGACACGATGATGCTGCCAATATTAACACCGGTTACGCCCGGGCCACCTAGGACCAAGGAGTAGAGGAACCCGCCAACAATGGCACCTACAATACCCAACGCAATGTTGAGAAAAAAACCTTGGCCCTCCCCGCCTACTATCTTGCTCGCGATGAACCCTGCAATGAGGCCTAAAATGATCCAACCGATGATGGACATTTGATTTCTCTCCGATTTGCTAGGACGACGGTAAGTCTGTTTGGTAATCACCTCGTGCCGATTTTAGACAGCGCTTTCTTCCAACGAAACGCGATGACAAAAGTAAGCCCCATCGCGAACACCACGCAAGCTTCGAGCAAGTCTTTACTGCTTAGTGCATCAGGCCATAGGTGCATAACTAATCCTCCCGCGTCGAACAATTACCAGCAAAGCAGCAGGCCGTTTTTGACCTATCGCAAAGAACCCTCGGTCCATCCCCGGCAATCGCGCCACCTTTCCATTTTGCTCGACGTACGACGGCAACCACGAAAATTGTCCAACGATTTTAAACGTCGAGCGACAGACAATTTTCGATCCTCGGTCACACGGCGCGGCGCCGCATGTCCCCGACCGAATGAACCGCGCCGTTCGCGGTGGTGATATCAATGAGGCGGTGATTGCGTTGCGGTGGTATTGCAGTTAGAGCAAATGCCGCGTTTGCCGCGATGAGGGAGCGCGGAACGGAATGCGGAGTGCCGGGTTATCGCCCTCGGACGGCGAAACCATCTCCCCTTGCTGGTGCTCCGCCGTTCAAGCTCCGCGTTCTGAGGCAGTCGCGGAGCTTTTTATTCTAAATTGGGGTCGTCTTTACTGTCGTTATCTTGTTGGCCATGCTGAATCGGAGCGATCAAAGTTTTTATCCTTCGACGCTCCTCCTCCTCTGCAAATAGATCGTGGAAACCGGGCGGCGTGCCTGCGGGCAGATAAAGTTTTCGGAGTTCCCGCCCAATATGGTCCATGGTGAGCCGCCAATCGGATCGGCTTTCGTTTTTCCTACGAGTTCCCATTCGCATCGCGGGTACCTCCTTTGGTACCCCTCCACATCGTCAATGATGAAACCGTAGGTCTGTTGCCCGACAAATGCGAATAGCTGCCCTACCTGTCGGCATGGAGTGACGACGTGACCAAACGCTGCCACTCGCGGCCGTGGTTTTCGTCGAACCCGGCTATTTGGGTCCGCGTTTTTCTTATGAAGAATGCCGGAGAGAAAGCCACGTGCCTCGCTATCACTTTCTGATACACGCTTCGGATCATAAGCACGACGATCCCGATGGCCTGCATCTGCCAAGCCATGACGCCGCGAGAGATCACGGGCATCGCGTCGTGCGCGAGTTAAAGGAGGGCGGTTATCACCCGTCCGGCGCAACTTTGCTTGTGCAGGACGAAGCGGGAGAGATCATCCATTCCGTTCCGTTCTAAGTCGCACTGAGCCCGGCCGTCAACGCTAGTGTGGCCGGACGCCGCTTCCGGCCAACCATCGACTGTTGAGGAAAAGGCCGCCTGCTTCGTGGGGTCTAGCACCAGCGGCAATGTCCCCAGCGAGCGCAGCAACCGCCGCAACCCCCGCATCCACCACAGGCTCTCCACCCGCACCGGCAGGCACGTGCACATCCACCGCACCTACAACGCCGCCAGTAGGCCATCTTTAGGCCATCCTTGAGCGTTGTTGCGTCGTTCTCATGGTCGAAGACGTAGAACGTCGACAAGTTGACGTCCGAGATTTCCTCGTCACCGAGAAAGATTTCATGATTTGGAGTGGCGTTTTGCGGCGTAACATCCGCCGCCGGTCCGCTGGTCGATGCGGACACTCCGCTTGCTAGTGACAGTGATAACCCGGCAGCCCCCAAGACCGGTACCGCTTTACTTCGTCGATTTCGCTTCGACGCCTGCTTCGTACGCGCCATTTCAGATTTCTCCTATACTTTCGACTACAACAGGCCCACCGGGTTCTGCGCCCGGTAGGCCTTTCGTTGCTGATCCTCGAACTACTGTGGTTGTTTTGCGGGTGTGTTGGCCCGCATGTACATTCCACGCCGCGCCTGACGTCGCATCTGGCGAGCGTTGTGCCGCGCCTCATGTCGCATGTGGCGGGCGTTGCGTCGTGCCTCACGTCGCATCTGGCGAGCGTTGTGCCGCGCTTGACGCCTTGTCATACCGGGCGTTGCTGGAGCGGTTGGTGTTGCAGTAGTTGGCGCTGGAGTGGTTGGTGCTGGAGCGGGTTGCGCTGGAGTGGCGGGTCGCGCTGGAGTGGCTGGCTGTACCTGAGCCTCAGCACCTGACGTTGTTAGCGCGGTGGTCGGCAGGGCCAAGGCGGCGGCTAGTCCTAGAAGTGAAAACGCGTCTCGACGCGAGATCAGTTTTTCAGTCATGTTGGAGACCTCCAAGAAATCTCCCCCGCAACAATTATGATGCTCCTGAAAATGAACGCCCGCTGAATTAACGGGTGACCTTCGTTAAGTATTTTTTGCAAGACGCAAGGGAACTAAATGCACGCGTCGGGGTTGCGCGAGGCTGGGACTGCGAACAGATGACGCTGGCGCTAGAGCGGGCGAAAGTTGTACGCTTTCTTAGTACCCGACGATGCCCTTCGAGCTGAACTCGAAGACGGCGCGTGGGGGAAAAGGCAAAGCCGCCGGTTTTCACTCATGGGCCGACGGCTTTGCTGTTTGTAGACCACGCCTGGCGTACATCCGAACCCAGGCGCAGCCCTTGGCGCGATGAGGCGCGGCTGATAGCGGCGAATATCGCTAAGCTGCCGGAGCTATTACGCCGCGAAATCTGACGGACAGTTTTGAGATCATTTTACCCGAGCGACAAACGCACCCGCACGAGTGACGGAAACCCAACCTTTTCTTGGGCTGTCGACGAGCCAGCCTACTCCTTCTGCGTATGCGAGGGCAGACGCGAGCGCCGTGTCCTGCAACGACACATCTCTCAGCGCTATGGTGTGAATCCAAGTGCTGGCCATTGGCGCGCGAGGTTTTGCTCCGGCGGCGACTAACGCCTTTAGAAGTCGTATGGCGTTCAAGTGATCCACCCGCGCACTATATGCCGATTACTTGCGCGTGTGGTTAAAGCGAGCGCGGGCGGGCGTATACTTGTCTGGTCGGACCGGGGCGTTTCTTCATCTCCACTCCGATCCGACTACCCCAGAACGTGTTCGCCCGAAGACGTATGGGGGAAAGGCAAAGCCGTCGGCTCGTCGCAACACCGGCGGCTTTGCTGCGAGTCCGCAAATGACAACTCGCCGCTTCCCGCCGCCTTAGTCCGTAGAGGACACCGGGCGCGGCCTTTGTCGTGCGACAACGGGTCCAAACGAGCAATTTATTGGCTTAACTTATCAAGTCACGGCAGGTCCGCTCGGATTAATTTGGCGGGAGTTTTTGTAACGCCAATGCCGAAGCAATGCCGGGAAAAAACGACAAGATCACATTTGAGGGTTGCGAACCGTCAACGCTCTTCCGTGAGTTTGCCGCCGAATGCATGGAGTTAGCTCAGACGGCACCTTCGCCTGAGAAACACGCGCTGTACATGAAGATGGCCAGCGCGTGGTTTCAGATGGCGCGGCGCTGGGAAAAGAAGAATTAGCCGCTGCCGCGAACCTGTTCAGCCCTTCGGGTCCGCAGCCAACACGAGAGCAAAACGGCCACGGCGCCTCCCGTATCAATGTGACTTGCGTTGCGGGAGCGCCATGGCCGCCGCCGAAAGCATGCCGACAATCAGAAGGCCCAGCACGATGTAATCAAGGTGCATGGCGTCGTCCCCGCCTGCACAAGCTTAGTGTGGGGACGGCTATTCTCGCCGAAGGCATTTTCCCGCAGCGTCAAAAGACCACGCTATGCCGCTTCCTTGCCCAGCGATCAAATCCGCGGCCCACACGCGAGAATAGGTGGGAGAGGTGCCAGCAAGAGCGTATGCTTGTCTCAGCCGGACCACGGAGGCGCGCCACTTCTCGCAACAAGCCGCTTCCTGTGTTGGTCCGACGCCCAACGTTGCCGTGTGCGCCTGGCAAGCAACGGCACGCACGGGGGACAAGGCAAAGCCGCTGGTCTTTGATCAGGAGCCGGCGGCTTTGCTGCGAATCCGCAAATGACAACTCGCCGCTTCCCGCCGCCTTGGTCGAATTTGATCTGGATCAACAACGAGCCTTTGCGATCCATTTACACCTCCCACGCTAGTGTGAGTGCGTAGAGTATTGCACGTTCGATGCCGCGATATTTCTTTACGATACACAGACAGGATCGGGTCGAGGATGACCGTGATGGCACGTACCTGCCAGATGCAGATGCGGCGCTTTCTTATGCAGATTACACAATCCGAGAGCTAAGAAAAAAGAGCGGCTACAAGGATGATCTGTCTCTAGCGATGATCGTAGAGGATCAAGCCCGGCAGACGGTTTTGTCCTTGCCGTTTTTCCCGGGCTGCTAAAATTAGTCCTCGTTGCTAGTGCGGCGAGGCGCGGCGGATTGCGGCGAACATCGCCAAGCTGCCGGAGCTTTTTCGCAAGAAGCGGGAATAGAGGGGTGGCCCACTTGTGCCTTAGTCATTCCGACGACGCTCTTGAGCAAATTCGGTTGCTAACTCAAGCAGTGTCTCGGCCTTGCTGAGATAAAAACTGGTTAGTCCAGCATCAAACTCGGCTACAGCCTTGACGCCAGCAATAGTGGCGAGTGCTCTCGCAATATCCTTAACGGTAATGCCAGACAGCCTCGCTTCCTGCAAAAGTCTGGCACGCTCGAACTCAACTATCGACACAGCAACGAAACTCAACATTTTGATTGAGACATTTTGAGCATTGTATCTGGCCCGATGACCGTCAAGAGGGAAACGGATAGCGCGACGGATTGTAGTTAACTTTGAGAGGCTGCCGGAGCTATTACGCCGAACGTGATTTACATAATGGTGCTGGCCGCGCCGAGCCGCTGCTGTACTTCCGAGCGAGCTGGCTCAAGGCGCGACCCGCTCCGATGCCGACCGGGGCACTGTCCCGCGATGAGCGCACCGGACAGAATAAGTAGGCGGCCCACTGCTGAAACAGCCGACCGCCACTTAAAGTCAACCGCGTTAGAGCGATCTGTTGGATCAATACCAACGAACGCAAGCACCTGCGCGCCAGTGTGCACACCGACGCGCTGAGGCGTAATAGCCTGCGCCTGCCGCCGCGGCGCCATAGTATGCACGCCTATGTACTCGACGATTGACGCCAGCAACGCTCATCGGTGTCAGGGGACGGCCAACTCGGGCGTCCGCAGTATTAAGCGACAATGAGGGCGTCTTCGCAGGTGACCATTGAAGCGACACTGGCGCCGCACAAAAGATTGTAGCAGCGGCGATTATCCCGAGGGCACTCAACTTTTTCATTATTGCTACTCCTTCACCACCTCGCCCTCTGCTGTCAAAATAGAAATGCTTTCGCAGCCGTCTTTGATGTAAGTCAAATGTCACAAACGCGGAAGAACGGCGGGCCCGCTATTCACAAAATAGCCACAGAAAACTACACGCGCGGTAAGCGCGATGTGTTGGCCAAAATTTGATGGCTAACGAAAAAAATTTAATGGCTCACGAAAGATGAGGCGTGGCGGATTGCGGTGAATATCGCCAAGCTGCCGGAGTTGTTGCGCTAAACGTTATTGTGGCCACGGGCAGTGATACCAGGGGTGAGTGCAATATGCCAAAGTGTACGCTTGTTCGGCACTCGCAGCTCGCTCTAGGGCGTCATCTGGAACATCGAAGTTAAGAATTTCCTCGCCGGCTTTAGCTTGGCTTTTTATCTCATCGTCCATCGCGCGCGCCCTATGATGCTAATCCACCGAAGACGAATGGGCGATAATGAGAGCGGCGCGTACGCTGTACTCGTCGCGCCGCCCCCACATCGTCGCTTCGAAATATGCACTTACACAGTGCGGTGGGCGAAATCTTGCCTTGTCAGGACAGTCAGTTGATTTCGCGTGCCAAACTATTTTTGAGGATGACCGGGCCGACTCTCGGCGGCCAAGCTGCTCAGCAAGGATGAGGCGCGCGAAGTGCGGCCAATATTGCGCGCTTGCCGGAGTTATTGTGGAATGATCCATAAAAGCAGTGAGAGGGGCTCTGCTTTTAATTGTCGCTGTACTCTTGTAACATCATACCGAGCTGCCGATTACGGGAGAGCCGAAGTCCCCGTAAGAGTGAAGAGGCAGCGCTAGTGCCGTCGGCAGGCACATAACTCTTAGCAGACCTCAACCTTTCGGTCTGAAGGCGTGTCACGCAGCGAGCGCGACTGCGCGCCAGTGCGTCAGCGCCGATCACTCGCAAATGAGTACTAATGAAGGAGGCGACGATGCGTACCGGATATCTTTCGTTCTGGGCAATGTTGACGCTTATGTTGGCGGCAAACCTGCCAGCGGTAGCTGACGACTCTGGTCACTGGCGCGGTTTGGCAGCGCTGGTCGTCACTGACCAAAAAACATTCAAGGTTGATGATGGGACTGATCACCTGGCCAGTGTCAGCGAACAGGATGGAGCTATTCACAATGCTGATGGCAAGCCCTTCCTCGACAAGGCCCGCTATCAGGTAGTGTCGGTGGTCGATACCGGAGTAATTCGTGGTGGCTATAAGACCTTTACCGAAGCCGACGGGTCGAAAGTGTTTGCTAAGTACACCGTGACGGAATTTAAGCTGCCGGAAGTCAATGGCACGTTTGAGTTCACAGGCGGCACCGGCAAGTACCAAGGCATCACCGGCAACGGCTCGTTCCATTACGTGCGCGTCAGTGACAAGGCGGCATGGGACGAACTTGTTGGTGAATACAAGATTCCATCGGCGGCAGCGGGCACAGCCAGTAAATAAGCAGGATCACGCCCGTCTGTACGCTGCCATCTGATCCGCGCGCCCGAGAACGAACGTCTAGCCGTTAACTTCGGTGGTGCCGCCCAAGTTGCGCTTCGCCTCGGTCGGTAACTGTGCGACCGCCCAAGTTGTACTGATGAAGAAGGTGCTTATTGAAATCTTTGCTTGAATGGCATCGCTGGTTTGCTTGGTATCCAGTCTCCGTCGTGCGTGAGAGAAAATTGCGTTACGCGTGGTTGCGATTTGTCGAACGAAAGTGGGGCACCAGCAGATACAGCGGCAGAACGAAATGGCGCTATCGCCTCCCTACGCCCTCACGAAGGCGATAGATCGCGGATCGCGGCGAATATCGTCAAGCTGCCGGAGCTGTTGCGGCTAAAGACTTAGCGCGCGAACCGGCTTATAATGCCCGTGGTGGTGTCAGCAACGGAGGACGCCACTTCGTAGGGCAATGCTATGAGGCTTGCTCGCCGACTTTTTACACCAATCGCCGCACTCGTTGCCGTAGTCGCTACCGCAGCAAGCGATGCTTCTGCGTTTGATTACCCTAGTCGGCCAGTCCAGTTGATCGTGGGTTACGCCGCAGGAGGGCCACTTGACACTGGCGCACGACTGATCGCTCAAGAGCTGTCGAAGCGGCTTGGTCAGTCGTTTATTGTCGCAAACCATCCTGGTGCCAGTGGCATTATCGCCACCGAGGAAGTGGTGCGCGCACGTCCCGACGGCTATACCTTACTGGCTTGTTCCTCGGCTAATGCTTGGAATGCATCGCTTTATGACCATCTGAGTTTCGATTTCATCCGGGACATCGCGCCGGTTGCCAGCTACGAGATTGGCGGCGCAGTGATGGAGGTCAGCAACTCTTTTCCAGTTAAATCCATTCCCGAATTTATTACTTACGCCAAAGCCAATCCGGGCAAAATAAACTTGGCTTCGGCGGGACCTGGAAGTGCGCCAGGCTTGTATGGCGAGCTATTCAAGGTATTGGCGGACGTCGATTTAATTACAGTGAACTATCGCGGCGCGGCACCTGCGCTACCTGATTTGATCGCCGGTCGCGTTCAGGTCATGTTTGAACCCGTGATAACGGCGATTGGTTCAATCCAGGCGGGAAAACTGCGTGGGCTAGGCGTCACGACTGCACATCCAATCGAAGCTTTGCCGGACCTTCCTCCGATAGGCGAATTCGTTCCTGGCTTTGAAGGCACTGGTTTTCAAGGAATTTGTGCGCCGAAAGATACGCCGACGGAAATCGTGTCACTCCTCAATAAAGGAGTTAATGCTGTACTCGCTGATCCCACAATAAAAACGCGCCTTGGTGACTTGGGCGTTGATCCGTTTGCAACATCGCCTGCTGAGTTTGGCAAATTCATTGTTGGATTTACGGAGAAATGGGCAAAGGTGATCCGGGCGGCTGGCCTTAAGGGCGTGCCCTAATCAACCGCGCTTGCAATCTGGATATTTGCAAAAGGTGTAAGTCATACCGTTCGGCCGCTCTGCAGCCCTGCGCGCTTGCTCAATCAGTACAGGGGTGGAGGCCAAAATGAGTTTGGCGGATCCAAAGGAGGAAAAAATGAAACAGTTACCTCAAGTGTTGTTTTGGTTAGGACTCATTTCTATCCCGTTCGCATGGCTGGCTTGGTACGTTGGGCCTCAGATGGAAATGGTAAGGCCAGTGCTGGCAAGTATTAGCGATCCGGCTCTAAGGGCCGCTTTGCAAGAGGCTCATGCAGAGCGGCTAGGTCTTTGGGTCGCTGTTTGGCCAGTAACACTCCTGGTTCTGAGTCAGACCCTTGAATGGAAAATGCAGGAATAAGAAACCCGCCATCGCTGACAAAGTTGGTTCTCGATTGAAAGTTTGAACGGGCCAACCGGCCCGCACGTAACCCACTCGCAAATTTGCAGTGAAATTTTAAAGGTATGGCGACCACAAAAGAAAGCTCAGCAGCTGGAAAGGCCGGCGCGGTTTGTCGCCGTTCTGCTGCTGCGCCATGGCGCTACCGACGAATTCAGCGAAAACGGTAACCGACTCTTTAGGTCCGTTGAGCCAATCTATACGTACGCTGTTGTTGGTGATCTTGAACACATTGGCCGGTCTGTTGTTGTGAAATTTCACGGTCAACGTATTCGGCGTAAAGACGTAGTCGGTGACGTCACCACACCATTGTCCGGCGATGTCCTTATATGTGGTCGCGTCGGCGATGTGTGCCGGCAGTATCCAACCCGCAAATAACGCAATAAGAGCCACAGTCCGCTTGTTCATCTGAGCCCTCGATCATCCACTGTGGACCATGTCCGCTTACCCTCGAAAAGCGGACATTCGGTGGCACGAACTGGATGCGGACATTCTGCGGATAGATTCTACTTTCAGAATGACGTGCTACGCTGCCTAAGAACTTAATAGGGGGAAGACAATGCACAAAAAATGGATCAGCGCATTGGCCCCGGCGCTTGCGCTACTGGCAGGCCCTCTTTGGGCGCAGCAGCGCGCTCCAACCACTGTGGTTGCCTGTAGCGGCACCTTCGCCAAGGACTCAAGTCACCTTGAACTTGTGACGGCATTCAAGTCAAAAAACATTACTTTCACCGATGTGGAGGCCGCTGACGGCACCAAAGTCCCGGCTTCGATATTGTTCCCTAATGATCCGAAGCGTCGACTTGAAGTGTGGTGGTCCGATCGAACCCACCGTAGCGAGATTCATCTGATCGTCATCGGCGGCCAGTCAACTTGGACCGCGCCGGACG
>Ga0306924_10009126_pt1 | contig 10049 bp, 14 predicted proteins | sample sta12Can44000111_FD_203756 | JGI IMG/M metagenome (GOLD analysis project Ga0306924, IMG submission 203756) | Lab enrichment of tropical soil microbial communities from Luquillo Experimental Forest, Puerto Rico - statanox.12C.anox.44.000.111 (v2)... | ecosystem: Environmental > Terrestrial >... | reverse complement strand
GCGGCGATCGCTATCGAGAACGCGCGATTGGTCGGCGAATTGCGTCAGCGCACGACCGACCTCGGTGAAGCATTGGATCCAAAAAGTGATATCCTCCAGCTGCCCGGCGTAGCCCTCGGCGTGGGGAAAGCCCATGACGCGGCGGGAATTTGTCGAACTTCTTTCGGGGACTGTTGCCGCGTGGCCGCTCGTCGCGCAGGCGCAGCAAGGCACACCGCGACATATCGGGGTGCTTGGTGCGGATGCGACGGTCTGGAATGCGTGGACCGTTGCTTTTGTCGACCGCCTACGTGAACTCGGTTGGATCGAGGGAGATACTATCGATATCGAGTATCGCTGGGCCGGGGCAAGCTCCAAGCGTGTCAGCGATTTCACGGCTGAATTCCTGCGACGACACGTCGACGTGATTGTCACATATGATTCGGAGGAGCCGGCTTTTCCCAGCGAGCCGCCAAGGCCAGTTCTATGGCCGCTGATTATCATTGCGGGGCCAATCCACACAAAGCGATCAAGGGTCGTGTGACAGATCTGTGACAGACGTCACAGACCCCCCGCGATTGGCAATCTATCGTCCTCCAATCGCAGAATACCGCACGACGCCAGTGGCGGGCTCTGCTGGAGGGGCGAAATGAAATCCAATAACACCTTGATGAAATCTAATGGCGCCTTGGCCACTGTTCAGTCGATTTACGACTACGTCCATTTAGCATTGTGGGCAACGTTGGCGGCATTCGTTCTGTTCTTTCTTGTCTACACTCTGCCTAGACTGCCGGAGGCTACCCGACGAGCCGAAGCGTTTCGCATTCAGGAAATTTCACAAGAAAATGAGAACTACTGCGCGAAGTGGCAAATGGGCCTTGGGACTAAGATGCACGACCAATGCATATCGGATCTTCAAGAGCTTCGGTGGAAGGCTCAGAACCGCTTTGCCGACCGGCTCGATTTTTGATCGCTGTAGGCACCTGAAAATCCTTTAACAAAGTGAGGGCGCCCAACACTTGGTAATGTCGGCTCTCCACAATGAGTTCGTCATCGGGCATTGACGGATTTGGCATCGCGAGCAAAAATCACTCAATTTTTCAGAGGGAAAAATGCTCAAACGATCATCGCATCCGTTACTGTCTTACACCGACGGCATCGCCACAGGCATGGGCGACATCTGTCTTTTGATTGGCCGCGTTCTGATCGCCCTCGTATTCCTAATGACGGTGTCGACCGGCGGACCGGCTGCCGCCTACCTTAAGTCGCTCAACTATCCCGCGCCCGAGTTCATGAGTGTCCTCGCGCATGTTGTCGAATGGATTGTTGTGCTCTCGCTGATTCTCGGAATCGGCGCGCGGTACGGCGCGTTGCTCGGGCTTGCCTTCGTGGTGATCGCTTTTGCCACGGCGCATCGTTACTGGGAGTTTCCGGAAGCAGCGCAAAACCTGCAATACGCATTCCTCAGCAAGGACCTCGCCATCGCAGGCGGTCTGCTCGTGCTGTTTGTCACGGGCGCGGGACGTTTTAGCGTCGATAACGCCCTGTCCTCTTAGCAGAGGCGTTGAGGAGAAGAACCTGCCGGTTCGTCTCAGTGTTGAGAAAACATCAGCCGGAACGCTTTCAGTGAGGGCGAATGATAATGAGGTGAGGAGCGTGTTATGACGGTGTATCATGTGTACGCGCTGGTCGGCATCTTTGCAGTGTTGGCTGCAAGCATTTGGTTGGCTTGGTACTTGGATCGTCAGAAAGCGCATCGTCCTTGATCGCGTGCCGCACCTCATAGCTCGGGCAGTGGCGATGTTCGCCCCGATCCTGCACGCTCAAGTTGAGCGAGGAAGGGTTGAGTCGGAGTTCGAGGATGTCCGCTTTGGGTCAAAAGCAGACATTGCGGCATCTCCAACCAATGTCTGCTTTACCCCCAAAAGCGGACATTGATTGAGCGGGTCGAGATGTCCGCTTTGTGCCAAAAGCGGACATCGGCCACATGCTCTCTACTGCACGCGGGTAACGACTGGCGGCTTCCACTGGCAGGATCGGCTTGTCCGCCCAGTAGGCGCGAATGTAGAGCGAGAACGGTCCGCGTTCGGTGCAGGCAGCCAGTTGCTTTCTTTGTCCTTGCCGGGCGATTTGGCGCTTGCATAGAGCGTCAGCGAACCATCCTCGTTGTACGTTAGGGATTTCTTCAACCCGAACCCGATCAACCGCTACTCGCTCGGCACCAAGAATGCTCCGCGTCATACAAGGTGAGTGACCAGAAGCCATTGACGGGAGGTACCTCACCCTTGGCAAACGCCGTGACCATGTAGGTGTTTTGACCATTTAGTTGTTCGCCTTGGCTGTCGTCGGTGTAGATGTATTTCGTTTCCTCGGGCCGATTGTCGTACATGTTCGACTTGGAGGTGCCAGTGCGATTGAGATAGTCGGTACCCCACTCCGCATTGTTGACCGGCGAGTTCCAACCGTTACCGGCGGCACGACCGTTTAATCGCCATTGTAGGAATGGCGTTATCATCTCACTCTCTACTTGCGCGGCTGTCTTCTTGAGGGTGTTTTTGATTTCAGGATCATTGGCCGCAGCGTTGAGCAGGCTGTTGTTCCAGGCATAAAGCGTTTCCTCACCCGGCAGCGGCGGCACCTGTTTCATGACGGCCGGCAACTCATCAAAAAATGTGTCCGGGTTCACCCACTTGGTTTCGCCTTTGCCGCTCGATTTCGGGGCCGGAAAATGTGGAAGCTTGCTCCAGTCGGTGACCTTCGTCTTGCCGTCGAACTCCGCGAGCGGGTAGGCATTGATTTGGCTAAGCGCTGATTGGATGGCTTGGTGATCCTCTTGCGTGTCGTCCATGAAGATACGCGGAACCATGAACGCGAACCGTGTCGAAGAGCGCACAACGGCGGTAACGCCGGTCGGGGCATTACCCTTCCAGTTCGGGCCGACCATCAGATAGAAGCCGGGTTTGGTGCAGTATTGCTTGCCGATTTCCGCGAACATTGCTCCTTCCGATTTTGCGAGATTGCTACTTTGTACTTGCCGCGCAGTAATCGTCATTGCACTTCTTCGATGTCCGACAATTTCCACGTCTTGTCGAAAAACGCCTTCTGTGGCCCGTACAGGCGGAAGAGAATTTCGAAATCGCGGCCGTTCGTCGGTACCCAGTTCGACTCCTTGCCTGCGGGCGCTTTTGGACCGAAGAACACATCCAGCGAGCCGTCGGCATTCTGCTGCACACCTGCGCTGTTTGACGCGCGGCTGGAGCGCGACGTCTCGCGGATCAGCGCGTGCGTCTTGCGGTCGTACGCGGTGGCGGACCAGTACAGCTTCACCGGCGCGTTCGGCGGAACGCGCAGCCGGTACGTCTTCTTTCCATCAAAGGGTTGGCCGGATTTGTCGTCGATCGCCAGGAGGTAACTGGCCCGCGCCCAAATGCTTGGCGCTGAAGTAGGCGACGGAGAAATAGACCGCCCGGCCATCGATCGGGTAGCTGTCGGGGTCGGCGAACATCGTTGACAAGCCCTCGATGGTTTCCTTCGACACTGGCAACGCCCAGTGCGTGCCTTCGAAGAACGGCGGGCTAAAGGCCCGTTCGTACCACTTGTCGATAGACGCCCCCGCTACGCGCGCCGCTTCGTCAAGGATCGATCGCGTCTTCGCATCCGGGCTGAACGGCTTGCTGTTTGCAATGCCGACCGCCTTGAGAGAATCGATCATCACCTTGTCGCGCGTCAGCCACGGCTCGGCCTGCACGAAGCGGTTCAGCGATTCGAAGAATCGCCCGTCGTACGGAATGGTCGCGTCGAACATCTTGTCATAGACATCCACGTAAACGGTCTGGTCTGCGTTTTCGCCGAGCGGGTAGATCTTCATCCGTTTCCCGTACGCCACTGCCGCGGCGATGTCGGCGTCGCTGCTGCTCTTGAAGTTCGAGCGGAGAATCGCGAATCCTCGGTAAGTGCCCGACGGCACGATGATGTATCCACTGGGTGGAGTCTCTTTGTATCCCGGCGGGGTGATGAGGTATTTGCCGCCCTTGCCCTGATCGACACCCGCCGGGCCCACATCGGCCAGCGCGCACTGCCAAGCGTCGTCGATGCTGCCGGTGATCGAAGACTCTCCCTCAACGGGCGGGATCTCCAGTACCACCGGCCCCTTCGTCGTGTCGTAGAACGGGTTGAAGTAGATCGTGTTGGGGTTGGGCGTGAGGGCCTGATCCTTCCAGTTGACCGGCCGCGACCAGTAGAGCATCTGATTCGCGGCCCCGCCGTTGGCGATCGCCGCCTGGAGCATGCGCTCAAAATTGACCGCCGGCATGCCCCAGATAACCGCCTCTACGGCGCGCCGCTCAATGGCGCCAGTGGCTAGGTCTTCGGCGGAGAAGGCTTGGGCGCGAGCAGATGTTGCCGCAGAAATCAAAATGAGTGATGTGAGAATAGTTTTTGTCATGGCTCTAGCTTCCCAGTACGCGCGGATGCAGAGCGAGAGACGGTAAAGCGTGCGCGACGATCCTGAATTTGATCCAGGTCAAATACCCGGACCATCGTGGAGTTGAAGCGCGAGCGCGCTGAAGGGACCACGAAACGGGTTCCGATGTCCGCTTTGGGTCAAAAGCGGACATTGCTCGGTGTCAGGCCGATGTCCGCTTTACCCCCAAAAACGGACATTGATTGAGCGCGTCCGGATGTTTGCTTTGTACCAAAAGCAGACATGGCCAAACGCTATTGGATCATCTCGTCGGCGGTCATGCTTCGGCGCGCGGCGGGAAAAATAGTTCCTCGCCGTTGATACGGTAGGACAATATCGCATCGAGACCGGGCTTCGTCGTGATCCATTCGTGCCAAATCTTCGCCTCATCGAATTTCACTTTCGGCCACTTCGCTGGATTGGCCAGAATGCTGCCATAAGGATTGATCAGGGCCGGATGGACTTCGGTGAGAGTTTCCAGGCCTTGTCCGTTCTTGAAATTGGCCCAAGTAGCACGATCCGTCAGTGTATAGGCCTTCATCGCGGTGGCAGTGTTCAGCGTCGCGCCCATGCCTCGACCAACAACGCGATACCAATCACCGCGTGGGTCCGGCGTGATGCCCGCCGCCTTCCACAGCCGAACCTCCATGCGATGAGTGCCGCTGTCGTCACCACGGCTTGCGAACGGTGCTGCGGCTTGGGCAATTTGTGAGAGCGCCTGCCGCGCATTCTTCAACCCGTGGATACTCGCCGGGTCACTGCTCGGCCCAACAATGACGTAATCGTTGTAAATGACGTCGCGGCGATCAACGCCAAAGTTGTCGGCAACGAATTTGTGCTCGCCCGCCCGGTCATGCACCAGCAGCGCGTCGGCGTATCCACGCGCACCCATAGCCAGTGCTTGACCGGTTCCCACCGCGATGACGTGAACGTCTATACCGCTCGCCGCTTTGAACAGCGGCAGGATGTGATCAAGCAGGCCGGAATCTCGCATCGAGGTTGTGGAACCGAGCGTGACGAATCGCTTCACCGCTTGACCGAAGGCTGTAATCGCGGCGGTCAGGCATTTGATCAGTGATGCTTCGTCGAACGGCTTGCTCAGAAAACCGACCGCTCCGTTATCGAGCGCACGGTTCCGATGTTTCTCGTTCGGAAAAGCAGTAATCAAAATGACTGGCGTGTGGGATCCCTGCGACCGCAATGCTTCCTGCAATTCAAGGCCGCTTAACCCCGGCATTTGCAGGTCAGTGATCAGGCACGCCGTGTCCGCGGCCATATTGGACTTGAGGAAATCCTCGGCCGATCCGAAAGTAATGGTTCTGTATCCTAAGGATTCGATAAGCTCGCGAATGCCGTGGCGGGCCAGCGCGTCATCATCAACAATTGAGATTAATGGAGCGTTGGACATTCCAGTCCTTGCGGGAATCGCAACCAACCTTGCTATGGAACGGCAATTGCTATTCAAAAAATTTGATTTAGCGCAATTAGCGGATGGTTGTCGCGTATCACGCTTTGTTACAAAGCGGACATTCTGAAAGAGTTCAGCCGGGAAGAAATGCGCGCCGGTTCTCATCGGAAATAAGCTGGACTGGCGCACCATAAAGTGCCTCTAGCTGCGCGCGTTGAAGGACCGTATCAACCGGCCCCTCATCGAGACGTTTGCCTTCACGCAACAGATAGGCGCGGTCAGCCGCCCGTAGGGCGTGGTTCGGGTCGTGGGTGGTGAACAGAACGCCGTGGCCCGATTTTGCGAGTGCTCGAATCTCCCCCATCACCTTTCCCTGATTGCCGAAGTCCAGGCTGGCGGTTGGCTCATCGAGCACAATGAATTGGGGCTCCTGGGCTAGGGCGCGCGCAAGCAAAACCAGTTGTCGTTCTCCCCCGGAGATCATCGTATAAGGACGCTCGGCAAGAGCCGCGATGCCAAAGCGTCCGAGCACGACTTGGGCGACAGCACGATCCGTCGCGCTCGGCCTGCTGAACAAACTGCCATGGGCGGTACGGCCCATCAGAACGACCGTTTCAACCGTGAACGCGAAAGTACTGATGTGCACCTGCGGAACATAGGCGATGACCCGCGCCCGGTCCCGGATGGAATAATTATCGAGCGGCTTGTCGCCGAGCCGCACCTCGCCGGCTTTTGGCCTGAGGAGACCAAGCAGAGTCTTGAGCAGCGTGGTTTTGCCGCCACCGTTTGGCCGGAGCAACGCAAGCACTTCGCCGGTGGCGAGCGCGACATCGAGTCCATGGCCCACGGTACGGTCCGGATACCCGATGGTGAGATTGTGGCCTTCGATATTCACGACCAGGTTTTCTGCATGCTGGCCAGAAGCCAAATGAAAAACGGCGTGCCCACCACTGCCGTCAAAATGCCGAGTGGGATTTCCACTTCAGCTGCGGTGCGGGCGAGCGTATCGATCAGCAACAGATAACCGCCGCCGAGTATGGCTGCTGTCGGCAACAGCCGGGCAAAATCCGGGCCGACGAGCGAGCGTGCGAGATGCGGCACCACGAGGCCGACCCAGCCGATGATTCCGGCCGTGGCGACGCTGGCCGAAGTGGTGAGCGTTGCCGCCGAGACGATGGCTACGCGCAGTGGACCTGTGGCGATGCCAAGCGAGCGCGCTTCCTCTTCGGGAAGCGACATTACGTTCATCCGCCATCGCAGGGCGATCAGAACCGCGGTGCCAATAGCGACCGGACCGAACAATGGCAGCAGGTCTGAAACGTTGACCGCCGCCAAGCTGCCGAGCAACCAAAACGTCATGGCGGGCAGCTGGTTGTAAGGATCAGCGAGATATTTCACCAGGCCGACACCGGCACCGAGCAGTGCGCCGACCACTACGCCGGTGAGCACAAGCACCAAGATCGGATCGCGCGCCCGCACTGCCGAGCCGATTAGATACACCGCAGCGACCGCGAGCAGTCCACCTGCGAAAGCCAAAGTCTGGATTGCGATCACGCCGAGTGCCGATGACGGCTCCTAGCGCCGCTCCCGAAGAAGCCCCCAGAATGTCGGGTGACACGAGCGGATTCCGAAATAGCCCTTGGAACGCTGTACCGGCGACGGCGAGCGCCGCGCCGACCAGGACTGCCGCCAGCACGCGAGGCCCGCGCACTTGCAGAATCACAGTTTGGGCTGTTGAAGCGTCAGCGGTATGGCCGCTTATTTTTGCCGACAACACGTTGAAAAGGTCGGCCATCGACACCGGATAGCGGCCAACCGTAAAGGCGAGAAGGAGACCTACAAACAACACAGCGGTCGCAATCGCGAGGCCGGGCAGAGCGGAGCGGGTCAACTATTCTCTCCCGGCCAGCACATGATCGATTTGCATGTCGTTCGGTGTGCGATGACAAAACATCGTGTAGAAGTCGCGCGTTAGCGACTGCATGTCTTCCGAAAATTTGTCCGGATATCGGATCTTGGCGAGCCACCACAGGCCGATTAAGCGATTCACCGATGGCGGAAAATCGACCCAGCCGAACGGCATTTTCGGTGACAAGCCATCCCGAACTGCTTTCACTGAAGCCCAAGACGGATCACCACGGACGCTGGCAGCTTCTTCACCTCGGTGATCTTACCTTTGAGCTGATTGCGTGCGCTCAGTTTCATGAGATGTACTCACTTTCCAGGCGTAAAGCCGTGCTTCATTAAAATCGCTTGACCTTCTGGCGACATAATAAAATTGGCGAACTGCAGTGCCGTGGGGGATGAATCACTGGTTACTGTCAAACCGTAGTCTGCACCAACCGCGAGATTGTCGGGCAAGTTTACAATCTGTTGTCCCGGATTTTCCTTCTGCGCCGCGAGTGCGTTAGTGCAATACGTCAGGAAAATATCGGCGTGCTCCTCCGCGACATGCCATCCATATACGGTGCGCCCTGGTGGAGGCTTTGCGCTGCCAGGGCTTCCCGTAAGTTGCAGCGCCTTATTCTCTAGAGCGGCTTGCGCCCCAGGTCTGATTGCATCTGCTTTGCGAAATACCTCCAGGGCATAATCGCCGGAAGGATCGGCTTTCGGCGTGGAGGTGCCGAGCTTCACGCCAGGATCGAGCAGGTATTCGAGTAGGTTCGCGCTATCCACTTTCGGTCCCGGCTTCACCAGCGCGCATAGCGTATTGCGCGCGAAGCGGATCACCGGGCCGCTCTTGTTTTGCTCGTGCAGCGCCTGAGGATGCTCCATATTGGCCGAGGCAAATACGTCCGCCTTTGCGCCCTTGGAAATCTCGTCTTTTAACAGTCCCGAGGCTCCATATTTGGCTGAGACTGTATTGCCAGTTGTGCGCTCATAGCTTTCAGCAAGATCGGTCAAGGCGCTCTTTAGACTGCCGGCAGCGTAGACGGTGATCATCTCCGCCGCTGTCGCCGACCCTACGATGGCACACATCAGCAAAGCCAGCGCCCCGGCGCGCACCTCATGCGTTCGTATCATTGGCATTAGGATAGAACAATTGCTCGCCTTCGATCTTGTAATTGGCGATTGTCTGCTGACCGTCTGGTGAAATGAGCCAGTCGATAAATTGTTGGCCGAGCTCCTTTTTAACGTCGGGGTGTTTGGTGGGGTTCACCAGCATTACGCCGTACTGATTGAACAAACGCTTGTCACCCTCAACCAAAATCTGCAAATCACCTTTGTTCTTGAAGTGAATCCACGTCCCGCGATCCGATAACACATAGCAATTATTAGCGTTGGCAAAATTGAGTGCGGCTCCCATTCCCTGACCAATCGACTTGTACCAAGGACCGCTGTCCTTCTCGATGTCGGTGTTAGCAATCTTCCAGAGATTTAGCTCGGCGATATGCGTCCCGGAGCGGTCGCCGCGCGAGACGAAACATGCCTGCTTTTCCTTAATGTCTTGAAGCGCCTTGGCAACGTCCTTCGTGCCCTTGATGCCAGCAGGATCGGCCTTGGGACCAATCAGAACGAAGTCGTTGTACATCACCGGAAAGCGCTTCACACCCTCGCCCTCGGCCAGAAATTTTTCTTCGGCTGACTTGGCATGCACGAACACCACATCGGCATCGCCGCGTCGTCCGGTATCAAGCGCTTGGCCAGTGCCCTGCGCCAAAACCTTCACAGTGATTCCGGTCTTTTCCTTAAAGATCGGCAGCAGGTACTCGAACAGACCGGAGTCCTGCGTTGATGTGGTCGATGCCACCAGGATGGATTTGTCTTGGGCGAAGGACGGTGCAGCAACGACGAGAAAGCCTAGTACGATGGCGACGATCAGCGCACGACGATGAAACATGTATCCTCCAGAAATCAGTGGCGGCGATTTTGTCCACTCACCACAGCTCTGGTCAATGTTGTAAATGAACACAGAGGGCCGGCCGATGGCTTTCATAGCCCGAGGCTATGAGTTCGTTGCTGGGCTCCGCCCCGATCGCCTTCGCCGCGACCTACATGTCCGCTTTGGGTCATTAACGGACCGCTTTACCCCCGAAAGCGGACATCGATGTCCGCTTACCCTAAGTACCAATAGCGGACGTCATGCGTAACTGAGCGATGTCTCTCAGGACTGGCGGCGCAGAAAGATGCCGTCAGTGCCCACGGCATTAAACAACAGTTCCGAATACCTTCCCAATTCCGGCGGTCAGAGCCATTGCC
>Ga0306924_10009124_pt1 | contig 10051 bp, 7 predicted proteins | sample sta12Can44000111_FD_203756 | JGI IMG/M metagenome (GOLD analysis project Ga0306924, IMG submission 203756) | Lab enrichment of tropical soil microbial communities from Luquillo Experimental Forest, Puerto Rico - statanox.12C.anox.44.000.111 (v2)... | ecosystem: Environmental > Terrestrial > Soil... | reverse complement strand
CTCGGCGCGGTAACGCACGCTGAACTGGATGCCGAAATCGACGCCGAGGCCGACGAACAGGACGGCAAAATAGACCGATATCAGATTAAGCGTGCCGACGAGCAGCATGCCGACCGCCGCAGTGACCGAAAGACCTACGGCGACGCAGATGAATACCGCGAAGATGATGCGCATCCAGCGCAACGCGAGCCACAGGATGAGAAGCACGATGGCGATGGTCACGGTGGCGTTGAGCGCCGCATTCTCCTTGATCGTGGCGAATTCCTCGTCCGCCATCGGCACCGGCCCAGTGAGCCGCAGGCGCGCCTGATATTTGCCGCCGAGATCGAGGTCGGCCGCGGCTTTGCGGAGGGCGTCGGTGGCGCGCTTGCCCGGCTCAAGCTCGGAGTAATCGAGCGCGGCGCGGACTTCGAGGAAGCGGACAATGTCGCCGGCAGCCGGCGCATGACCTTGCACCAGCTCGTACCACGAGAAATTCGCCGGCTTTCCGGCGTTCACTTTTTCGATCGTGTCGGCGGCGAGCGTCATCGGCCAGGCCATATTGTCGAGGGTAATCTGGCCCCCTTGGACGCCGAGCAGTCCGAATTGCAGTGTCTGGATGACACCGCGCAGCGACGGATCGCCGGCCAGCACCTGCACCAGACGCTGCGCCTGCGTCAGCATATTCATCTGCGACTTGAGATCCGCCGTCGATTGGAACAACAGTCCTTGCTGCGCAAAGAACCGCCCGCCTTTGGGCTGTTGGATCGAGCGAAACAGGTCCTTCTGCTGCGACAGGCGCTGCGCCAGCGCGTTGGTGGCGTCCTCGACGAGTTCAACGGTCCGCGCATTGACCACGGCGAGGATCAATTCGAAATGCGGAAACGCTTTTTCCATTTCGGCTTCGCGCTGCCGCCAGGGAAGATTCGGAGAAATGAGCTGGTTGACGTCCGTCGTCATCGCGAAATGCGTCGCCGCATACCAGGACGACACCACCCCGAGCAGGATCGAGAGGATGATCACCGGCGCCGCGTATTGCGTGCAAAACCTGATCGCGCGGACAACGAAGCTGGTGACTATTCTCATGGTTGCCGGCGGATTGAGTGTTGGCGGAAGGGGCGCGGTTTCAGGCGTTACGACAAAGGCGAAATGGAGGCATCGGGGAGTAGCCCTAAGCTCACCTCTAAATGCCTGAACGCGCGCAAAAGTGAAATCGTGGTTTATTCCTAGCCGCGATCCGACCCATGCGCCAGTCATTCAAAGGCTATGCGTAATCGCAGACCGGCCTGTTCCGCGGACCCGCAATTAACGGACCCGCCAAACCAATGACCGACGCCGCGAACCGGTTGCAGGTCGGGGCGTTGGAAGTTTGTCCATTGGGCGGGTGTTCCGGCTCCCGCAAGGGCTTTAGCGGGGCAGCTTCTGGACAAGTAAGGGTATTTTCGCTCAAAGGTGGTATTACTCAAAGGTGGTATTAAATGTGGGTTTAAACGGCCCGTTATTGAGAAATCAAACGTCCGCGCGGGCCTGGCTCGCTCGGGCACGAGCGAGATAAAGTCTTGAAAAGAATGGGTTAGCAGAGCTACCGAACAGGCCCGCCGCGACATAAATAACCCAAAATGTGCCATGCCCAAAAGCCGCCTTGCGGCGGCTGGCCGCAGATCCAAGCGTGCGGTTGAACGCCAAACAGTTGCAAACGCCTTGACCCTAAAGACGTTGAACCCAAAGACGTTGAACCCAAAGACAAACGCAAACCGGTGCCGAACCGGGAGGTCTTGATGAAAGTGATACTGGCCCAGCCTCGTGGTTTTTGCGCGGGCGTCGTGCGCGCCATCGAAATCGTCGAGCGGGCGCTGCAGAAATTCGGCCCGCCGGTCTATGTGCGCCACGAGATCGTGCACAACAAGCACGTGGTCGAGAGCCTGAAGGCCAAAGGCGCGCGCTTTGTCGAGGACCTTTCCGAAGTGCCGCCCAACGCGGTCACGATCTTCAGCGCGCACGGCGTGGCCAAGAGCGTCGAGGAGGAGGCCGCCTCGCGCAATCTGCCGGTGCTCAATGCGACCTGCCCCCTGGTCACCAAGGTGCACAATCAGGGCAAGCGCTATGTCGCACAGGGCCGCCGCCTCATACTCATCGGCCATGCCGGCCACCCCGAAGTCGAGGGCACGATGGGCCAGATCGCCGAGCCGGTGACTCTGGTCCAGACCGAGACTGACGTCGAGCGGCTCGACATTCCGTCCGACACGCCGGTCGCCTATGTGACGCAGACGACGCTGAGCGTGGACGACACGCGCGGCATCATCGCCGCCCTGCACAACCGTTTCACCAATATCGTCGGACCGGAGACGCGCGACATCTGCTACGCGACGCAGAATCGTCAGACCGCGGTTCGCGAACTGAGCAAGCTTGTCGACGTCATCCTGGTGGTCGGCGCCAAGAACAGTTCGAATTCCAACCGGCTGCGCGAAATCGGCGAAGAAGCCGGCACGCCGAGCTATCTGATCGCCGACGGCAGCGAGCTCGATCCGAGCTGGTTCAAGAACGCCGAAACGGTCGGCATCACCGCCGGCGCGTCGGCGCCGGAAGTGCTGGTCGAAGACGTCATCGAGGCGCTGCGCCGGCTCAACCCGGTCGATGTCAGCCAGCTCACCGGCCGGCACGAGACAATCGAATTCCGCCTGCCGCCGGAACTTGTCGACGGCGGCATCGTTACCGCCCGCCGGGCCGCGGAAGTCTAGATCCGCTCGCGCCTTTCAAAGCAACAACGAAAAAACGAGGACGAAGCTTTGAGCGTATCATTACGACAAAAGATGAAAGTCGGCGCTTATGTGCTGCGGCAGCGTCTCGCCGGGCGTAAGCGCTATCCGCTCGTGCTCATGCTCGAGCCGCTGTTCCGCTGCAATCTGTCATGCTTCGGCTGCGGCAAGATCGATTATCCGGATGCCATCCTCAACAAGCGGCTTTCAGTCCAGGAATGCCTCGACGCCGTGGACGAATGCGGCGCGCCGATGGTGGCCATTCCCGGCGGCGAGCCGCTGATCCACAAGGAGATCGGCGAAATCGTCAACGGCATCGTCGCCCGCAAGAAATTCGTCTCGTTGTGCACCAACGCGCTGCTACTGGAAAAGAAGCTGCACCTGTTCGAGCCGTCGCCCTATCTGTTCTTCTCGGTGCATCTCGACGGCATCAAGGAACATCACGACAAGTCGGTGTGCATGGACGGCGGCTTCGAGACGGCCGTCGCCGCGATCCGGGCGGCCAAGTCAAAGAGCTTCACCGTCAACGTCAACTGCACGATCTTCGACGGCCATCCCGCCGAGGACATCGCCAAGTTTCTCGATCTCACCACCGAGCTTGGCGTCGGCGTCTCGATCTCGCCGGGCTACGCCTATGAGCGGGCGCCCGACCAGCAGCACTTCCTCAACCGGCGCAAGACCAAGGAGTTATTCCGCAACGTGTTCGCGCTCGGCCAAGGCAAGAACTGGAATCTCACCCATTCCGGCATGTTCCTCGACTTCCTTGCCGGCAACCAGGAATTCCATTGCACGCCATGGGGCATGCCGACGCGCAATATCTTCGGATGGCAGAAACCGTGTTATCTGCTTGGCGAAGGCTACGCCAAGACCTTCGTGGAATTGATGGAGACCACCGACTGGGACGCCTACGGCACCGGCCGCTACGAAAAATGCGCGAACTGCATGGCGCATTGCGGCTACGAGGCGACCGCCGCCGAAGCGATGATGGCGCATCCGCTGGAAGCTTTCGGCATTGCGCTCCGCGGCGTGCGCACGCAAGGCCCGATGGCGCCGGAAATCGATCTCTCCGAGCAGCGCCCGGCGCAATACGTGTTCGACAGCCAGGTGCAGTTGCGCTTGTCCGAAATCCGCGCCAACGAGGCGCGCGATAAAGCGACGAAAGAGGCGGCCAAGAACGCGGCCTAAAACGCGGCGCGCACTTCAGCCAGCGCGGCGTAACGACCAGCGAAGCGAAGCAATTCTACTTCGTCTTGAAGCTTGTCATCGGGCCGACCACTTCGGGTCGGACCCTCTATACGGGCTATAGGCTGGCGCTAGGAGCCGCCATCGGTTTCCAGCGCGACCATACTATCCGTCAGCTCCGGTTCGTGGGCCTCGAGCTTCGGCGGATTCGAGTTTGTCCAATTCGCCAAGTTCACCACGACTCCCATGCCGGCGGTGTCCGGCGCCAATTCGGCGGCGGCGGGTTCCACGATTATCAGCCCGTTGCTGTCGAGCAGGTAGGTGTGATCGCCGAACATTCGATTAAGCTGCGGGATAAGTGGATGGTTCTCCGGAATAACTTCGGCCTGTAGTTGCGTGGTGGTTCTTTCGAGCTGTGCAGCGTTGAGTTTCATCGCTTGCTCCTGTCGTTTGCGAAAACGGCGCCAGACAGGGCCGCCACTCCCCCTCCGCGATGGCCAAAGGGAACTCGCGAACGGATTCTGCTGCGGGCCTGCCACCTCGCGGTGGTCGACGCCTGGGTAACGCAGTCGAACCATCCTTGTTCACGAGCACAGGGCGGATCAGCCGAAGCCGTAATCCGTCTTTTACGCAAAGCCGGTGGTTTGGGCTTCGCTTCGCCTCACCCACTCTACAGCTACACCCCCCACGCAACCCGCCGCACATTGCCGCGCGTGAGATTGCGGTAGCGCGCCAGCGCCCAAAGCGGAAAATATTTCGGATAGCCGTGGTAGCGCAGATAGAACACGCGCGGGAACCCGGTCGCGGTATAGCGCGGCTCGTTCCAGAAGCCGTCAGCGCCTTGGTTATCGACTAGATATTTGACGCCGCGCGCCACCGCCGGATGATCGACTGCGCCCGCCGCTATGAGTCCAAGCACGGCCCAGGCGGTTTGCGAGGCGGTGGAGGGCGCGGCCTCGTAGCCGTGGTAATCGAGTCTGTAGCTTGAACCATCCTCGCCCCAGCCGCCGTCGGGGTTCTGAGTGGCGGCGAGCCATTCGACCGCTTTGCGCATTTCCGGCGCCTCGGGTTTAACGCCCGCGGCATTGAGCGCGCTTAAGACCGACCAGGTGCCATAGATGTAATTCATGCCCCAGCGTCCGTACCAGGAGCCGTCATGGCGCTGGCTGCGCCGCAGATAAGCGAGCGCGCGTTCGGCCGCGGCGCTCGTTGTGTCGCCAAGTTGCGCCAGCATCGACAGACAGCGCGCGCTGACATCCTCGGTCGGCGGATCGAGCAGCGCGCCGTGGTCGGCGAACGGAATGTTGTTGAGATAATAATATTCATTGTCGGCATCGAACGCACCCCAGCCGCCGTTGACGCTCTGCATGCCGACGATCCATTCGCGGGCCCGATCGATCGCGGAGGTGTAATCGCCCTGCCCGGAATCCCGGACGCGGTCGAGCGCCATCGCCACCACCGCGGTGTCGTCGACGTCGGGATAATGGGCATTGGCATATTGGAAGGCCCAGCCGCCCGGCCGCACATTAGGCCGCTGCGCGATCCAGTCGCCGCGCAGGTCGAGTATTTGTTTGGGAACGAGCCATTCGAGCCCACGCTTGGCTTCCGCTACGGCGCGCTCGCCGCCGACTTCAAGAAACGCATGGCAGGCAAGCGCGGTGTCCCAGATCGGCGACACGCAGGGCTGACAAAAGATCTCGTTGTCATGCACCGCGAGCAGCTTGTCGATCGATTGGCGGGCGATCGCGCGCCGCGGATCCTCGGCCGGCACGCCGAGCGCCTCATACATCATGACGCTGTTCGCAATGCCCGGGAAAATCGCGCCAAGTCCGTCTTCGCCGTTGAGCCGCTCCTCGACCCAGGCGACGGCGCGATCGATCGCGCGTTGCCGCATCGCTTGCGGGAACCACGGCTCGGCCGCGCGCAGCACGTCATCGACCACGCGGAAGAACCAGAACCACGAGGCTTTCTGTTGCGGCGCTTTCGGCGTCGGTCCGAGCTGCCGGGGCGGCTCCAAAAACAGCTCGGCGACGCTGACCTCTTTCACATTCCGCGCACGCGGCTTTTTCGCCATCAGCACCAGAAGCGGCACGATCACCGTGCGGCTCCAGTACGAGATCTTGTCGAGGTGAAACGGAAACCATTTCGGCAACAGCATGATTTCGACCGGCATCACCGGCACCGCATGCCAGGGCACGATGCCGTAGAGCGCGAGCAGGCAGCGCGTGAACACATTGCTGCGCTCGGCGCCGCCGCGCAGCCGCACCGCGTCCCGCGCGCGCCGCATATGTTCGGCCTGCGGCGAATCCCCGATCATCTTGAGGGCGAAATAGGCTTTCACCGTCGCGCTCATGTCGAAGGCGCCGTCGGTGAGCAGTGACCAGCCGCCATGCGAACACTGAATGCGGCGCAAATAGGCGGCGATGCCCGCTTCCCGCGCGGCATCGACCGGTTCGCCGAGATAATGGCGAAACAGCACATACTCAGCCGGAACGGTGGCGTCCGCTTCCAGCGCGAACTGAAAATGGCCGTCGGGGCGCTGGCACGCGAGCAGCGCGTTCGTCGCGGAATCGATATGGGAATCGAGATCGATATCACTCATCGTGGTGTCATTGCTGGCTACTATTGGTCCGATTCAACAATCGTATCCCATGTCGGCATACACTTCGGCATACACCTTGTGCGAATGTTTGAATCAAAGGACCACTGGCAAGTATTGGGTTGCTAGTGGAGCTTTTGGATTCGACATTCGCTTCACGAGTGAGCGGCAAACGGGTAGCGAATGTCAAATCCGCTCCACGAGTTCCGCGGCGCGGTTGCCGGACCGAACCGCACCTTCGATGGTTGCCGGCAAGCCGGTATTGGTCCAGTCGCCGGCGAGCAAGAGGTTGCGCCACGCCGTTCGCGCGCCGGGACGCCGGCGATCCTGCTCGACCGTTGCGGCGAAAGTGGCGCGGCGCTCGCGCACGATCTGCCAAGGCGGCAAGGGCGCCGCCGGCAGCGCCGCCGCTTCCGCCACCTCCGCCCAGATGCTGCGGGCCAGTTGCTCGCGCGGCGTGTCGAGAAGCGCATCGCCGGCGCTCACTGTGACCGAGAGCCGGCCGGGGAAAGCGAAGATCCATTGCGTGGTGCCGTTGATGAGTCCCAGAATCGGCGGCTGTCCGGCTGGCGGCTCGACGCGAAAATGCGCATTGACGATGGCGCGAAATTCATTCGGCACAGTCAGCCCCGCCACCAGCGACGCCGCGGCATAGGGCGGCACGGCAAGGATCACCGCGTCGGTCTCACCGAGCGTGGCGATCTCGTCGCCGAAATCGAGCGCCTCGACGCGTTGCCCGCCGAATCGCATGGCACGCAGCTGATGCTCGAGACGAACGAGCGCGCCGCGGGCGCGAAGGTGATCGAGCGCGGGTTCGATCATGGTCGGCGCCAGGCCATCGCGGGCAATCAGCGGACGGCAGGCGCGGCCGCCGGCGGCCAGCGTTTCGCGGATCACCGCCGCGGCGAGCTTGGCCGAGCCCTGCGGCGGATCGACGTTGAGCGCGGCAAGAAGGAGCGGCTCGATCAGCCCGGAATAAAGAACGCCCTTGCAGGCGATGATTTCGCCGACGTTTTTGTCCGCCCTGCCCCACAACAACCGCGCCACGGAGAAATAATCCAGCGCATGCGTGTCCGGCACGCGCCGTTTGGGATCGAAAATCCAAAGCGGCAAACGTCCGTCGTCAACGCGCAGCGTCCAGCGCGCGCGGCTGTTGAGATCGAGAAACGGAAATTCGGCCGCGGGCGGACCGATCAGGCGGTGCTGCGAACCGATCGTGCGCAGAAAATCGAGCGCTGCATGGTTGCCCGAGAGCAGAAGATGATTGCCATTGTCGATTGTCATCCCGACCGATGCATCGTGATAGGAGCGGCAGCGGCCGCCGACGAAGGCGGTGGCTTCATGGACGACGACGCGATTGTCCGGCGTGGCGAGCCGCACCGCCGCCGACAGGCCGGCAAGGCCGGCGCCGATGATGTGAACGGTGCGAGGCATCACAGCATGATCCCGAAAAGTGGGAACCGGTTTTCGGAAAGGATCATGCTAAAGCAATAAGCAAAAGCGAAATGGCGATTCAACATAAGATCAGTCATTTCGCTTTAGATGAAGTTGCGCAACACAATTAGAATGATTTTGGCACGCGGCAGCCGCACCGGCGCGCGCGGCGGGTCAAAACCGCGTGCGATCAGCCGGTCGAGGATGAGCCGGTAAGCCTGCGCCATGATGCGCGGCGCGCGTATGGTCCGGCGCGGCGCTTGCGCCATGATGGCGTTGGCGGCCTCGAATTCGCCGATCGCCAGCGCCACCAGGAGATTGCAAGGCGGCTCGATCAAAGGGTGGGCCAGCACCGTGCGCGGATCGGTGCTGATGATGCCGGCGTCGCGGAGCGCCTCGCGCGGCAGATAGAGCCGGCCCATCGCCGCGTCTTCGTCGAGGTCGCGCAGGATATTGGTCAGTTGCAAAGCCCGGCCGAGATGGTGCGCGAGCGCAAGCCCCGCCTCGCGCGGCATGCCGAATACTCGCACCGAAAGCCGGCCGACGGCGCAGGCGACGCGATCGCAATAAACATCAAGCGTGGCGCGATCGGGCGCGCGAATGTCGGCGCGCACATCCATCTCCATGCCGTCGATAATGGCGAGAAAATCCTCGCGCCGAAGATCGAAGTCGCGCACCGCGCGGGCAAGTCCGGCGAGCCGCGCCGGCGCCGCGCCGGCGTAGAGCGCGGCGATGTCGCTGCGCCAGCTTTCCAATGCCGCGAGCCGCCCCTCGCGCGGCCCCGGATCGTCGGCGATATCGTCGACGGCGCGGCAGAACGCGTAGATTTCGAACATCGCCTCGCGCTGCTCGCGCGGCAGAATGCGCATGCCGGTGTAGAACGAGCTGCGAGAGGCGCGCTCGGCGGCTTGTATCGGCTGTTGCACTCACGCACCCCGCGGCTTTTGCGAACCGGCCGAAAGCCGCCGGCCGATGCGGTGCGAGGCGCCGCGCAAAATTCCAAATGCCGTGGCGCCGGCAACGCCGGCAATGCCGAGATGCACTTTCTCGCTTAACGGGTCGTGCCGGAGCAGGATGCGCGTGAGCCGATGCGCGAGCGAATTAATGACCGAAACTTCCAGCGCAAGCCGCCAGTCGGCGATCGCGGCGGCGAAGCCGTCGCTCTCGGTGAGCAGCGTCTCGGTGCGCGCGGCAAGTCGATGCAGGCACTCGCGCAGCGCCGGCGAAGCGTGGGCTTCGCCGAGCGCCTCGACATCGGCGCCGCTCGCGGCCAATGCGTCCTGCGGGACATAGACGCGATCGAGATTGAGGTAATCCTCTCTGCAGTCTTGCAGATGATTGATGACCTGCAAGGCGGCGCACAGCGCATCGTTGGCCGGCCACACTGCACGGCTTTCGCCGTGAACGTCGCAGACGAAACGGCCGACCGGCATCGCCGAAAACGCGCAATAGGACATCAAGTCGTCCCAATCGCGGTAACGCAGCTTGGTGACGTCGAGTCGGAACGCGGCCAACAGATCCTGCGCGTGCTTGGGCGAGAGAGAGCACGCGTTCAAAGCCTGGCGCAGCCGCACCGCGACCGCGTCGTCGTCATTGACGCCAGCAAGGCCGCCGTCCAGCCGGTCGAGCAGCTTAAGCTTCTCCGGCGGCGCCAGCGTGGCATGGTCGGCAATGTCGTCGGCGGTGCGGACGAAATTGTAGAACGCCAGGATCGGCTCGCGATGGCGCGGGTGGATGAGAAAGGATGCGACCGGGAAATTTTCATCCCGGTGCCCCTTGCCCGAACGTAAAGTGCTGGCGTCCATCATCGCCGTTCAATTGTTGCCTTCAAATATTAGCTTGGGCGCGGCCTTTCCACATGCCGCCGCGGCCGCGGGCATGCTGATAGGCGGAATCGAGGGTGAACGCCATATAGATCGCGGCAATGGCCGGCAGCGCCGCTGCCCATATCCAGGAGCGCAATCCGGACAGGCCGTAAAATCGCAAGGTCGGCCGGAAGGCGACAGCCATCATGGCCCAGGTGAAAAGTCCAACGAATTGCGCAAAGCCGTCGGCAAAGAGCGTGAGCGCGACCGGCGCAAGGTAAGTGAGCACGAGACCG
>Ga0306924_10009120_pt1 | contig 10054 bp, 18 predicted proteins | sample sta12Can44000111_FD_203756 | JGI IMG/M metagenome (GOLD analysis project Ga0306924, IMG submission 203756) | Lab enrichment of tropical soil microbial communities from Luquillo Experimental Forest, Puerto Rico - statanox.12C.anox.44.000.111 (v2)... | ecosystem: Environmental > Terrestrial >... | reverse complement strand
CCTCTATGCCCGTCGGCTCGCCCGCGACGTCAAGAGTCGGCCGACCCCCGGCCACATCGGCATCATTCTCGACGGCAATCGCCGGCACGGCCGCTCGCTCGGGATCACCGAGCCGCGGGAGCTTTACGATCTCGGCGCCAACAAGCTCGACGAGGTTCTCGACTGGTGTGTCGAGCTGGGCATTGCGACGGTGACCTTGTGGGTTTTCTCGACCGACAATTTTCGCCGCCCGGCGGCCGAGGTCTCGGGGATCCTAGACTCGGTCGAGGCCAAGCTGAAGGCGCTCGCCGCTGACCCAACGGTCCACCGGCGACGCGTGCGGGTACGTGCCATCGGCTGTCGAGCGATGCTGCCCGAGCCGGTCCTCTCCGCGATAGCGGCGGCCGAGCGCGCGACCGCCGGATATGACAGCCTCGAGCTCAACATCGCCGTCGCCTATGGCGGCCGCCAGGAGATCGCCGACGCCGTTCGCGCCTTGCTCAACGGCATGGCCGATGACGAGACGACATTGGCGGAGGCGGTCGAAGGCGTCACCCCAGAGGCGATCGCCAAGCATCTCTACACCGCCGGCTTGCCCGATCCCGACCTGATCATCCGCACGAGCGGCGAGGTCCGTTTGTCCGGTTTTCTGTTGTGGCAGAGCGCCCACAGCGAGTTCTATTTCACCGATGTGCTGTGGCCGGCCTTCCGCAAGATCGATTTCTTGCGTGCGATCCGTTCCTTTCAGCAACGCCGCCGCCGCTTCGGCTGTTGACAGCTCGACTGAGGAAGCGCCGACTTCCCTTGCTCGCGGACAGGCAACGGGAGACGGCTCCCATCCTCCCTATCTATCTCATTCTGGCGAGGTTGAGGGAGTGATAAACCGCGGACCGGACGAGCCGGACATTTCGGCCGCAGCGGGCACCGCCAGTCGTTCGATCTGATCGAGCCGAAGGCGGGCGTCGCGTGCCCGCTGATCGAGTTCGACCCTCGACACGCTCTTGTCGCAAAGATTTGTGCTCAACATTAGACCCTCGACAGCGCGGATGCCTTTTCCATGCAGCTCAATATGCTTCGCGGGCTCCGAACGTGTGTGAGCTGGTTCACACGGCGCGCAATTTCTTTTCGGACAGTTCGAGAAGATGCGGCGACTTCTCCGCACCGGCGGAAAGGATCACCTCGCCGCTGCAACGCGCCTCCCGCGCCTCGCGGCGTTGCACGTAGGCCGCCCCGACGGCGTGCTTGCCGTTGAGAAGGACGCGTGTGGCAAGCGGCTCAGTCTCGATGCGCAGATGAGGCGCCGCGCGCCGGATCCACAAAGGCCCGCGCCGTCGCCTGGCCTCGGCCGTTCCCCTCGCTTGTTACATCCGGGCGTGCTCTTCGAGAGCGCGCCGCCGTGCTTAAGCGTTGCCACGAGATCGAACAGCACAAACTACTACAGTAATGTAGCCTGGTCAGGTGGATAGGTAATTCGCACTCCTTCTACCTGCGCGAACGGTGTAAGCGTGTGCATCCGGTAACTGCTTTCCGATAAAATCTCGACGGCCGGCACGCCGCGCACCCAGAGCGCGTCGGCCACCAAGGAGCGGTGGCATCGCCACGGCACCGCCTCGGCACACATGATCGCAACGCGTTTTTGGCCGCTTAGGTGAATGAGTTCTTCAAGCGCGTCCTGAAACTCCTCGGTTTGCATGTAATCCGCGTAACCGCGAAAGCTTCCATTTCGCCAGCCGCTGTTGGGCGAATCTTTGCGGGCGCGCCGCAGACCCCCAAGCGCTCGGATATGCATATATTCGAGATGCTGCGCCGTCAGACTCTTGGCCAAGGCGGCGTCGTTAAATTGCGGATTATGGCGTGAGCGGGGGATCGTGCGGATGTCTACGAGGCGTTCGATGCCATAGATTTGCAGGACGCTCATAAAGCGCTCGATCGGCAACGTAGAATGGCCGAGAGTGAAAATCGCGCCTTCCGGCCAATGCGCTTCTTGCGGCGGAAGATGTTCGCTCATGGCGACGGCGGTGAGCGCGTGGGCCGCAGCTTCGCCTAGCCCACCGGCAGCAAGGCTTCCGCCTCGCGCCAGAGACGAAGCACGAGTTCACCGGCGGGCTCAGCCCGCGCCAACGCTGCAGCTTGGCCTGCCCATGCCTGCATGCGATGAACGTCGCGCGACCTCCCGGCCGCATCGCGCATCGCTGCCATCAGCGCTCTCTGCACCGGGTAGGGCGCCGGCGGCGGCGCGCCGGGAGCAGCAGCGGCGCGTACATAATCGGTTGCGATTGCGCGGCCGAGGCGCCCGGAGAACGCCCGTGTCGGCATCGTCGCTTCCGGCTCCAGTTCAGCCAGGGCATCGGCCCACGCCGGGTTGGTGCCGGCTTCGGGGCAGCGTAGAAAGGCGGTGCCGATCTGCGCCGCGCTGGCGCCCAACGTCAAAGCTGCAGCGATTCCTCGCGCATCACCGATCCCGCCGGTCGCGATGATCGGCACCGACAATTTGTCCGCGAGCCGCGGCACCAGAGCGAACAGCCCGACGGATTGACGCTCTGCGGCAGCCGCATCGAACGCGCCGCGGTGGCCGCCGGCCTCCGAGCCTTGCGCAACGATGGCGTCGGCACCCGCGGCGACGGCCGCGCGGGCTTCGGCGAGCGTCGTCACGCAGGCGAACCAGGCGGTGCCGCGGGCCTTGATTTCGGCGATGAATTTGTCCGGAAACAGCCCCATGATCGATGAGACGACCGGTGGTGCTGCAGCGAGCAGCGCTTCGCATTGCCCGGCAAAGTCGAGCGGCGCGGCATCGCCGGCTTGCGCTTGCACTGGCGGACCCCACTTTCCCAGAAATTCCCGCACCTCGCGTTCGTTTTCGGGATCGCGAACCGGAGGCGGGTCGGGAATCCACAGGTTGATTTGAAATCCGCCATTACTCTGGTCCCGGAACTCCCGGACCCAGTCGGCGATCCCGTCGGGTGATGTGGTCAGCGCCCCGAACCCGCCCATACCGCCCGCATTTGCCACCGAGATTGCCAGGGTAGCGGGGCAGGCGCCGGCCATCGGCGCTTGCAATATTGGCAGCCGCAGCCCGAAGCGTCGGCAGAACCGGGTGGCGCGCTCTCGCGCACCGAGGCTTGGTGAGCCGGAGCTTGACTGAGCCTCGGCTGGTGTCGCCATCGTGACCCCCGTTCGCAATTCGTGTCGGCTGAAGATTAGCAGATCCGGCGCGGTGTTGGCCTGCCCGACATTCACGCGATGCCGGCGCCTGGAGGCGTTTCTCCAAGAGATGGCTCACGGCAGCCGCAAGCCATAGCTTAGTTAATTACTGGGGCTGCTCTCGTCACGGCCCTGCCGGGCCAGTTGGCGCCGCAGCGTCCTGATTTCCTCAAATCGCGTCGTTACATCACGCAACATTGCTGCGATTCCGATGATCCGCGCGTGCTTGTCGCGGAAGGGCAGGATCGTGAACTCGATGGAGATGCGCCGGCCGTCTTTTCGCAGCGCCGGTACCGCCAGCATCTCGCCAGAGCCAAAACGCGTGCTTCCGCTCCGCATCGTCGCGGAAAAGCCCTCCCAGTGACGCACCCGCAGATTATCGGGAATAATGATATCGAGGCTTTGGCCGAGCGCCTCTGGTTCGGTAAAACCGAAGATCCGTTCCGCGCCGCGGTTCCAGAAGCGAATTACGCTCTCCGCATCGGCAAAGATGATCGCGTCAGGCGCCTCGCGGATTAGCGTCAGACAGAAACGGTCGATATCGATGGGGAGGCCCATTATTTCACTTCCTGCCCGACTATCGAGGCGGCTCCGAAACCGGTGATCCGTAAACGGGGCTTCACTAGACCTATTCCCCTCCGGCGAGAGCCCGCATCGCTTTGCGGATATCCTTGGCAATGTCATCGAGGTCGGCACGCGACGGTAAGACAAAATACTTGGGACTGAATTTCAGACCGAAGCCGTCTCCGAGAAAGCGCGGGAAAACATGCAGGTGAGCATGGAATACCTCCTGACCAGCCGCTTCTCCGTCGGCCAAGAATAAGTTTACGCCCTCGCAACGAACGCCACACGTTCGCAGGGCAGCAGCAACGCGCATTCCCATTGCGAAGATGTGACCACCTAATGTCGGATCTAGGTCGGCCAGATATGGAGCGTGGCGTTTCGGAATTATCAGGATATGACCGGGGTTGACCGGCTGAATATCCATTAACGCCACAACGTCCTCCGTTTCATCGATGACGCTGATCGGCAATTTCCCAGCGACGAGCTCACAAAAAACGCAGGTTTCCGGATCAACCGTGCGCACGTTCGTCCCAATCCCATTCGTCGTCCACCCTCACGATATCACCAACATCGGCACGGCGGTCGGGAATAGCCAGAGGCTGCTTTGGGTAGCAGCCGACTCTAGGACGACACCGCAGAAGGTCGCTTTCCCCGAGCCGTTCGCGAACTACGTCGTTCGGGGGCGCTTCAAGCTCCCGACACTTCGATGTCGAGCAGCGGACCATATTGCTGGCTGCCGAAGATCTCGGCGTTTGCCCGGGATGCCGCTCGGCAACCGGCGGAATATCGTGAACTTGATCGCCAATGCCGGGTCGAACGCGACCCTAAAGCGCTGTGGTTTCACGAACATCCCGACGTCGCGCCGCAGGTATCGCATTTGAGGCAGGTGCTGTTGCGGATCAAGGTGAAGTTGCCGCATTCCTCGCAGCTGTCGCCCTCGTAGCCTCTGATGCGGGCGGCGCGGATGCGTTCGAGGCGGAGTTCGTTGGCGTAGTCCTCCGCCGGCGGTGCCGAGACGGCGAGCGCGCCGTCGATGGCGGTGCCTTGCCCCCGGGACCGCGCTGAGCTATCTCGCCCTGGATGGCCGAGGGGTCGCGCTATTACGCCTGTCGTCCGGGGCCCGGCGTGCCGCGGCTGAGCGCAGGCGATCGGACCCGTCCGGCGTCCCGGCCTCTGCTCAGGTAGCGTTATCTTCAGCAAAGAAGCTGTCCGGCGGGTCGGCATCGAGCGGCGTCAATCGAGGATCGAAGCGGAACCGCGTCCCGCAGTAGGGACAAAGGATCGTGTCCGCGCACCCATATCGATGTAGATGTGCGGGTGGTCCTGCGGCGGGGACACGCCGATGCAGTCGAATTCCCGCACCCCGATCTTGATTTCCGGGACGCCGCGGTCGTTCCTGAACTTCGGAAAGTTGCCGGGCAGCGACTCGGACCGTTGTGATCGGCGGGAGTCCCTAAAGTCCGCCGCCCCGCCGGGGAGGGGTCGGGTTGGTCTCGGTGAACATGATGTCCTCGTTGTTGCGCGAACCGCCCCAGCGAGCGAGGACGGCGTTCAGCTCGGCCGCGTGAAACGACCAAGCGTCCTGACCGTCCGGATCGCCCGCGAACCGGCCGAGACGTCGGGCGCAGTCGAAGAACCCCGGCGCCGGTAGGCCGCCACGCGCCTTGCTGATGGCGAGCGCCGCGATGAACGGACGGCCCGCTGCCGCGTCCTCCTCCATCAGGCGCTCCAGGGCTTCGGTCACACGATGGATCGAACCGGGTGGCAAGATCTGAAGAGCCTTCGCCAGGTCCTGGTAGGTAATGGGGATTTGGCGCTTCGCGACGCTCTCGAGGAACGCGCGCACCCGTGCATGCGTCGGCAACCGATTGTCCTCTCCCAAAATTCGGCATTGTCGCGATCGGGCATGGTCACCTCCTCGCGCTGACGATCCTGATCGGCCCCGACCGCTCCACGACGATCCGTTTGCCCTTAGCATCTCTGCCCCGCACCCCGTAGCGGCCCGTCTCGTCGTCGGCCCAGACGATGTCCGGAATGTCGGCGTGGGTAACGAGCGATAGGACGCGGTAGCGCCGAGCGGTATCGGGGTCGGTTCGAAAGTTGATGGCGGTCACTTCAAAATCCTCCTGCGACCCGAGGTTCCGTCCCCGGGTGAGCGTCCCGGGGCGCCCTCAAGAGGCCTCAATTGCGCATTCGGCGCCGGCGCCTGACGAAACCGTCCGACCAATCGTCTCGAGCAGGGGCTCAAAGCCCAAGGGCCAGTGGCCGACTATGTCGAGCGGCTCCATCAGAACGCCTGAGCGCGGTCGCTTCCGCCGCAGGCCTAGCCCCTGATGGGATAGGGACGCGTGGAGAATGACCTCCTGCCCGGTGAAGGCGCCTAGCGATCTAAGCCCGGGCCTCGACCGACGGCAAGGGACGCATGCTACACCATCCGGCATGAACAAGCTCGTTCCGATAACGCGGTCGCGGACGGCCGCGTCGGTCTCCGGCAAGCTCATCGTCCCGGCGACGATCGCCGCCGCCGAGGTCAGAGCACCGAAGCACGCAAACCATGACAAACAGCGGAGCAGGCGACTCCTCGGGAGAGGTGTGCGGGCGTTTTCGGTAGGATTTGGTGCACGATCAAATACCGCAAAGATGCCCGATGCGATCCCACCTGAAGTTGAACATCGGAGCGTCCGCTGGGGACCCGGATCGGGTTCGGCTTCCAAGCCGACAGCCGAACGTACGGGGCGAACCCGGCTATTGACGCCCGGACATCTCTGACCGACTGTCTTTGAATGACCGCGGGCGAGTTCATCCGCCGGGTCAACGCGTTGGGCGCGGCCCGCGGCGTGCCGGTGCGGTTCGATAAGACCCGCGGAAGAGGAAGTCACGGCACGCTCTATTACGGCGACCGTTTCACGGTCGTGAAGGATCGGCGGAAGGAGTGCGGCCCCGGTCTCATCGGCAAGATGCTCGCTGACCTGGGCTTGAGCTCCCGCGATCTGAGGTAGCCGAGATGGAACGACGCTTCGAATACCCTGCCAAGGTCGAACAGGATTCGGCCGGTTTCTATCTAGTGACCTTCCCGGATTTTCCCGAGGCTGCGACCGACGCCCGTTCGCTGAACGCAGCATTGGCGGAGGCGACCGACTGCCTGGAGGAAGCCGTCGCCGGCCGCATGAAACGAGGCGAGGACATACCGGCTCCTTCACCGGCAGGGGACCGCGCGGTGTCGATCACGTTACCCGCGCTCTATGCGATGAAGGCCGCGCTCTACGTTGCGCTCCGGGAGGCAGAACTGTCACAAACCGTGCTCGCCACCAAGCTAGGCAAGGACGAAAAGGAAGTGCGCCGGCTGCTCGATCCCCACCACGCGAGCCGCATATCCGCTATCGAAGCAGCACTGCGCGTAGTCGGGAAGCGCGTCCAAGTGGTGGTCGAGGACGTCGGGTGATCGGTGCCAATGGAATCAGCGATCAGCTACACCCGCTGGTCGCGCCGCAGGTGTCGCATTTGAGGCAGGTGCCATTGCGGATCAGCGTGAAGTTGCCGCATTCCTCGCAGCTGTCGCCCTCGTAGCCCATGATGCGGGCGGCGCGGATGCGTTCGAGGCGGAGTTCGTTCGCGTATTCCTCCTCCGGCGCCGCCGAGACGGCGAGGGCGCCGTCGAACTCGGCCGGGGCTCTGCCGCCGCCGCCATGCACTACCGTCAATTTGCTGCGGACATAACCGCTCGAGGCGCCGCGCTGCACGATCGTCGCAACCTCCGGCCGATGGTCGTCGCCCGGGTCGCCAAGCATCGACTCAGCTTCGCCCTTGCCGACCGCGTCGGGCAACAGGTCGCCCGGCTGGACGTGGGCCAACTCTACACGCCCTTGGGTCAGGTCAAATTGGTTTAAACATGCTCTCCGCAGATTCAGAATGCAGTCTCCCGTAAAATTCCATGGCATACCTGTCCGTCATGCCAGAAACGAAGTCGCATACTACACGCCTTCGGGCTGTCGCGTTGGCCTTGTAATAGTCATACAACTCCCGCAGGCATCAGTAAGTAGCCCTTTGTGCTGGAGAGAGCATCAAAAATCCGGGAGATTACCTCATAACCTCTATATTCAGTTACCCTTACTCTTGCGGAACCTATCATAACCTCGTATGTATAGTTCTTTAGAATTTCGACTTTCTTCAGAGCCTCCGCTCTCAAATGAGCTTTGCTTAAAGATGGAAATTTCGGATTGGGTTCAACCCAAACGCTGTCTATGAATTCTCCTACCAAATTCGACGTGAGCCTTGTGCGCAGAAACCCAGACTGTGCCAGCTTTCGAAAGTGTTTATTTGCATTGATGAATTTCATCAAATCGTCAGTCGTCTCCTCCGATCCTTCTCTCTCAGTTAAAATAGGGTAGAACATATCCCTAAAGGTCTCTAATACGTCCCCTGCGCTTATGCTGCTCTCGGTTTTGCCTGATACCGTATTAGCGACGCGCCAGAAGCTCCTCTTTCGTTGAGAGGATGTCGGCAGGAGTAAGAAATCCAGCTTTTAGGCAATCCTCAAGATCGTACGTGGAATATGCTATATCATCGGCCAGATCCATAATATAACACTCTATTGTCTTGAATTTTGACTTCTGTTCATCCCCCCCTTCAAAGCCAGGTTCAATAGCCTTCTTTATTTTTTCGACAAGCTCCTTTTCTTCTGCATAGTATCCCTTAACGAGGGTCGCCTCTTCCCCGCGAACGTGCGGTATCATTCTGTCGTATTTTAGAGTAGAAGCCAGCGTCCGATAGGTCAGATTTAAGCCAGAACGTCCATTAGCGGTTAATGTATCCCGGCAATGGGTCTCTCTCTTTTCTAGCTTCGATAATATCCGAAGCGTCTGCGCATTTCCCTCAAACCCGCCATATTCTCGCATCTTGTCATCGAGCGCTCGCTCGCCATTGTGCCCGAAGGGGGGTGCCCCAGGTCATGAACGAGACCAGCTGTCGCGCACACCCTCGTCTCAATATTATGGGTTCTGAAAAAGTCATCGTCATGGTTAAGCCGATACGCGATGGATTCGGCAATTTGCGCCACCTCTAAAGAGTGCGTTAGCCGGTTTCGGAAGAAATCTGACTCGTGTCCGGGGAAGATCTGCGTTTTGCCTTGCAGGCGTCGGAACGAGGGGCTGTGGATAACGCGTGCGTAGTCGCGGCGCGCCTCGGAGCGCCACGGTTGAGTGTGGGATTCGGCGAATTCTCGATGCCAGCTATCTTCCGAGTACAGGAGCGGCGGCCTCCGTTCGCTTGCGGTCTTCATGGTAAGCACTTTGGCCCGTAACGATTAACACCGCCTAAATCCGATGAAGGCCTGCCCGGCCGGTGCTCATCGTTCCTGCAACAATACCGATCGCTGAAGCGGGCTGGTTGAGATTTGGACGGTTGAACTTGATGTCGACGAAGTACCGCCGCCGTGTTCGTTCGCGCCGCAATTTCTCGCGAACCTCCCCGCGCGCCTGCGCTGCAAGCCGGTATTAATCGAGGCCACCGGCAGGCCCAGGAAAGATAGTCGTGCATGCCGCGGCAGCCGGTGGGCACACGCCCCCGGAACCTCTGAATTGTAACGATCGTCCGCTCGGATTACCGTAGCGGCCACAAGCAGGGAAAGCGTCGAGCATGTGGGCGCCAATAGCGAGGCTGGTCAATTGTGGTCCAAGACAGATCGTTTCGCGTGAGCCCCCACTTGAGGTGGATCAACAGATTAGGATACGAGCCTACAATCTCTGGGAGCAAGCAGGGCGCCCGGCTGATCCTGGCGATCAATTCTGGGATCTAGCTTTTCGAGAATTCTACCCAAAGAACGATAGGTGGTATAGAAGAGATGGAAATATAAATATTGCGGAAGCTCTTGGCTTCATTAAAGACTGGGTTACATCTCTCATTCAGCTGCAAATCGCCGCGATTGGGGCGATCGGCATATTTGTAAGTCTGAAGGATTTTCCACGCATCACATTGGGGCTGAGTGAATGGGTTTTTCTCGGACTTACAACCGGATCGTTCTTTTATACCATTTTCAGCGGGCTGATGATCCTGAATGCGCTCCCGGCGGCGATGCAGCGGGTTCCCGCCAATGCATCTGCGCAGGCTGCCGACGTTTTCTCAATAGCGAACGAAACCCCCCATATCATTCTCGATTGCCTATCCAAGCATGTGCGCTGGTCGTTCCTAACCCGATCGATGCACGAGGAAAATACATCTCTGTAACGTTAATTGAATTACTCACGTTTTGATTGCAATTGGCAGCGGCAGGCATGGGGGATTGTTGCCGCTGCGGCGGGTTTGTCGGGTCGGG
>Ga0306924_10009119_pt1 | contig 10056 bp, 5 predicted proteins | sample sta12Can44000111_FD_203756 | JGI IMG/M metagenome (GOLD analysis project Ga0306924, IMG submission 203756) | Lab enrichment of tropical soil microbial communities from Luquillo Experimental Forest, Puerto Rico - statanox.12C.anox.44.000.111 (v2)... | ecosystem: Environmental > Terrestrial > Soil... | reverse complement strand
GTGCCGGCAGCAGCGCCATCTGATGAATTGGTCCCGTGGAGAGGACGACGACCGGGAGGCGGCAAAACGCTTGGCCCGAACCGCGATCAGCCATGGCGCGGATTTTCCGCTGGCCCTTGCGGTAGCGGGAGCGGTGCGCGCCGCCTTGACCCGCGACCACGACTCGGCGCTGGCGGCCGTCGATCGCGCCACGATGATCAACCCGAATGCCGCCGCTGTTCTCGGTTTTGACGCGCTGACGCGGTGCCTGTGTGGCGCTTATGACAAGGCCATCGAGCATGCCGAGAAAGCGCTGCGCCTGAGCCCGATGGAGCCTCTCGTTTATCATGCCGAGGTGGCTTTCGGCTCGGCTTGCCTGCTGACCGGACGGACGGAGGAGGCCGTCTCGCATGCACGCAAGGCGATAGAAGGAAACCGCAACTTCGCCCTTCCCTATTGCGTCCTCGCGCTCGGAAGCGAGCAACTCGGTCGTCGCGAAGACGCTGCAGAGGCAATCCGCCAACTGAGGGCCACGGCTCCGAGCTTTCGCCTCGGAAGTTTGCGGAGTATCCGCTTTGCCGACTCCGCGCGCCTGCAATCGGGGGTTGACCTATTGCGAGAGGCGCGCCTGGTGGAGTGAACGGATCTCCGGACCTCCCCTACTCTATCTTTGTAAAATCGGTAAAAGGCACATGGACGACTGGCTGAAGCCCGCCCTCGACTACATTCTGCAGTGGCTCGAATATCAAATGCGCGAGTCCGAGCAACCGGGCTGCGTGATTGCGATCGTCCACAAAGGCAAGGTCGTCCTCGAACAGGCCTTCGGATATGCCGACAGCGTCCGCTGCACACCGCTGACGCCTCGTCACCGGTTTCGCGTAGCCTCCCATTCGAAGAGCTTCACCGCCGCCGGCATAATGAAGCTTCGCGAAGAGGGCAAGCTCGGCCTCGACGATCGCATTGGCCACTACGTTGAGGGTCTGCATTCGGAGATCGCCGCGGCGAGGATCGGCCAGCTCCTCTCTCACGGCGCCGGCATCGTTCGCGATGGCAGCGACAGTGGCCAATGGCAGGACCAGCGCCCCTTCCTCAGCGGGGCAGAGTTGCGCGCTGATCTGGTAGAGGCGCCGGTGGTTGAACCCAACACCCGGTTTAAATATTCGAACCACGGCTATGGTCTCGCCGGACTCGTCATCGCGGCGGTCACGGGAACGCCCTATTGCAGCTGGATCAAGCGAGCGATCATCGATCCGGCCGAGCTCGATGAAACCGAGCCGGACATGCCGGTCGCCGATGGGGTGCCGTTTGCTCATGGCCACAGCCCCAAACTCCCCCTCGGACGCCGTGTGGTCATCCCAGGTGACAATCCGACCAACGCGCTCGCCTCGGCCACAGGTTTCGTCAGCACCGCGCGAGACCTCGCGCGCTGGTTCGCCCAGCTCGGTCCTGCCGCGAAGGAAAGCGTGCTGACGGTCGCCAGCCGGCGTGAAATGGTCCGCGCCCAGTGGCGCAATCCTTATTCTAGTGTCGAGCGCTACTACGGCCTTGGAATCATGAGCGGCAAACAGGGGGAATGGGAGTGGTTCGGTCACGGCGGAGCCTTCCAGGGTTTCGCCAGCCGAACCGTGGCGTTACCCGAACCTGGTCTCGCCGTGTCGGTGGTCACCAATGCGGTCGATGGGGCCGCCCACCGATGGGTGGAGGGAGTGGTTCACATCCTGGCGACCTTTGCGAAGCAAGGTGCCCCCACGAACCAGGTTCGCGGCTGGGCTGGCCGCTGGTGGTCTCTTTGGGGTGCTGTTGATCTTGTGCCGATGGGCGAGAGGGTGATGGTCGCCGTCCCTTCGCTCCCGAACCCGTTTACAGATGCCAGCGAAATCTCGATTTCCAACGAGGATTGCGGCCGCTTCAGCCTCGCTAACGGTTTGGCTCGTCACGGCGAGGAGGTCCGGCGCATCCGCGGGAGCAATGGCGAGGTCGACGAGGTGTGGCTCGGCGGTACCCGCTGCCTGCCGGAGCCCGAGTTTGCGGCCGATCTTGAACAGCGCTACAGGGGTTGATCCGCGGGCGGCCCAACCATCTCTCGAGCGAAGTCACAGCCCACGGATCCCACTTCGACAGCCCTTCCGGATATCGGAGTATTCTGATATTTTGAACGAAATACCGCTCAAGTGGGAACTAGTTCACACTTGAGCGGCCAAGCGCGGAGCATTTTTGCCGCACCTCCGACAGGTGCACGATCGTGTCAGAAGATCTGAGAGCTCGCGTCGGGCGGCGATTCGCGGCCATCATGGTCGGCGGCTACAGTCGGCTGTTCCCCGGAGACGAGAAGGAGAACTTCACTGAGCTAAGGCGTTTCTTAACAACGGTCGTCGAACCACAGATCATCGAATTTGGCGGGATTATTTTCAAGGAGACCGCCGAGCTGGTGTTGGTCGACTTCGATGATGTTGTTATGGCCGCACGCTGTGCAGCCGGACTGCGCGACGCAGTCGTGCAAATGAACCAGGCTGTGCCGGATGAACAGCGCATCGCGATGCGGATCGGGATCAATTTCGGCGACGTCATTCTCGAGAAGGGGGATGTCTTCGGCGACGGCGTCAACATCGCGGCGCGCGTCGGAGCGCTCGCAGCGCCGGGCAGCGTCTATGTTTCGGAGATCGTGCACCAGCAGATCGCCGGCCGAGTCGATTTCGATTTTGAAGATCTCGGCCCACAGGATCTGAAGAATATCAGCCGGCCGATCAAGGTCTACCGGATGGCCGGCGAATCGGCCAGGCTGTCGGAAGAACTCGTGGCCGCCGCTAACAAGTTTTCGGTCGGCCCACCGGTCTTTGACGATCGGCGCGCGATCGCGGTCTTGCCGTTTGCCAATTTCAGCGGCGATCCCGAGCAGGAGTTCTTTGCCGACGGCATCACCGAGGACATCATTTCGATGCTCGCCGGCTGGCGCGCCTTTCCGGTTATCGCGCGCAACTCGACCTTCACCTACAAGGGCCAGTCAGTCGACATCAAGAAAGTCGGCGAGGAATTGGGCGTGCGCTATGTCCTCGAAGGCAGCGTGCGCAAATCGGGTCGCCGCGTCCGCGTGACGATGCAGTTGATCCAAGCCGATACCGGCCATCACATCATCGCCGAAAGATACGACCGCGACCTGACCGATCTGTTCGAATTACAAGACGAAATCACCCACGCGATCGCCGGCGCGATCGAGCCGGAGATCCTCAAATTCGAGCGTGAGCGCATCGCCGAGCGGCCACCACGGAGCGAAGACGCCTACGAACTTTATCAGCACGGCATGTCGTACCATTACCGCAACACAAAGGCGGACAAGGCCGAAGCGGAGGCCTTCTTCCGGCGGGCACTTGCGATCGATCCGCAATATCCACAGGCGATAGCGGCGTTGTCCATCGTGGTGTGCCAGGTGGCCTTTCTCGGCTGGGCGGATGATGCCGAAGCCAATTTTGCCGAGGCCTACCAGCTGGGCCAGAGCGCGATCCGTCTCGACCCACGCTATCCAAATGCCCATTACGCCCTCGGTCTGGTCTGCATGTGGACGCAGCGCGTCGACCGCGGGATCGCGGGGTTCGAGGAGGCGATCAGGCTCAACCCGAGCTTTGCCGCCGCCCATGTCTTGCTGGGACAGATGTACCTCTACGCCGGTCGGCGGGAAGAGGCGATCGAGTTGGCCGAGATCGGGATCCGCCTCAGCCCCAGCGATCCGCGCCTGTATATCTGGCTGGTCGCGCTGGCCGGGGCGCATTACCAGATGCGGCACTATGCGGAGGCCGTCGAAGCCGGGCGCCGGTCATGGTCGCTCAACCGCAATTGGCCGCACGGCCTGCGCTATGTTGTCGCCGGACTGGCTCAGCTCGGCAGGATCGAGGAGGCGCAAACAGCCCTTGCCGACCTGAAGCTAATGGACGCGAACCTGGAATATTCCGCCAGCGTGTTTCGGCGGAATTGGCCTGATCCCGCCGACGTCGATCATATTCTGGACGGACTGCGTAAGGCCGGGTTCGAGTAAACCGCGAGCAGGTTACCGCCGGCGATCACCGACAGCGCGCAGCGGCACCGGGAGGGCTTCTCCCGGTGCCGCTGCTGCCTACGCGGCTAATTGGTGCAGTGGTTGCTGCCGCCGCCCACAGTGTTTGTTCCCGACGGAACCGGCGTGTTCCCCGAGCACGTCAGATGGCCGCTTATCGTGTTTGCGGAGCAAGTTGGCGACCCCGCCCCGATCTGTATCGCGGCCTTGCTATTTGACACCGACACATTGCCGCTGATCACGGTACCGCAGACCGTTCCTAGCCCCTCCGCGGTGTTGATCTGCAAACCACCGTCGATTTCCACGTTGGGGCCAATATGAAAGGAGGTCGCCTGCGAAATCGTATTCGCATTGCCGAGGAGGTGTGCCGATGGGCCGAGGTTGAGGCTGCCACCAGTCATCTTGAGGTTGCCGTCAACGGTGCAGTTGAGGGAAACGATCCCGCCGGTGATCGTCAGAGCTCCCTGGATTTCGCAGGGGCTGATAAAATTGCAGGTCTGGCCGGAAGACACAGTCACATTGGGCCCACTGATGGTGCCGCTGCCCATGCCAGTACCGCTGGTGGCGCCGCCGTCGCAGCTTTGCAAATTTGCGCCGCCTTCCTGCCTCCAATCGGCGTCTGAAAGCCCAAACCCCACCGTCACCGCCGGCGTGGCCTGGCATTGGTTTGGATTATTAGGGTCTGGGGTGCATGGCAGGACGGCGACGGTCGCGACAACCGGAATCGCGGTGCTGAGCTGCGCTGGCAGCTCGCAGCATTCACCATAGACGAGCTCGAACGAGTGGATGCCCGTGGTGCCCGTCCACATGCCCGATGTGGTTGTCGGACTTTCTGGCGCAGGATGAGTAAGGAAGACGTTGCCGTCGATATAGAGGGTAAACCCATCGTCAGAAGTTATCGAATAAAGGGTGGTGCCGTCGTTTGTAAGCATAGTGGCCCCGGTTAAATCGAACAACACTCCGGAAGCACCACAGGTGGCACAAGCACCATTGCTGATCGCGGTGGTCGACATGCCCCCATTCTCGTAGATTATGTTCTGCGCACCCCCGGTGGCAAGAAAGCCGCCCACCGTGCCGGGATTGGCTTCGGTGGTGGTGGTGTCGTTGAAGCAGAGTGTCAACCCCCCGCTGCAAGTGGAATTCGGAACCGGAACCGTGAACGTCGCGATCGGCGTGAGACCGGTCAGGCTGGATTTAACCACGCTAATAACCTTTGTCGATGACTGATAGGCGGTGCCCATGACAACTGCGCCTTGGCTGGTGCCCTGCGCGAGGAGCACATTTGACTTGATCTTTCGCGGCGAAACCGTCAGGTCCGGGTGCCACGAGCTCGAGATCAGAGGGAGGGTCACCGCAGGGCAGTGGTCGAGAATGGTTGTCGTTGCGTACCCGTCGCTGAATATATAGGTGATCTTCGCCTTGCACAGATCATCATTGGTGATCGGAGCGCCGCCGCTGAGGATTTTTTTTGAGAACGTAATAGAGTCTTTTGTCCCAAGCCCCGGCTGCTGGAATTTGACCATCAGACATTCCGCCGATGGGACGGCGCACGGGCTATCGGCGTCCGTTCCGAGACCCGAACCGCTTGGACTATTTTCGGCGTCCGGACGGTAGGCGATGTCCCGCATCGGCGGATTATTTGCAGCATCCGGATAGTAGTCGACGGCCTCGACGAGGTCCTTCTGGGATTGGGCGATGATATGAAATGAGCCGTGTCCGGCGAATGTTTGCTCCTGAGGAAGCGTCAGGATCCAGGCGACGAGAGTTTCTCCCGGTCTGCCGTCGGTGAGGCCGGATAAATCAAAGACTGCCCGATCGGCGGGGCCGTCGCCGGGCTCCAGCTGCGCTTTTGTCGTCACATGCGGTATCGGGTTTAGGAACCCGGTCATTGAAGCCGACGGGCACGGCGACCCGCTCGTGCAGGGCAAGAGCAACCCGCTGTTGCCCTGCAGCACCACTCTCTGCTGCGACTCCGGCAAGTTGGTCCCCCCCGTGATCGCGTTCTCTTGCGCAGCAAGGGTCAGCTGATCGGCCTTTCCATTGAAGACCGTCGCCGACGAGGTGTTGCACCCCGTGGGCAGCGTCCCCGACAATGATTGAAGAAACATACATTGGACATACGGCGAGGTGCGATTCAGCCCCGTCGTCATCAGGTTGGCTTGGCATGCCGGATAGCCCGTATCACACTCCAACGGCGAAGGGTTAAGGGGCACCGTACCCACCACGCCTTCGGGGGCGTTGTAGGGCGGCGGGGTAAAAGGCCCCGCTGCATTTCCGGTATGCTCGAGGCCCTGATCGTGCCAGAGCTCGTGCACGATCGTGTCCGGACGGGGAGCGGGCGGCACTTTGCCGACCCGCGGATACCCGAAGGTGTCTTCCGCGATGGCGGCGCCGTTGTTGCCGATATAGCTGAAGCCGTAGAGAGTGCCGGTCCCGCTCGGCGGGACCAACGTGTTGACGAAGAACAGGTTGATGATGCCGGGGTCCGGGTTCCGCGGAAACGTAGGCGCGCCGCACAGGTTCCCGTTTGACCCCGGCGGGATGGTCATCTGAGAGATCGCACACGGTGCAGTCGGGGGACCAGGGCTGGTGGTTGCGGAGGGAACCTGCTGCGCGAGTTTGAGGAAATCCGTGCTCTGCTGAACGAGGGTCGATACTGTGATCATTCCGCTCGCGACGGTCTGCGAAGGGGTGACCAAATAGGTGCCGGCGCCGCCCGTGCCGGTGCCGAACCCGGCAATCGTGGTGCCCGAAGCGATCGTGCCCGCCGTGTTCGACAGCACGTCGAACACAGCCACAGAACCAGAACACCCAGGTGTGGGAGGAATTGTCAGAACCGTGCCGGCAATGCTTCCGGTGCAGGTAGCAACGGTATTCGGTGTCTGCGTAACGGTCAGCGTCTGATAGTTCCCGGAGACGGTGACGCCGTTCGGGGAGTCGTACTCCTCCATGTTTTCCAACACCATGTCGACGCCGCCCTGCAGCAGCAGCGTCCGGGTGACGTCTACATTTGGCGTCGTCCCACTGGAGTAGCCGGTTTGGCCCGGGCTCAACCCTGTGCTCGGATTGACAACGAAGCCGATCGGGTTCGCGCAACTCGCGCTCGTCTGGTTCGCCGGCGTGCACGCCGTTGACGGGTTGCCCACGCCATTCGTCGATGTGGTGTTGAATGGGGCACAGGACTTCGTCCCCGTACAAGTCGTCCCCGTAAATGCGGAGCAGGAGCATACATCGATCGGCTGAACCGTAATGAAACAGGGAACCGAATTTGCGGACGATAAGGGGAGCGTGGGAGCGCACTGGGCAAACGCCGTCCCCGATAGGAGGCAAATTGACGCCGCCAACAAGGAACACCGTACCAACCAGCCCAGACGCGCCTTCGATCCCTTCATCCTGGCCTCCTCTTGCAAGATGCGTAAAAAAAATCCGACTTTTTATCGATCATGTGTGAGCTAGCTCACACATGGCCCACTCTGCAGCCGATATTTTTGCCGCCTCGCGTGACGGAATGTGTCAAAATCTCTCGAAGGCCCAACAAATGCAACAAGATTTGGCAAAAATTTGTTATTAACCAATACAATTCGTTGCATTTGAGGCTAATTTCGCCAAAATCCGGCTGGGCGGGCGAGGATGATCCCGATTTCACCGCGCCAAAAAGGGAGACATGCCATGAGTGTATTGATCAGATCCTCGATCGTTTCTCGTCTCTTCAATGCGGTTGCCGCCTTATCGCTGTGCGCCAGCACGGCGGCGTGGGCGGGCACAGGCGGCTCGGATCAGGGATCCGTAAACACAGCGTGGCAAAGTTTCTGCACTGCTTTGTTTGGCGTGGCTTCTTGCCCGGTGGTCCCCACGGTCACCCAAGGAATCCTGGCATTCGCCGCGTTGCAACAGGCCCCGCCTGCGGTGGTTCGCGCGGTAAGCGGTCCGAGCGGTTCCTTAGCCTCCCAGGGGCGAGCTGTTGATGCAATCGATCCCTCCCTCCCGACTGCGCTCATTCCGGTCCCAAATAGTTCGGAATCCTTTACCGTGATTAACCAATTCCCGATTCCCGCGAAATCCCTCACCACCTCCACGCCTGTGGTCCTGGGGTTATCGGACCTGTTGCCGGCCATGACCCCACTCCCCTTTATTTTCAGCTCGTCTACGAGTCCGGCGCCGGTGACGCAGCTCTACAACCGCAGCGCGAACGTCTTTCTGTACGGCGTGGCAAGCGAGTACACGCGCCAAAGCGACCCCGAACCCGACACGGTCTTCTTCGTCTACGATGACCCCTCGCGCACCAACGGGACCTTGCAGCAGGGCTCAGTCGTCGCCGAGTTTTCGTTCCCGCTGGTAGTCATGACCGGCTACCCCTCGGCGCCGGTGGAAACCCTGGTTCCGACGACACTGCAATTTAGAGCCACCAGCGCTGGGGACTGCACGATAAGCACTGTCTCAGGCCAAAGCGTCTCCGGCAGCTCGGTCACCGTCAGCTTCTCTGGGCTTATGGCAAATCAAATCGGCATAAACTGCGCGGTCGTCTTTGCTCCGTCGCCGCTTTCGACGACGTCGCATGCGATCTTTGAGGTGGCGGTCCCGCTTATCGTCACCCAGGCGACCGACCCGCTGTATGTCGGCTCGAACTTCTACGACAACCTCCCCAGCCCTTGGCAGAAGGGCGACGTTACCGGCTTTCCTCAAATACCGCTTGGTGGCTTCTCCGGGGTGACGGGCATCCCAAATGGGTCTTACATCGGATTGGCGCCCTCTGCGCAGCCGCTGCTGCCGCAGGGATCTGCAAATCCGACGGGCAGCACTCCCTACGCGCTCTGCGCCAACCTTCCGGGCGGAAATGGCAACGGGCAGGCCCCCGTCCCGAGCGTAGCGGCGTTCTATGCCATTGCGAACGATGGGGCGACGCTCCTCTCGGCGGCACTTCCAGGCTCCTCTACGAGCACTTGTCCGTTCTAGGCGCGAGGACAACGCCCGAGATCGGTGTCGGCGTGATGCAGTCCTAGAAGACGCGAGGAGGCGCCCCTGACCCTCGTCGTGCTCGTCGCAAGTTTGCTCGCCGTCGCGCTCTGGGAATTTTGTCAGCCGCGGCGGCGGCGGGAGTTCCCCGCCCTGCGGCGGCGGCTGGGCAACGTCGGTATTTGGGTGCTGAATATCGTCCTCGCCGCCTTCGTCTTTGCACCCACGGACACCTTCCGAGCGCAGCTCGCCGACCTGTTCGGAGTCCGTCTCCCGACCTGGCCGATCGCCAATACCTTGCTGAGCTTTGTCTCCGGCTTTCTGGTGCTCGACCTGTTGATATACGGCGTGCATCGTTGGATGCATGCGGTGCCGTTTCTGTGGCGCTTTCACGCATTGCATCACTCCGACCCCGATATCGATGTGACGACATCGGTGCGCCAGCACCCCGGCGAGTATATGCTGGTCTCGGCGGCCTATTGGATCGCCGTGATCGTGCTCGGCATCCCGGCGATCGTCGTGCTGACCCACGGGCTATCGGTGTTCGCGGCCGCCGCAATCACGCATGGCAATATTCGCCTGCCTGAATGGCTGGAACGGCTGTTGCAGCCGGTGGTCATCACGGTCGATCTGCACGTCATCCACCACTCGGTCGTTTACGAGGAGGCGAACGTCAATTTCGGCGCCGTGCTGTCGATCTGGGACCGGCTGTTTGGGACTTATGCCGGGATCAGCCGCGCTCGGTGCGACCGCTTGGTGTTCGGGGTGCGCGAATTGCCGCCGCGCGATTGCCTAAAGCCGTCTGCGATGCTGCTGACCCCGTGGCGGCTTGCTCGGGTTGCTCGGGCTACGGCTCGGGAAGCGGCTTAAAACTCCTTAGCGCTGGTGCTGGGCAGCATTAACGTCTCGCAACCGGCCTACCGTCACGTCGCCGGCAAACTCGATTTTCAACTTTGAGAACCTTGACCCACAGAGCCTGAAAGACATCGGGAGACCGATCCGCGTATAGCGGATGGATGCGGAGATCAAGGATCAGCCGGATGATCAGACAACTTGGTTTTCAGGTGATATGATTAAAT
>Ga0306924_10009115_pt1 | contig 10058 bp, 11 predicted proteins | sample sta12Can44000111_FD_203756 | JGI IMG/M metagenome (GOLD analysis project Ga0306924, IMG submission 203756) | Lab enrichment of tropical soil microbial communities from Luquillo Experimental Forest, Puerto Rico - statanox.12C.anox.44.000.111 (v2)... | ecosystem: Environmental > Terrestrial >... | reverse complement strand
ACTGGCGTGAGGTCGCCAGGCGAGGAATTAATGACGCGCAAGACCTCCGCGGTCGCGGCCTGCTGTGCGATCGCCTCGTCGCGTTCGGTTGTCCTCTCGTCGAGCTTCCGTTGCGCCTTATCACGTTCGGCTCGGCACTCGTCGAGCTCGCGTCTAAGGTCAGCGATGATCTGCTGCGGATCGGCTAACGTGCCGTCAGGTGTCGGCCTCACGTGCGAACCTCTTCGGACCGCCCTCCCGACGCGATCATACCGTGAATAGCGCGGGCTACCACGTTGTTCTCAACGAGGACGATCGTGGCTGCGTCGGCGAATGACCGCTAGAGGCCGATCTGCCGGTTCGATCGCGGTTCCCGAGAACGGCCGCAATCGGCGCGCGGAGGAGACAATGTGCGTGCGCCGCATCATGATTGGGCTCGAACAAATGAGAAGCGAAGGATTACCCTGAATTTGCCATAATACGATGGTAATAAGAACCATGACTATTCGCGCACCCAATGGGGTGGGGTTTATTCATATGTAAACGCGTTACCGATTTGCTGTTATTACACATGGTAACAGCGAAGATCAGTGTGTGCTGTAGCTGTTATCGGGAGCAGGCACGGCGCAAAAGCTAAGATTTCCAAGGTGATGGCCAGGCTGATGGCTGTTTTTTCTCTGCAAATAACAGCGAAATCAGCGAGCGCGGTTCAACCTTGAACATTTGCTGAGAAGCGGGCTTCGCGGTGGCCGCTGGGGCGAGACACCTCCCCATGGGGTCGCCGCTGTACTACTCTCTCGGACGATGGGGCCGGGGAGAGGTGGCAAGGTGGCCAGGGAACGGCGGCTCGAAGCGCGTGAGGTGGAGGAGATTTTCATGGCTTTTGCCGAGGCGATGCGCGAGCTGCCGCCCGATGTCGAGGCAGGCTGGCTCGACGCACAAGGCGATCTGCGCCTCGCCCCCGATATCGCGCGCAAGCTGCGCACCGCGCGGCGGGTGCGTCAGCTGCTCGTGGAATTGCGGCAGCGCGAGCGTGAAGGCTGACGGCTGTCAGCGGCCGTCCGGCCCGGCGACGATGCGGGTGTCATGGAGTCGGCCGATCTCGGCCGGCGACAAACCCAGTATTTCCGTAAGCACGATATCGGTGTGCTCGCCGAGGAGCGGAGCAGGGCGTGGGGGCCGGCGTGGCTCGGCGGAAAAATCCAAAGGCAGACCCGGCGCGAGATAACGGCCGATGCCGGGCTGATCGAGTGAGGCGAATAGCGGATTTGCTTCCGAGCAGCGCGGGTCGCTCTGCACCAGTTCCAAAAAATCCTGGAAATGACCCCACAGCACGCCGGTTCCGGCGAAGGCTTGCCGGATTTCGCCGAGGGCGCGGCTGGCGCACCAGCGGGCGAGCAATGCGCCGATCGCGTCGCGCGCCTCGTAGCGCCCAGCCTCGGTGTCGAGGTCGACATCCATCATGGGCCCGATCATCGCGAGCCGCTCGCTAAGGCCGGTCGCTTCGCCGATCGCGCGCCACTGGCGGCGGGTCAGCGCGATGATCATGACCCGGTGGCCGTCGGCGGTCGCGAAGTCGCGCCCAAAGCTGCCGTAGAGGTCGTTGCCAATCGCGGGCCGCGCGCTGCCGTTGATCTGCACGTCGCCGATGTAGCCGAGGTTGCCGACCGTCGCGAGCATGACATCCGACAGCGCGGCGACGATCTCCTGACCCTGCCCGGTGCGCGAGCGATGCCGTTCCGCTGCAAGCAGCCCGGTCGCGAGATAGAGTCCGGCGGCGATATCCCATGCCGGCAGCACATGGTTGACCGGCGCCCCGCCATGCCCGGTCACCAGCGGAAAGCCGCTCGCCGCGTTGACCGTGTAGTCGACCGCCGCCGAGCCATCGCGGTTCCCGGTGAGCCGCAGCATGATGAGATCACCGCGCAACGCCTGAAGCGATGCGAAGTCGAGACCGCGCGCCGGCGGCAGGTTGGTCAGCAAAATCCCGCCGCCAGCGCCGGGCGCGGTGACGAAGGCGCGCGCGATGTCGCGGCCCTCGGGCTTGTCGAGAGCCAGCGCCAGCGAGCGCTTGGCCTTGTTGAGACCGGCCCAATAAAGGCTCGCGCCGTCCCGCGCCACCGGCCAGCGCGCGTAATCGATACCGCCGCCGATCGGGTCGATGCGGATCACGTCGGCGCCCATCTGCGCCATCGTCATGCCGCCGAGCGGCGCCGCGACAAAAGCCGAGATCTCGACGATCCGCAGATCCTGAAGCAACCGGTTCATGTACTCACTCTTCCGGTTGCGCCTTTAGCCCGAGGCGAGGGATCTCGATCGCCGGGCAGCGGTTCATGACGACTTTGAGCCCATGGGCTTCGGCGCGCGCCGCGGCGTCATCGTCGCGGACGCCGAGCTGCATCCAAATCACCTTGGCCCCGATCTCGATCGCCTGCTCGACGACCTCACCGGCCATTTCAGTCCGGCGGAACACGTCCACCATGTCGATCGGGTCGGCGACATCGCTGAGCTTCGCGTAGACGGTTTCGCCATTGATCTCTGTGCCGACGGCGTTGGGATTGACCGGGATTGCCCGGTAGCCGCGCCGCTGCAGATAGGCCATGACTCTATGGCTCGGCCGCTCGCGCCGCGGGCTGGCGCCGACGACGGCGACCGTACGCATAGTTGTGAGGATTTCACGCAGATAGGCGTCGGGGTAATTGTCGTGGTCCATCTTTCTTTACCGGTCGTGCCAGATTGGCGGGCGCTTGGCGAGAAACGCTTCGATACCCTCGCCGGCGTCCTCGGTCAGCATGTTTGTTGTCATGACCTCGGCGGTGTAGCGGTAGGCGGCAGCGAGATCGAGCTCGGCCTGACGGTAGAATGCCTCCTTGCCGATCTTCACGATCAACGCGGATTTGCCGGCAATCTGCTGCGCGAGCTCGTCGACGGTCCTACGCAGCCCGTCGCGCGGCACCACCCGGTTGACGAGCCCGAGCGAACGCGCCGCCGCCGCATCGATCAGCTCGCCGGTCAGAAGCATCTCCATCGCCGGCTTGCGCCCGATGGCGCGGGAAAGTGCCACCATCGGTGTCGAGCAGAACAAGCCAATATTGACGCCGGGTGTCGCAAAGCGCGCCTCCTCGCCGGCAACCGCGAGATCGCAGGTCGCGACCAGCTGGCAGCCAGCCGCCGTCGCGACGCCGTGCACCTCGGCGATGACCGGCTTCGGCAATCGCACAATCGCCAGCATCAACTCACTGCACAGCGCGAAGACGCGCTGGTAAGTCTCGCGCCGCGGGTCCTGGCGCAATTCGCGCAGATCGTGTCCGGCGCAGAAGGCGGGGCCAGCGCCGGCGATCACCACCACTCGGTCGTGCGGCTCGCCCGCGGCGCGGCCAAGCGCTTCGAGGAGGGTCGTCATCAGCTCGATCGATAGCGCATTACGTGCTTCCGGCCGGTTTAGGGTCAAGCGCAGGACCCCGTCCGAACGCGCCTCCAGCAGCACTGCGGTCATCGCGGGCCTCTCCTCGGTTAAAGCATTCCTTGACCACCGGCGGCCGATCGCCTAAATGACCGGCTTTCGCGGCCGGACAAAGTTCCGGCCGCCTGGCATTTCCAATATCGAGCGATGAAGACCTTTTCCGCCAAACCGTCGGACATCGACAAGAAATGGCTGCTGATCGATGCCGACGGCCTGGTGCTGGGCCGGCTCGCCTCGATCGTTGCGATGCGCCTGCGCGGCAAGCACAAGCCCTCCTACACGCCCCACATGGATTGCGGCGACAATATCATTGTCGTCAATGCCGAAAAGGTCCAGTTGACCGGCAACAAACGCGCCGATGACATCTTCTATTGGCATACCGGCTATCCGGGCGGGATCAAGGGGCGCAGCAAGGGCGCCATTCTCGCCGGCAAGCACCCGGAGCGGGTGATCATCAAGGCGGTCGAGCGGATGGTGCCGCGCGGTCCGCTCGGACGCAGGGTTATGAAGAACCTGCGGGTTTTTGCCGGAACTGATCACCCTCACGAAGCACAGCAGCCGGACCGGCTCGATGTCGCCGCGCTGAACCGCAAGAACAGAGTCTGATTATGGCCGACAACGACCCACCCAACTCTCAGCAGCGTCCGCAGACCTTTCAAGGTCTGGCGAGCCTACGTCAGGCGCTGCAGCAAGCGCGCGCCACTCCGGCCGCCGCGCCCGTCCCGACTGCCGCGGTTCCAGAGGACGTCCAGCCGGAAATCGACGCGCTCGGCCGCGCCTACGCGACCGGCAAACGCAAGAACGCCGTTGCCCGGGTGTGGATCAAGCCTGGCAACGGCCGGATCGATGTCAACGGCCGCGAGAGCCCGACCTATTTCGCGCGGCCCGTCCTGCGCATGCTGATCAACCAGCCGCTCGTCGCGGCCAACCGGCTTGGCCAGTTCGACGTGTGGTGCACGGTGAAGGGCGGCGGTCTCTCGGGCCAGGCGGGCGCCGTGCGGCACGGAATAAGCCAAGCTCTGACCCGGTACGAGCCGGGGCTGCGCCCGCTACTAAAGAGCCAGGGTTTCCTGACGCGCGACAGCCGCGTCGTCGAGCGCAAGAAATACGGCAAAGCCAAAGCCCGCCGCAGCTTCCAGTTCTCGAAACGCTAAGCCTCGCACGTCCGGGTCGGCGGGGAGATGCCGATCATACAGTTCGCGATTGCCATTCCGACCGACGCCGCTTCCTGGCGGGTGGTGCGACGCGCCGAGGAATTGGGCTTTGCGCGGGCCTGGTTTTACGACACGCAAATGTTGAGCGCCGACCCATTCGTGGCGATGGCTGCAGCGGCGCTCAAGACGACAAAGATCCGGCTTGGCACCGGCGTCCTGATCCCGTCCAACCGCATCGCCGCAGTTACCGCGAACGTCTTTGCGTCGCTGAACAAATTGGCGCCCGGGCGGATCGATTTCGGGGTCGGAACCGGGTTTACCGGGCGGCGGGCGATGGGGCTCGGCGCGATCAGACTGGCGGATATGGAAGAGTACGTCCGCGTGGTGATGGCGCTGTTGCGCGGGGAGACGGTCGAGGCGGAGATCGAAAACAAGACTCGCCTGATCCGGCTCCTGAACCCGGAGCTCGGGTTGATCAACACGCGTGACCCGATCCCGCTCTATATCGCGGCCTCGGGTCCGCGAGCGCGCGCTCTGACGGCGAAACTCGGCGCGGGCTGGATCGCCACGGCCGGGGACGTCGAGGGCGGGGTCGCGGCAATGGCCGACATGCGAGAGCGCCGGCGGAGCGAAGGGCGCGCGGCGGAGGCGCTCGACGCCGTGGTGCTTACCGGCGGCGCAATCTTGGAGGAGGGGGAGCCTGCCGACTCGCGGCGCGCGATCGCGCAGGCCGGACCGCGCGCCGCGATGCTGTTGCACCGAGCGGCCGATGCGGCGCTGGCCGGGTTGCCGATGATGGCTGCGATGCCGCCCGCGGTCGCGGAGACCGTGGCCGGCTATGTCGAGCTGGCCCGCAAATTCACGCCGCAGGCAGCGCACTACCTCGAAAACCATCGCGGCCATTTGATGTTCGTTAAACCCGAGGAGCGGCCGTTCGTCACCGCCGAACTGATCCGGCTGACGACCTTCACCGCTACCGAGCGGGAGTTGAAAGACCGTATCGCGGCGCTCGCCGACGCCGGCTACACCGAGATTGCATTGCAGATTGTGCCGGGTCAGGAGCACGCGATCGAAGATTGGGGCCGCATTCGCCGCGCCTTCGCGTGACTGGATCGCACTCGGATCGGGCGCCGCCGATGCCGGCGGCGATCGCGGCATTGCGCGACGGCGGGGGGCCAGTTTGGGTTTTCGCGTATGGTTCCCTGCTGTGGGAGAGCGAAGTTTTCGATGTGAGGGCCGAGGAAGCTCTGTTGCGCGGTTACCACCGCAGCTTCTGTCTTTATTCCTACGATTACCGCGGCACGCCGGAAAATCCGGGGCTGACCCTAGGGCTCGATCGCGGCGGATCTTGCCGCGGAGCGGCCCTTCGATTGTCCGCGGAAGCCCTCGATAGCGTTTGGCAGCGTGAGATGAGCGGCCGTCCGGTATACGCGCCGCGCGCATTTCAGGTGCATACCGCAAGCGGGGTATGCCAAGCGCTCGCGTTCACTGCGCTGCGAAATTGCCCGGATTACGCCGGCAGACTGCCTCTCGACGGTGCGGCGCGCATAATCCTCGGCGCCGCCGGCCGCCGCGGCTCGTGCCGCGAATATTTCGAAAACACGCTGCGGCACCTCGACCGGCTCGGCCTCGTAGACCTTCCCCTCCGCCGCCTCGCCGAGCGGGTCCGGGCGTTGGCCGAGGATGATGGAATTTGAAGACCTCATAGCGGCGCGCAAGGCGTGCCGCGTGTGTGTCGAGCGAAGCCCTGGTAGGATCCGCAGTTGCGCCGAATTCGATTTCGATCCCGATGTGGTCAGCCATTGGGAGCAATGGCTCGGCCACCGCAACCCGAAGCTTGTCGTGGTCGGCCAGGATTTTGGCAATGTCGGCTACTTCGTTCGTTGCCGCGGCCGAGACGAACCGGACAACAAGACCAATGAAAACCTCTATCGGCTGCTCACCGCAGCGGGGATTGACGTAAAGCATCCGTCGCAGCGCGACACCACGGCTCGGGTGTTCCTGACGAACTCGATCCTCTGCATCAAGGAAGGGCCGATGGCAGGGCCCATACTTTCAAGCTGGGTAGACGTTTGCACGGAAAGACATCTGCGTCCGCTTCTTCGCGTGCTTGACCCGCCGGTCGCCGTAGGAATGGGCAATGCCGGGTGGCGCGCTGTGCGGGCCGCCTTCGCGTTGAAGGATGCGCCCCGGCTGATTTCGCGCGCCGCCGGCTCTTGTTGGGTGGCGGACCACACGCGCGTCTTCGCTGTCGGCCATTGCAGCCCGCTCGGCGTCATCAACCGGCCGTGGCCGCAACAGCTGGCGGATTGGCAGAGGATCGGATCAGCCGTTTCCGTTGTCAGCCGCGTGGGCGCGGGCTAGCATCGATGCGACACGACTTAGACGAGGACCGGCCGATGCGCACGAGCTTCACCGTCAGTGACATGACCATTCATCGGATCGTCGAGCAGGAGGCGGGCTTCACGCCGATCCTGGAGTTTCTGCCCAGCCTCAACCGAGAAGTATTGGACGAAAACCGGTCGTGGATGGAACCGGCGGCGCTCGATCCAGCTGGGATGGCGGTGCTGTGTTTCCAATCCTATGTCGTGAAGACGCCGCACCACACTATCCTGGTCGACGCTTGCATCGGCAACGACAAATCATTCCCGCATCGCCCAAGCTGGCACCGCAAGAGCGACGGCAACTGGATGCGGGCGCTGAAGGCTGCCGGCGTAACGGTCGACGATATCGACATCGTCATGTGCACGCACCTGCATGGCGACCATGTCGGCTGGAACACGCGACTGGAGAACGGCCGCTGGGTCCCGACCTTTCCCAATGCCAAGTACCTGTTCTCGAAAAAAGAATACGAATATTGGGAGGGTGTTGATCGCGAAACCCCGCTCGACCCGATGAGGGACAGCGTACTGCCGATCATCGACGCGAAAAAAGCCGAGCTCGTCACCAGCGACCATTCCGTTAATGACCATATCCGGTTAACCCCGACCCCCGGACACACCCCCGATCACTTCGCTGTCTGCGCCGGGCGCAGTGGCGACCAGGCGGTGTTTACCGGCGATCTAATCCACTCGCCGATCCAGGCCCGCTATCCGGACCTCGTGATGCGGGTCGATTACGATCCGGCGCAGGCGGGCGCAACGCGGCGCAGGTTTCTGGAACGCTACTGCGACACCAGCACGTTGTGCTGCACGATGCACTTTCCCTCGCCCTCAGTCGGGCACATCAAGCGCTGGGGTGACGGGTTCCGCTGCGAGCCGGTCGCCGGCTAGAAGGCTCAGCGCGTCATCGTGAGGAGCAACAGCGCGACGGTGCCGATCGCAATGCGGTACCAGGCGAAGACGCCGAAACCGTGGCGGCTGACAAAGCCAACAAGTGTGCGCACGACGAAGAGGGCGCAGAGGAACGCGACGACGAACCCGATCGCGATCAGCTCGCTCCCCTCGACCGTCAGGATCGCGCGGTTTTTGTAGAGGTCGTAGACCGTCGCGCCCAGCATTGTCGGCACCGCCAGGAAAAACGAGAACTGCGTCGCCGCCGCCCGATCGACGCGCAGCATCATCGCCCCCATGATCGTCGCGCCGGCGCGTGACACCCCGGGGATCATCGCCAGGATCTGGCAGCAGCCGATGCCTAGCGCGGTGCGCATCTTCATCTGGTCGACATCGAGGATCTGCGGTCGCGGTCTCACCCTCTCGATGATCAGGATCAGGAAGCCTCCCACGATGAGAGCGACGGCCACGACCCATGGGGAGAACAGCACCTCCTTGATGATCCGGTGCGCGAATACGCCGACGACCGCCGCCGGAAGAAAGGCAATCACGAGATTTGCAACGAAGCGCTGCGAGAGCTGGTCGGAGGTCAGTCCCAGCGCGGCGTGCGTGAAGCGTTCGCGATAGACCCAGCACACCGCCAGGATCGCACCCATCTGGATCACGATGTCGAACAGTTTGCTTTCCGGCCCCTCGATGCCGAGCAGGCTGTCGGCGAGGATCAGGTGCCCGGTCGATGAAACCGGTAGAAACTCGGTCAGCCCCTCGACAATGCCAAGGAGGCCAGCGGAAAAATAATCGGCTGAATGCATGGCCCGCTCAGGTGCCTAACACCCCGCCGCCTGTCAAGCCGGACCGACGCCGCAGCGCCCAGGGTGGCTGTCGGACGGATTCCGTTCGGCGCTGACCGTCGGGGCCGCGCCGTTAGGGACGAATCGTCAGTTCGCCGCGGACCGGCTAGATGATCCCTTCCTGACGTAGCTTCCCTAATTCGTCCGCGCCGATCCCGAGCCAGTTTTGCAGAACCTCGGCGCTGTCCTGCCCGAGTGCTGGCGATCCTTTGAGCCGCACGGTCTTGCCGTCTATCCGCACCGGCCAAGTCGCCATTTTGTAGTCGCCATTGTGGTGATGGACGGTTTGCATCAGGCCGCGCGCCTCAAAGCTCGGCTCGTTCTGCAATTCCATCGTGTCGAACACGGCTCCGGACGGCACGCCGACGGCAATCAGCCTCTCCATCGCCTCGCGCTTGTCATGCTGGCGCGTCCATTCGCCGAGGATCGCGTCCAATTCCTTCTCGTTTTTGACGCGGACATCGCCGGTCGCAAAACGCGGATCCTCGATCAAATCCTCGCGCCCGATCAACTTCATCAGCCGCGACCAGTGCTCCGGGTTGGCCCGGCTGGTGGTCAGATAGACATAATCGTTGGGCCCGTCGCCCTTGCACGGATAGAGGCCCGAGGGAGCATTGTTGCCGCCACCCGACTTGGCGCCGCGGCGCGGCGCCGCCTTGCCGGTGCGAGCCATCGTCGCAAAGCAGGTGCGCATGTAATGGATCATCGCGTCCTGCATCGCCACTTGCAGCCGCCTCCCCTGGCCGGTGCGGTTGCGCTCGTGCAGCGCGCCGAGGATCGTGGCTGCCATCAGCATGCCGGTTCCTGTGTCGCCAAAGCTGAGGCCGGGTTTGACCGGCGGCCGATCGGGCTCGCCGGTGACGGAGATCGGGCCGCCGGCGGCCTGCGCGATCATGTCGAATGCCAGCCCCCGCTCATGCGGGCTGCCGCTGCCGAACCCCTTGACCTGGCAGTAGATGATCCGGGGGTTGAGCTTCTTGACCGAGTCATAGTCAAGCCCCAGGCGCTCGATCGTGCCGGGGGCCATGTTTTCGACCGTGACATCGGCCTGCTTCAGCATGTCCTTTACGATCTCAAGCCCCTTCGGCGACTTCAGATTGATCGACAGCGATTTCTTGTTGACGTTGAATTGGTGGAAGTACCAGGGGTCGTCATCGGGCTTGCCGGGGCGCAGCCGGCGACCCGGATCGCCCCGCCCCGGGTTCTCGATCTTGACCACCTCCGCGCCGAACCAAGCCAAGACCTCGGTCGAGGTCGTGCCCGCCTCGAACTGTGTGAAATCGACTATCTTGATACCCTGCAGAAAATTGAAGTCCTGGGTCATGTCGCTCATCGCTCG
>Ga0306924_10009114_pt1 | contig 10058 bp, 5 predicted proteins | sample sta12Can44000111_FD_203756 | JGI IMG/M metagenome (GOLD analysis project Ga0306924, IMG submission 203756) | Lab enrichment of tropical soil microbial communities from Luquillo Experimental Forest, Puerto Rico - statanox.12C.anox.44.000.111 (v2)... | ecosystem: Environmental > Terrestrial > Soil... | reverse complement strand
CTACTTCATGGAAATGAACACGCGCCTGCAAGTCGAGCACCCGGTTACCGAGTTCATCACTGGCCAGGACCTGGTGGAGTGGCAGTTGATTGCCGCCGCGGGCGCCGCGCTACCCAGGACCGAGGAAGAACTCGCGATCCACGGGCATGCCATCGAGGCACGCATCTATGCCGAAGATCCGGCGCACGACTTCCAGCCTTCGACCGGCATCCTGACTCATGTCAAGCCGCCTCGCGAAGGCGAGCATGTGCGGGTGGATACCGGCGTGCGCGGCGGGGACTCTATCTCGATTCACTACGACCCGATGATTGCCAAGCTGATCGTGTGCGACCGCGACCGGACTCGCGCTGTCGGACGCTTGCGGCAGGCCCTGGCGGAGTACGAAGTCGCGGGCGTTACCACCAACCTGGCATTTTTGGCGCAGGTGGCGGGGGACCCAGCCTATGCCGCCGGTCAAATTCACACCGGTTTCATTCCGAGCCATGCGGCCCGGTTGTTTCCTCGCGCCCAGCTGGCCTCCCGTGTGGTACTGGCCGCGGCGGTTTGGCGCGTGCTGACGGATCAACGCCACCGCGCCAAAGAGCAGGCCGCAGCGTCAGCCGACCCGTGGTCGCCGTGGAATCAGCTCACTAACTGGCGCATGAACACCGACGGCTGGCAGGATCTGTCCTTTCATCAAGGCGGCCGAAAGATCACCGTGCGTGTGCATCCCGAGCGTGACGGCAGTTTTCACGCGGATTTCCCCGGCGGCCAAGCGGAACTCTCCGGTACCGAAGACGAGGTCTGGGTGGACGGCGTGAAAACGCGCGTCACCACTGTCCGGCGCGCCGACCGGATCACGGTGATCGTGGATGGCATCAACCACGATCTCGAGTGGATTGATCCCCTCGCCCCCAAAGTCGGCGAGGAGGAGAGCGGCGGCACGCTGACCGCACCCATGCCCGGGCGCATCATTCAAGTGCTGACGCAACCGGGAGCCCAAGTCACACGCGGCGCCGGCTTGCTGGTTTTGGAAGCGATGAAGATGGAATACACCATCACCGCCCCCGCTGACGGCACGGTAAAGGAAGTCCGCTACGCCACCGGCGAGGTGGTCGCCGAAGGCACGGAGCTGATCGTGTTTGCCTCCGAGGATGCATGAGCAGCGATTTAACTGGGTGCGAACCGGCGGCTATTTCAACTCTGGAAGGGGAACCCTCGAACTCAGTCATCAAACGCCACCTACATAGATCAGCTGCCCTAACAGGCTGCGGTCTTGAACGCGATTCCCAACTCGGCAGCAACCTCCTTCGTGCTCTTGCCGAGAGCGAGCCGCAGCACCTGAAATGGTTGAACGACCAGGGGAGTGCGTGGTCGTAGATGAACGCATGGAATTCCCCACCGATGGTATTTGGTGCATCCCGGTGAGGAGTCCGGGGAGATGGCGGGTGGCTGTGCCCGCAGACTCCTTCTGGTTGCCCGCCTGGGCAATTACGGTCCTTCCGCGGCCGTTTCGGTTGTCTGGCTCGGCTGCGCGTGCTCGTCTTGCAGGTGTCCATCTCGACTCAGGGCGGCACGGTTTCCACTGGAACCATGACCCTCTCCAGCACGGGTAGTCACGCGGGCGTCACGCTGGCCATCGCTGGCAATGCGACGTTTTCGCCGGTCGAAAGAGGAGGCAGCATCGATAACTAGCGTTGTTTGTGTGCATAGCTGGGGCATGCCTCATTCCGGGGGATAGGTGCCCACACAATAATACTTTCAATCTAGGGCGACTTCACAATCAGCGAGTAGATCCGATCAGAGTTTGAACGGCGTCGGACACGGACGTCCACGAGAAGGACAATACGCCTCTTCCTGAGGTCCGGTGACCGTCGGCCGGCTACAACCCGATGGCCCCAAGTCTATGGGGATTTGAATCAAGGAAATCACGCTCGAACGCCAAAAGCTTGGGACCGATTCTTAGGTTCGGGTCTTCACGTTTCTCTCACCTCACAGATGGCATGATTAAACGAAGGAGAGCTCTCAATCAGATGCAACTAGGAATGGTCGGGCTGGGACGGATGGGCGCTAATATCGTGCGCCGCTTGTTGAGGGGGGGACATCAGTGCGTGGCGTTCGACAGCAACGAGGTCGCGGTGAAGGAACTCGCGGGGCAAGGTGCGGCTGGCGCCGCCTCGTTGGAGGAGTTCGTGCGGTCTCTGACGGCGCCGCGCGCGGTCTGGTTGATGGTGCCGGCAGCGGTGGTCGACGGCGTCTTGAACCAATTGACGCCCCTGCTCGAACAAAGCGATATCGTGATCGACGGTGGCAACTCCTATTACATCGACGATATCCGCCGCTCGCAGAGCCTGGCGGCGCGCGGGATCCGCTATCTCGACGTGGGCACCAGCGGCGGCGTCTGGGGGCTCGATCGCGGCTACTGCATGATGATCGGCGGCCCTCCAGACGTAGCCCGGCACCTCGACCCCATCTTTAAGACGCTCGCCCCCGGACGCGGTAACCTTCCGCGCACCGAGGGGCGCGACGAGTCCACGAGCACAGCCGAAGAGGGGTACCTCTACTGCGGACCTTCCGGCGCCGGGCACTTCGTGAAGATGGTGCACAACGGGATCGAGTACGGGCTGATGGCCGCGTACGCGGAGGGGCTCAACATTCTGAAGCACGCCAACGCCAGCAAGCGGACGCATGCGGTTGACGCGGAAACGGCGCCGCTGCGCGACCCCAGCCACTATCAATACGACTTCAACCTACCCGACATCGCCGAAGTCTGGCGGCGCGGGAGCGTCATCGCCTCATGGCTGCTCGATCTCACGGCTGCGGCCCTTTTGGAAGAGCCCGAATTGACGCGGTTTTCAAGCAGCGTGTCGGACTCGGGCGAAGGTCGGTGGACCATCCAGGCGGCCATCGACGAAGCGGCTCCCGCACCGGTGCTGACCGCCGCCCTCTACGAACGGTTCAGCTCCCGCGGCGAAGGTGAATTCGCCGGCAAACTGCTCTCAGCCATGCGCTACCAGTTCGGCGGCCACCTCGGCCAGAGCGCCGGCGGGTAGTCCGTCAGGACCGCGCGCGCACGCTCAGCGGGCGGTCCAACTTAAACGTCAGAACAGACTCCACCGGCACTTTGATCGTGCCTTTCGTCAGGATCTGCGTCAAAGCGCCAGCGCCGGCACCCGACCCTGCGCCGATGGCCGCGCCTTTGCCGCCGCCGGCAATAGCGCCTATAATGGCGCCGATGGCGGCTCCGCCACCCGTGAATTCGCCCGTGCGGCGGTTGATGCCGACGCCATTACGGCCTTTTTCAGCCAGATCCTCGGTGCTCAGAGAGTATTGACGCCCATCGACTGAAACAGAGGCCAGGTCCAGCACCAGGTCCGAGGCGCCGCGAATCTTTCCCCCCTTTTGCGCCGACCGGATGATGATCTGTGCGTTGGCGCCCGCCGGAATCACGACGTTACCCATGGCGTCCAAGACGTTGGTGGTAACTTCGGCCGGAAAGATTTGATCTTCCGCGGCTTTGCTGGAATCGATGGTCTCTTCGTTGCGCACCGAAATCTCCGTGCCCACCGGCAGTTGCGAGGTTTTCGTGGTGACCGCCGTTTCCGCGGGATGGTAATGCGGCCTGTGCCGAAGCTCCTGCGGCGGCGCCGGCGCCGCCGAACCGGGCGCGGTCGCGACCTGCGCCGGAGGCGAAGCCGGGGTATTGGCCGCCGCTGCCGGCGCTTCGTCATATTCAATCGAGCGCACCTGGGTCATAGGAATGGTGCGCGTCAGTTTGTCGTCACCAGCGATCTGAAGCTCGCTGGCCGAACTAGAAAGCACGGTACCGGTGACGCTGGTGCCGTCCCGCAACTCCACGGTGGCGTGCTGGCCTCCACCGGTAGTTTTATTGCACCCATACAGAAACAACAGCGCCCCTAGCGCCAGTGTGGCTCGTTTCATGGATCACCCCGCTATCAATCGTTTTGTTGCCATTCTCTTACCCAGTCGGCGCCCGAGCCGCCCAAACGGCCCGAACGCGAAAAGGGAGACTCTCGATCTAGTGTACGCTGCCGCCGCTCGCCCCTGCTTTAGGCCTGCTGCAGCTTGCGAGCGACGATATAGCATTCGTCCCAGAACCACAAAGCGCCGTGCTCGCGGAGCACTTCGCGCGTGGCTTCGATATAGGCATTGGTCGACATGGCCTCGGCCAGCCGTTGGTCCTCGATCTGAGCGACATAGGTAGCGGCATTCCAGGCGGCCAGCAGGGTCGAAGTGCCGATCGAAGAGGCGCACGATCCGATCTCGGTCGGCAGCGTATGCATGTCGTAGCGCAACAGGGAGCGCTCATCGTCGTAGGCCATAAAGTGGAACTCGCGCGCCTGGCCGCCCAAAGCGGCCTCGGTCGCTTTCAACAGGTCGTAACGATCGGAGTGAAAGGGATTCTCGTCCGGCCACACCCGCTGAATGATCTCCAAGGCCGGGTCATTGCCGCAGGAGTGGATTCCGATCAGCCGCCCGCCGGGATTCAAACTGCGCACCAGGGGCGCGATGACGCGCTTCGCCTTGAACTCCACCGAGGCGCGGGCACGGTAAGGTTGCGACGCGAGGATCAGATCGAAATCGGCCCGCGGCATGCCCCGCCGCGGGCGCACCGTGTCGAGCAGGAATTTGCAGTCCTGGCGGTAAATCACCAGCACCGTAGGCTTCTCATACATCGGGTTTCCGCTTTTGGGATTCACCCGCGCCCGCCAGTTTTCCGAAAGGAACGGCTGCAGCGCCGTAATCTGGTCGTCGAACTGCCCGGCGGTCGTGCCGTTCAGCTCCACCTCGTGCCATGCCACCTTTTCGGCTGCACCCGGCTCGTTGGGCATCAGCAGAGGCGCCTCGTCATATTTCATGTTGGTCATCACGAGGACCGTAGCCGGGTGTTCCATGAAGCGGTCCGGCATCTTTTCGAGCGCTAGGCGCACATCCTCGAGGCTAATTTCCTTGCCAACCACATAAAACGGCATCCACTCGAACCGGCGATGCATGGTCCGCATCACACGCGCCAGCACCGTGCCATCGCCGACGCCAGCGTCGAAAATACGTATCGCCGGGGGCACCGGATGGATTTCGTTCAACTCCGCACTCACCCTGCCCGCAATCACCCACTTTTCGCTGCAGGTGTTGACGAACATGAGGTACTTTTGCCGGTTGTCATAGAAGCGGAAATTCTGCTCCGGATCTGGCGCGGCTGGAGTCATCCCGGGGAGCCTCGCCTCTGGACCGGCGCCCACTCGTGGATTGGGTTTGATTCCTGACATGTCTCCTGAGGCCTTTAGCCGTTCAAGTGTATGCCATTCGGCCGATTGCATGCAACTTAACGCCTAGCAATTAGCCCACGCTCTATTCGTCATTTCAGTTACCGGAAACCGGACTCCTTGGTGAAATTGCATTGCGGCGCCATCCCGACTGGCCAATGCGAGCTCTGGGGGGCACGAAAAGGCGTTGAAGGGCGCGATTACCCAACGCATCGGGCGTTTTTTTGAGGCTCGCGTGCCCAGATTCGATGTGTTCCGGACGATCGGTGAAATTCCTCTGGAACTACGGCCGAAAGCTTCTTCGCGCTGCGAAAACGCCAATTCGAGACACTGCCGCGGTCGCCGCACATTCCGTACCTGCGGGCGGTTTGATCGCTGCGACCGCCGCATTGGAGGAGACGGTCGACGAGCAGTAAGTTTCGATTGGACCGCTACGATCGGCTAATGTGTTTCGGCTGGCTGATTCCACCTCTAGCGCGACCCGCGCGAAGACAATTCCGCTCGTCGTCGAGTTATTTTCGCGCAGAAGTTCAGCCGCCGTTACAGCCGAAGTATCGAAACCATCCCGTCCGGGATCATTCGAGAACCCCAGAATGGGATTGAGCGCGCGATGGTGGTGTTGGTGGGGCCCGTACGGAAGGCTCCTGCCGATCGGACGTGTGAGGACCGGCGGCAGGGCTGGAACCAGGAAAACCGGATCGAAAGGCAGCGATGGTCTCGGCGGCTCGACCAAGAGGAACACGAGCCGATCCTGAGCGCTTCAGTCAGCCGACCAACTGCGTGGTGGCGGGACCCGAAGGGCGGGGCGGCACGGCTGCCATGAAGCGCTCCACGCTTCGGTTCCGCATGCAAAAACTCGGGGGCTCCGAGCGCGCGTGCCGGCCCTCGACCGGGCGGATCAGCCCAATAGCGAGCGGAGCAATACGGCCGGGTGAACAGCGGTCGCCGACGAAAGGTCCGCCACCTGGTGGCGGCAGGACGTTCCGGGAGCGACCAAAACCTCGCCCGCCTTCATCGCTTCCACCGCCGGGAGCAGGCGCCGGTTCGCGATGGCGACCGACACGTCATAGTGCCGACGGGTGTACCCGAACGAGCCGGCCATGCCGCAGCAGCCGGCATCGAGATCGACTACCGTTGCAGAAGGTATGCGGGCCAGCAGAGCCGATGTGCCAGCCAGCAGCCCCATCGATTTTTGATGACAGTGTCCGTGGAGCAGAATTCTCTTCGGGCCTGCGCGCAAGGGCAGATCCAGCTGACCGGCGAATTCCTCGAACATCAGGCAGGCCTTGGAGACCTCGCGGGCTCGCTCCTGTTGAAGACCGCGCAGCAGCGAGGGCGCGTCCTCCTTGACGGCGGAAAGGCAGCTTGGCTCGCAGAACAAGATCTTGCCACCCCGGCTGGCGACGGGGAACAGCGCCTCGACCACGTCGCCGGCATGAGCGCGGGCTTCGGCCAGCAGGCCTTGCGAGATCAGCGGGCGGCCGCAGCAGCCGGGCCGAACCACCTCGACGTGGCAGCCGCCGCGTTCCAGGACCTCGATGGCAGCGATGCCGATTTGCGGGTCGTAGTGGTTGGTGAACGTGTCATTGAAGAGGGTGACGGGAATTTCAGACCCGCCTTGGGGGCGCGGGTTTCGTGCCAGCCACTTCTCAAAAGTCTCCCTTTGCCAAGCCGGCAGCGTGCGCCGCGGATCCACGTCGAGCAGCTTGTCGCTGATCCAGCGGGCCGGCGGGGTCGCCGCCACCCAGTTGGCAAGAGGCGCAAGGCGGCTACCCCACACCGAGAGGCGATCGATGTGTCCCAAGGCGCGCGAGCGGAGAGGCGTGCCGTGGCGGGTCCAATAATCCGCTAGAAACTCGCTCTTGAAGCGCGCCATATCGACGCCTACGGGGCATTCCGCTCTGCAGGCGCGACACTCTAGACACAGGTCCAAGACCCGATAAACGCCTTGATCGCCCAGGCCGGTTTCCCCGAGACGGCCGGCCATGGCCAGGCGCAACACGTTGGCGCGGCCGCGGGTGGAATCCGACTCCTCCCGCGTCGCCATGTAAGAAGGACACATCGTGCCGGCGAGCTTCTTGCGACAAGCGCCCACGCCGCTGCACATCTCGACGGCGCCGCCCAAGCCGCCGTAAGCGGAAAAATCGAACCAGGATGGCGGCTTGGGCGTCTGGTAACCCGCGCCGAACCGGAGGTTCGCGGTCAGGGGCGGAGCATCCACGATCTTGCCGGGGTTGAAGATGCCGAGCGGATCGAAAGTGCGCTTGATGTCGCGGAAGGCCTGGTAGAGCGCAGGACCGAACATCTGCCGCATGAACGGCCCGCGGACCAGGCCGTCGCCATGCTCGCCCGAAAGCGCACCGCCGAATTCCAGTACCAGGCGGGCCACGTCTTCGGCGATGGATTCGAATTTCCGTACACCCTCCTCGGTCTTCAGATTGATGACGGGCCGGACGTGGAGACAGCCGACCGAGGCGTGCGCGTAGATGCCGGCGGTGGTCTGGTGGCGGTGGATGATTTCGAGAAAGCGTCCGATATATTCGCTGAGGCGTTCCGGGGAGACCGCCGTGTCTTCCACAAACGAGATGGCTTTCGCGTCTTCCTTCATCGCCATCGAGAGGCCCAGCGCCGACTCACGGAGACTCCAGATGCGCGCTTGCGCGGCGCCCTGCTCGGTGTGGTACGCGTACCCGAAGCGGCGGGCACGCAGGTCTTCCTCCAAAGCCTTCAGACGCGGCGGCAGGTCTTCGGTGCGGTCGGCATAAAACTCGACGCATAATGTGGCGGCTGGATCACCCTGGACGAAGGAGCTCCGGATCGCTTCGAGCGCGGCGTTCTGCCGCGTGTTATCCAGGATGGCCCGATCCATTACTTCGACGGCCGACGGCTGATGGCGCAGGATGGCGGGGGTGGCGGCCAATGCTTCGAGCAGGTCCGCGAACATCACCACCATGACGGCTTTGGCCTTGGGCAACGCAACCAGCCGTAGCTTAGCCTGGAGCACCACGCCGAGCGTGCCCTCCGAGCCGATCAGGATTTTGGCGAGGTTGACCGGCCGGCTGGAGTCGGCGAATTCATCCAGGTTGTAGCCGCCGACGCGGCGGAGAATTTTCGGGTAGCGGCGGTCGATCTCGGCCGCATGTGCTCTGGCGAGGCTAAGCAAGGTGCGGTAACAAGCCGCTTCGAGCGTGTCGCCGGTCGGGATTTCAGCGCGCGTCAGGTCGCGCGCGTCGACGATGCTGCCATCGGAGAGCGCGACTTCGAGTTCCATCACGTGATCGATGGTCTTGCCATAGAGCACGCTGCGCGCGCCGGCCGAGTTATTGGCAATCATGCCGCCGATCGTGGCGCGGCTCGCCGTGGAAATATCGGGAGCGAAGCGTAGGCCGAGCGGCGCCAGCTGGGCATTCAGCTCGTCGAGAACGATGCCCGGCTCGACGCGCGCCCAACGTTCGTCCGCGTTCACCTCGAGCAAGCGGTTGAAATACTTGGAGGTGTCGATCTGGAGCCCTTCGCCGATCGCTTGGCCGGCTTGCGAGGTGCCGCCGCCGCGCAGAGTGACGGGGCAGCGAAAACGGCGGCAGAGCTCGAGAGCACGCAGGATATCCTGGCGACCGCGAGCCACCACCAGGCCCAGCGGCTGGATCTGGTAGACGCTGGCGTCGGTCGAGTAGAGGGCCCGGGAAATGCGATCGAAACGCACCTCGCCCTCAATGACGGCTTCCAATTCGCGCCGCAGCGCCTCCCGGTCGACTGCCGCCGCGCTCGCCTTGGGAACCGGCGTCCCCGCCTCTAACTCAACCAGACTCACTATGCCATTATCGTCTGTCCCGGCCGGAGGCCAGGGACCGGAGTCCGTGATCAGGGCACGAGCGGGGCCAGGCGGCGCATGTTGGCCTCAAGAAGCCCCTGAATCTGCTGTTTGGTCTGGTCGCTCTTCGGTACCGGGTTGTTGGCGTCCTTCACGCAGATTTGCTTCGTCGAGCCGTGGACCAGGAGAGGTTCGCACGGATTGCGCTTGGCCGCCTCGACCGCCGCCGCTTCGCCATAAAGTAGCTCGCCCCCCCCACCCAGACCATCTCAACATCCTCTAAGCGAGTCTTCAACAGGCTTTCGGTCGGATCGGCGTCCTCAGACGCCAGCACGGTGATATCGGCCTTCAGGCCCGGGGCCAAGGTTCCGATCTTGTCGCTCAGGGCCAGGGCTTCGGCCGGGTTCTCGGTGATCATGGGAATCCAGTAGGTTTTGGGGATCGCGCCCGCGAACGTCTCTTCATTGACTTTTGAAGCCGCGCGGAGCTCCTCGAAGATGTCGTCGCTTCCGGTGGGATTCCAGTCCACGCCTAGCGAGACCGGGACGCCGTGCTCTAGGGCCAGCGGGATTCTCGTGGTCTGGCCGTAGAGCGTCAGATTGCTTTGGGGCGACCAGATGAGCTTGGCGCCAACTTGGGCCATCTCCTGAAACTCGGCCTCGCCAAGGGCGGTTCCATGAATGATCGCGGTTTGAGCGGTGAGAAGGCCCTTCTGCTTCAAGGTCGCAAATTCAGCGCGCGCCTTTCGGTCGACGCCTTCGGCAAGATGCACCACAAAGGATTTCGTCACGGAGAAGTCCATCTTCTCCTTCGCCACGTCGAACGTCTGGATGTCGAGGACGAAGGTGCGGATGTGGCTCGAATCGATGTCTAGCTGGTTCTGGTTCTCCGCGTTGCGAATCAGTGTGCGCACGCACGGGCTTGCCGGAGAGGTCCCCTCGATGGTGGTGACCCCGCTGATCAACGCCCTCATCTCGGCGTAC
>Ga0306924_10009107_pt1 | contig 10062 bp, 8 predicted proteins | sample sta12Can44000111_FD_203756 | JGI IMG/M metagenome (GOLD analysis project Ga0306924, IMG submission 203756) | Lab enrichment of tropical soil microbial communities from Luquillo Experimental Forest, Puerto Rico - statanox.12C.anox.44.000.111 (v2)... | ecosystem: Environmental > Terrestrial > Soil... | reverse complement strand
CTCATGACGGTGAACGGCGATTGCCAGCTGGCCGACGGGCGGGCTGTCGTGCTGCATACGGCCGGCCCCGGCGACGTCGCGGCCATTGCCAGGCTGTACCTCGGACTATCGGCCGAGTCCTTTCGCAGCCGCTTCCACGCCGGGCAGCCCTCGCCCGCGCTGGTGGCACAATTCGCCAGGCTCGGCAGCGATACGGTGTGCTTCGTCGCTGCCCCGCTCGCGGACCCGGACTTCCTGGCCGCCGAGGCCCGCTACGTGCCCATGGGCGCCGGGACGGCGGAACTGGCACTGACCGTCCGGGATGGCTATCAGGGCGCCGGGCTGGGGCACCTGCTGCTTGAGGCGCTGGTGCAGCAGGCCCGCGAGGACGGGCTGACGCGGCTGCGCGCTATGGTCCTGCTCAGCAACAAGCCGATGCTGCGGCTGCTCCAGCACTACGGCTGGGTGCTGGCCGATGCCACCGAAGACTTCTCCGAGGCCTGCCTGGAGATATCCGCCGTGGGCGGGATGCCCGGCTGGCCGGCGGAATCTGCGGGCCAGCGGGTGCTGGTGGAACGGCGCAGCTGGTTCGACGACGAGCGGGTCACGGCGCTGCGTTCGGCGGGAAAGGATGTGCGCCAGTGCACTGGGCCGCTGCGGGAGGCGGGACGACCCTGTCCGCTGGTCACGTCCGGGCAGTGCCGGCTCGCCGAGGAGGCGGACCTGATCGTAAGCCTGCTGCCGGACGGTGACCCGGACTGCGCGGCCGTGCTCGCGGCCCACCGGCGGCGCTGGCCGCACCTCCTTTCCGAGTGAGGCCATGTCGCTCCATTCCGCTTCCCTTGCGGTTAGGTAATTGTGGCGTCGGAGCTAGCCGATCGAGAATGCTTATCGGATCAATTAGCACTAGAATTTGAGTATGTCGTGATAAATGCTCGAACAAGCAGAACGAGGAGGTGCCGCTATGCCCCAACCGCCGACCCTCGGACCCGGCCCGGGCGCAGACCCTGGCCGTGACCCCGGCCTGCCAGACGGCACCGGGCCCGGCACCTTCGGCGTGCCAGGCGTGCAGCCCGGCCGACCCCCAGCACCGGCCGACTTCGCCACAGGCGGGGCGTGCGATGCCTGCCCGCCGGGCCCTGGCCTGGCGGTGGCGGTGGCCGGGCTGTCCGGCCCGGACTGGCGCTGCCCCGGCGCGACCGACGAGGAACTCCTCGGCCTGCTCAACCGGTGGGCCGCGGTCGAGTCCTGGGCGGCGGCGGGGAAGCTGGGCGTGGCCCGGGAGCTGCTGCGCCGCCGCGGCACCGCCGTCCCCCAGCCCCGGTACGGGGACCTGCCCGAGATCTGGGACGAGGGCGCCGGGCACGAGGTGTCCGGCGCGCTGGCCGTCTCGCTGCCGGGTGCCGACAAGCTGCTCAACCTCGCCTGGACCCTGCAGGCCCGCCTCCCGCGTATCGGCGCGCTGCTGGCCGCCGGGATCATCGACAGCCTCAAGGCTGGCATCATCGTCAAGGAGTTCCTCGTCCTAGACGACGAGAAGGCCGCCGCCGCCGAGGCTCTGATCGCGGATCAGCTAGCCGGGAAAACCCCTAGCCAGATCGGCCGGCTGGCCGTCGGCGCGGTCCTCGAGGTGGACCCCGAGGGCGCGGAGAAGCGGCGGGAGCGGGCCGAGCGGGACGATGCACGGGTGCGGCTGTGGCGTGAGAACACCGGGGCCAGCGCGCTGGCCGCGCACGGGCTGCCCACCGACGCGGCGCTGGCCGCGCACGCCAACATCAACGCTCGTGCGCTGGCGTACAAGAAGGCGAAGGTGATGCCGGGCGCGCGGCTGGACCAGCTGCGGGTGCTGGCGTTCACCGACATACTCAACGGCATCACCCTGGCCGGCCGCATGGCTCTCGCCCAGACCCAGGCCGGCGAGGATGACTGCCCGGACGACGCTGACCCCGCCGATGACCCTGACGCCGGTGACCGCGAAGAGCCGGGAAACGGCGAGAAGCCCGGCGGCGAAGAGCCCGCCGCGACACCGGCCAGCCCCGCCAGCCCGGCCCTGGATGGCACCGGGCCCGCGCTGCCGGCCCGGTCCAACCTCACCCTGCCCCTGGCTACCCTCCTGCACCTAGCCGAGCGGCCCGGCGAAGGGCACGGCATCGGCCCCCTCGACCCCGCCCTGGTCCGCGGCCTGGCCGCCACCGCCGCCCGCAGCCCGCACAGCACCTGGTGCCTGACCATCACCGACTCCAACGGGCACGCCATCGGCCACGGCTGCGCCCGGCCCGCCCGCGGCAAACGCAAACAGCCAGCCGGAGCAGGGAACCGCGACGGACCCTGGGCCTTCATCCGCGACGATAACGATCCCGGGCCGCCCGGCGGCTACGGCAGCTGGACCCTCACCCTGCCCACCGGGCAGGACCTCACCATCAAGCTCGGCCCCATCCCGCTGACCGGCTGCGACCACCGGCACGAATCAGCCGGCTACCAGCCCGGCGGCACCCTCCGCCACCTGGTCGAGATCCGGGACGGCGAGTGTACCTTCCCGTCGTGTTCCCGGCATGCTTCCGGCTGCGACTACGAGCACACCATCCCGCACGGCCAGGGCGGCCGGACCTGCGCCTGCAACGGCGCCGCCCGCAGCCGCCGCTGCCACCGGGTCAAGCAGTCCAGCGGCTGGACCGTCACCCAGCCCCGGCCCGGCTGGCACCAGTGGACCACCCCCAGCGGCCGCACCTACGTCCAGGGACCCGTGAAATACCCCGCGTGAATACCTATTCCGCTCAGAACGAATAAGGCGCTTTCCTGCTTCATTACGGGGTTAACTCGAGGCTGTGGCACCGCTCGGATCACGCTATGACGGGCATGCCGAATGGTATGACGGCTGGAACAAACCGCATGCTGAACACAACGCGCCCGAGGTGCTGGACCTGTTCGGGCCCGGCGATGGCTTGTGTCTTGACCTGGGTTGCGGCGCCGGGCATTACTTCGAGGTTCTCGCCGCCACCGGGAGGACCGTGGTCGGGCTGGACTGCTCGGCCGACCAGTTGCGTATCGCCCGGCGCAGGTCGGGGCGGCTCGTCCAGGGCGACGCGGCCGCGCTGCCCTTCGCCGACCGCACATTTCCGACCGTGGCCGCGATGTGGATCTCAACCGATGTCGATGACTTCGCAGCCGTCCTGGCGGAGGCCGCGCGAGTCCTGACGCGGGGAGGGCTGCTGGTCTGCTACGGTGCCCATCCTTGCTTCAACGGTCCGCATACGCAGTGGATGGACGACGGCGGTATGCGCGCACACCCCACGTACCGTCTCGCCGGATGGCACGAGCCGGCCCCGTGGTGGGGCGAATATGTTCGCCGGCGAGTCGGGATGCGCCAGCACACGCTGGCCGACGTGCTTAACGCGTACATAACCGCGGGGCTGGCTATCGAGCATGTGGCCGAGCTTGGTGACCGGCCAGTCCCGACGATCCTGGGAATCCGTGCCCGTAAACGAGGCTGACCGTCAGGATCGGTCACTGCTGCTCGCCGAGACCCCGTCGGCCCGGGCCCGCGGTTACGACCTCGGTGGCACGCGCCGTGGCCACAAGATCACCGACATGGCTGGTGAACCGCACCTCAACGTGGCCGATCTGGCGGCCCCTGGTCAGCACGACGCCCTCGAATCGCAGCCGGCCGCCTCGCACCGGACGGTGGTAGGAGATGTGCAGGTCCGCCGTGGCGAATCCCTCCTCGTCGCCGAGGGTGGTGGCCATCGCGTGGCCGGCGGTCGCGTCGGCGAGGGCCGCCAGGTAGCCGCCGAACAATGTCCCGTCGGGGTTGCAGATCTCCGGGTCGAAATCCCAGTCCCCCCAGACCCGGCCGGGCTCCCAGCCGCTGAAGTTGGGAAGGGTCAGCCGCCGCAAGGCTGGGTGCTGGAATGAGCCGTTGACCGTCCCGTCGAGCATCTCCTGCCAGTTCACGATCAATCCTTTCGCCGCGCTACCGCCTCCCGGGCGCGGTCGCGCAGCTCGAACTTCAGTACCTTGCCGCTGGGGTTGAGCGGTAGGGCCGGGACGAATTCGACGTGCCGCGGGACCTTGTAGTTTGCCATCTCATCGCGGCACCAGGCGATCAGTTCCGCCTCCGTCGGAGCGCTGCCCTGCCGCGCGATCACGTAGGCGAAGCCGACCTCGCCGAGCCGCTCGTCCGGCACCCCGACGACGGCGACCTGGGCGACGTCCGGGTGCCGGGACATCAGGTTCTCGATCTCGGCCGGGTAGGCGTTGAACCCGCCCACGATGAACATGTCCTTGATCCGGTCGGTGATCCGCAGGTTGCCCCCGCCGTCGCGGACGCCGATGTCGCCCGTGCGCAGCCAGCCGTCCGGCGCGAACGCCGCGGCGGTGGCCTCCGGCGCGTCGAAATAGCAGCGCGTCACGGCATATCCCCGCACCCATATCTCGCCCGGCTCGCCGGCCGGCACATCGGCGCCGGCGCGGTCCACCACGCGGACCTCCATGCCGGGGATCGGGCGGCCGCTGGTGGTCGCGATCACCTCGACCGGGTCGTCATGGCGGCACATCGAGACGGTGCCCGTCGTCTCGGTCAGCCCGTAGCCGGTGACGACCGAGGCGAACCCGAGGTCCTCGCGCATGCGGCGGACGAGGTCGACCGGGACCGACGCGGCGCCGGTCACCGCGAGCCGCAGGCTAGAGGTGTCGTAGCCGGACAGGTCGGCGTTGAGCAGCGACTGGTACAGCGCGGGCGGCCCGGGGAGCATCGAGATTCGCTCCCTGACGACGAGGTCCATCACCGTGGCCACGTCGAAGACCGGGCAGGGCACGATCGTGGCCCCGGTAAGGACGCAGGCGAGCAGCGCCGACTTCAGCCCCGCGCAGTGGAAGAACGGGTAGACGACCAGGTACCGGTCGCCGTGGCGCAACCCGACGATCTCGGACCACACGACGTAGCTGCGGGTGCTCGCCCCGTGCGTGAGCACCGCGCCCTTCGGTGTCCCGGTCGTGCCGGAGGTGAAGATGACGTCGCTGACGTCGTCCAGGCCGAGGCTCTCTTCGGCGGCGAGCGGTCCGCCCGGCTGCCCGGCGCGGTCCAGGAACCGCGGCCAGGGCGTCGCGTCCCCGGGCGGCCCGGACAGCACGACGACCTCGAGCGTCTTCATCAGGTCGGGGTCGCCGGCCAGCATCCCGATGTAGTCGGCCCCGAGGAAGTCCGTCACGGTCACCAGCAGCCGCGCCCCGGCCGTGCGCAGCACGTGCACCGCCTCCGCCGCCTTGAAGCGGGTGTTGACCGGGACGAGCACCGCCCCCGCCGCGTAGACGCCGACGGATGCGACGACCCAGCCCAGCGAGTTCGGCGCCCAGAGCGCGACCCGGTCCCCGGGCCGCACGCCGCTGGCCGCGTAGGCGCGGGCGGCTCGCGTCATGCGATCGGCGAGTTCGGCCCAGGTCACCCGCTGGCCGCCGTCGACGACGGCCTCTTCGTCGGGCCACAGTCGCGCGGCGCGCCGTACCGCGGCCGGGATGGTCGGCGGGATTTCGGGCGTCATGACTCGACCCGCTCCGGATTGACCCACTCGGGCTCCCGCTTCTCGGCGAACGCGCGCGGGCCCTCGTCCTGGTCGGGGTGGCCCCACACGCTGACGACCTCCAGGGCGCCGCGGCGGCAGGCCTCGGTGAGGCCGGTCTCGAGCGCGCCCCACAGCGCGCGCTTGGTGGCCGCCATGGCGGCGGGCGAGTTGCGGGCGATCGTCTCGGCGAGTTCCTGCGCTGCCTCGCGCAGCTGGTCCGGCGGCACGAGCTGGCTGACCATGCCGAGCTCGTAGGCCCGCTGGGCCGGCATCCGCTCATGCCGGCCGACCAGGGCCATCCGCATGACGGCCTCGAACGGCATCTTGCGCAGCAGCCCGATCGCCTCCAGGGAAACCACCTGGCCGATGGACACATGCGGGTCAAGGAACTCCGCCGTCGTCGCCGCGATCACGATGTCCGCGTCGGCCACCCAGTGGAAGCCGCCGCCCGCGCAGATGCCGTTCACCGCGGCGATCACCGGCTTGCCGACCTGCTGGTGCCAGGCGGTGAAGTGCAGGTCGAAGGCCTCCATGTCGGCCCGATAGCGTTCCATGCCGAGCCCGTCGGTGGCCAGCTCGGCCACGTCGACGCCGGTCTGGAACGCGCGGCCCTCCCCCGTGTGCACGATCACCCGCACATCCGGGTCACGGTCGAGCTCCAGCCACGCGTCCGCCAGCTCCGCGCGCATCACGGAGTTCATCGCGTTGAGGCTCTCGGGCCGGTTGAACAGCAGCCAGCCCACGGGACCGCGCTGCTGCAGCTTCAGGGTCTGGAATTCGGTGTAGGGCACTATGGCGCTCCCAGGGATTTCGCGGCCGCCGCCTCACGGCGGGCGGCCGTCAGGCCGAGTTCAAGAGCGCGCCAGAGCTGCTGCTTGACCAGCCGCAGCGTCTCCGGCGGGTTGCGGGCGATCTTCTCCGCGAGCCGCCTGGCGGCCACCCGGACGTCGGGGACGACCTCGCTGACGATGCCGAGCTGATAAGCGCGGGCCGCGTCGAGCCGCTCGTGGCGTCCGGTCAGCCCGATCCGCATGACAGGCTCGACCGCGCCGCGGCGGGCCAGGCCGATCAGCTCGAACGCGCTGGCCTGGCCGAGCGAGACGTGCGGGTCGAGGAACGTCGCCCGCTGCGCGGCGATCACGATGTCGGCGTCGGCAACGAAGTGCAGGCCGCCCCCGGCGCACACGCCGTTGACGGCGGCGATGACGGGTTTGCCGACCCGGTTGTGCCATGCGGAGATCCGCAGGTCGGCGTGCTTCGTGCGGCGCGACTGCGCACGCAGCGCGTCGCGGTCGCCGGCCAGCTGGCGGACGTCCAGGCCGGTCTGGAAGGCGCTGCCGTTGCCGGTGTTGACGATCACCCGCACGTCCGGGTTGGCGTCCAGATCAGCCCAGGCGCGCGGCAGGTCGGCGAGCATCGCGGCGTCCATGGCGTTGCCGACATCCGGCCGGTCGAAGATCAGCCAGCCGACCGGGCCCTCACGCTCGACGAGGAGGCCGCGGTAGGTCCCGCTCATCGGCCCTTGAAAGCGGCGGGCCGCTTCTGCGCGAACGCGGCGAGGCCTTCGCGGAAGTCCTCGCTGCGCGAGGACAGCTCCATCGCGAACGCCTCGTCGCGAAGGTGCGCCGCAAGGGACGTGCCGCGGCCGGCGTGCAGGAGCCACTTGGACAGCCCCACGGCGACAGTGGCGGCGCCGGCGAGAGTCAGCGCGGTCCGTTCGGACTCCTCTTCCAAAAGATCGTCGGGGACGCAACGGTCGATCATCCCCCAGTCGGCTGCCAGGGCGCCGTCCACCCGCTCGCCGAGGAGTAGCATCCGGCGCGCCCTGACCTCGCCGATCCGCCGCGGCAGCAGCCAGGTCACCCCGCTGTCGGGGGTGAACCCGCGGGCGGCGTAGGGCGCCCAGAACCGGGCGGTGTCCGAGACCACCGCGACGTCCGCGGCGAGGGCGAGCGCCAGCCCGATCCCGGCGGCCCAGCCGCGGACCGCCGCGACGACCGGGACCTGCGTTTCCAGCAGGACAGGTACCAGGCGGTGCGCCGTGCCGGGGAGCCTGCGCTGGATGCTGCCGGCCCGCGGCCGTTCGCCATCGCTTCCGCTGTTGCGCGCGACGATGTCGAAGCCGGAGCAGAAGTGCTCGCCGGCCGATGTCAGGAGCACGGCGCGCACCGTCTCGTCGTTGCCCGCCGCCTCGATGAGCCCGGTGAGCCCGGCGACCATGGCGTCGTCGAGCGCGTTGCGCTTGTCCGGGCGGTCTATGCGGATGCGCAGCAGCGGGCCGTCTTGCTCGCTGACGAGGCCGGTCACGAGGCGAACCGCTCGGTGATCGCGGCCATGGCGCTGTCCAGGCCGGCGCCCGGCGGTTCGGGCAGCCGGACCGGGCCGTGCTCGCGGCTGGGCAGCAGGATGGTCGCGGTGCCGGTGGTGGTCTCGGTTCCGCGCTGGTTCCGCGCGCTCAGCGCCAGGTCGACGGCGGGCCGGCCGCCGTCGGCGAGGTAGCGCCGCGCCACGCGGCCACTGATCCACTGCGTGTCGCCGATGTAGTTGAACGCCCGGAACTCACACGACAGCTTCCACAGCCAGGCGTCGTCGCCCATCCAGTCCGTGCAGGCGTGGATGAGCCAGAACTCGCGCATCCGGCCGTAGTCGAACGTCGTCGGGTTGCCGGAGCGGCGCGCGAACTCGGGATCCCAGTGGACGCGCTGCATCACGTCGGGCACGTTGAGCTCGTCGCGGTGATAGAAACGCGGGATCCGCATGCGGTTGCGGACGGCGAGGCCGAGCGGGCGGACGTTGTACAGGCCCATCCCCACCCCGACGTGCCAGCAGACGATGTCGGTGAGCGTGAGCGGGCCCTTGACCAGCGCGCCAGCCTCGTCGCCCGCGGCGACGTCCTCCCAGTAGCGGGGTGTCGCGCCGCGGGGCTGTTCGGCCAGGACGGACCGCTCGATCTCCTCGATCTCGGCGTCGGAGTAGACGTAGGGCTCGATCGCCGAGTACTTCCCCCGGTCCCTGGCCTTCTTCCGCTCGGTGCGGATCATCAGCTTGTACTGGGCGGACAGCAGGTCGCCCCCGTCCGCGGCGAAGAGCTGGCCGGTCCACTCGTGCACCGCCCGGCCGGCGAACTCGCTGTCCTTGTCCTGGACGCCGACCAGCGCGTCGCGCCTGCGGATCCGGCGGCCCGCGGTGAGCGGGGCCCACCATTCACGCGAGCTGCCCGCGTAGAAGGCGTGCACACCGCGCAGCGGGTCGCCCTTGAGGAGCGCGCGCTCGGTCTCGGTGGTCTCGACGGGATCGTCCTCGCCGATCAGCGTGTCGCCGCCGACCATCGCGGGCGGCGCGATCGGCTCGCGCCAGCGCGTCGCCGCCGCGTAGCCCCGGTCGCTCCACAGCGGATTGTCGTCGCCGTAGGCCTGCGCGACGATCCGGAACGCGTCGACGCCGGGCTCCCGGTAGTGCGGCGGGGCCGGGTTGCGCACCGGGATGCCGATCCGTGCCCGCAGCCGCGCCACCGCGTCGGCGGTGATCTGTTCACCGGCGACCACTTCGTGCACCATTGTCAGTCCTCCGCTAGTTTCCGGTCGCGGCGAGGCGGCCGGCCAGGAAGGCCGCGTGCGCGTCCGCCGTGCCGAACGCCGTTTCGTGCACCCAGGCCCGCTTGAGGTACAGGTGCGCGAGCACCTCCCAGGTGAAGCCCATGCCGCCGTGTACCTGCACGCAGGTGCGGCCGCCTTGGGTGGCCGCGTCGTCGGCGAGCAGCTTCGCCGCGGCCGCCGCCTCGGCCGGGTCGCCCGCTTCGGGATCGTCCGCGGTGACCGCGGCGCACAGCACGGCCGCCCGCGCCAGCTCGACCCGGGCCAGCGACTCCGCGAGCAGGTGCTTGACCGCCTGGAAGCCGCCGATCACCCGGCCGAACTGCACGCGCTCGCCGGCGTACCGGACGGCCAGGTCCAGGCCGCCCCGCGCGACGCCGACCTGCAGCGCCGCCGTGAGCACGGCACCGCGCAGCCGCCACGCCGCCGCGTCGGCGGCGGTGCCGACGCGCTGCCCGCGCGGCTGGTGCCCGCCGGCGGCCACCGCGACCGGGGTCAGCGGGTCCAGCGGGGTTTGCACGGGAGCGGCCGTCACCTCGGCCATCGGCTGCAGGAACAGGCCCGCGTCATCCACCGTGACGACGTGCGTGGCGATGCCCGGGTGCTCCAGGACCGGCACGGGGGTCGCCGTGTCCAGCATGGTCACGACGGCGTCGCCGCCGACCGCGCCGTCGACGAGACCGGCGGCGAGCACGCTGGCCACCACCGGGCCGGGCACCAGCGCCGCGCCCAGTTCCTCGAGCACGATCGCGGCGTCGGCGAGCGACAGGCCCGTCCCGCCCGCCGCCTCAGGCGCGATGAGACCGAAGACACCCAGCTCAGCGAGTTCCTTCCAGCCTTCACCGCCGGGGGCGGGCTCGGTCGCGGCGGCCCGGACGCGGTCGGCGGTCCACCGGCCGGCCAGGTACTCGCGCACCCCGGAGCGCAGTGCC
>Ga0306924_10009105_pt1 | contig 10063 bp, 10 predicted proteins | sample sta12Can44000111_FD_203756 | JGI IMG/M metagenome (GOLD analysis project Ga0306924, IMG submission 203756) | Lab enrichment of tropical soil microbial communities from Luquillo Experimental Forest, Puerto Rico - statanox.12C.anox.44.000.111 (v2)... | ecosystem: Environmental > Terrestrial >... | reverse complement strand
TGCGGGTTAGAATTGATAATCTCATTTGTCGAGCAATTGATACCAATACTCGTTAACCCGATAGGTTGACCGACGAAGCGCCGTCTCAAACCAGGTGCCGACAATTAGCCTCGCTCCCTTATCTGCCGCCAGCTTTTTCACCTCGTATGGATCAACAAAATATTTGGATTGAACCGATAGGAATCCAATCTTCCGATATCCCTGACCCGCAATCGACTTCACTGTCTTGGCAAAACTGCTCGGGCTGACCTGTAGGAATTGCACCTGATTCAACCAGACGAGTGCGACTGGCTTTCCACCGGTTTGATCCCGATAAACATCGACCAAGGCGCCATAGTAATTCCAATGCTGCCCGGCTCGTCTCGTATTAACGTTCGGAGTCAACGTGCAGCCGGTGAACACCAAGGCAAACGTTAAGCTGACCAATTTTTTCATTTCTCACCTGACCACGAATGTTTGCGCAGGGATCCCCAAGAACCTTGCAACGCCGCTGCCATGCCCATGGAAAGGAGATTTGAACAGAAGGCGGCGAAGCGAGCAAATAACTTTCTTACGCCGATGTTCGTTTTTCATGGGAGGGACGGCCCACGTGCCCGTGCGACTAATCATTTGGTCCCCATAACAGAGAGAAAAATGGGGCGGCACGGAGGCCGTCCCTCCCTAGCTAGCCCGCATTTCTCACGTCGCGAGAGAAAGCAATCAAACCCAAATCAGTGCTACGTTTAGACAACGAAAAGCCGGCCAAGATACTCGCGTAGTGCCTCAATCTGATTACCGCCGCAGCGGAATCCGATGTAGCCGTCAGGCCGAATCAGGACGATGCCGGTTGGTTGAGCTTCGTAGAGCGTATGAACCGCGCCATCCAGGTCGAACAGTACATCGGGCATAGCAACGCTTTTGCCGTTGACGACTAAGAGCGTGTCCATAACCCGCGCGTAATCACCGACCAGTAGTTTACGATGCCGATCAAAATCAATCGCGTCCTGGAGCGAACTCCCGGCGAAAAGCAGCAGTTGGTGCACTGGCTTTCGCAAACGATCGAGCAAAAGAATGGTCTTCTCTGAAACTCCATCAAACAGGTTGCAATCCGGCGCTCTGTCCCCTGCATGCAACCCCCGCCCGGTTTTGCCTGCAACCACGGAACTCCGCCGATAGTGAATACCAATTTCGGACATTGTTTCGACGACACGATCCTCAATAAGATGAATTCCGGTCAGGAGAGGCAGTAGAGCGTTCCGCAATTGTTGGCCGAAAGGATTTTGCAAAGTCGCCATCCGGGTCAATCTATCGGTCAGGTTTAAAACCATCTTTGCGACCGGTTCGCGCTCTTCGTTGTAAGTGTCAAGCAATGAGACTGGCGAGCGTCCATGGATAGTGAGTCCAATCTTCCATGCGAGATTGAAAGCGTCCTGGATACCCGTGTTCATTCCCTGACCGCCAGCAGGGCTGTGAATATGCGCGGAATCGCCCGCAAGGAAAACTCTCCCAAACCGGAATTCGCGGATCTTGCGATGAGAGATGTGAAAGCGAGAAAGCCACGCCGGGTCGCTCAACCGCAGGCTTTGGCAGGTTCTCCGATCTACCAGCGCCTGCACCTCGGCCAATCGCGGTTCATCCGTTTCCGCATTTCCCTTCCGATCCTCCAAGGAGGCGATAATACGGCTGTGTTCTGATCGAAACGGAAAAACTCCCACGATTCCATCCTCCGCCAGGAATAAATGAATATGGATTCGGTCCAGAGAACTTTGGACTCGCACATCTGCAAGAAGGAATGTCTCGGAATACTCCTCGCCCTCGAAAGGCAGATTTAGCGCATGCCGGACTCCGCTGTGAGCTCCGTCACAGCCAATCAGCCAATTTGATTCCAGAAACTCTTCGCTCCCATCGGAGCCACGAATAACCGCAACGACGCGATCCTCGGTCTGGGAAAGGCCAACCAATTCCCGTTGGCGTTCGACATCCAATCCATGCTTAACCAAGAGCCGAAAGAGGATCTCCTCGGTCTGGCTTTGAGGCAGGCTGATAGCGAAGCGATATCGGCAGGGCAAGCAACTGAAACCAATGTGCCCTATCTGACCACTTTTGTTGTAAAACGCTATGCCGTCCAATTCCAGTCCGGCGCCCAGGACATCATCAACAATCCCCATCATCTGGAATACCTCGAGAGTCCGGGGGAATATCCCAAGCGCCTTCGAGGTTGAAGATGGAGCGGGGGCGCTGTCCACAATTCGACATCGCACACCGTGGCGGGCAAGCTCGCAAGCCATCGTCAATCCGACCGGACCGGCCCCAACCACGAGGACTTCTGTGGCCGATTTCATGGGTTTCGATTCGACCAACGTCGTTTAAGCTCTACGCCGGCGGCGCGCCGCTTCGAGGTTCAGGTTAAGACGTACGCGCGTCTCGTTCAACCGAGATCGTAGCCGAGTTCGATCTGCTGGATCCGCGCATTTGTCCAGTTCGTCAATGAGTTGATTGATTTGTCGGAGCTGCTCAACTTCTTCGGGAACGTAGCCGGCGTTCTTAAGAAGAGAATATCCGATTCGCAGATCTTCCGGACATCTGAAGTACTCATCCAGGTCTAAAGGTTTACCTTTTCCGGGCAGATCCTCAGAGTTCTGTTGCGCAAGCCATTCTTCGATCTGCTTGTCAATCGAATAAGACATTTTTTCCCTTCACGTTGAGAGAACAAAGCGCCTTCGACGAAGAGTTTCAAGCTCGGCAAAAATCAAGCAAAGGCAACCGACGGGCCTCGGCAACTCGCTCGGCGAGGAATTCGGAGCGGCTCTGTAGCGCGAAAATCTCACGAGCGCTTTGGCTCGTGAGATTTTCGCGCTAGCTTCGCCCATTGGCCACTGCGACGGCAGCTGAACTGACGCGCTTTCTACCTGCAACTTCTTCGCCAGCATCGCGCGGAAGACGCACGAAACTTATAAAGGACAATAAAGAAATCGCACCGACAACCAGAAACGCGAGCGGAAAATCGCCGGCGACCAAGGTTTCACTGTGGCGCAATATAAGCGAGAGCTGCAGAATTGAAGCCCCCACCGTAACCCCGATACTCAAAGCAAGCTGCTGAAACACGCTTGTTAGACTCGTCGCCTGACTCATTTCCGACTGATCGACTTCCGCGACGCTTATAGCGTTAATGCAGGTAAACTGCAATGAACGGAAGAAGCCGCCAATGAAGAGAACCGACATCATGATCCATATGGGAGTAATCCGCGTGAAAAACACCGGAGCCGCAATTAGCGCTCCGCTGATGATGGAGTTCAGAGCAAGGACCTTGCGAAAGCCGAACCTTTTCAGGATCGCACCTGCGGCCGTTTTCATGCCCATAGCCCCAATCGCGGCCACGAAAGTCAAAAGGCCGGAACTCAGCGGGGTCATTCCAAACCCCAGCTGGAAGAGCAGGGGCAAGAGCAGCGGCAGCGCGCCGATTCCGATGCGGAAAAGCGAGCCACCGACAATTCCAGCCCTGAAAGTTGAATATCGCAGCAGTCTCAGATCAAGAATTGGCGCTTCCGTGCGACGGGCATGAAAAACGTAAAGGATGACTGAACCAGTCCCAGTGGCAAAGAGTCCGACTACAAGCCATATCGGCGTCCCGTTAACGTCTGCCGCCGCAGACCCGGCGACTAACGCGGCTAGGCCAACACCTGAGAGAACGAATCCGATGTAGTCAAAAGGACTGAGCCGTTCGCCTTTTACGTTCGGAACGTAGAGTGTCGCGAGAATCATTCCGAGAGCAGCAACCGGGAGGTTGATCCAGAAAATCCACCTCCAAGAGAAATAAGTGGTTATAAATCCGCCCACCGGAGGTCCGAGGACCGGTCCCACCAATGCTGGGATCGTCAACCACGCCAGGGCACCGACAAACTCCGATCGCGGTATCGTGCGCAAGATCACTAGACGCCCCACCGGTACCATCATTGCTCCACCAAATCCCTGCAGCGCCCGGGCGGCCACTAATGATTGAATCGAGTTCGCAAAACCGCACAGAGCTGATCCCAAGGCGAAGACAAGGATCGCCATTCGGAAAACAATCCGAGTGCCAAATCGATCTGCAAACCAACCGGAGGCCGGAATAAAAACAGCCAACGTCAAGAGATAACAGGTCAGAGCAAGCTTGAGCTGGATCGGGCTCTGGTGGAGATCCTGAGCAATGGCGGGCAAAGCGGTTGAGATAACGGTCGCATCCAGGTTTTCCATGAAGAGGGCGCACGCGACAATGAGCGGCACGAGGATACGAAGAGGAAGCATGCCGGGACGGGGAATGAGCATCACGATCTTTGAGTCTTGCTTTTTGCGATGCATCCCGTGTCAACTCAGTCCCCGGAGGGGATTCCACATCGCATTCCTCTGTCGCCGACGCAACTGGGGAAACCCGCAAGCCTAGTGCTGCCCGCCCAATATAAACGACTGGACGAGAAAAACGATTCCAATCGCCCCTACAACGAGACTCCCAAGCCAGAAGGCTCGACGGCGGATCAATACCGCAATAGCACCAACCGCAATAGCAATCTGGAACATCGTTACGCTTGCGGCCAGGGCCTGGTGCGTCCGAAGATGGTCCTGAGCGTCCTTTTCCAGCTGCTCAGCTTTTCTCTGAATTTGTTCCTTTTCGGCATCGTATTGCGTAATCTTGGCTTCATCGGCGTTCGCCGGCGCCTTGCCCAACGCGGAGAGGACATCGATCTTGGTGGCCAATTGACCCTGCTTGATGCTTTTGGCTTCGAAATAGCTCCACTGATCGGACGACTCAATCTGCGCTAGCATCGCTTCGTTGGCATGGTGACCGGCCATCAACGCCCCAACCGCAGCCAAGCCCGCCAGGAGTGCAGAACTCAAAGCTACGCCAAGCACCCACAACTCGCGTGAATGCTCAACGTGATGATGAATCTCTTCGTGAAGCTGCTCAGTAGGAACTTCAGGACCTTCCATATTGTTCGAATTCAGACCATTCTATCCTTGGCATTACCATGGTTTCCAGACAAAGAATTCGCTTGGCTGGAAAGTAGAGCGGATACAAGGATGTCAGATTGAACTTGGAATAAACGTGAATATTCGCCGCTGCCCAGTATTGTAAAGCCAGCATTATCGTGAAAACGTCAACCCCTTCTGACTTAGGTACGTGTCCACTGACTCAGGACCTGTTCCGCTTTCTCTTGGAGAACACGCCTGATCAGGTCTATTTCAAAGACAGGCAAGGTCAATTTCTCCGCGCGAGTCGCGCTGTCGCCGAATATATGAACGTTCCGAATCCGGAGGACCTTATCGGAAAGAGCGATTTCGATTTCTGGTCGGAGGAAACCGCAAGAGAAACGTTTGCGGACGAAACACGCATCATGGAAACCGGCGCACCAATGGTCGGCAAGATCGAAAGACTCATCCATCCCGACGGCAGAGTAACCTGGGATTACACGACTAAGATGGCTTTGAAAGATGCGACCGGTCAGGTCATAGGCATTTGCGGAATCAACAAGGATTTCACGGCCATCAAACAGATGGAAGACGCCTTGGCTGCCGAGCGGAACCAATTGCGGATTACGACCGCCGATCTAGAAGCGAAAAACGCGCAACTCGAAGCGGACTTACGCATGGCGCGCGAGGTCCAGCTGGCTCTTTTGCCGCGGGATTACCCCCGGATCGCCGATTACGGGCGATCCGGCTTCAGTACCCTTGCATTCGCCCATTGCTATCGGCCCGCGGCGGCCGTAGGCGGGGATTTCTTCGACATCTTTCCGCTCGCACAGAATCGCGCGGGTATTTTCATCTGCGACGTTATGGGACATGGTCTGCGCGCAGCTTTGGTCACCGCCATCATTCGGACTTTGCTGGAGGAACTTCGAGGAGTAATGCAAAACGCGGGACGCTTTCTGAGCGCGCTCAATTTGCGTCTCCGCTCGATCTTGGAGCGGGTTGATGAACCTTTTATTGCCACTGCGTTTTACATGATCGCCGATACCGCTAAAAAGGAAGTTCAATTTGCGAACGCAGGCCATCCTAATCCAGTTCGACTCCGGCGGTCCACGGCCACGGCGGAATTGCTGACATCGGAAACCGGCAGGCCCGGGCCTGGTCTTGGCCTTTTCGATGAGGTCAATTATGCGACTTCTCACGCCGAACTTGAACAGAGTGATTGCATTCTGCTGTTCACGGATGGGATCTACGAAGTGGAGTCTCCTGAAGGTGAACAGTTCGGATTGAACTCGGTAATGGCAACCTTGCATTCACACGCAGCTCTGCCTGCTGAAGCTTTGTTCAATGCAATGCTGGCGGATGCATGCGCGTTTTCAAAGAAATCTGAATTCGACGATGACGTCTGTATCGTTGCCGTTGAGCACTCGGGATGCTCGGAGAAGAAATTTGAATAAAGGTCAACCTGCAGCGTCCATATGAGAGCAAGCAGAAATATGAAGAAGTTTATTTTATTAGCCTTAGGGATTTTTGCAGTCACTTTCTTAACGGCAAACCAATCGCAAGCAGGGGTTCACGTCAGCATCGGGATTCCTGGTCCCGTGTACTATGGACCGGGCTACTATTACGGTCCGGGTTACTACCCTTACGGTTACGGTTACTACCCATCGGGTTACTATTGGGGTCCTTCCGGATACGTGTATTACGTCCATCCTGGCTGGCGTCACCGTTATTGGCGGTATCATCGTTGGTACTATTATTAAGATCAGTAAGAGTTTGGTTTGAATGAAGGACCCGGCCACCATAAGCCGGGTCTTTTGGTTTTGATGGTGGCCGAAGACACTCGCTCTTAACCCAATCTGTGGCTACATCCGTTTCGGTTTTCCGGTTGGCCATTTCTGTCTCGCCAACCCGCTTAACTACTCAATCCGCGGTTCAAATTCCGACTATCTTGGAAGCAGTGCGGTACTGGCGGCCAGAGGACCAAGCACTATAAAAATGGTGCGGGATGCCCGCCGCTTCTCGCAATGTGTGATTTCTGGTGGGTCAGCCAGCATTGACGCCCAAAGCATTTTACGGGTAACGTGAACGGACCCCCCATGAACACTTATGTCTGCTTCCTTTAATTCTCCAGACTCCAAACAAAAACATCGAAAGATGCTCTGGCGCGCAGTGATCGCAAGCACGGTGGGAACCTCGATCGAATGGTACGACTTCTTTCTCTACAGCACTGTAACCGGACTTGTTTTTGCAAGGGAATTCTTCCCTAAGTCCGATCCATTGGTTGGAACACTTCAGGCGTTTCTGATCTATGCAGTCGGCTTCGTGGCTCGTCCCGTTGGAGCCGCAATCTTTGGTCATTACGGGGACCGGATAGGCCGGAAGGCGGCCCTCGTCTGGACGTTATTCCTGATGGGAATTGCCACGGTTTTGGTCGGATTTGTACCAGACTACTCGCAAATCGGAATATGGGGCGCGGTGACTCTGACAATCCTTCGATTCATCCAGGGAGTTGGCGTGGGCGGCGAATGGGGGGGATCCGTGTTGCTCTCCATGGAATGGACGCGAACAGCGGGTGGACGGGGATTTGTTACGTCCTGGCCGCAGTTTGGGGTACCTGCCGGATTGTTCCTCGCAAATCTCGCCGTCCTCACTTTCAATTATATCTCGGGTGACAATTTTTTTGTCTGGGGCTGGCGAATACCATTTATCATCAGCGCTGTATTGATCGTCATCGGACTCTGGATACGTCTTGGTATCTTTGAGACACCTACATTTGAAAGGCTGGTTTCGGAAAACAAATTGGAGAAAGCCCCGGTACTGGAGGTCCTCCGAAGGCAACCAGAATCTATCATCTTATCGGCTCTCATTCGCCTTGCTGAACAGACTCCTTTCTACATCTTCACTGCATTCGTCTTTTCTTACGGGGTCGAGCATCTGAAAGTTAGTCGGGATTTGTTGCTGAATTCGGTTCTGTTGTTTTCTGTAGTGGAACTCTTCGCGATCCCCTTGTCCGGACATCTCTCAGATCGCCTGGGAAGAAAACGAACTTATATGTTAGGAGCCGGACTGATGGTTGCAGCCGGCTTTGCATTTTTCGAGTTGCTCGATACCCGTAATCCCGCGCTGATCGTTCTGGGAATTCTACTGGGAGCCGTTCCACATTCGCTTGTTTACGGAACGCAAGCCGCGCTGATAGCCGAGCAATTTACGCCCCGGATGCGCTACAGCGGTGCCTCCATCGGTTATCAACTCGCTTCAATCATTGCGGGCGGTCCTGCACCATTAATCGCTGCCTGGTTATTCAGCGTCTACAAATCAGGCACACCGATCGCAATTTACATCTGCATCTGCGCCCTTATCGGCTTCGTCGCAACCGTTTTCATGACCGAGTATTCACGCAGTGATATCTCGGAGGAATACGCTCACGTCGGGCAAACTCAACGCTCTTCGTCGAGATCGTAGCAGTCCCAGCCAAGGTCCTGCAGGTGTTCTTCGAGACGCCGAGCCGTTGGCTTTTCGATGGCTCCCAACACTTATAATTCTGACAGGCAGGCGGCTAAATCGATGGACTTGGCGTAAAACAAGATGGCTTCCCTAAATTCGTTTCGAGGATCAGAATGAAGCTTGACTCATGATTGAAAGGATCCTTTGCGAATCGCCGGGAAGATCTGAAAAATCTCATCCCTCGTCGGCCATCGCACCGTGATAATGGTTAAAGTAAAGTTGTTTCCGTTAATCATTGCGGCAAATCGCTCCCCCGCCCGGCGTTGAAGCAAAACTTTCCCCAACGGGGAATTGTAGGGAACCGGCATGATATTCCCATCCGCCGGGAAATGATGATCGCGAGCTCCTGCCACTAAAATTAAGCGAGGTTCGCCGTTTTGTTCAAGCTCGACAACAGTCCCAAGTTCGACTTCCTGGGCTTGCCCTTCTTTTGCCCACGACAACGGATCAACAACCGTGTGCCCTCGTTCGATCAGTTCATTCATTTCGTTCGTGATCCGGCGTTGGATCCGGCCCATCGTTCGAAACTTCTCCTTGGCAGCCTGATACGGAGCGTTTTCGCTCAGGTCGCCGTCCAGTTTCGCGATCCTGGCTTCACGCAAGGCCTCATTCTTACTCGCTCGCGTTGTCTCAAACTTCTCGCCCAGTTCCCAGGCGCTAACTGTTGAAATGATCGTCTTTTCTGGCATACCGTCGCGCGGTTCACATACGGGATTTGCGGCTCCGGCTGTTCGCCGATCTCCGTCGCTTGCAATCTTTAACTGATGGTCCAAGGAGCGTGGGTCGTCAAGGTGTGAGGGACCTGATTTGGCCGGTTTCAATCGCCAGCAAATCTGTGAAATCTGCGTAATCTGCGGTTGAATACGTAGCAATCGGTAAACCGCCGATTTTAAGGATTTGGTTTGCGGGGCTAGCATGGCCACCTTGCCTAAACCGGTGCTGCTCCCAACGCGTCTTTTCTCTCGCCGGTCTGATGTGCGCCCCCCTAGGGAGTATGGTTTTGATACTTTCCTACAAGGAATTCGGGCGAGATTACGACCCTTCGGTGTTCGAGACTCTTGGCACCGAAATTGAATAGCAACGCCTTGTGAAAGCCAGTGGCTCGCAAGTAATTGAGAACTTGAGCCAACTCGAGGTCGCCCAGTTTCGAGATGGCCTTGAGCTCGACGACAATGGATTCGTAGCAGAGGAAATCGGTCCGGTAAGAGGTCTGTAGCTTTTTACCCTTATAAAACACCGGTATCTCGACCTGGCGGCGAAACGGAATGCCTCGTTCATCAAACTCGCTATAGAGAGCCTCCTGGTAGACCGCCTCGAGAAATCCGCAGCCGAGGCGGCTGGGAACCTCAAAAGCCGCACCGATGATCTGATAGGTGTCATCATCCATCAAAAGTGCAATTTCATAACATAAGACAAGAAAGTAGCAATAAAAACTGCCGATGACGCCGATTTTAAGGATTTGGCTTGGTTTGCCGGGCACAAGAGGCGCGGGGCGCAATCACAGGGTTAGGGGTACAACGAAAATCTGTGAAATCCGCGCTATGTAATCTGCGGTTGAATGCAACAGGAATCGTTAAACCGCCGATGACGCCGATTTTAAGGATTTGGTTTGGTTTGCCGGGCACAAGAGGCGCGG
>Ga0306924_10009104_pt1 | contig 10063 bp, 8 predicted proteins | sample sta12Can44000111_FD_203756 | JGI IMG/M metagenome (GOLD analysis project Ga0306924, IMG submission 203756) | Lab enrichment of tropical soil microbial communities from Luquillo Experimental Forest, Puerto Rico - statanox.12C.anox.44.000.111 (v2)... | ecosystem: Environmental > Terrestrial > Soil... | reverse complement strand
AACGCGGACATCCGGGCCCACGCGGACCGGCTGGCCGCGCTCGGCTACCTGGCCCTGGCGCCCGACCTGCTCGACGGCAGGTTCTGGGTGCGCTGCCTCCGGAGCATGTTCCGGCAGCTGCGGGCCGGCTCGGGGCCCGCCTTCGAGGTCCTGGACGGGTGCCGCGGCTGGCTGGCCGCACGGCCGGACTGCACCGGCAAGACCGGGGTGATCGGGTTCTGCATGGGCGGCGCCTTCGCGCTGCTGTGCGCGCCGCGCGCGGAGTACTCCGCCGCGGCGGTCAACTACGGCGAGGTCCCGGCGGACGCGGAGGCGGTGCTGGCCGGCTCCTGCCCGGTCATCGGGAGCTACGGCGGCCGGGACCCGATGGGCGTATCGCCTCCGCAGCGGCTCGAGGCCGCGCTGACCGCGCTGGGAGTACCGCACGACGTGAAGGTGTACCCGGAGGCCGGGCACAGCTTCATGAGCCCCAAGCCGGCCGCGATGAAGCAGGTCACCGCGCTGGCGAGGCTGCACTACGACAAGGCCGCGGCCGAGGACGCCTGGCAGCGGATCTTCGCGTTCTTCGGGCAGCACCTGCGGGACTGAGGATTTCGGTCGCCCGCGGACATCACCGCACTCACGGTGTCGCATCAGCGGCAGAGCGCTTTCATCGATTTCGGCGAACCGGGGTCTAACCGGTGCCGAAAGATTTTCACAGTGGACGGGTCTGACGTGGGCGTGATGGGCCATTATGGGCTTGGGACCTTATGGCAGGAGGGCAGCGGATGGGCCGGCCGATAATCGGCATCACCGGGGAGCTTGAGGCCGCCCGGTGGGGGAACTGGATTCGCGAGGCAGTGGTCTCGCCGGTGAGCTATGCGCGAGCCGTCGAGCGCTCCGGGGGGACGCCGGTCATCCTGCCTCCGGTGCCCGCGACTTCCGTGCCCGTGCTGATCGCCGGGCTCGGCGGTCTACTGCTGACCGGCGGCCGTGACGTCGACCCCTCGCTGTACGACGAGGCACCGCATGATCAGACCGACATACCTGACCACCGGCGGGACAGGTTCGAGCTGATCCTCACCCGGGCGGCGATCGAAGCCGATCTTCCCTTCCTGGCCATCGGCCGCGGCATGCACATCCTCAACGTGGCCCGCGGCGGCACCCTCACCCAGCATCTCCCCGACCGCCTCGGCAATGAGAGCCACAAGCCGGATCCGGTCAAGCTGACCACCCACGACCTGCAGATCGCGGCGGCGAGCAAGCTCAGCGGGGTGCTCGGCGAGACCGCCCAGGTACCCGCGTCCCACCATCAGGCGGTGAACCACCTCGGCACCGGGCTCCTCACCGTGGCCTGGACCCCGGACCAGGTGGTGGAGGCGCTCGAGGTGCAAGGGCACCGGTGGGGCCTGGGCGTGCAGTGGAGCCCCGAGGAGGGCGACGACCTCCGGCTGTTCGAGGCCCTGGTGAAGGCGGCCACGACCGCCGCGCAGCCCGCCGTCGCGCCCCAGCCCGAGGTCACCACCCGCTCCAAGCGCAGGCGGCACGCCGCCCGCTCCTCTTGACCCGCTCTTAACCCTGCCTGGACGGTTCGACGGCGGTGCACGCGGGGCCGCACCGGCGCACGGTGCCTGCCCAGCCCTGGCTGCGCAGCACCGCGGCGACCTCGGCGGCGGTCCGGCAACGATGCTCGGTGACGTCGGGCCAGCCGTACCTCAGCGTCCGCGCGCCCTGCACGAGGTTGGCGTTGTCCCGGCGGGTGTCGCGCCAGCGTCCCTCGGCTGGGTGGGCGGCGTTGCCGTCTACTTCGACGCACAGCCCGTACTCCTCGTACAGGTTGTCTAGGTAGCGGTTTCCGCTGCCGTGCCTGCGCCTGGCCTGCCGCTGGGCCGTCGGCAACCCGTGGGCGCGCTCGACGCCGTGCACGTACTGCCGCTCCAGCGGGGAGTGGACCCCCTCGGCGGCGTCCTGCAGCGCGGCGGTAAGCCAGCCGCGCCAGCGCATCCGCGAGCGGGCCGTCAGCGCCTTGCCGAGCAGTTCCGGCGTAGTGAGGCGGCGGCCGACGGCGGCCGAGATCCAGCCGTAGGCGTCGTCGAAGGTCCGCGCCGCGGCGATCAGGTCGAACACGGTGTCCTCCACCGTGGTCCGCGGCAGATGCCACGGCGGCTGCCATTCCGCAACCAGCCCCCGCGATCTGTGGATAACCACCCCGCGGATCTTCCGTCGAATAGGACGACGGGTGGCCGGAACGCTCACGTGAATCCTTCCGCTTGGCTTTTCGGATAGACCATGGAGTTCGGCCGCCGTCTGGTGGCTGAGAACAGCGTCAGACCCGGCGGATAGCACCGCGGCCCATAGTTTCGCCTCCCTGGATAGCGCGCCCGTGAACGTCGCATACACCCCGCCGTACAGACGCTGCCAGGTGCCTGACCGCAGCCGCCTGTCGATGGCATCATCCTGGAAGCCGGCGTCCTGGGCCTGCCGTCGCGACACTACGCCGTACTGATTTTGGAGCTGGCCACGCCAGCGCAAGCTGCGTTCGCTTTCCATACCCGAAGCCTGAGTCGACCCAAACTCCCCGCGCCAGACCGCCTTTCCACCTGTGGATAACCGCAGCACAGTCATCGTGGACTGTAACCCGCGCAAAACGGGGGGTAGCGGTCCACAATAATGAGTGCCCTTCCTCGGATAGGCGAAATGTGGGGGTTTGTCCGGGTCAGTGGCCCGTGCCGGGGCCTGGCAGGCAGGGGCCCGGCGCCGGGGTGACGCTCAGATGGGGGGCTGGTAGCCGCTGACCCAGTGGACCTGGAGCCAGGTCATGAAGGTGGACCAGGCGCCGGTCACTTCGAGCAGGCCGACGCAGATCAGCATGGCGCCGCCGATCCTGGTCACCAGGCGGGCCCGGCGCCGGAAGAACGCGAAGGCTCGCATCGCCGCCTGGAAGCCGAACGACACCAGCAGGAACGGCACGCCCAGGCCGAGGGCGTACACGAAGGCCAGCACCGCGCCGCGCGCGACGGTGCCGGTGGCGGCGGACAGCGCCAGCACGGCGGTCAGCGTGGGCCCGATGCAGGGGGTCCAGCCGAGCCCGAACATCACGCCGAGCAGCGGTGCCCCGGCCAGGCCGGCCTTCGGCCGTGCGGAGGGGCGCACGATGCGGCCGGCGAAGGAGAACCGGTCGAACGCCCCGGCGAACAGCAGGCCGAGCAGGATGGTCAGCCCGCCGAGAACCTGGGTCAGCACCCGGGCGTGCCCGGTCAGCAGGTGCCCGAGCCCGCCGAGCGCCGCGCCGTAGGCCACGAAGACGACGGAGAAGCCGAGCACGAACAGCGCCGTCCCGGCGACGACCCGGCCGCGGGGCGGCGCCGTCGCGGCCGCGGGCAGCGGGGGAGCGGCGACCGCCACCCCAGACCCGTCCGCCACGGCGGCCGCGGGAGCCGCCGGGGGCACCGGACCCGATGCGGGTCCGCCGGCGCCGGCCATGCCGGTGACGAAGGAGAGGTAGCCGGGCACCAGCGGCAGGCAGCACGGCGACAGGAAGGTGACCGCCCCGGCGGCCGCGGCCACGGGCAGCGCCAGGATCAGCGGGCCAGAGGTCACGAGCTGGGTAATGCTCATGTCACCTCCGGCGTGGTCGGGGTGGGCAGCCGCTGGTTCGGGGATGGCGGCCGCCCGGATTCACGCAGCCGCCAGGATTTACTATGCCACGCCGGAGCGGGCCGGTCGACGGCGCCTACTACATCACGTAGTCGATGAGCGGTCCGGGGGCGCCAGCGCGAAGACCAGGACCACGTACGCCGCCAGCGCCACGGCGAAGGCCAGCGACATGCCCAGGGACGCTCCGTCGTCGCCGTTGCCGATGAAGCCGATCCCGGCGAAGCCGGCCGCGAGGATGGCGAGGAGCCCGAGGGCGGACATCCAGATGGTCAGCCTGAACCGGGCGCCGACGGCCCGGACCAGCTGGCCGACCGCGGCGATGACCAGCAGGAAGAACAGGATCACGTGCAGCGCGAGCACTGGGCTGGAGAACATCCCGACGGACTTGGCCGCGGTCGGCGCCGTCCCGTACAGGTTGTAGATGATGCCCAGGATGAACTGGATGATCAGCATGCTCACCAGGCCGAAGCTGGACAGCCGCAGCCGGGCGGCCCGGTTCACGTGGTCGGGAACGGCCATTCGAGCAGTCGCTTTAGCGTTAGACATCCGCACCTCCGGGAACGGAATCCTAGCCGGAGCCGCTAGGGTTGGCGAGGTGAGATCGGTCCTCACCCGCCCGCAGGCGCCAGCCGGGGAGCACAACGCGCCGCGCGGCTGGCTGCTCCTGGCCGGCCTGGGCGCGTTCGCCGTGGCCCTCGGGCTCTACGTGATCTACATGGTCATCCACCCGAAGAGCTTCACCATGGACCCGGTGGACCTGGCCGTGTACCGGTCGGGCGGGCTCATCGTCCGGCACGTCCGGCCGCTGTACGACCCGCGCCTGGCGGCGCCGCTCTACGACTGGGTCGGGTACGGCAAGCTGCACCTGCCGTTCACCTACACGCCGTTCGCGGCCATCGCGTTCGCGGTCATCTCGTTCGTCCCCTGGTGGCTGTCCCAGCAGCTGTCGGTGACGGTGGACATCGTCGCGCTGCTCGCCGCGCTCTGGTTCACCCTCGGCGGCCTCGGCTACCGGAAGGACCTGACGAGGCTGGCCGTCACCCTGCTCGGCGCGGCCGCCGCGTTCTGGACCGAACCCTTCCTGCGCACCATCTACCTGGGGCAGGTCAACCTGGTCCTGATGGCGCTGATCATCTGGGACCTGTGCCAGCCGGACACCCGGCCGAACACGGGGAAGAGCCGCTGGTGGAAGGGGTTCGGCACCGGCGTCGCGGCCGGGATCAAGCTGGTGCCGCTGATCTTCGTCCCGTACCTGCTGCTGGCCAGGAAGTTCCGGCAGGCCGCGATGGCCTGTGCCGGCTTCTCCTTCACCGTGCTGCTCGGCTTCGTGATCCTGCCCGGCGACTCGGGCACATGGTGGTTCCACGGCCTGTTCTTCCAGGGCGGCCGGACCGGCTTCACCGGCTGGGCGGGCAACCAGTCGCTGGACGGCCTCATCACCCGGCTGGCCGGCAGCATCGACAGCGCCAGGCCCGCCTGGATCGCGGCGGCCGTCCTGGCCGGGGCGGCTGGCGTGATCGCGGCCGCGTTGCTGGACCGCAAGGGCTACCAGGTCCCCGGGCTGCTGATGGCCGCGCTGACCGGGCTGCTGATCTCGCCGATCAGCTGGGACCACCACTGGGTGTGGATCGCGCCCGGCGCGCTGGTGGCCGGCCACTACGCGGTCCAGGCATACCGGCGCAAGGCCACGAAGGCCGCCTGGGCCCTCGGGATCCTGGCCGTCGGCATCGTGGCCTGGTTCGGCGCCTGGCCCGCCCGGCTGTTCACGACCAGGCTCAACCTCGGCCACGACTCCCTCGGCCTGCTCTGGATCCCCAGGAACACCAACCCGGTTTACTACGACTGGTACGGGGACAAGCCCTGGTTCACCGAATACCACTGGCACGGCCTGGCCCTCATTGCGGGCAACGCGTACGTGCTGGCCGGGCTGGCGCTGTTCGGGCTGCTCGGCGCCTTGGCGCTGCTGCTGCCGCACCGGACGAAGGAGCACGACGATGAGCCAGGCCACGCTGGAGCCAGAACTCAGCCAGGTCTGCGAGGACGTCTACGCCTACCTGCAGCCTGACGGCAGCTGGTACCTGAACAACACCGGCTTCCTGGTCAGCCGGACCGGCGTGATCAGCGTCGACGCCACCTCCACCGAGCGGCGCACCCGCGCCTACCTGGACGCCATAAGCACCGTCACCAAACTGCCCGTCCGCACGCTGGTCAACACCCATCACCACGGCGACCACACGCACGGCAACTACCTGATGAGCGGGGCCACCATCGTCGGCCACGAGCGCTGCCGCGAGGCGATACAGAACTCGCTCATCCCGCCCCTGCCGGGCATCTGGTCGGAGGTGGACTGGGGCCACCTCGAGCCGGCGCCGCCGTTCCTGACCTATACCGGCGGCGTCACGCTGTGGTCCGGCGACCTGCGTTGCGAGGTCCGCTACGTGGGCACGCCCGCGCACACCACGAACGACTCGATCGTGCACATCCCGGAGCGCGACGTGGTCTTCGCCGGCGACCTGCTGTTCAACGGCGGCACCCCATTCGCGCTGATGGGTTCGGTCAGCGGCTGGATCGAGGTGCTCGAGACGGTGCTCCGCCCGCTCGGCACCCGCACCCTCATCCCCGGCCACGGCCCGGTCTGCGGTCCCGAGGTCATCGACGACGTGCTGGCCTACCTGCGCTTCGTGCAGGATCTCGCCCGCCAGACGAAGGCGGCAGGTCTGTCCCCGCTGGACGCCGCACGCCAGGCTGACCTGGGCGAGTTCAAGGACCTTCTAGATGCCGAACGGATCGTGGGTAACCTGCACCGCGCCTACCTCGAGCTCGACGGGGGAGAGCGCGGCGCCCCGGTAGACCAGGCTCGCGCCCTCGGCGAGATGGTCGCCTACCACGACGGCCGGCCGTTGACCTGCCACGCGTAGCTCTGCTAGCCCCGGGGGGACGACCCCCCCGAAACCCCGAAAGAACGAGATGGCCTGGTTCAACGAGGAAGTCGCCGGCCTGCTCCGTGAGTACGCCGAACTCACGCAGATCACCGGCGGCGACGTGTTCCGGGCCAGGAACTACGAGAAGGCGGCCCGTTCGGTCCGCGGCTGGGCCGACGACATCAGCCGGCTCGACGTCAAGGCGTTGCGGGCGATCCCCGGCGTGGGCGCCTCGATCGCGGCCAAGATCGCCGAGTATCGCGAGACCGGGAGCATCCGGGCGCTGGAGGAACTGCGCGCGAAGATACCGCCCGGGGTCCTGGAGCTGACCCGGGTGCCCGGCCTGGGCCCGAAGCGCGCCCTGCAGCTCAACCGGGACCTCGGCGTCCAGTCGGTGGACGACCTGGCGGCGGCGATCAAGGCGGGCCGGCTCGACGGCCTGGCCGGGTTCGGGGCCAAGAGCGAGGAGCGGATCGCGGCCGGGATCGAGGTGTACCGGCAGGGTCGCGAGCGGGTGCTGCTCGACGTGGCCCTGCGCACGGCGACTGAGATGGTGGACGCGCTCACCCCGATCAGCCAGCGCTGCGCCCACGCGGGCTCGCTGCGCCGGTGGCGAGAGACCATCGGGGACATCGACGTCCTCGCGGCGGCTGACGACTCGGCGCCGCTGATGGCGGCGTTCGCCGCCGGACACGAGGTGGTGGCCTCCGGCCCGGCTAAGACCACGGTCCGGACCGCCAGCGGGCTGACGGCCGATCTGCGGGTGGTGCCCCTGGACGCCTGGGGCGCGGCGCTGCAGTACTTCACCGGCTCCGCCGCGCACAACGTCGCGCTGCGCCAGATCGCGATACGCAGGAAACTCAAACTATCCGAATATGGACTATTCGATGCGGAGACAAACCAGCTGATCGTGTCGCGGACCGAGGAGGAGGTCTACGACCGGCTCGGCCTGGCCTGGATACCCCCGGCCATGCGGGAGGACCGCGGCGAGATCGAGGCGGCGGCGCAGGGGCGGATACCCCGGCTCGTTCGGGACAATGACCTGCGCGGAGACCTGCACACGCACACCGACCTCACCGACGGCGTGGCCTCGCTGGAGACGATGGTGGCGGCCGCGCAACGGCGGGGATACGAGTACTACGCCGTCACCGACCACGCGCCCGACCTGATCATGCAGCGGATGACCGACGAGAAGATGCTGGCCCAGCGGGAGCGGGTGCGGGCACTGCCAGCACAATTCACTGGCGGGCTCGAGCTGCTGCACGGCACCGAGCTGAACATCGGGCCGGACGGCTCGGTGGACTGGGACGCGGACTTCCTGGCCGGGTTCGACATCTGCGTCGCCTCGGTGCACTCGCACTTCGAGCAGTCCCGGGCCGAGATGACCAGGCGGTTCGTCGCCGCCTGCGAGAACCCGCACGTCAACGTCATCGGCCACCCCACCACCCGGCGGATCGGCAAGCGGCCGCCGGTCGAGGTGGACTTCGGCGAGCTGTTCCGGGCCTGCGCGCGGACCGGCACCGCACTGGAGATCAACGCCTCGCCGCAGCGGCTCGACCTGCCGTCGGACCACATCCGCGCGGCCCGCGACGCCGGGGTCAGGTTCGCCATCGACAGCGACGCGCACTCCGTCTCCGACCTGGGCAACATGCCGTACGGCACCGGCACCGCGCAGCGCGGCTGGCTCACCCCGGACGACGTGATCAACACCTGGCCGCTGGAGGCGCTGCGCGCCTTCCTCCGCAAGGGCCGCGGCTCTTAGCGTCGATCACCGGTGAGAATCGGCGGGCTGGCCGGTCTATATAGACATGAGCACGCCATCGGGCGCCATCGGGCTGCTGGCCGGCGCGATCAGCTACACGCTCGGCGTGTGCACTCTGGTCGAGCCGGGGGATATGGCGCTGCCTACACCGTGCCCGGGCTGGGACCTGGGCACGCTGCTCGCCCACCTGAGCGATTCGATGGCCGACCTGGAGACGGCCATCCGCACCGGGCACCTGGACCTGGAGCGTGCCGGGAACCCGCCCGACCCGCTCGCCGCCGGCCCGTCGGCCGGCGACCGGGTCGACGTGCTGCGCGACCGGGCGGCCGCGCTGCTGTCGGTCAGCTACTGTTACGCCGGCCCGGAGCAGTTCGTCGCCGTGGGCGGGCTGCCGGTGCCGGCCGGCCTGGTGGTCTGCACCGGGGCGGTCGAGATCGCGGTGCACGGCTGGGACGTCTCGTCGGCCCTCGGCGCTCGCGCCCCGATCCCGGCCGGGCTGGCCACCCGGATGCTCCGCCTGTGCCCGCTGCTCGTGGCCGGCCGCGAGGGCCTGTTCGCCGCCCCGGTGGAGGTCCCGGCCCAGGCCAGCCCGGGTGACCAGTTGCTCGGTTACCTGGGCCGCCAGTCGCGGAACACCCCGGTGGAACCGAACGTTGTTACCGGCGAGTAACATTACTCGCGAGTACATCGTTCTCACCGCTGTGTTTCTCACCGCTGTGTTTCTCACCACAGGGAGGCCACGTGCCCCGCACCGCACGCGACGTCGTCTTCGTGGACGGCGTCCGCACCCCGTTCGGGAAGGCCGGGCCCAACGGCCTGTACGCCGAGACCAGGGCCGACGACATGGTCGTCAGCGTGATCCGCGAACTGCTCCGGCGCAATCCCGCGCTGCCGCCCGAGCGGATCGGCGAGGTGGCCATCGCCGCCACCACCCAGACCGGCGACCAGGGGCTGACCATCGGGCGCAGCGCCGCGGTGCTGGCCGGGCTGCCGAAGTCGGTGCCCGGGTACGCCATCGACCGGATGTGCGCGGGCGCGATGACCGCCGTGACCACGGCGGCCGGGTCGATCGCGCTGGGCGCCACCGACACCGCGATCGCGGGCGGCGTCGAGCACATGGGACACCACCCGATGGGATCCGGCGTCGACCCCAACCCGCGGTTCATCTCCGAGCGGCTGGTGGACCCGTCGGCACTGGTGATGGGCTCGACCGCGGAGAACCTGCACGACCGGTTCCCGGCCATCACCCGCGAGCGGGCCGACGCGTACGCGCTGGCCAGCCAGCGCAAGGTGGCCGCCGCCTACGCCGCGGGCCAGATCCAGCCCGACCTGGTGCCGGTCGCCATCCGCAGCGCCGAACGCGGCTGGGGGCTCGCGACCACCGACGAGCCGCCGCGCCCGGACACCACGCTGGCCGCGCTGGCCGGGCTGAAGACGCCGTTCCGGCCGCACGGCCGGGTCACCGCGGGGAATTCGGCCGGGCTGAACGACGGTGCCACCGGCTGCGTCATCGCCGCCGCGGAGGTGGCCGCCGAACTCGGCCTGGACGCCAGGATGCGGCTGGTCGACTTCTCCTTCGCCGGGGTGGACCCCGAGGTGATGGGCATCGGGCCGGTCCCCGCCACCGAGGCCGTGCTGGCCCGCAACGACCTGACCATGGACGACATCGGGCTGATCGAGATCAACGAGGCGTTCGCGGTCCAGGTGCTCGCCTTCCTCGACCACTTCAAGATCGCCGACGACG
>Ga0306924_10009103_pt1 | contig 10063 bp, 10 predicted proteins | sample sta12Can44000111_FD_203756 | JGI IMG/M metagenome (GOLD analysis project Ga0306924, IMG submission 203756) | Lab enrichment of tropical soil microbial communities from Luquillo Experimental Forest, Puerto Rico - statanox.12C.anox.44.000.111 (v2)... | ecosystem: Environmental > Terrestrial >... | reverse complement strand
TGAGCCGCTGCTCCCGCTCCACCTCCTCTGGATCAACATGCTGACGGACACCGCGCCGGCGCTCGCGCTCGCGCTCGAGCCCGGCGATCCGGCCATCCTCGATCGGCCGCCGGCGCCGCCGGGCACTCCGATCATCGCCCGCCCGGAGTGGCGCCCCATCGTCACCGACGCCTTGCTCCTCGCCGGCCTCGGCGCGGCCGCGTTCGCGATAGGCGGCGCCGGCGCCGCCTTCTCGGCCCTTCCCGCCGCGCAGCTCGCGTACGCCTACGTCTGCCGGGCGCCGGACGCTCCGGCGCGCGGTCGGTTCGCCGCCATCATGGGCGGCGCGGGCGCCCTGCACGTCGCGACGCTGGTGCTGCCCCCGCTCCGATCGTTGATGCGCGTGAGGACGCCGCGGACCGTCGCGCTCGCCTGGGCCGCCGCCGGGGTCGCCGTACCGGCAGCCATCGCCGTGGTTCGGCGCAGTCTCCCCTCGCAGGGGCGCGTGCCGCGGTCCCCGCCGCTCGTCACGGTCGCGGCCCCGGCGCCGGTCGCGCCGGTTCCGGACCGGTGGGAGGTGTTCGTCACGCCCCTCCGCGGCGCGCTGGGGCGCGACGAGTTCGTCGTGCAAGGGGTCGCCTGCGCGGCCTGACAGGAGGAGAGCCGTGTTCTTCCATCTTCCGTCGTTCCTGCTGGGCTACGCCGCCGGACTCGGCACGGGGCTCGTCCTCCCGCGCCTGCGCCCGGTGGCCCTCGAGGTCGCGTCCGCGGTCTTCAGGTTCGCCGACGACCTCGCCGCGCGCGTCGCGTCGGTGCGGGAGGATCTCGAGGACGTCATGGCCGAGGCCCGCATCCGCGTCCGCAAGGCTGCGGTCGGCACCGACGGCGAGGCGGCGACGGCGACGGCCACGCCGCACGCGAGGGCCTGAACCGTGAGGTACGTCGAGATCGTCCACGCCATCCCCGGACGGATCCGGTTGCGCATCGCCGGGATCCGCAAGAAGCGCGAGGAGGCGGCGAAGGCGGCGCGCTCCGTGGCGCTCGTCGCGGGTGTCGCCGAGATCCGCGTGCGACCGTTCACCGGCACCTTCATCGTGAGCTACGACCCCGCGCGAGCCGATGCCGAGCGCATCGCGGGCGCGCTCCGCGACGCCGCGGGCGCGGTCGCGATCCTGAGCCAAGGGGAGCGTCCGCCGCGCGAGCAGGCGTCGCCGGAAGCGGCGGGCAGCAGGGTGGGCCGCGCGGTGGTGGAGGCCTTCCGCGAGGTCAACGAGGACCTTCTCCGACGGACCGGCGGCGGCGTGGATCTCGCCGTGCTCGCGACGGCGACGCTCCTCGCCGTCAGCGGCGCGGAGGTGGTCGCGAGGAAGAAGCTGTCCGCCCCGCCCTGGTTCAACCTCGTCTGGTGGGGGTTCCAGACCTTCCGGCACGTCGAGGCGCCCGATCTCGAGTGACGCGCTCGCGCGCGGGCGCGACGGCGGAGAAGGGGAGCAACGGCCATGGACGAAGCGGTCCTGTACGGTCGGTTCACCGCCGCCGAGGAGCGGATCGCGGCGGCGCTGGGCCGGCTCCTCGACAAGGTCGGCGGGCGAGCCTCGCCGCGCGGCTGGTTCAGGAAGCTCGTCGACGAGCACGTCCGCGCACACGCGCGCGCCTTCGACGCCGGGCACTGGGACCGGCTCCATCCCGGCCTGGACACGGAGGCGCGCGCTCGCGCCGAGATCCTGCGCGCCTGCAAGAAGGCCGCGGTGGCGGGGGCGCTGGCCTTCACCGGCGCCAGCACGGGCGAGATGATCTCGCTCCTCTCCGACGGGATCGCGACGCCCTTCATCGGCGTGCCCGCGATCCTCGTGTCGCTGCTGACCGAGGCGGTGTACACCGCGCGCCTGCAGATCGATCTGGCCTGCGACATCGGGTCGATCTACGGCGCGCCCTTCGACGTCGAGGACAGCGCGGACCTGGCCACGCTGTTCAGCCTGGCGCTGGGGCTCCCCCGCAAGCGCGGGGGCGAGGAGCAGATCGGCGCGACCAGGCCCCAGGGCCTGATCGAGCGGCTGATGGAGCTCGAGGACGGCGAGATGGGCCGGCGCATCGGCCGCAAGCTGCTCGAGGACAGCCTGCTCTCCAACATCGTGCCCTTCGTGGGCATCCCCATCAGCGCGCGGTGGAACTACGTCGCCACGCGAAAGCTGGGCGCGACCGTCCGGCGCTACGTCCGCTACCGGCGCGCGCTGCGGAAGGCCTTCGTGCAGCTCCGGTTCGACACCATGGCCGAGCCGGAGCTCCTGGTGGAGGGCGCCTGGCTCCTCGCCACGCTCGAGGGCGAGGCCGGCCGCGAGGAGGCCATGGCCATCGCGCTCATCGTCGACGCGCTCCCCGCGGCCAACCGCAGCCACATCGCCAGCGCCCGCGCCTTCGGAGACGACGAGGAGGGCTGGTTCGACGCGCTGCCGCTGGTCCCCAAGCCCATGCACGGACCGCTGATGGACGTCCTGTACCTCGTGGCCGCAGCCGATCGATGGCTCAATCCCGCCGAGCGGCGCTTCCTGCAGAGGGTGGGCCGCGCGCTGGAGGTTCCGGTCGACCTGCCCCGTGTCGAGCAGATCTGCCGCCATCTCGCGCTGGGCGAGGCGCTGCCCCCGGGCCTGGCGACCGCGCAGAGCTGAGCGCCGGGGCGCGCGGGTACACGCCCTGCCCGCCCGGCCTCCACCATGCGTCACACGAGCCCGGCCGCTCGTGCGATGAGGAAAGCCCCTGCCCCGATCACGAGGACCCCGATGGCGCGCGCGACGCGCTCGCCGGCCGGTGCGAGACGTTCGGCGGTGATGGCGGCCGCCACGCCGACCATCGCGCGAAGGTCCATGACCCCGATGACCAGCAGGATCGCCGTCAGACCGGCACAGCAGGAGCTGCAGTGGAGGCCGAGGTGCAAGCCGTGTCGCCAGGCCGTGGCGGCGTCGGCGGGCAGCGAAAGGCCGCGCCCGGGTGCCTCCCGGCAGCAGGCGAGGTGACGCGCCTTCCACGCGGTGAGCTGGAGCGAGCCGGCGATCAGGACGACGACACCGACGGCGATCGGGACGGCGCGCGCCAGCGCCGGCTGCTCCATCTCGATCGCGGCCAGCGCGACGCCCAGCGGGAAGGCGGCCATTCCGAGCAATGCCCAGACGGAGAAGTAGCCCACGCCGACGAGCGTGGTCAGCAGGCCGAGGCGCTCCTCGCCCGCCCCGCGCACGGCGTGGCGGTAGCGCCGCAGCATCGGGACGAGGGCCGGCAGCATCATCGCCACCATCATGACGACCCACATGCCGACGAACGACGCCGCGGCGCCGGGCCACGTCTGTCCGGGCATCCGCATCCACGCCACCGACATCGTCCAGCCGCCGGGCATCGGCATCACGCCCATCGCGGACATGGAGCCGCACCAGACGAGGGTCACCGCTGCGCTGGCCACGAAGAGCAGCGCCGAGGCGCCGAGGAACGCTCGCTCGGAGGCTCGCCCGGACACCATGCGTCGTGAGATCGTCCCGTGGTCCATGGGAACCGGTGGCACGGCTGATCGCCGGGCTTCTCTAACCTAATCCGTAGATCAGGCTCACACGTTCGGGGTTGGGGTGATTTCAGCGCCTGTCGTACTCGTCGTGGCGGCGCCACCAGACGCCCGTCTCGTTGCGCCCCTTGGGGGCGCGGTCGAGCCACTGGTACATGCCCCAGAGGCCGTCCACTCCCCGCGCATATGCGGAATAGGCGTGATAGACGACGCCGTCCTCGAGCACGAACGCGCTCACGCCCGGCCGCTCGCGGGTGTACGTCGCCACGTCGATTCCGCTCATGGCCGCCATCCTGGCGGCGTCCCCCTCGTCACCGGCTTCCTGGGCCTGCACGCTCACCGGCCACGCCGGCTCGCGCTGGTAGTTGTATTCGATGCCCCCCTCGCGCTGTTGCTCCTCGGTGAACCCGACGCTGAAGTCGCGGTTGAAGTCGCCGCCGAACGAGGACGCCCAGGAGAACGTCCACCCCATCCGCCGCTTGTACGCCTGCAGCTTCGCGAGAGGCGCGCGCGACACCGCCGAGAGCGTGACGTCGTGGTTGGCCAGGTGGACGACGAAGCCGTTGAACCCGTCCGCGATCGCCGAGCAGGACGGACACCCCGCCGTGTAATCGGGCCCGAACATGAAGTGGTAGACGAGGAGCTGCGAGTTTCCTCGGAAGAGGTCCGGCAGCGAGGCCCTCCCCTCGTCGGTCTCGAAGCGATACTCCTTGTCGATCCGAACCCACGGCAGCTCCTGCCGCCGCCGCGCCAGCTCGTCTCCGCGCCGCGTGAGCTCCTTCTCCGCCTGGAGCAGCTCGAGCCGGGCAGCGAGCCACTCCTTGCGTGTCCCGGTCCTGTGCGTCGTCATGTCCCTCTCCTTCCCTGTCGTTACCCCGGGAGCGTCAACGCGCCCGGCGTTCGCAGGCTCACCCCTGCGCAGGACCGGACGTAACGGCCGTCGGAGCGGGGCGGGAGTAACAACGGCGACGCGGTTAGGAACGGACGTCGCGCGCCGCGGGTCAGTGCGACGTCGGCGGGTGCGCGTCCTCCGCGCTCGCGTCGTCGGCCCCGGCCACGCGCTCCAGGTCGAGGTTCAGGAAACCCGCGCGGTAGAGCTCGCGCACCCGCTCCCTGAAATCCGGCGCGTCGCGTCCAAGCCTGCCCAGCCAGGCCCATCCTGCCGGCGTGTCGTCTCGAATCACCCGGCGGACGAACTCCGCGGGATCGACGTGCGGGAGCAGGTCGCCGCCGACCACGAGGAGGAGGAGCCCCCGGATGCCGTCGGGAGCGAGGGTCGCCGCAAACCGGTCGCGCGAGGCCGTCTGGACCGTGACGAGCGGCATGCGCAGGACCGGGATCCACTTGAGGTAGCCGAGCAGCACGCCCTCCCACCAGCTGGCGTGCCCGAGCGCCAGACGGCCGAGCTCGTACGCCGTGATGAACTCGAAGGCGTCTGCCCGATCCTGGATCCGCCCCAACCCCGCGAAGAGCTCCGGCCCGAGCACGATGATGCGCCGACCGCCGGTCGCGAGCGACGTCGAGAGCCCCACGTCCTTCAGCGACGAGACGTAGAGCGCAGGGGGATCGACGCCGAGTGTGATGCACTGCCGCTCGAGGATGTCGAAGAGGTCGGGCACCTGCTCGCGGTTGAGGCGGACGGAGTTCTCGCGGAACGCCGCCCAGCGCCCGAGCCTCAGAAGCCCGAGCGCGGGGAGGAGCAGGATCACGGCGACTGCAGCCAGCCGAACCTCGTCCACCAGCCTCGATACGCGGCCGTGGGACGAGAGCCACTCCGGGGCGAAGTAGACGAGCGCCGCCGCGAAGGCGACGATCGCCGCGTTCCCGAGCACCGACAAGCTCACGACGAGCCGCTCGTGCGGGTGGCGGATCTTCGTGAGGTCGATGTTCGCGGGCTCGAGCCGGTTCCTGCTCCCTGACATGCCGTGCTCTCTTCTTCTTCTTCGTCACTTCACTTCTCCTCTTCGCCACGTCGACCCGCACCACTTCTTCGGGTCAAGCGAGGCCCGGACCTTGTCGCCTTCCTTCGACTGGTCGAGCTCGATCGGCCCGGCTCCGGTCGGCCGCACGCGTGAGAGGTCGGCGGGCGTCAATCGCCGGCGCGCGGCGTGTCGTCCCGCGCCAGAAATCGGGGACGCCCTCGTCGTTGGTGGGGCTCCAAGCGACGTGCTTGCGGCCCTCCCGCTCGTGCCCAGCCTCTGACCCAGGCAATCCGTGCACGGAAGGAGAGCAGCCACCATGGAGCGCGAGGAATCCTGGCAAGAGATGGGTCGGCCCTCCACCGAGAGGCTCGCCGAGGCTGTCCGCGAGCGGCTCGAGGAGACGCTCCGCGAACGCATCGGCGAGGCAGTTCGTGAGCGCGCGAGGGAGGTGGCGGGAGAGCGGCTGAAGGAGGCGCTGCGCCACGCCCTGTCACAGGGTGGCGGGATGGACCCGGATGCCATCTCGTACATGATCCGGGATCGGCTCCACGACGCCATCCGCGAGCGGGTGGTCGAGGCCGTTCGCGAGCGTGCCGGCGAGGCGCTGCGCGAGCGACTCCGGGAGGCGGTCAAGACCGCCTTCGCCGAGGCGCAGGGAGGCATGGCAGCGTTCGGCGGCCAGGACACCGAGCGCGTCGCGTCGTTCCTCGAGGAGCGACTGCGCGACCGCCTCCGCGAGCGCGTGGCCGAAGTGGCTCGAGAGCGAGCCCTCGAGGCGATCAGGGAGCGCCTCGGCGACGCGCTGCGCGAAGCCCTCGCGCAGGCGCGTATGGATCGCCAGGGAATGGACACCGACCGGATCGCTCGCCACGTGCGGGAGCGCCTGGCCGAGGCCGTCCGCGAGAAGCTGGGCGAGCGGCTGCGCGAGCGGATCGGCGAAGAGGTCCGCGAGCGCATCCGCGAGGCCCTCCGCGAGCGCGCCGGCGAGGCGATCCGCGAGCGCGCGACCGATCCGGGACGCATCGCGGACGCGGTGCGCGAGCGGATCGGCGAGGCCATCCGCGAGCAGGTCGCCGAGACGGTGCGCGAGCAGGTCCGGGAGGCCGTCCGCAGCGCGATGGCGCACTGAGGCGGGCACGAGCGCGGGCTGCCACGGCCTCTCACCACGGGAGTAACGCCCGATGGACGGTCGCGCCGACCGCGCGACCACCCTGGTCATCGATCACCGCCGCCGCGCCAGCGGGCTGGCCGGCGGCGCATCCTGCTCCCCTGGCCCGAGCGGAACCGTGAGCCCGACCTTCACGCGATCCATCGCGACGAAGGACCTGAACCGCTTGACGTTGTGGTTCGCGAAGAAGAGCCGCTTCGTCAGCGCCTCGTAGTCGGCCATGCTGGGCACCGTGACGACCAGCACGAAGTCCGCCTCCCCGGTCACGTAGTAGCACTGCTGCACTTCCTCGGCCGCCGCGAAGGCGCGCTTGGCCGCGTCGAGCGCCTGCCTGCGTTCGCTCTCCATCTCGACGGCGACGAGCAGCGTGATCGCCTGGCCGACCTTGAACGGATCGACGACCGCGACGTTGGCCTGGATGACGCCGTTCTCCTCCAGCCGCCGGATTCGCCGCTGAACCGCCGGCGCCGACAAGCCGACCGCCTTGGCGATGAGGCGCTGGGGGATGCGGTTGTCGGCCTGCAACGCCTTCAAGATCGCCAGGTCGAAGCGATCGAGGTCATGCCGGTGGCGGTCGACGCGATCGTTCATGCCAGGGCCTCCCAGCGAGCGAAAGTTGCGCCGCGGACGTGAAATCCCAGCGCCTGTCTCGCTCTGCGCGAGCTATCTATATCGTCCGACGCCGCACTCAGAGGTCAGATCGTGCTGATCCGCAACCTCCTCGCCGAGCACCGCGCGCCGCTGGAGCGGGCCGATGCCGACGCGCTCGGTGTGACGGCGGCGAGCGAGGTCGAGCGCTTCCTCGCGCACCGGGAGGGTCATGCCCCGACGCCTCTGGCGTCGCTGCCAGGTCTCGCCCGCGAGCTCGACGTCGGGTCGATCCACGTCAAGGACGAGGGGCACCGGCTCGGCCTCGGCAGCTTCAAGGCGCTGGGCGGCGCCTATGCCGTCGTCCGGCTCGTCCTCGAGGCGGCGTCGAAGCGGCTCGGCCGCCAGCCCGGCATCGCCGAGTGGCGGAGCCCGGAGGTGGCCGCGGTCGCGGCGGGGATGACGGTCGCCTGTGCGACGGATGGCAACCACGGCCGCTCGGTGGCGCAGGGCGCGCAGCTGGTCGGCGCGCCCTGTGTCATCTTCGTCCACGCCGGCGTCAGCGAGGAGCGCCGCCAGGCCATCGCGCGCTACGGCGCCCGGATCGTCCGCATCGAGGGCAACTACGACGACTCGGTGACCGAGGTGGCGCGGGCGGCCGAGGAGAACGGCTGGATCGTCGTCTCGGACACCTCGTGGCCGGGCTACGAGCGAATCCCTCGCCTCGTCATGCAAGGCTACACGGCCCTGCTTCGCGAGGCGCTGCGCGACCTGCCTGCGCCACCGACGCACGTCTTCGTACAGGCCGGTGTCGGCGGCATCGCGGCCACCGTCGCGGCCCACCTTGCGCTGGTCTTCGGGGCAGGGCGTCCTTTCCTCACCGTGGTCGATCCCGCGGGCGCCGCGTGCCTGTTCGAGAGCGCGAAGGCCGGGCGTCCGGTCAAGGTCGCGCACGGCCGGCCGACGGTCATGGCGATGCTCGAATGCTACGAGCCGTCGCTCGTCGCCTGGCGCATCCTCTCGCGCGCGGCCGATGCCTTCATGACGGTCGAGGATGACGAGGCGGTCGCGATCATGAACCGGCTGGCGCGGCCCCTGGCCGGCGATCCGGCCATCGTGGCGGGAGAGAGCGGCGGGGTCGGGCTGGCCGGGCTCGCCCAGGTGGCCCGCGATCCGGCGCTGCGGGGAGCGATCGGGCTCGGCCGCGACGCGCGGGTCTTCCTCATCAACACCGAGGGGGCGACGGATCCCGTCCTGTACCAGCAGCTCGTGGGCATCGCGCCTGGCAAGGTCGCTGCGGCGACACTCGATGGGAGCTGACATGCAGGATTGGAAGGCCCTGAACCGCGACATGATGGCGTGGCGGCATGACCTCCACGCGCATCCGGAGTTCGGCTTCGAGGTGGTCCGCACCGCCGCGTTCGTCGCCGCGAAGCTGCGGGAGCTCGGCCTCGACGAGGTGGTCGAGGGGGTCGGAGGCATCGGCGTCGTCGGGACGCTGAAGCGAGGTTCCGGTCGTCGAACGATCGCGCTGCGCGCCGACATGGACGCGCTCGGGATCGCCGAGCAAGGAACGTCGAGCCACCGGTCGACCAGCCCCGGATTCATGCACGCGTGCGGCCATGATGGGCACTCCGCCATGCTGCTCGGCGCCGCGAAGATCCTGGCCGAGGAGGGTGGCTTCGACGGGACGGTACGCTTCGTCTTCCAGCCGGCGGAGGAGTGGGGCAAGGGCGCGCTCGCGATGCTCCGCGATGGCCTCCTGGAGCGATTTCCGTTCGAGGAGATCTACGGCCTCCACAACATGCCCGGCCATCCGGTCGGCCAGCTCAGCACGCGCGCCGGCGCGATCATGTCGGCCGAGGACAACTTCGAGATCACCTTGAGCGGCGTGGGCGGCCACGCGTCTCGCCCTCATGCGGGCAGTGAGACGCTCGTCGCGGGCTGCGCCCTGGTCGTGAACCTCCAGACGATCGTGTCGCGTCGGCTCGACCCCGCCGATACCGCGGTGGTGTCGGTCACCGAGTTCGTCACCGACGGCACCCGGAACGTGCTCCCCAGCCGCACCGTGCTCCGCGGCGACGTTCGGAGCTTCCGCCCGGAGGTCAGCGCCGAGGTCGAGCGCCAGCTGCGCGTCGTCGCCGAAGGGATCGCCGTCGCCCACCGTGTCTCGGTCGAGGTCGCCTACACCCGCGAGTTCGTGCCGCTGATCAACGATGCGGCGTGCGCAGATGAGGCGCTCGCGGCCGGACGGGAGGTCCTTGGCGTGGACCACGTCAGGGTCGCCGACAAGCCGATCACCGCGTCCGAGGACTTCGCCCACTTCCTGGACCACGTACCGGGCTGCTTTGCCTTCATCGGCAACGGCGTCGATGCGCCGCCGCTGCACAACCCGAGCTACGACTTCGATGACGCGAACCTGCTCGCTGGGGCACGTTTCCACGCGGCGATCGCGCGCCGGCGGTTGCCACGTTAGCCGAGCGTGGTTCCGCCGCGCTCGAGCTCCCCGGGGAGATCCCCGCGCAGGACGGGACGTGACGGCCGTCGAAGCGGGGCGGGATCGACGACCGCGACGGGGTTAGAAGACCGACGATGGATTCCTCGATCACGGCGGCGGCGCGAGCGCTGCGCGCGGGGGATCCGCTCGGCGCGCTCCATCGCGTTGCCCTGCGGGGCGATCCGGCGGCCCTCGCGATGCGCGGGATCGCCATGGCCCAGCTCGGGGACCTGGGGCGGGCGCGGGAGCTGCTGCGCCGCGCGGCGCGGAGCTTCGGGCCGCGAGAGACGCTGGCGCGGGCGCGCTGCCTGACCGCGGAGGCGGAGGTGGCGCTCGCGGCGCGCGATCTCGCCTGGCCACCG
>Ga0306924_10009100_pt1 | contig 10065 bp, 8 predicted proteins | sample sta12Can44000111_FD_203756 | JGI IMG/M metagenome (GOLD analysis project Ga0306924, IMG submission 203756) | Lab enrichment of tropical soil microbial communities from Luquillo Experimental Forest, Puerto Rico - statanox.12C.anox.44.000.111 (v2)... | ecosystem: Environmental > Terrestrial > Soil... | reverse complement strand
GACGTGATTGTCGTCGGGGCCGGCAATGCCGCGACCTGCGCCGCACTGTCGGCGCGCGAGGCGGGTGCCCGGGTGCTGATGCTGGAAGTGGCACCCGAGGAGGCGCGCGGCGGCAACTCCTGTTTCACCGGTGGCGCCTTCCGCGTCGTTTATCATGGCTTTGACGATCTGGCCCAGCTCATTCCCGACATCAGCGACCACGAGTTCGCCAATGTCGATGTCGGCACCTACACCGAAGAACAATATTTCGACGATATGGGCCGGATGACCGAGTATCGCTGCGACCCCGACCTGACCGAGATCCTGATCCGGCAGAGCTTCGAGGCCGGGGTGTGGATGCGCGAGAAAGGAGTCAGGTTTCAGCTCGGCCTCGGACGCCAGGCCTTTCAGGTCGACGGCAAGTTCAAATTCTGGGGCGGGCTCGCCTGTCACATCTGGGGCGGCGGCAAGGAGCTGATGAAGGCGCTGCACGGGCGTGCTGCGCGCGAGGGGATCGAGGCACTGTACGAGACGCCGGCGATCGGCCTGCTGCAAGGCGACAGCGGCATCGAGGGGGTACGGGTGCGCCATCGAGGGCGCGTCCACGACCTGCGCGCCAGGGCGGTGGTGCTCGCCAGCGGCGGCTTCGAGGCCAACGCCGAGATGCGGGCGCGCTATCTCGGGCCGAACTGGGACTTGGCCAAGGTGCGCGGCTCACGCTTCAATACCGGCCAGGGGCTGAAGATGGCGCTCGACCTCGGGGCGGCGGTCGCCGGGCACTGGTCGGGTGCGCACGCCGTCGCCTGGGACCTCAACGCGCCGCCCTTTGGCGATCTCGATATCGGCGACCGGTTCCAAAAGCACAACTACCCGTTCGGCGTCGTCGTCAACGCCAGGGGCGAGCGTTTCCTCGACGAGGGTCTCGACTTCCACAGCTACACTTACGCCAGATACGGCGGCGAGATCCTGAACCAGCCCGGGCTGTTTGCCTGGCAAATCTTCGACCAGAAGGTCGTCCATCTGCTGCGCGAGGAATACCGTATACCACGCATCACCAAGGAGAAGGCGGACAGTTTCGAGGATTTGGCCGGAAGGCTCGAAGGCGTCGATCCGCGCCGCTTTCTGGAGACCGTGCGGGGGTTCAACGCCGCCCCGCGGCCCGAGGTGCCGTTCAACCCCAACATCCGCGACGGGCTCGCCACCAGCGGACTCGTGATCGACAAGACCAACTGGGCCCAGCGCCTCGACACCCCGCCCTACGAAGCCTATGCGGTGACGACCGGCATCACCTTCACCTTTGGCGGGCTCAAGATCTCTAACGATACCCAGGTCGAGGACACAACGGGCCACCCGATCCCCGGGCTTTATGCGGCGGGCGAAATCGTCGGCGGGCTCTACTACCACAACTACGCCAGCGGCACCGGGCTGATGGCCGGCGCCGTGTTTGGCCGCATCGCCGGCCGCAATGCCGCGGCCTATGCGACCGGCGCGTCATGAGCCTGATGTCCTTGGCGGTCTCACGACGTCGCATTCTGGCCCTCGGCGCGGGGTTTGCCGCGACCTCTTCGCTTCCCGCTCCAGGCGAAGCGCAAACCGGCTCGTCGGCATTGATCACCCGGCCGATCCCGCATTCGGGTGAGCGCCTGCCGGTGATCGGGCTCGGCACCGCACAGGTCTTTGAGATCGGCGACGACCCGGCGCAACGCCAGGCCTGTGCCGAAGTGCTGAAGACCCTGGTGGCGGGTGGCGGCAAGCTGATCGACACCGCACCCTCCTACGGCAGCGCGGAGAGGGTCGTCGGCGACCTCCTCGCCACCACCGGGCTGAGCGGCCGGATCTTTCTCGCCACCAAGCTCGAAGACTACGACCACAAGACCGCCGTCGCGCAGCTGAGTGCTTCGTTGCAACGGCTGCGCACCAACCGGGTCGACCTGATGCAGCTGCACAATGTCAGCGACCCGCGCCAGGATCTGGCGATCTTGCGTGAATGGAAGACGCAGGGCTATTGCCGGTATTTCGGCATCACCACTTCCTCCGGCGGCGCCTTCGACGCTATCGAAGCGGTGTTGCGGCGCGAGAAGCCGGACTTCTTGCAGGTCAACTACTCGCTCGGCGATCACGCGGCCGAAAAGCGGCTGATCCCGGCCGCGGCCGAAGTCGGTGCGGCGGTGTTGACCGACCTGCCGTTTGGCCGCAATCGGCTCTTCCGCGCGGTGCGGGGGCAAAAGCTACCGGAATGGGCGGCCGATTTCGACGCGGCGAGCTGGGGCCAGTTCTTTCTCAAATACCTCCTCGGCAACCCGGCGGTGACCGCGGTGATCCCCGGCACCAGCAACCCCGAGCATATGGCGGACAATCTCGGGGCCGGTCGCGGGCGGCTCCCCGACGCGGCACAGCGGCAAAGAATGGTCGCGTTCTTCGAGACCCTGCGCTGAGCCCCGCCGGCGCCATCGCCGACGGTGCACCAATTCCGCTGACGACAGCGGAAAACATCTTTTGCCGCCCCGAGAAAGGCCCTCTCAGCGCCCAGAATGCGTTGTTTATCAGTAGTTTGTGCGTCCCGGGCCGAGCCTCCTGTCAGCCGAATTTCGCTGCCATAAATGCCACTCGGCAGCCGAATGGCAGTCGAATTCAGCGGCCCCTTTTTCTCTCACGAAATTCATATTGAAACCCCGAGTCGTAATTGCTATATTAGCACATATGCGTTATATATAAGTCGGGCCTCGACCCGCGCAAGAGCTGGCGCATCCGCGGCCGGAAAAGCAGCCGGAGCCCCGCACCGCCTCAGTCGCTGTTGATAACCTGACCGGTCAAGTTGTTGAGGAAGAGGCGCTCGCGGCGTGGGCCGTCCGCGAAATCGAACATGTTGTCGAGGGGGCCGGCAAGCTGGTCGAACGAGGTCTGACCGGCGCTCGCGCCGGACGGGTGATCGAGATCGTCGATATGCCCGAGGTTCCAGTTATCCTCGATAAACCGCAGGATCGACGTCTGATCGGTGGTCGTGTGATCGACAAAGTTGGCCTTGGCCCAGGGCGAGACGACCAGCAACGGCAGGCGGGGGCCGTAGCCGCAGCGCCCGAGATAGGCGCCTGTTGCAGGTGTGCCGCAGGTGGTGCCGGCGACGACATCGACGTTAGGCACATTGGACGGATTGAGGATCGGACCCGTGACGTGATCGTACCACCCGTCGGAATCGTCCCAGGCGATGATCACCGCGGTTTGGGCCCAATACCGCGAGCGCTGCAGATGGTTGATCGTGTCGACCAGAAACATCTGTGCGGACAGCGGATCCGAATTGCTCGGATGGTCGTCCTGTGCGCGCGCCGGCTTGAGATATGAGACCGCCGGCATCCGCCCGTTATCGACCGCGTCAAAGAACAGGCTCAGCTCATATTGATGCATGGCCTGGTCGGTCTTGCCGACATTCGCCGCCGAGGTCGGCGGCAGATGGTGCGGATTGGCCGAGTGCAAATAGTACATGAAGGGATTGTGATGGGCAGAATAAGCCGAGATCGGCTGATGAATCGGGTCGGCTGAGTTGGCGGGATCGACCCCCGGATGACCGACCGTGGTGGCGCCGCACACGGCCTTGCCGGCGACTACGCCGGTCGGTGTAAAGCCGCCTTGGAACCAGCCCCAGGTGACTCCCTTCCTGTTCAGCAGATCGCCGACATTGTGATTGTCGAGAGCGCCGTTCGCCTCAAAGCCGGCCTGGTCGGGGCTGCCGCAATCATCGTAAATCGGGTCGGGATCGCCGATGATGGTATTGATCGGAGCAAGCAGCGCGTCGCCTGTAGTATCGCCGAGCGTCTTGAAAGTGCCGATGGCATGCGTCTGCCCCGAGGCCAGGTTGAGCGCGCCTGGGGTCGAGGGCCCGAAGGTGGTGCCGAAAGAATTGTCGTTGAGTGCAAAGTGCTGGGCGTAGTTCCACAATGCCGTGACTGTGTTGCCGTCGTAGTAATTGAGCGCCAGATTATCGGTGCACGAGAGCAAATTGAAGTTGTCCATCAACCCGCTATCGACGGCTTTTTGCTCGTCGGTGTAGTCATGGTCGTTGCTGCACGTGACGAGGTCGCCGGCGACGCGGTCGAGCCGCTCGGGATTGGCAGCGTTGGGGTTGTTGGTCAGCAATCCGGCGGTGAGGCCGTTGACGGTTGGTGTGTCTTCCGCGGCAACAAATTTGGGCTCGCCTGGCGGGTTCGCTGCGTTCGGATAGGTGGCGAAGTAGTTATCGAGGCTATGGTTTTCAAAAAAGATAACGACGAGGTGCTCGATTGGCGTCCGCGTCTTTGCATCGTCGCTCTCGGCAGCAACGACCCCCGTTGAAAGAGCAGTCGTCACCGCGAGGGCGGCGAGCGCCGTATTCAATGTCCCGATAAGGCCGATGGTCACGTGCTCCCCCTCCCGAATTGCCGACATTCACAAGGGGGGTCGACCACGCCCCGACAGGCGCACCCAAATCCCCCCTCCAGGGCGGGGTTCTAGCGATCGATTATTAAGGTTTATGGTCAGTTTTATGTCGGTACGACGACAATGCCATGCGCGAGCCCCCCGGGCCGCGTCTAGCCTGTGATATGATCGCCGAAGCGAGCTACATTTTCCATGCGTACATCTAAGGAGAATCCATGCGGTCGCAAAATGGGGCAACAGTCTCGCGCTCCGGCTTCCTGCCACCGTTGTCGACGCGCTCGAACTGAAAGAGGGCGACCAAATCGAAATCCATGTTACCGACAAACATGAGTTCGGCCTCGCGCGGAAGCCGGGGCGTGAAGAGCTGCTAAAGTGCCTTCGAGCGTTTCGCGGGCGCCTCCCGGCCGATTTCAAGTTCGACCGAGACGAGGCGAATGCCCGGTAGTTTTTTGACACCAACGTGTTGTTGTATGTGGCATCCGGTGATCCCGCCAAGGCAGAGCGGGCCGAAAGGCTGAGCGATGCGAGCGGCACGATTAGCGTGCGGGTACTGAACGAGATCACCACTGTAGCCCGTCGCAAGATGGGCGTGTCATGGCAGGAAACGTGCGGGCTTCTGTCAATGATACGCGGTCTGCTGGTAGTACAGCCTCCCACCATCGAGGTTCTCGAAGCCGGACTGGCGCTCGCGGAGCACTACGAACTGTCGATCTGGGATGCGATGATCGCCGCCATCGCTGGCCTCGCGGCTTGGGGGCGACAGGTCTGGGTTGCATCACAGGAAACTACGCCAACGATACGGGCCTCATTGGAGGCGCGATCTTCTGCGGAGGCGCCACATTCAATGCCAGCGATGGTATGAATCTGCTATACACCCAACAAATTGCTCGGTCCTTATACCGAACCTCACACTGTGGGCGAATGCTAGAGTGCAAATTACTCCACCGTTGAATAAACCCGATCGTAGTGCGTACACGCCATTGGATTTTCTGCAATGGCGCGAGGCTGGCACGCTCCATATCTCTCCGAAATTTCAACGCAGGAACGTGTGGAGTAGGGCAGCCCAATCCTTTCTCATAGACACATTACTCCTCGGCCTCCCCGTACCGCCTATCTACCTTCGTATCGTGCAAGACGCGAGTCGTAGAAGTATGATACGTGAGGTCGTGGACGGGCAGCAGCGGATTAGCGCGGTCCTTGACTATTTACAGGATAAATATCCGCTCTCAAAAAATATAAAATCTGTAAGCACCGGTAAGAGATTCTCTGAACTAACCAATAATGAGAAAGACGCTATAACCCAATACTCCTTCATCTGTGAAGTATTTTACGGAGTTGAAGATCAAACCATACTGGAAATTTTCGCCCGACTGAACACGCATTCCGTACAACTAAATGGCCAAGAATTACGTAATGGTAGATATTTTGGAAAATTTAAGCAAACTGCCTACGCTCTTGCATTAGAGCACCTTGAATTTTGGCGTAAGCAGAGGATATTCACTGAGTTGGCAATAGCTCGAATGAGCGAAGTAGAATTGACTAGCGAATTGATAATAATGATGCTCAACGGAATACAAGATAAGAAAAAATCGGTCGATATGTTCTACGAACGATATGACGAAGAATTCTCAGAACAGGATAGGATCGGGCAGAGACTTAGATCTACAATTGATGCATTAACCGAGAGCGTGGGAGATGAATTGAGTGAAACGGTCTTCCGTCGTGTTCCACTGTTTTATTCATTATTTTCCGCGACCTATCATAGAATGTATGGCGTTCCTCATGTCGATATCTCATCGCCCAAGAAAGGTAAGCTGATACGGGATGAGCAAGAGGGTCTTCAATCCGCTCTCAGAGTCCTTTCAAATGCGTTATCCGCGGTAACTGAGGAAGCCAGCTCCCCACCTCCTTCCTACGAAGCTTTCGTCACCGCGTGTCTGCGACAGACCGACAACCTTCGTCCCCGTCAAATACGCCTTGAGACTATTTACAGAACCGCATTTGCATAATGCCGCGGAGGCTTCCGCGATATGATAGAGCCTTTGTTCGTCGCGCAGGGTTCGCGCTCTCGTGCATATCACATATTGAGCAAGCGCGATTGCTTGGGTTGCGAAGCGGAAACGAAATAATCACGCTCGCGGATGTAGAATATACTTACGAATTGGCTTTTCTTAGAATCTTTCTTGCCTGGGAGCAGCTGTTAGAAGATGCCTTAACAAGGCTGATTTGCGGCTATTCGCGCTCCAGCGGGCTGGAGCCCCTCAGATCGGGGGCGAAATATTACAGTACCATCGCCAATGCGGAGGCTGCTATTTTAGGCCGTAGGGATTACGAACTCTGGCATAGCCCGGCGCAAGTAATCCAACGCACGCGGCAGTTTTTGACTGGCAGCCACTATGAATTGGTAATTGCATCGGCTTCCGCACGAATTGCGCATATGGCTTCGATTCGGCACAGGATTGCTCATTCACAAAGTCACGCCGAACGCCAATTCGATGCGGCGACAATGTCTCTGGCCGGGAAGAGGTATCGTGCGTCAAGACCGGGGAGATTTCTACGAGACTGGGTATCAGGCGCGATGCCACCCTGCCGCTGGATCTCAGCGCTGGCTCTCGACCTCGGAAATTTATCTATGCAAATTTGCAGCTGAAAGCGAAAGAAATGGTCACGCGGCGAAATACCCGCAGTGAAAGCGACCACCGCAGCGCGTTCAACCATCAATGATGTGTCAACAACACGTCTTCATGTTCAACCCTGATCTTGACGCTGCAAGCGGGACTTCACGAGGGAAACCGGATCGAGAGATTGAGCCGGCGATGAGGATGTTCGAGATTCGGGCGGAGTGGGACAGTGAGGCCGGCGTATGGTGGTGCTCCAGCGACGAGCTGCTGTTGACCACCGAGGCGGCAACCTTTGAGCAGCTCGTCTCGCGTGTGATCGAAATCGCTGCCGAGATTGCAGCCGAGAATGGGCTCGCCGCGCCCGGCGGTCAAATCGAGGTACACGTCATCGCAGAGCGGGTGCACTCTGTACCGGTGGTGGCCGCTGCCTGAATGCCCGCGACCTTCGGTGTGAGCTCCGTCGCCTATTGACCCGGGCCGGTTGCCTCTTCGTGGGTCCCGGGAATCGAAGTCACGAAATCTGGTGTAGCCCCATCGCAAGCCGGCGCTTGTCGCCACCTACCGCGATCGTCAGCGGGCATACCGCGAACGGTGTCTAAAGCCTAAGCGTAAGGGACGCCGGGCTGCCGAAAGCTTTATTACCTCCGCCCTACTCTGCCGCCAGCGACAGCACCGAATCCTCATAACGGCCGTGGCCCATGCCACCTTCGGCGAAAATGCCGTGGCGGGCAATCCAGTCGAAGGTCTCGTCGTGGGCTTCCTTGGTGTAGGGCTCGAATACCAACCGTTCGCCCGGACCCCAGCGCCGCGTGTCCATCATCGCGTGGAAGTGCCTGGGGAATTCGTTCCCGTAGTAATGGGTGTAGCGGTCGGGGCGGAGGTCGAGGTCGCGCTGGGCGCGGCGTAAGGCGCGAAAGAACTTGCGCAGATCCTCCGGGTCGGGATCGCCATGGATCATTGTCGCGATCATAAAGGTCGTGTCGATGACCTTGCGGAAGCCGAGCTGCTCGGCGAAGTAATACGGGCCGCTGAACAATGACACCGCCGGGGCCTGGCCGTCGACGAGCTGCTCCAGGCGCCGGAACAGCAACCCTTCCTTGAACGACAGGTTGGTAGGCGCCGACCCTTTCGCCGCCCTTGTCGTGGTGCTGGCCGCCGGTCGAGCGGACCAGCTCGCGAAACTCGTAATCGAGCCCCTCAGCCGTGAAGTAGCCCTTCTCCTCGGCGATCCACTCCTGCAGCCGGAAATGCGGCTCGATGATAAAATTAGACATGCCTTTCTCCGGTTGCTTCCGTCGGCGTCGTTCCGATGCCGGTGACCGCGGTGACGCCGGCGAAGAGCCTTGCGACCTGATCGCGCCCCAGCCCGCGGGTGACAAAGACCAAGCGCGACCGCCGGTCGTCGTCTGGCCAGTCTTCGAGCTCGACCGGCGGGTGGGCGATGTGCTGGACGACGTGAATGACGACCGGTCCCCGGCATTCGGCGAGCGCGACGAGCCCTTTGACGCGCAGCAGATCGGGGCCGCGCAGGCTCATCAGCACCGCCATTGCCTGCTCGAAACCCGGCCAGCTCAGCGGCTCGTCGAAGGTCAGCGAGAAGCTGTCGAGCCCGTGCGTGTGGTCGGCGTCGCCGAGCGCGAAATCGCGCCGCACCGCAACCGGCTCGTCGAGCAGAAAGGACGGGTCGATCTCGCCATTGTTGGCGATCGCAACCGGGGCGGGGTTGAGCGTCGCGATCCGTTCGACGAGGCGTTCGGTCGCGCCGGCATCGGCGAGGTCACTCTTCGTGACGACGATACGGTCCGCGAGTGCCGCCTGTTTTCTCGCCTCGGGCATGCGCTCAAGATTCGTCTCGCCGGCGACGGCATCGACCACGGAGATCAAGGCCTGCAAGTGGAACTCACGGCCGAGCGCGCGGTCGGTGGCAAAGGTCTGCAATACCGGGCCGGGGTCCGCGAGGCCGGAGGTCTCGATGATCACCCGCGCAAAGCTCGGCACCGCTCCCCGCGCGCGGTCGGCGAACAGGGTGCGCAAGGTTTCCTGCAGATCGCTGCGTACATTGCAGCAGAGGCACCCGTTGCCGAGCAGCACCGTCGTGTCGCTGCTCGACCGCAGCAATGCGTGGTCGATGCCGATCTCGCCATACTCGTTGACGACAACCGCGGTGCCGGCACCCTCGGGCTTGTCGAGCAAGGCGCGGATCAGGGTGGTCTTGCCCGAGCCGAGAAACCCGGTCACTACGACGACCGGCAGCCGGGCGCCCCGCGCCCGCTTTTGCCGCCGCCCAAAAAGCGACGCGTCCTTGCCGCCGAAAAGGGTTTCGGGGCCCGTCTCAGAACTCCATTTCGAGCGTGTAGAGCCCGCCGACATGGCGGTCGACGGTGTAGACCACCTGGCGCTCGTCGACGAACACGTCATTGATCTGGATCGCCCCGCTCGGCGCCCGCGCCGGCGGCTCGGGGACAAAATACCCGACCTCTTGCGGCTGATAGGGGTTCGAGGTGTCGTAGGCGCGCAGCCCGCCGTTGAAATAGGTTCCCAGCACGATGCGGTCGGATTTCCATGCGTTGGGCTTGGGCAGGTTCTCATAGAGGTTGTGGGCGCCGTAACGCACGCCTTGGCGCATGAAATTTTGCAGCGGCGGCAATGGGCAGGTCGAGATCGGCACCGGATTGGTTTCCTCACGTCCGTCTACGATCCAGACGAGCTTTGGCCAGTCGGCACCCTCGGTGCGAGTGCACTCGTCGCTGACGATCAGCAAGTTGCGGTCGAAAAACGGGACGACTGTGTGGGTGAACCCGAAATAGGGCGGGTGATAGTCCCAGCGCGAGACCATCTTTGGGTGCGCCATGTCGGAAATGTCGAGGATCACCAGCCCGCCATCGATATAGCCGAGATAGGCGCGGTCCGGGCGCTCGGGGTAGACGTTGGTGTTGTGCGGGCGAAAGCCGGTATCGGCATGTTCCGGATGACGGACCGGCGGCGCCTCGCTGTCGCCCTGTTTGGTGCCGGGCAGCCACCAGCGGCCGACTTCGACCGGCTTGGTGGGGTTCTT
>Ga0306924_10009097_pt1 | contig 10065 bp, 7 predicted proteins | sample sta12Can44000111_FD_203756 | JGI IMG/M metagenome (GOLD analysis project Ga0306924, IMG submission 203756) | Lab enrichment of tropical soil microbial communities from Luquillo Experimental Forest, Puerto Rico - statanox.12C.anox.44.000.111 (v2)... | ecosystem: Environmental > Terrestrial > Soil... | reverse complement strand
GTCTACGAGGTCTATGCCAGCACGCAAGGGCGCGATCTCGGCAGCATCGCCAGCGACATCAGCAAGATCACGACTGATCTCAAGAACGAGCTCTCGCCAGGCAACACGATCCAAGTAACCGGCCAGATCGACAGCATGAACCAAGCCTTCCGCGATATGACGATCGGCTTGTTGTTCGCGGCCGTCTTCGTCTACCTGCTGATGGTCGTCAATTATCAGAATTTCGGCGACCCGTTTGTCGTCATTCTCGCACTGCCAGCGACTTTCTGCGGCATCGTCACAATGCTTTACGTCACCGGTACGACCTTGAGTGTCCCTTCGCTGATGGGCGCGATCATGGCGGTCGGCGTCGCGTCGGCGAACTCGATCCTGCTCGTCACCTTCGCGCGCGAGCAACAGTTGGCCGGCATGAAGGCCTTCGATGCTGCGATCTCGGCTGGGCATACCCGCATCCGGCCCGTCTTGATGACCGCGACCGCGATGATCGTCGGCATGATCCCGATGGCGCTCGGACTTGAGCCGGGCGAGGAGCAGAACGCGGCACTCGCGCGCGCGGTGATCGGGGGCCTCCTGTTCGCGACGCCGACCACGCTCCTCGTCGTACCGTACCTTTTTGCAATGCTGCGCATGGGCAATGACGCCAAACATGCCCACGGCGTCTTCGAGGAAGTTCCCGAATGAACGACTGCGAGCAACCGTCGGCATTGAAGGAGCCGCCGCCGCGGCCCGCGCTCCCGGCGCCCGATCGCGAGGCCCCTGAAACCCCGCCAAGCGGGCCCTCGCGGCGACGCGGTCCGGGAGGCCGGCTGCTTGGGCTCGGCGTGCTCGTGCTGTTTATCGCTGCAGTCGGGGTTGGCATGTGGCGGCATTACCAGAAGCACCGTCAGGTCATAGACATCGCCGTCGAGCAGGCGAACTTCATCCCGACCGTGCGCGTCGAGAATGTGACGCAGCAGCTCGGCGGACTGCAATTGACATTGCCTGCGACGACGCTCGGCTTCGAGGCGGCAAACATTTTCGCGCGCACCAGCGGCTATGTGGCGAAGCGCTATGTCGATATCGGCGATCACGTCAAGGCCGGGCAGCTGCTCGCCGAGATCACCGCGCCCGAGGTCGAGGACCAGGTCGCGCAATGGTGGAACAGTCTGCAGCAGGCTCAGGCGACGCAACGCCAAAACGAAGCCCAGCGCGCATCGACACAGGTCACCAGCAAGCGTATTTCAACCCTCGCCAAGGACGGGTGGTCGCCGCAGGAGCAGAGCGACACCGATTGGTATAGCTTTGTGGCCCAGCAGCACGCGACAACGGCGGCAGTACAATGTCGCAGCGGCCGAGCAGCAGCTAAAGTATTACAATCAGCAAAAGATCTATCAGCAGGTCGTCGCTCCGTTCGACGGCGTGATCACACAGCGCAACATTGACGTCGGCAGCTTGATCACGGCCGACGCCGTCGGGCGGCACGTCGATGTTTTCACTGCAACAGAGCGACGTGATCCGGGTTTGGGTCTATGTGCCGCAGGACGACGCCTTTGGCGTCAAACCCGGCATTGAGGCCGTCGTACGCGTGCCCGCGATGCCCAACCTTAGGTTCGATGGTAAAGTGACGCGCATCGCCGATGCGCTGCAACCGGGAACGCGAACCCTGCTGACCGAGGTCGACGTTCCCAATCCGGACGGTGCGCTGCAGCCGGGGGTCTATTGCACTGTCGAGCTGAAGATCCCGCGCCAATCGCCGGCACTGACCGTGCCCGGCTCGGCGATCATCTTCAATCAAGACGGCACGCAGGTCGCGGTCGTCGAAAACGGTGTGGTCCACCTTCACAAGATCACGATCACGACCGATTACGGCACCGAGGTCGAGGTCAGCGAGGGCGTCAAAGAGGGCGATCAGGTCATTCTGCAACCGCCGGTCAATGTGGCCGATGGCGACAAGGTCAACACCATCAACGCGACCGCGGCGCCCACATAGCTTGCCCAGCCTTATCGTGGGCTCCTAGGAATTGCCGCAAACGGCGCTACCCTGATTCTGCCCTTCAAACAGGGGAGACGCGAAAGCGCGCGGGCCGGCCCTTCGGTCGGGATTGTTGGCATCTGCGTGGGTTCGTGCTCGGCGGGCCCGAGCACGGAGAGCGCCTTCTCGGTTCGAAGGCGGTGTGATCACGCGCCGGGCTCGATCTCAGCCGAGCGGCTCGAAGAGCCGCTCGATGTCGGTCGCGTCGAGTGCTGCGGCGGCATTGCCGCCGGCTTCGTAGATGCCCGCGGCCAGCGCCTTCTTGCGCTGCTGCAATTCGAGCATGCGCTCTTCGACCGTGCCTTGGGCGACGAGCTTGTAAACGAAGACCGGCTTGTCTTGGCCGATGCGGTGAGCGCGGTCGGTCGCCTGATCCTCGACCGCCGGGTTCCACCAGGGATCGTAATGGATGACAGTGTCGGCGGCGGTCAAATTGAGCCCGGTGCCGCCGGCCTTGAGGCTGACCAGAAAGAGCGGCACCTCGCCCTTCTGAAAGCGCGCAACCGGTTTGGCGCGGTCGGTCGTGTCACCGCGCAATTCTACATACTCGATCCCGGTCTCGCTGACCGCCGGTTTGACCAGGTCAAGCATGCTGGTGAACTGCGAGAATAGCAGGATCCGCCGGCCGTCTTCGACCAGCTGCGGTAGCATCTCCATCAAATGCTCGAGCTTGGCGCTGGCGGTCACCCGCCGCGCCGCGGCGAGCTTGACCAGACGCGGGTCGCAGCACACCTGGCGCAGCTTTAAGAGGGCATCGAGCACGATAATGTGGCTGCGCGCGAGCCCCTTCTGTGCCACCTCGCGACGCACCTTCTCGTGCATCGCCAGCCGCACGGTCTCGTAGAGGTCGCGCTGCTGCCCAGAGAGTTCGAGTGGGCGCAGCATCTCGGTCTTCGGCGGCAAATCGGCGGCGACCAGCGCCTTGGTCCGCCGCAGCAGGAACGGCTTAACCCTGCCGGAAAGCACCGCGCGGCGCTCGCCATCCTGCTTCTTCTCGATCGGGATACGGAAGACGCGGCCAAAACGCCGGGCATCGCCGAGCAGCCCCGGCATCAGAAAGGCGAATTGCGACCAGAGCTCGCCGAGATGGTTTTCGACCGGCGTTCCGGTCAGGCACAGCCGGTGCCGCGCGTCGAGCCGGCAGACGAGCCCGGTGGTTTTCGCATTGGCGTTCTTGATCGCCTGCGCCTCGTCGAGCACCGCGATGTGCCAGGCTACCGGTAGTAGATGGTCGACGTCGCGCGGCAACAATGCATAGGTCGTCAGCACCAGATCGGCCTCTCCGATCGCGCCAAAACGTTGCGCGCGATCGGGCCCGTGCAATGACAGCACCCGCAACTCGGGTGCTAGGCGTGCGGCTTCGGCGAGCCAATTCGGCACCACACTCGTCGGGCAGACCACGAGGCACGGCCGGTCGAGCCGGCCTTCGCGCTTTTCGACCAGGACGTGGGCGAGCGCCTCCACGGTCTTTCCGAGCCCCATATCGTCGGCGAGGATGCCACCAAGCTCGTAGGCCCGCAGGAATTGCAGCCAGTCGAGTCCCTCGCGCTGATAGGGACGCAGCTCGGTCTGCAGACCGGCCGGCGGCTCGATCTTGTCGATCCCCGAGAAGTGCGACAGTCGCTCGGCCAATGCCCGCAACCGCTCGCCGCCGAGCCAGCGCAACTGTGTGGCCGCCTCGACCGCGGCGAGGCCCAAACCCTCGCCGGCCGAGATCTCGAGCTTGCCAGCGGAGGAAAGGCTGCCCGGGTGATAGAGCTCGACCAAGATCGACAAGATCGTCTTGGTGCGGTCGAGCGGCAATGCCACATGCCGGCCGTCGTCGAGCCGCCCGAATACCGTGCCGTTGCGCGCCAGCCGGTCGAGATCATTAGGCTCGCTGCTGTCGCGAAGCCGTGCCAAGAGCCCTGTCAGCACCGGCAGCAGCGGCACCCGCTCGCCGTCGATTTCGATCCCAAGATCGAGCGAGAACCACCAGCTGCCGTTTTCCTCGACCTCGGCCGTCCATTCCCCGCCGCCGTCGACGACCCGGTAGCGGAAGCTGTCCTCGGTCTCGATCCGCCAGCCCTCACGCTGGAGCTGCGGCACCGCGTCGTAGACAAAGCCCGGCCAGTCGCCTCGTCCATCGAGAAAGGTGAACGGAATTCGGCCACCGTCCTCGGCAGCGGAGCCGAAAGTCTCGATCGCACGCAGCCCCAACGCCTCCAGCCGATCCCGCGCCGAACGCTCGGCCGCGGGATTGCGGCGGCGGACGATGATCCGACCCTCCTCGACCTTGCGCTGCTCGTGCAGCGCGTCGTCGCCACCGATCAATGTGTCGCCGTAAAGGTAGCCGAGTAATGAGACATCGACCCGCTCCTCCCAGTCCTTTCCCCAAATCTCCCAATAGTTTCGACGGCGCGGGCGATTGGCGAGCATCAATGTCGGCACCGGCGGATCGTCGCGGATCTCCTCGACCAGGTCGGTCCGCGGCTGTGGCAGTGTCAGATCGGGCAAGTCGCGCGCGATCAAGGCGCCGAGTGCGGCGGCCTGAGCAATCGTCACCGGAGGCGCCGATAGCGCGATCCCGATAAGCGGCCGCGCCACATCGAGTGCGATCGACCCAGCGAGGTACTCCTCCGGGTCGACATACCAGGGCGAGGCTGAAGGCAGCGGCACCGCCAATCTATCGTCGAGAATGACCTCGACCGTCTGCCGGCCATCGGGGCCGAGCTGCCAGGCGAGTCGGCCGCGGCGAGGCGGTCCCAATTTTAGTGGCGGCGAAGCCAGCTCTTGCCAGCGGCACCGGCCCGTGTCGATGACCCGGCGCAACAGCAGGTCGACCAGATCGGGATCTTCCGGGAGAGGCGGCGGCGAGCGCCCGAGCGGGTCGCGCAGCAGCTGCGCGATACGGCGGTCGGCCTGGCGGAAATATTTCGCCGTCGGGTTCTGCATCTGCCCGGCAGGCAGCGGCCGGTCGGCACCCCAGTCTCCGGACTTAAGAACGCGCACCACGCGCGGTTCGAGAACGAGGGGCAGGCCGGGTCGGGCCGGGTGATCGAGACGATAGGCGATCTCGTCGGGAGCCGACGCAGGCTCGGTGGCCTGACGCAGCTGGTGCAGCCAGCCGCCGACGGGACCGACGAGCGAGTCGCCCTCGGTTGTTCCCTCGATCGCCGGCGGGTGCGCCAACGCCTCCAGCAATACCGCCGCCGCATGCTTGCAGTTCCATGCGACTGGGCAGGTGCACCGCGCCGATAGCGAAACGGGATTGCCTTTGCCGATGTCGACAAAGACCCGGTACGGGCGCAGCCGCGTCCCCTGGACCGAGGCGATCAGTCGTTGGCCACCCTTATCGGCGCGCAGGTCGCGCACCGCGCCGCGCCGCTGATAGGGACGCCCCTTGTCGACCTCACCGTGAAGGCAGCGCCGGATATCGCCTTCGTCGAACGGAAACCACCCGGCCGGGGAGAGCCGGGCGCCGGGGAGTAAGGAATCGTGCAACAGATCGTCCGTTTCGCGAGTGGGGATGGATGAACGTGACGGCCGTCCGCTGCTATTGTCAACCAACGGCAGCACCCCCGCCCGGTCGGGCGTCCATCGCGTTTTTCACCCTCGCCGCGAACATCCTCATTCGCCGAATCGCAGCCTAGCGCGACAATGCCGCCACGATGGCCGTAACCAAAGGCTTCATGAAATAGCTGTGGTCCGGCGCGATGCTGACGTTGAAGCCGCGGCGCTGCAAATCCGCGGCGACGACCGGGCCGACGGCCGCTATTGCCGTTACCCGAAGCCCAGTTTGCAACGTCTCTTCCCGCTGCGTCGCCTTTGCCACTTCGAGCAACCGCTCGACTTGCGGGGAGCTGGTGAAGGCGATCGCATCGACCCCGCCGCTGGCCATCCGATCGATCAGCTCGACGACCCTCCGCTGCTCGACCGCCGAGGCATAGACATAGGGCAAGACCATGTCGGGCTGCGCCCCTATGTCCAGCAGGAAGCCGTTGAGCCGGGCCTCGGGAGCGCCGGGATAGACCTGAACGCCTACCCTTCGGCCCCGTAAGTCGAGCACAGACAATGTCGCGATCAGACCCTCAGTCGTCGGCGTCTCGGCGCGCAGGTCGGATTTGAGCCCAAGCTCACGCAACGCCCGCTCCGGCTTGGGGCCGCGCGAGATCTTGCGTGCAATACGCAGCCCTTCCAAAAACCTGGCCTCGACATCCAATCGACGTGCAAAGCCGTGCAGCCGACGCAACCCCTCGCCGGTGTAAAGGATCAGATCGTCAAACGGCAAACGCCGGAGCCATTCTTGCACCGGCAAAGGATCCGGAGTGTCCCTGATCGCCACCATCGGGCAGCGCAAAGTCTCAGCACCCTCGGCTTCGAGCATCCGGGCGAGCCGTTCAATCTCGCGAGTTTCGGGGAGGGCAATCCTCCGGCCCGAGAGAGGGCCGTTCGCGGGCTCATTGCTCATGAAATGCCAAGCTGATCTCGGCAAGGCCGTCCTGCAAGACTATAGTCTCCGCCGAGAGGAGATATTCCGATGAACCGCGAATACCAGACGGCACGGGTCGAGGATCGCGGCGAGGGCCTGTTGCTCGTGACCCTCAACCGCCCCGAGGCCGCCAACGCGATGAACACTCAGATGGGGCGTGACCTGCTTACGTTTTTCGACGAAATCAACGCGGCCCCCGCGAAACACCGATGCATCGTGCTGACCGGTGCCGGCGAGCGGGCGTTTTGCGCCGGAGGCGACCTCAAAGAGCGCAACGGCATGACCGACGAGGAATGGCAGGACCAGCATCTGCTGTTCGAGCGCATGATCCGTGCCTTCATCGGCTGCCCGGTGCCGGTCATCGGTGCGGTCAACGGTGCGGCTTATGCCGGCGGCTGCGAGCTGGCGCTGTGTTGTGATTTCATCTATGCCGCCGACACGGCGCGCTTCGCGTTGACCGAGGTCACTTTGGGCATCATGCCCGGCGCCGGCGGAACACAGAATCTGCCGCGCGCCGTCGGCGAGCGCCGCGCCAAGGAGATCATTCTGACCGGACGCCCGTTCACCGCGGCCGAGGCCTATGAATGGGGCATGGTCAATCGCCTCTGCGCGCCGGGGCATGTCGTCGATGAGGCGCTCGAGACCGGGCGGCGCATTGCCGAGAATGCACCGACCTCGGTCCGGCAGGCCAAGCACGCGATCCATTTCGGGATGCAAATGGACCTCGCGAGCGGCATGATGCTCGAGATCGAAGCCTACAATCGGATGGTTCCGACCGAGGACAGACGCGAAGGTGTTTTGGCCTTCAACGAGAAACGCAAACCGCGCTTCAAAGGCCGCTGACGAGCGCGATTGCGAGGAGTGACCCGATGTCCGAGAGGCACCTGAGTCAGGGACCATGGAGGGTCGAGGCCGATACCTTGCCGGAAATGGCCTACGACCATTACCGGCACAGCCTCATTCACGAAACGAGCTCGATCAAAGCGTATCTCGCGCCCAAGCATCAGGAACGCACGATTCTGGTTGCTCCCAAGGGTTACGGGAAAACCCTTCTCTTGATAGCCAAGAAGAAGTCGTTTCTCGAGGCGAGATCAGGGCAGATCGTGATGGCCGAAAACCGGTTCATCGATCGGCCCCTCGGAATATTCCCGGTCATCAAGAGAGAATTGCTCGATCTCCTGTCTTCCGACTACGAGTTCTGGAAATCGCTGTGGAAGATATCCCTGTCGCTGTCGGCGATAAAAGCGTTCGCCCGCGCCACCAGGGAGCGCCCCACCGACCGAGCTTTGCTGGACCATAATTGGTACGGCCGAATCATCGCCGACGACCACAAGTATTTCGAAGCCGGGGAGATTTTTGCGGACCTGCTGAGCCAGGATTACAAATACATCATCAATATTATTGCAAAATCGCATGTGATATTTCCATACGTTAATCGGATCAATACGCAGATTGTATTTTTTATCGACAACGTCGACGAATATTTTCGCCCGGTGCTGGAAGATCGATCGGCACGGACCAGCGGCCGTCACAGCCTTTATCGCAATCGCAGCAACGAGGTGTGGTCGCTCGCCCAAATAGCCCTCGCGAGCGTCGCTTACGAGCTGGAAAAGACCAACCATCATATCAAGATCTATTGCACGATCCGGCATGAGGCATTCTTGAAATTGCCGGAGTTCGAGAGTGACGCCTTTCAAATCTCGGGCCGGTGTACCAAGATTGAATACACGCGCGATGATCTAGAGAAAATTTTCCTAAAGAATATCGACATCACGCCAAAGGAGCGCCTTGTCGATCTCGACAACGGCGATCCGATGCTGCGGCTGGTCGGCGAAGCAAACAAAGCCGTGGACCATCGGTTCGTTTCCAGACCAGAACTCATATTTGACTATTTCCTGCGGCACAGCTGTACCGGCCGCGTGACCTGATGTTCATCGGCAGTGAGATCGTCAAAATCAACCCGAGCCAGCGTTCGGCCCAAGCCATCCGAGGTGCGGTCAATACGGCGACGAAGACGATAGTCGACTCGATCTTCGGAGAAATGCGCCCGTTTTTTACTGTACCGAACCGTGAGCTGCTGTTCCGGCGGATAGAAGCAAATGTGCTGACATTGGACCAGCTCGCGGAAGTCCGCGACGCGTACGTCGCCGACCTCGGTGATACGGCGTCGCGTGACCCGAACGGTGAAATGTCCCACCCGTTTTCGGTATTGCACAAACTCGGTCTGCTCGGCACCGTGCGGCTGGAATTCGGCAATCAAGGCCGGTGGCGGCAACGCTTTCTGCAGCCGACCGAAATCCAGATCAGCAATGACCCGGAACTGCCCGTCTCGGAGTACTACCTCATTCACCCGGCGCTCGACCAATCCATCTATGAGAGATCGGCTGGGAAATTCACTCGCGGCTACGACACGCGAAACATCATCGGCAATGAGCTCGAATGGGAAGGACCGATTACCTACTCGTTTGTGCTTAAAGGCGAATGGTGGGCTATAGCCACGTCATGAACTCAGAACTCTACGAGATCGTAACAAGAAAATTATATGAATGGGCGCGAGAAATTTGCCAAGATCTGATGTACGTAGACGTTTCAGGCGGCGATTCGATCCTGCTGATCGACGGGAGCTCCGCGAGAATTGTACGCTGCGCAAAGGAATTGGTCAGAAGGGCCGGCGATTTTCGGGAGGGGCCAATGAAATTGCGGTTTGGTGGCGCCGCAGGGCCGATCGCTTTCGAGCGCATGCGCCGAATGCACAACGGGAGTTGGGATACGATCACCGTACCCATGGGGCTGGCTCTGCGTACGAGCGCCCTTCTGGAACCGCTCGCTACGCCGGGGTGCGTGCTCGTCGACGAAAGATTCCATCAATTTGCCGACGGCAGCGCCTTCCAAGACGCCGGAGAATTGTCCGCAAGGATGATGGCGCCCCTCTCCCAATCAGACGTACCGGATATCGACTATGATCACGATGATCAAAAATTTGTTCTCCGAAAGAATCTTGAGGATGCTCCCTATTATACTAAGCTCTGGAAAATAGAACTCGGTTAGATCGGGGGAGAAAAATGGACGAAGTGATGAAGAATCGCACACTGGCCGATCTGACTCGGGCTCTTGCCGAAAGAGCGATCGCCTTACGCTACGATGAGCTGCCCACGCCAGTGCGAGAGCTCGCAGAACAATGCATCCTCGACTACCTCGGCGTGGCGATCGCCGGGTCGCAGGACCCACTCGTCCGGATTTTGCTCGACGAAATGGCGGAGGCCGGCGGGTCGCCGCAATCGAGCATTATCGGCCATAGCGTACGGCTGCCGGTGGTTTCGGCGGCACTCGTCAATGGGTCGGCGGCGCATGCGCTCGATTACGACGACGTCAATATGGCGATGCCGGGCCATCCCTCGGTCCCGATCCTGCCCGGGTTGCTCGCCCTGGCAGAGTTAAAGGAGTCCTCGGGCACTAAGGTCATCACGGCGTTTGTTGCGGGCTACGAGACCGCCTGCCGCATCGGCGCGGCATTGCAGCCCGGCCATTACAATTTGGGCTTTCACTCGACTGGCACGGTTGGATGCTTTGGTGCCGCCGCGGC
>Ga0306924_10009093_pt1 | contig 10066 bp, 6 predicted proteins | sample sta12Can44000111_FD_203756 | JGI IMG/M metagenome (GOLD analysis project Ga0306924, IMG submission 203756) | Lab enrichment of tropical soil microbial communities from Luquillo Experimental Forest, Puerto Rico - statanox.12C.anox.44.000.111 (v2)... | ecosystem: Environmental > Terrestrial > Soil... | reverse complement strand
GCGCCCGATCGGCGCCGAGACCGTGACGTTGTCGGAGGCGCTCGGCCGCGCATTGGCGCGTACGGTTATCGCCGATGTCGACGTTCCCGGCTTCGATCGAGCCAGCGTCGACGGGTTCGCGGTGCGTGCCGACGGTACGGTGGGTGCTACCGAGCGCGCACCGAAAGCGCTAGCGTTGAACGGCGAGATCCTCACCCCCGGCACGGTGCCGCAGCTTACTGTTGCACCCGGTACCGCAACGTTGATTGCGACCGGAGGGATGGTGCCGGGCGGGGCCGACGCCGTCATCATGGTCGAGCACACCGAAACGCGGGATGGGGACGGCGCCACGGTGATCGAGGTGCGACGGACTGCGGCAGCCGGGCAATTCATCGCCTTTGCCGGCAGCGACCTGGCGCGCGGCGAAACCGTGTTGCGCGCGGGTCAGGTATTGACCTCGCGCGAGATTGGCACGCTGGCCGCGGTCGGCTGCGCTGCTGTCGAAGTCTGGCGGCGGCCGCAGGTAGCCATTATCTCCACCGGCGACGAGATTGTCGCGCCGGGCAAGCCGATCCGCCCCGGCGCGGTTTACGATTCGAACGCTGCAATCCTTGCAGCTGCCGTCGAGGAAGCTGGCGGCAGCGCGAAGCCACTCGGCATCGGACCCGACGACGAGATCGCGTTGTCGCGCCTCGTCAACTAGGGACTTGCCACCTGTGATATGGTGATTCTTTCGGGCGGCACTTCGAAGGGCGCCGGTGATCTGTGCTACCGCGCCATTTCCTCGTTCACGGATCCTGGCATTGTCGTGCACGGCGTCTCGTTGAAGCCGGGCAAGCCGCTGTGCCTGGCGGTCACCGGTGGCAAACCGATTGTGATCCTGCCTGGGTTCCCGACCTCGGCGATCTTCACTTTCCACGAGTTCGTTGCCCCGGTGATCCGCGCCTTTGCAGGGTTGCCGGCGGAACAGTCCGGACGGCTTCCGGCGACATGATCGACGCGCGTCGTCTCCGAGCGCGGCCGCACTGAATATCTGATGGTGTCGTTAGTGCGCGGTGACGGTGAAAGGCCGCTCGCCGCCTACCCCAATTCCAAGGGCTCGGGTGCTGTGACGGCCTTCAGCCAAGCCGATGGATTCATCACGATCGGCCAGCATGTCGAGAGCGTGCCCGCTGGGACCCCGGTGGAAGTGCAGTTGATTGGCCGGGCGCATCTCGCCGATCTCGTCATCATTGGCAGCCACTGCGTCGGACTCGACGTGCTTATGGGAAGGCTGCAATCCGAAGGGATCTCGGTCAAGGCGCTCAATGTCGGCAGCACCGGGGGCTCGCGGCCGCCAAGCGCGGCGAGTGCGACATCGCGGCGATCCATTTGATGGACCCGGAAACCGGCGAGTACAATCGTCCGTTCCTGATCCCGGCGCTGGAGCTCATTTCCGGATATCGCCGCTTACAAGGGATCGTCTACCGCAAAGGCGACCCGCGCTTCGAGGGGCGGTCTGTCGAGGACGCAATTGGCGGGGCAATCGCCGGGTCGGATTGCCTGATGGTCAACCGCAACGCTGGCAGCGGCACCCGCATCCTGACAGATCGCTTAGTCAGAGGCGCAAAGCCACCGGGTTACTGGTCACAGCCGAAGTCGCACAATGCCGTTGGTGTCGCCGTCGCGCAAAATCGAGCCGATTGGGGGATCTCGATCGAGACCATCGCCCGACAATACGGGCTCGGCTTCATCCCGGCACAGGACGAGCACTACGATTTCATCTTACCCAAAGCGCGGCTCGCTCGCCCGGCGGTGCAGCGCTTTCGCGCCATGCTCGAAGACCCGGTCGCGCGAGACGCACTGACCGCGCTCGGCTTCAAGATCTGAGCCGTCGCTAGCGTCCGCCTATATGATCGACATTGAGCGTCGTCAATATCTGATCGCGGATTCCGGTGCGCAGCACCGCAACCCCGCGCATGCCCCATTTATTCTCGTATTGATGTGATCTGGGGTTGATCGATTCAGAGGGCGCGCGCCGCCTTGAGCACTTCCGAAACATGGCCCGGTACCCTTACCTTACGCCAAGCGCCGCGCACGATCCCCGCCGCATCGATCAAAAAGGTGCAGCGCTCGATACCCATGTATTTGCGTCCATACATGCTCTTCTCGATCCAGACGCCGTATTTCTCGCACACATCAGAGCCCGCGTCGGAGGCGAGGACGAAGGGAAGGTCGTGTTTCTTTTTGAACTTGTCGTGTGACCCGACCGAATCTTTTGAGATCCCGATCACTACCGCACCCGTTCCGCTGTAATCCGGAAGCGAATCACGAAACCCGCAGGCCTCGGCGGTGCAGCCCGACGTATCGTCCTTTGGGTAGAAATAGAGTACGATTTTCTTACCCTTGAGCTTCGACAGCGTGATGCTGCCGTTACCGTCTGTGGGCAGAGTAAAATCGGGGGCTTTATCGCCGACCTCGATGCTCATGTTGCCTCGTCTCCTGCCTGTTGTGCGGCATGCCGAGCTGGTCTTTCGATCAGCCGCTCGTACCAGCGGCGAACGCGCGTGGTGGTGGCAGTGATATCTGCGTCGAGGTGGGCGAAGTCAATCGCGCCCACGCAGCGCGCGAGAGTAGCGGCGTCGGGTTCGGGAAGAGCGGCGGTCGGCGGCAATCCGTCGCCGAGCAAGGTGAGGACCGCCTGCACGTCGCGCAACAGAGTGACCGCTTCACCGAGCTCGCGCCCGGCCTGCTGCGGCAGCAGCCCCGCCTCGCCAATTGCCCGAAGTGCTTGCGCAGTGCCGCGCCGCAGGATCTGTGGAAACGCAGCGGCTTCCCGTAGGATCAGGTACTGGACGACGAATTCGAGATCGATCAGCCCGCCGCCGCGGTTCTTGAGGTCCCAGGGCGAGGGGTGCGGATTCTCTTCCGCGATGCGACGACGCATGTCGGCGACATCGATCACGAGCCTCCGGGGATCGCGCGCGGAGCGAAGCACGGCTTCGAGTGTCTCCGTTATCCGCCGGCACAGCGCGGCATCACCAGCGACCGGCCGCGCCCGCGTCAGCGCCATATGCTCCCAAGTCCAGGCGGCTTCGCGCTGGTAGCGCGCAAACCCGGCGAAATGCGAGGCGATCGGCCCCGCCTCGCCGGACGGTCGCAGCCGCATATCGACTGCGTAGAGCCGGCCCTCGGCGGTCGGAGCGGTGATCGCGCCGATCAGCCTCTGGCTCAACCGCGCGTAGTAGCTTGCGACAGGCAGTGGATGCGCCCCATCGGATGTCTCGCTGCTGGGCGGGGCATCGTAGATCAGGATCAGATCCAGATCGGACGCGAGGGTCATCTCGCGGCTGCCGAGGCGCCCCATCCCGATCACCGTGAAGGCGCCGCCGCGCACCCGGCCATGCCGCAGCGCGAACTCTGCCTCGACCGCGGGCAGCAGCAGTGCCAGCGTGGCTTCCGCGATGTCGGCGAGCACCGCCCCGGCCTGCGCGCCATCGAGCGCGCGGCGAAGCAGCTGGATGCCGACCTGAAAACGGCGGTCGCCGGCCCAGCGCCTCAACGCATCGAGGGTGTCCTCGAAATCGCGCGAGCTCGCGAGCACTTGGCCGAGTTCGGTGGCAAGTACGGGGCGCTCCGGCAGCGGGGCGAAGAAACCCTCGGTCAGCACTGCGTCGAGAAGGGCTGGCCGCTGTGCCAGTTGCTCAGCCAATCGCGGAGCGCCCGCCATGACCTCGGCAACCAGCGCCAGGAGGCCGGGGTTGGCATGGAACAGCGAAAAAAGCTGCACGCCCGCCGAGAGGCGCGACAGAAACTGATCGAACCGCCGAAGCGCCGCGTCGGGGTGCGGCGTTACCCCGAATATGTGCAGTAATTCGGGCACGAGCTCGGTTAGGATCTCGCGCGCCCGCTGGCTGCGGGTCGCCCGCAACCTGCCATGATGCCAGCTGCGCACCAGCGCGGATACTGAAGCCGGCTCGGCGAAATCGAGCTGCGCGAGCGTCTCAAGCGTTTCGCGGTCGTCTTCGGCGCCGGTAAATACGAGGTTGCCGGGGCCGGCGAGGCTCGGGGCCTGCTCGAAAAGCTCTGCGTAATGCCGCTCTACCGAGGTGAGATGCCCATGCAGATCGGCAACGAATGCGTCCAAATTCGGATAGCCGAGGAACACGCCTATTTGCGTGATTCCCGCGCGGTCCCGGGGAAGCGCGTGGGTCTGCGCGTCGTCGACCATTTGCAAACGGTGCTCGAGGCGACGCAGAAAGCGGTAATCGTCGATCAGTTCTTCCGCGGTTCCAGTATCGATGCGGCCGGCTGAGGCGAGACGACGCAGCGCATCGCAGGTCGGTCCGACCTGCAGCTCGCGCATCCGGCCGCCCCAGATCAACTGCTGCGTCTGGGCGAAGAATTCGATCTCGCGGATGCCGCCGCGACCGGTCTTGATGTCGTGGCCTGCCACAGCGATTCGCCCGCCGCCGCGGTGTGCGTTGATCTGACGCTTAATCGAGTGGATGTCCTGGATCGCCGCGAAGTCGAGGTTTTTTCGCCAAATGAAAGGCCGCAACTCGCGTAAAAAATGCTGGCCGGCAACACGATCGCCGGCAACCGGGCGAGCTTTGATCAGCGCCGCGCGTTCCCAATTCTGGCCGACGCTCTCATAGTACGCGACAGCGGCCGCAACCGACATCGCGAGCGGCGTCGACGCCGGGTCCGGCCGAAGCCGAAGATCGGCGCGGAAGACATACCCATCGCCGGTGCGTTCCTCAAGGACGCGCACCAGTTCGCGGATCAGGCGAACAAAGAAGGGCTGGACGCCGTCGCGCGCGGTCACCCGCGCCAAGGTTGCATCGTAGAGAAGGATCAGATCGATGTCGCTCGAGTAATTGAGCTCGTAACCGCCGAGCTTCCCCATACCGAGGACGATGAGCCCGCTGTCCCGCTCCGGCTCGTCCAGGCTCGCGAGAGCGAGCAATCCCTTGCGCGCGGCCTCCCGCAGCAGGTGGCGGAGCGATGCGCCCAGTGCGGCCTCGGCGAGCCGGCTCAGAGCGCCTGTCTGTCGCTCGAGCGACCAAGCGCCGGCAAATTCGGCCACGGCGGTGAGAAGCGAAATGCGACGCTTGGCAATTCGCAAGCGCCGCATTAACGCTGCCGTATCTTCGCCAAGATCTTCTGGCTTTTCTATGGCAGCGGCGACCTCGGAGAAAAGCGGGTCGAAACCTTCCTCGACAAGGCGGGTCAAGAACTGCCATTCCTTGACGGCGACGCCGCTCAGAAACGGGCTGTTGCCGAAAATCGACGCGAGCAGGCGTTGGCCGGGGGGTGTCGCGGTCCAACAACGCGCTTTATCCGATAGCGGTTCGCCCTGTCCCAGGGCGAGCGCTTCATGCCAGGCCTCAAACCCGAGGGCTAGCCGCCGCGCGTCGGCCGGTTCCGGTAGCCCGCCACCATCGGGGGAGAGATGAGATAGCAGATTCATCGCGTAAGCCCAGCCGGAGCGAAGACCCTGGCCGGTCGGAGGTCTCGGGTCAAGGCGGGTCCGCCCCTAGGCTGGATGCCGGCCGGCAAGAGGCCGCCGCGCAGAGTTTTGACAGGACGATCAGCCGGTGGAGCCGCCCTGGGCTCCGCTCGCCTGCTGCACGAATGGGACGGGGGGCACATCGTCTTTTAGTGTGGCTGGGCGCGCTCGCGGCTGCGCTGATCCTCCTCATTGGCTTCGGGTTTTGGCGCCTCATGCAGGGCCCGATCGAGCTCGATGGGCTGACACCCTATGTGCAGGAAGCGCTCAACCGGTCTTCCGGTGGGCCGCAAATCGCGATTTCCACGGCGCGTTTCGGCATCGACCGTAGAACCCGTCAGCTCGATCTAATGATCGAAGGCGTTCGCCTGTCGCGATCGGATGGAGAACCGCTCGCCGCCTTCCCGGAAATGGTGGCGAGCTTCAGCCTGAGAGCGCTTTTGCGTGGCAAAGTGGCGCCGACACGGCTCGTCGTCGAGCGTCCAATGCTCCGTTTTATTCGCGACGAGGATGGAACGATCCGATTCCGTTTCGGCGATCAAGATATCGACGCCCCGAGCTTTGGGCCCGAGATGCTCGAACAGGCGTCCGGTGCGGCAAAGCCGGATGCGCTGTTCGGGCTGATGCGTCGGGTCCTGGTTCGTGACGCGACCATCATCCTCGACGACCGGAAGGCCGGTCGCCATTGGCAGGCCGACCGCGTCGACGCCACAATCGAGCGCACCGCTGAAGGTCTCGCGGGCGATCTGTCGCTGGCATTTGTAATCGGCGGACGCAAGTCCGAATTCTATGCGAGCTATCGCTATTCCTCGCCCGGTCACACCCTCGACCTCACCCTCGAGATCGGTGCAGTCGAGCCGGCGGCGCTGGCCTCGCTCGCTCCCGAACTCGCACCGCTTGCGGCTGCCAATTTCCCGGTTTCCGGAACGGTAGCGGCACGGCTCGACGTCGAGCGGCTTACCAGTGAGGGAGGACGCGTCGATCTCAGCTTCGGGGAGGGGTCGCTTAAGAGCGAGCTGTTGCCGGAGGGTGCGCTCGCACTGCAGCAAGGTGCCTTGCACGCGGTTTACGCGCCGGAGAGCAACCAGCTGCGACTTGAGAAGCTCGATCTCGATCTCGGCGGCGGCTCCGCGCTTACTCTTAAAGGCGAGCTCGACGGGCTCACCTCGGCGATGCTATTCGGCGGCGGTCCGCCGCTTTCTCTGATTCCCGGCAAGCTCGGGATCGTGCTCGCCGATGTTCCAATAGCAAAATTCGAGAGCCTGTGGCCGCCCGCGCTGAGCCGTGGCGGCCGGCGCTGGGTATCGGCAAATATCCACGACGGAGTCCTCGACCAGGCCGCCTTTCAGCTCGATCTCGAGGTCAACCCAGCGGCGCGTTCAGCGGAGGTTGTGTCGGCGCATGGAACGATGCGGTATCACGATGCGACGATCAACTACTTCCAGGGGCTTGCTCCGGTCCAAAGGGTCAGCGGCACTGCCACCCTCGACGACAAGCGGCTTACCTTCACGCCCACCAGCGGAACGCTCAAATCCGTCCAGATCACCGGAGGCTCGCTGCAGATCACCGACCTCGGCGCGCCGGTCGAATGGCTCGCGATCAACCTGGTCTGTGCCGGGCCGATGCGCGACGTCCTTGAGGTCATCGACGCCAAGCCCCTGCGTTACGCCCATGATATCGGCATCGATCCCGCGAGGGTTGCCGGGCGGATCGAAGCCAACCTTCATTTCAAGCTGCCGCTGCTGCAGGCTCTCAAGATTGACGATGTCGAATATGCGGTAAAGGCGAGCCTAACCGGCGCCGCAATCGCCAAGGTAGCAATGAACCGCAACCTCGCCGACGGCAATTTCGCCGTCGAGATTACCCGACCAGGTGTCCATCTCCAGGGCAACGCACGGTTCGACGGCGTCCCGTTAAATATCGACGGCAGTCTCTTCTTTAAGCCGAAGGACCGAACGCGCGCGCGTTACCAAGTGGCGCTGACCTTGAACGACGAGCAGCGGCGGCAGCTCTCCTTCGACTTCTTGCCCGACCGGCTCGTTGGACCTGTTGGGATCGATCTCACCTACCGAGTTGTCGATCAGGCGCATGCCGAGGCCGAGGCACTCCTCGATCTGCGCGCGGCGAGATTGTCGGTCGCGGAGGCGGGTTGGAAAAAGCCCGTCGGTGCTCCTGCCACCGCCAAGCTTGTTTTCGGTCTCCAGAGCGAGCAAGTGACTGAGATAAGGGAGATCGACGTAAAGGCAGCGGGGCTCGACGGCAGGTTCGCGCTCGCGCTTGCACCGGATACCCAGCGGATCGACCGCGTCGACATACGACGCCTTGTCATGGGCAACGATGATGTCATGGGCGCCGTTATGCGGCGACGGGAGGGCGGCTGGTATGTCAATCTTCGCGGTCCGACGCTCGATCTCTCCCCGTCGATCAAGGATCTCGGCAAAGACAGCTCGGGGCAGCATTCGGCTGCAGACCCACCGCTGCAGATCGATGCGCGCATCGATCGATTGGTCCTCGGACCCCAGCGTGAAGTTCGCGATTTCTCAGCGCAGCTCCTGCGGGAGGGCGCCTATTGGCAGGCTGCGCAGATCGATGCGCGTTTTGTCAACGGCCGCCAGCTAACCCTGCATTCCGCCGGCGAAGCGGGTAAACGCAGCCTCACCTTCCGGTCGGATGACTTCGGCTCGACACTGAGCCTATTCGATATCACCGACAATATCGTCGGCGGCCGGCTGACGATTAGCGGCGAGGTTTCGGATGCAGCGGGCAAACGAATCGTCCACGGGCATGTTGAAGGCGAGGACTACAACCTCGTCCGAGCGCCGGTGTTTGCCCAAATTCTGTCGCTGCCCTCGTTCAGCGCAGTCGGCAGCATGCTCGCCGGCTCGGGGATCCCCTTCAGCACGTTGCGCAGCGACTTTGCTTACAGCGGCGACCGTCTCGTTCTGGACCACCTGCTCGCCTACGGTGGGGCAATCGGGGTGACCGCCAATGGCATCGTCGAATTGGGTCGGGACCGACTCGATCTGCAAGGAACGATCGTGCCCGCTTACACGCTAAACTCCATTCTCGGCAACGTGCCGGTGATCGGCTCATTGCTGCTCGGCGGCGAAGGGCAGGGCCTGTTTGCCGGCAACTACCATCTTACCGGATCGGTTGCCGATCCCCAGGTCTCGGTCAATGCGCTAAGCGCCCTCGCTCCCGGATTTCTGCGCCGATTGTTTCAGCCCAATTTTGGCATACCGCCACCGGTCCAGGAATCGCTCGGGGTGCAGTGACGCTCCGTCAAACCGGTCGAACGAGTGCATGCCGCTTGCGGCCGGCGCTGAGCTTGATGTACCCGCTCGGATCGAGATCGGCGAGCGTGACAGGTTCTGTCTCGCTCTTGACCCGGCGATCGTTGACCCGGGCACCACCGCCCCGGATTAACCGTCGCGCCTCGCCTTTGGAAGCAGCGAGCTTAGCGCCGGCAAACATCTCGAATGCGGCGATACCACTCGCCAGCTCCTCCCGCCGAACGGCTACCGTCGGTAATTCAGGTGCGAAACCGCCGACCTCGAAGGCAGCCCGCGCGCTCTCCCCCGCCGCGATCGCGGCCTGCCTGCCATGGCACAGCGCGGTGGCTTCGGTCGCCAGGACCTTCTTCGCCTCGTTGATGTCGCCGGCCTCGAGCTGCCCGATACGAGCGAGATCCAGTCCGGTGAAGAGGCGGAGAAAGCGGCCGACATCAGCGTCTTCGGTATTCCGCCAGAACTGCCAGTATTCGTAAGGTGACAGCTTCTCGGCATTGAGCCAGACGGCACCTTGCGCCGTCTTGCCCATCTTGGCGCCGGACGCCGATGTGATCAGCGGCGTCGTCAAGCCAAATAAGGCACGTCCATCGGCGCGACGGGCCAGCTCGACGCCGCCGACGATATTTCCCCATTGGTCCGAGCCGCCCATCTGCAGTTCGCAACCAAAGCGCCGAGACAGCTCAAGAAAATCGTAAGCTTGCAGAATCGGATAATTGAATTCGAGGAACGATAGCGGCTGCTCGCGATCGAGCCGCAGCCGCACGCTGTCCTGGGTCAACATCCGGTTGACCGAGAAATGCCGACCGACATCGCGCAATAATGGAATGTAACGTAGCTCGTCGAGCCAATCGGCATTGTTGACCATCACCGCATCGCTAGGCCCGTCGCCAAAGCCGAGGAAATTGGTAAATATCCTGCGGATGCTGGCCACGTTGCGAGCGATTTCGGCATCGTCGAGGAGAGGCCGCGCCTCATCCCGGAAGGACGGATCGCCGATCCGCGTCGTGCCGCCGCCCATCAGCACAATCGGCTTATGCCCGCATTGCTGGAGCAGGCGCAGCAGCATGATCGACATCAGATGGCCGATATGCAGACTGTCGGCGGTGCAGTCGTAGCCGACATAGGCAACGACGGGGCCGGAGCGCAGACGCGCCTCCAGCGCTTCAATGTCGGTGCATTGATGGATAAAACCGCGTTCGTGCGCGGTGGCGAGAAAGGGAGAATGAAGTGTCGACATGGCTTTGTCATCTAACATAGGCGCGCCGCTCGGGCCACAACACTCCCCGACAATGCGGCGCGCGATTGG
>Ga0306924_10009092_pt1 | contig 10066 bp, 13 predicted proteins | sample sta12Can44000111_FD_203756 | JGI IMG/M metagenome (GOLD analysis project Ga0306924, IMG submission 203756) | Lab enrichment of tropical soil microbial communities from Luquillo Experimental Forest, Puerto Rico - statanox.12C.anox.44.000.111 (v2)... | ecosystem: Environmental > Terrestrial >... | reverse complement strand
TGGCAAACCCCCTCAGTTTGCCATCTTGAATCATGCCGCGGTCGATTCGGGAATCCCTAGAGTCAGCCACTCAGCGGATTGGTATTACTGGCCACTGTACTGGCCACTGCGTTCCAGCTTAGCGTGGCCATCTCTCCAGCAAGCGCTGACACCGTTCTCACCATGACAGCGGCACCCAATACAAATCCGCCTGATCCACTCTTCGGCCCGCAAAGCACGTCGGCACCGTGCGTCATCGCGGCGACGAACTGCCCACAGCAACCGGCCGGGTTCGGCTTCAACCTCTTCTCGCCTAACAGCGGGGCGTCGTTCGACCGCTACTCGACCAACAACACCGGCAACGTGGCGGATGGTGTTCAAGGCATGCCATACACTGTCGGACAAATCACCGGCATTGTCGGCAACGCGTTCAACATCATCATGGATGTGAACACCACCGCCGCACACAGCGAGAACCTCTCGCTGCTAGAGGTGCTCGACCTCACGACCAATACCACGATTGCTCACTTCACCGCCCCGCTTGGTGGTGCGAACGTGGGCAATCCCACCAACAACGGGAACGGGTTTGGCGATTTCCTGTTTAGCACGGTTGATTTCACCGGGCTGACCTCGACCGACCAAATCCTGTTCCACGCGCAGTGGCAGAACGCGGTCGACGGTGGTGAGAGCTTCTTCATCAAGTCGGTACCAGCTCCCATCGTCGGCGCGGGTCTGCCAGGCCTGGTGTTGGCGTGCAGCGGCCTTATCGCCCTGGCGCGACGTCGTCGTCAGCTCGTCGTCTGAAGCTCCCTTTCTAATAATCGCCGACGAGCTTACAAGCGTGCTGGCCTAGCCCATGGGCCAGCACGCTTTTACTTTGGGGCACCGTAATCGCGTCGCCCGAGCGTTTCCTGGCCCCATCGCCGGTGCTGGCCTTCCCGGCCTGATCTTGGCGAGCGGTGGCCTTCTCGGCTGGTGGCGACGGCGGCAGAAACGCGCTTAAGCTTTCGACGCCAACACCGGCCCCAACAAGAAAAAAGCCCCGGCAGCGAGGCCGGGGCGAGGCTGGGTTTGTGTGTCACGGAGGGTCACACCGTGACGAATCGGACGGTAAAGAACACCCACTTTCTCCACAACCGCGCGATTTCTGAAATTCGATTGCTGTGACATTTCGAACACGGAACCAATTGCCGCAGTGAAGTGTGAAGTAGCTCACACCTCTCCCCCGATTGGCCCCTCTAAAGTCCGGCAGACTAGGTACTAAGACGGGTACTGGTACCAGGTACCGGAGCCCAGGAGGGGAACATGGCACCGAAAGCAAAATCGAAACCAACTAGGTTCGTATTTACCGTCGGGACGGTTCTTGCGATGGCGTTGACCACTCTAGCGGTCACGGCGTGGGCGTTGGCTGCGCCGAGCGCGTCACTGATTTACCGCCCTGAGCTTCCGCTTTTGTACTAAGGGCAGCGAATGCGCGAGCATGTGCTCTTATTCTGTCTGTTGGGTCTGGTGCTCGCAGCCACAATCATACTGGTGGCCGCACCGGGAGCCGTGACTTGGGCGCTGGCCCTAATCGAATGAGCTGCCCCCGCCGGGAAACGATTTACCAGCCTCAACATTTGAATTTGGACTAGATGCAGAGGGCAACCGTGAACTACTTGCTGTCGATTTTGGATCATCGGCGTGCTCGCATCGCAGGCAACGATTTGGCATTCGCTTGCCACCATTCGCGACGCGATCCAGCAAACGAACGCGATCATTTTGGTGGCCTGCGGCAGCGATGAGCGGCCGTGTCAGGTCGCTGCCCATCGCGGCCAGATCGAGCTTGACGAGATCATGGTACGCACGCGCATCAGCGATGGATTGTCGTGTGGGTACAGCCCGTATAATCCCTGTTGGATCAAAGCGAGCAGCGAAGACGGACCCGTAGCGCCATGAAGCCGCGACTCGGGTCCCGGAAAATGAAAAAGTTGGTGGCAACGATCGCTCTACTTTGCGCGTCGAGTACCGTCTTAGCTCACGACATATACAGCAATCTCCGTGATCGGAATGGACATCTATGTTGTAATGGACAGGATTGTAAGCCAGTGGAGGCTGTAGTCCTGCCGGATGGTAGTTATTATCTACCAAGGAGTGATGAAACTATTCCCGCCGACATGGCAGCACCATCGCCTGATGATCGTTTCCACCATTGTACCTATTATCCAATAGCAACTGAGTTTTTTCCTTGGGGTGGACCAATATACGAAAGCGAACCTAAGACTAGATGCTTCTTTGCTCCAATGAACTCTTCGTAATTTGGGCTGGAGGCGGATATGCTTAAAGTCATTGCACGCGCGACTTGGTCAGGGCTCTTGGCGACAGTAAGCACACTTGTGTTGTGTACGACAGGTCTCACGCACGGGGAAGGGCCGCACAAAGAATGGTTCGAAAGTCTCCAACGCCCCGATAACGACGCACATCCGTATCGGAAGGCTGACCCCAAATCGCTGTTCTGCTGTGGTGCGGGCGATGTTGTGAAGACGAAGTTCATGGTGGAGCTTGGCGGCGACCGATATCCAGACGACGTCTGGTATGCTTGGCTCAATAATACCTGGACTAGAATTCCGCCCGAGAAGATCGTCAAGGACTACGCGCCGGATGGTCAGGCCCATCTTTTCGTGCTTGCGGACACGATCCAGTGTTTCGTGCGGCCCAAGGGCGGCATCTAAAATTATCGGCTTGCGGGGCTCCCCCAATCCTCCTCTGTCCCCCGCTTCACCGCCCGGTAACCGCCAACCGCGCGGCTCAAGATGATCGAGAGGCTCGCTATTGTGAGTACCGGTCGCAATGGACTTTTCCAAGTTCCAGTCCCACCTTAGCAATTTGGACAAACTCGAGTTCCGAACACCCACGCGCCCATTTGTCCCATTGCTGTTTCTTACCCAAATCGCGGGCGCACGCCTCCGAAGATGTGCGCGTATTCGTGGATAAGACTGAAAATGCGTGCAGAGGACTCGCTTTCATCGCCATTAATGAGTGCTACTGGTATGCCTCGCTCATCATAGATCGCGAATCCACGCACATCGTTTTCCGGTCCTATGCTCGTTAGATAAACGAAAATCCCTTGGCGCTCGATGATTGCACGCCACCGCCTAAAAGCAGACGCGACGGTCTTCCAACTGATTTGCTGATCGATGGTCGGCGCAATACGGGCGCGCTCTTTATTTGCGGCCTCTTTCGGATCAACTATCTTGGAATAATCGGGGAGCGGTGGCGCTTGAAACAGTTCGGGATGCGCCTCTCGAATCTCGGTAAACATTTCGATTTGCAAATTGACGACATCGAGTGCCGTCAATAGCTCATGGTCAATTCTGGGCTTCATGCCCAAGTGCGTTCGAAAATCGGGAATACGTGGTCGAGCGCTGTCTGGCAGCGGATCCGGCATCAATAAGCTGGCAAATGGGATTTGATACTGCCTCGCCATGCGATCAAGCAACGCGAGGGTCAACTTCTTATTGCCAGCCTCTAACTCGTTAAATTCATTGAGGGACAGATGTAACAGATCCGCAGCCTGCTGTTCCGTCAGACCGCGTTCTTTGCGGGCCCAGATAAGGACCTTGTGATTGACCGGAACGTCTACCATGGTCACGAGCTCGGTACGTCATCCGTTTGCGACAATACCAGAAAGGGCGCGCTGTGTTCTAGCTTGATCGATGACGCCTAGGGCCGCGCGGTTGTTGTAGCGGAAGTCAAATTCCGCCAGCGGTCTGCGCTTAGTCCGTCGATGGAGCGGCCGTCTGCTGTGGCAATCAGCCAATGCCGGGACGGGGTGCAGTTGTTCCGCGCCGTGGGATCGTCTTCGTCTGCACTGTAGGGCGGGAAGTCATAGGAGAACTCGCGCAAAGACTGCTGCAGCCAATCCAAGAAATGTCCGCCCGTTTTCTTCCTCGTTGAACTTGAGCGCGTAGGCGGTCGCCTCGTGCTCGAGCCGTTCCGGATCGGCAACCTGTTTCTTGTTCAGCAACACATGGGCCCATGTCTTCTTCTTGCGTTTGCGGTTTGACGTCCCTTTGTTTGAATTCTTGCCCCCCAAAATTCTTCCGACTTACCCCCCGCCCAAACCGCCCAAGCCGCCCGAGTGCCCATGCCGCAAGGGTTTCTTTGCGGGCACCCTTTTGGGCACCTTAAGAGAGAAAGTCGCCCTAAAATCCCCCTTGTGCGACTGTGACTTGGGCACCTTGGGCACTGTGGGCAGGTCAAAAGTCGCTAACATTTCACCCGCCCCACTCGATTGGGCCAGGTTCGACCGGCCAGTCCTGCTTGCCGTGGCGCTTGTCGAAGCGGTCTCGCAGCTCGGGGAGTGGGGGAAACTGGATCCCGCGCTGATAGCCGGACTTCCAACGGCCGCATCCCCAGTCATCTTTCAGCGCCGTGACGATGATTTGTGACGATAGGTGTTTAAGGTCGGGCGCGAGCTTCCGAGCGGCCGGGTAGAAGCCCTCGCCCTTGTCCTCGCCGGTGGTGATTGTGATGGAGGGGTCAGATGCATCCGCGCAGGGCAGGATGCCGTCGTGTGCCAGGATCTCGACTAGTCTGTCAATGCCCCGGCGGCTGTAGGCTTTCTGACTTGCGAGTGCTGATGTTAGCGGAACCGAACGGACATTGAACTTCGACAAGTCTCGCTGCATCAGCAAGTCAAGCAACGCCTCGCGACCACCGTTGTCCATCTCCGCAGCGATGGCGGCAAAATACGGATAGTCCCGCATGTGCATGCTCGCCACGTCGAGCACGAAGAACCGCCGAGCATCGGCCCCAGCCGGAATGACCCAATCGTTATTTGATGACAAAATAAGATGAAGTGAATTCCGGGCCGCGAAGGTGTCTAGACCTTTGGGCTCGATCAGCAACGTTTCTTCTGTGATCAATGCTTTTAGTATGCCTTCGTGTGTCCTATCTCCGGCAAAGAAGGCTTCATCTGCAAACAGCACCGAACACTGCTGAAGGGGAGCATTAAAGTGTCCAACAAGATGCTTGGCTTGCGTGACATGTCGAAAGTGGGCACCGAATAGGCGGCCGAATTGCTTGACGGCAACGCCTTTGCCGACGCCTTCTGAACCGCGCATCACAATCGCGACTTCGCCCGCTTTGTCCGGATGCTGAACCCCGTCAGCCATCCAGTTCAGGAGGTAGTCGGAGTATTCTTCATTGCCGCCGCAGATGTTCTCATGGAGATGAGCGAGGTAGAGACTGCAATTGCCAGCACGTCGCTCACAACCATATCCAGTCCATAGGTTAAGACGGCCGTTTTTCGCGCCATGAGGTGAGTAGACAATGCCGTCGTACTGTCGCCGGTCTGGGTGATCGATCCACCACTTGCCTAAGCCGACTTCTCTCACTCCCTTGCCGTCAGCGGTCGGAATCAGTTTCTTGCGCTTGGCGTGAAATGCACAGAAGTCCGCGATGGTGGAGAACACCGGTACTCGGCAACCGGGATAGGTTACACTCTCCTCGAGCTCGGCCACGCGGGTCTTGCCTGCAACCTTCACCACCGCGAAGACGGCGTTCATCTCAGCCAGGTCTTTTTCGTCGTCGTCCCAATCGCTCATGACGACGTTCCATTAATGATGCGCAATCGCGCCAACGCTGCCTCGGCAGCGGCAAGCAACGAGATCCAATCGGTGCCACGGCGGCGGGACTCCTCACGCCACCATTCGCGTAAGGTGCTTGAAGGAAGGGTCGCGGCCTCAGGCTTGAATAGGCCCGACGAACTCGGTAAGAACGACATTGTCGAAAATCCTGTTGCATTCGACCCCGGCTGCGACTGACATCGCACCGGGGCCTTCTTTTGAAGTGTGGTTGATCGCGCGCATCAGGCGAAGGTGCGCCGCTTGCGAATTTTTGAGAGACGGCTGCGAGCCCACTCAAGGCCGCGCTCGGGGCTATACAAGGGACGATCACCCCACCACGCCTCGACCTCCGGCCCCTCATTGCGGCTGGGCATGCACAACTTATCGAGCGTACTTGCGCCGAGCGGGATACCTTGGCTGTTAATGTATTCCCACAGCTCTTCGCGGGTCAGAAGCGGCTTCGGCCCTGGTTCGGGCATGACTGTCACCTTTTCAAAATCCCGGAAATTCCGGGAAGGCGACAGACTGCCTATTGAGTCGCAGCCCGTGGAGTTAGGCAGAATGAAAAAATTAGCTAGTTTTGCCCAACCGGCGAGGCCGACCTGCGCGTGCCTTTGTTAGCGCCACCGCGATGGTTCCTGCCCTGTATGGCTTGCCTCGGTTTGTGATCTTGAATTCGCGAAGGACTGCCAGCACAAAATGGATGAATGGTCCCGTTGGCCCTTGTTCGGTTCGGCTGAACCTCGGCTCACCAAAAAACTTCTTAAACACCAGGGGCAACTCGGAACCGGCCAGCCATTCGAAAGCACTCGCGCCTCTGCCGTAGTCCTTCTCTACCATTGCAATGTGCTTTCGCAGACTGTCGGGTGAGTCGTCCTTCCACAGGTGTTTCAAATCCATGAGCAGCCCATAAAGGATTTCCGCAAATACGCGAGGGCTGAGCATCTCCCTGGGCAATATTTCTCGCCAATTATCACCAATCACATCCTCCTCGGCTTCGTCCTCCTTCAACGGGAGCGCGAGTTCCTTGGCGTGCTTTTGAATTGCGCTAAACCGTTTACTTCGTGCTCGAATAAAACTTGCTTTGCCATAAGTCGAACGAAGGTGGAATCTTGCAACGCAGCGTTCGAGATCCGACCAAAATTCTGCCCGGTCGAGATTGCTGGAGCGCTTGCCCGCTGCTTGAAGAATGCGTGCGATAGCAGCTGCCCTGTCAATCATTTGGCGCAACGAATGCTTTCGATCTGCGCCGCGAGCTGCTCGAAGGCGGCCTGCATTTCAAGAACGTAGGGGTACTTGTCGTAAATGCTGCGGATGCCGGGAAGCGCATGTCCCATGCACCGTTCCGCAATATCGGAATTGACACCTGCGCGAGACATCAAGCTACGGCTCGTTCGGCGCAAATCGTGCAGTCGCCAATTTTTCACGCTACAGGCAATGTCGAATTTTAGCTTGAACGTGCTGAAACCGGAGATCGGCGTTCGTCCATCCGTGGTGAATACAAAATCGCAGCCTTCAATGCGCGGAATTTCGGCCAATACCTTCATGGCCGCACTCGACAGCGGTAGCGTCACTTCCGTGCTGGTCTTGTAGCGCATCGCCGGAATCGTCCACTTGCCGTTCGCAAGCTCGCCCCATGTCATCGCGCTTGCTTCGGTGCGTCGGCACGCCGCCAGCAATAGGAACCGGATGAATTGTCCCCATGGTGATGCAAAGGCTTCAGCGGTCCCCCATACCGCGCGCAATTCGTCGTCATTCAATATCCGGTCGCGTTCCCGCTGCTCCGGTGTCCGGCGCGCCATGCCGCGAACGAACGGCGTTCTGAATTGATCGTCTCGAATGGCGTGCCAATTGCAGATCCGCCGCAGCGTGGCGAGAATCTGGTCGGCCATCGCCGCGCCGCGCTGGTCCTCGATGTCATCGAGCAGCGCGTTGATGTCGCTGCGCTTGATGTCCTCGATCTGCCGGTCGCCAAGGACTGGATAGACCAACCTCTTGAGATTGGCTTGCCGCTTGGCGGCAGTGCGCAGCTTGCCGCCCTCGCGGGCAAGATAGCGGTCGCAGACAGCGCGCAGTGTGTTCCTACCGGTCTCGGCGGCCCGGCGACGTTCCAGAACAGGGTCGTGGCCACGGGCGACCTTCCCGAGAATGGCGAGCGCTTCGCGGCGGGCAGCTTCAAGGCCGAGGGTGTGGTTGATCGTGTGGCGGCGAGAAATTCTATCGGCGCGATATTGGACGACCCCGGACCTGTGGTTCGATGCTGTGACCATCAAACCGAAGCGTCGCAGGCTTTCGTCCCAGTAGATCGACCGCTCCTTACCGGGCTCGGCTTTGGCTGTCCTCCAAAACGCTTGCGTGAGCTTTCTGATGGGCATCGGGTAAGCGATTCCCTCGGGGTCACCGTCCGGTAAGCAGGCGGTCCTGTATACGCCCGGAAACTCCAGGAAACAAGCGGAAGCGAAAAATAGCGATCGTACAGGCATCCATGCGACATAGCGGCAATCACTGGAAACGGTCGGAAGGGTCAGGAAAGCAGCGCGACGAACTACCGGTGACCTGCGCCACGAACAGCCCGAACAGCGCCAGAACGGTGAAGCTGTCGATGAATCCGGCGGTGAAGCTTGAGAGCGGCGGAACGATCGCTGGCGGCCGCGGCCGGCGTAAAACGAGAAGCTCGCTCATGATCCCCCCCTCGTGCACGCCGTCAGGATTTGAGCCAGGTCGTGATCCGCTCCACCGCCTCGTGCATCTCCGCCGCCGCGCCCGCATAGCAGAAGCGGATGAAGTGTCTGCCCTCGAACGGATCGAAGTCGATGCCCGTCGTCGCCGCCACGTGCGTCTGCGCCAGCATGCGCTGGGCGAATTCGAGACTGTCGTTGCTGAAGCGCGACACATCGGCATAGAGGTAGAACGCGCCGTCGACCGGGAGAATTTTATCGAAGCCGGCTTTCGGCAAGCCCTCGAGCAGAATGCGGCGATTCTCCTCGTAGCCGTGCTTCACCGCCTCCATCTCCGCGCGCCCCTCGAACGCCGCCTCGGCGGCGATCTGGGAGAGCGTCGGGACCGAGACCGCGAGGTTGCCCTGCAAGCGATCGAGCGGACGCACGAGCGGTTCGGGCGCCACCACCCAGCCGATGCGCCAGCCGGTCATGCAGAAATACTTCGAGAACGAGTTGATGATCACGGCGCTGTCGGACATCCCGGCGGCGGTTTCCGCCGCGAAGGCATAGTCGAGACCGTGGTAGATTTCGTCGGAAATGAATTTGATCCCCTCGCCTTCCGCGGCGGCGATGAGATCGGCCAGCGCCTGCGCCGTCATCATGGTGCCGGTCGGGTTGGCGGGGCTGGCGACGAGCACGCCCTTGAGCGGCGCCTTGCGATGCGCCGCCAACAGCATCTCGGGCGTGATCGCCCAGCGCGTCGCCTGCGTGGTTTCAATCGCCACCGGTTCGCAGCCGAGCGCGCGCAGGATATGCCGATAGGGCGGATAGCCCGGCAACGCCACCGCGACCCGATCGCCGGGCTCGAACAGCGCGAGGAACACCAAAATGAATCCGCCCGAGGACCCAGTGGTGACGACAACGCGCGCCGGATCGACCGCCAGGCCGTAGGCCTCATGATAGTGCCGCGCAATGCGCGCGCGCAGCGTCGGCATGCCGAGCGTCTCGGTATAGCGCAGCCGCCCGGATGCGAGTGCCGCGCGCGCGGCCGCGATCGCGGTTGCAGGTGCCGCCGCCGCCGGCTGGCCGACCTCCATGTGAATGACGCGACCGCCCGCGGCCTCGATGCGCGCCGCCGCCGCCATCACGTCCATCACCATGAAGGCGGGAACATCGCTGCGCGCCGAGGGCGCGATCAACCGTCGTGCCGCATCCAGCATCGTCGCTAGGCCCTTGACGCCACGTGCAGACCCCGCCCCGCTGTCGCCGCATTTGCGCGCACAATTTGCATCGAAAAGGTCCCGCATTCAGACCTGATCGCGATCGCGTTGACCGTCCCGCGGCGCACCACTAGGTTGCGCGGGAAAATGGTGCGAAGCCAAGCGGACATGACCGGAACCGAGAGACCTATCAGGCCGCGGCGAGCGACGCCAGCGGCGCGTCTCATTGCCGTTGCGACCGCGACCGCGCTCGTCTGCGCCGGCGCCCCGGCCCACGCGCAGAAAGGACCGCCCGTCGTCCGCGACGCCGAGATCGAGCAATTGCTGCGCGAGTATACCCAGCCGATCCTGCGCGCGGCCGGTCTCGCGCAGCAGAATATTCAGGTCGTCATCATCAACGACCGTTCGTTCAACGCCTTCGTCGCCGATGGCCGGCGCATCTTCGTCAACGCCGGCACGCTGATGGACGCCGAGACGCCGAATCAGGTCATCGGCGTGCTCGCGCACGAGACCGGCCACATCGCCGGCGGACACCTCGCGCGCATGCGCGAGGCATTGGCCTCGGCGACGACGCAATCGATCATTGCGATGCTCCTCG
>Ga0306924_10009088_pt1 | contig 10067 bp, 9 predicted proteins | sample sta12Can44000111_FD_203756 | JGI IMG/M metagenome (GOLD analysis project Ga0306924, IMG submission 203756) | Lab enrichment of tropical soil microbial communities from Luquillo Experimental Forest, Puerto Rico - statanox.12C.anox.44.000.111 (v2)... | ecosystem: Environmental > Terrestrial > Soil... | reverse complement strand
CGTTGTTGATTCACCAGGGGCGCCGTCGTCCGCTGGATGAGGGAGAAGGTTTTCTCGGCCTGGTTCAGCGGCCGTTGCCGGGCGGGCAGGCTGGCTGGCTTGGCTGTTTTGTCGGTGCCCCCTGGTGGAATGATGACATGCCCAGGCATAGCGAGCCACACTCCCCAGCGGGGGTGCACCGCACCGCCCGCGCGGGCCTGCGGCTGACCCGAGGGCAGCGGCGCCGCCTGTCGGGGCTGCTGGTGTCGGCCGGGGATGTGTGGGCGTGCGTGCTGGAGCTGAACGCATGGCGGCGCGCCCGCCAGGACGCCCCGCTGGTTTCGTATCAGGGGTTGTGCCGGGAGCTGGCCGCCTCGGGGCCGGGGTGTTTCGGGGAACTGGACAGCGTCGGTGCCCGGTCGGTGCTGCGCCGCTATTCCGATGCCTGGTTCGCCGCTGCGGCCCGCCGCAAGAAGGGGGACATCTCGGCGCGGTTCCCGCGGCGGCGGCGCAGGATGATGCCGGTGCGCTGGTATCACGGGATCTTCGCTTTCGATGGTCGGCGGCTGCCGATACCGGTGACCCGGGGGTGCCCGCCGTTATGGGTGCGGCTGGACCGGGATCTGCCCTACCCAGCGGCCCAGGTCCGGTCGGTCACGCTGCTGTATGACGCGGGCCGGCTGTGGGCTGATGTGACCGCGGAGGTCCCGGTGGCCGCTTATCCGCCGGGCGCGGAACCGGACCGGGGGCGGGTTGCCGGGGTGGACCTGGGGATCATCCACCCCTATGCGGTCGCCGGGCCCGATGGGCAGGCGCTGCTGGTCTCGGGCCGGGCGGTCCGCGCCGAGCACCACCTGCACCTCAAAGACACCAAGGCCCGGCGGCGGGCCGTGGCCCGGCGCGCGCCGAAGCCTGGGCAGCGCGGGTCGCGGCGGTGGCGGCGCTACCGGCGCCGCCAGCGCGTCGTGGAGGCGCGGCACCGGCGCCGGGTCCGCCAGGCCCAGCACGAAGCCGCCCGCACCGTGATCGGCTGGGCCGCCGAGCGCCGGATCGGCACCTTAGCCGTCGGCGACCCGCGCGGCGTGCTGGGCATCGATGCGGGTCGGCGACACAACCGCCGTACCCGCGAATGGCGGGTCGGCCACCTGATCACCGCGCTGCGCGACAAGGCTCAGCAGGCCGGGATTACTGTGGCTCTGCTCGATGAGCGCGGTACTTCCTCGACCTGCCCGGCCTGCCGGGCACGCGTCCCCAAACCGCGCGGCCGGGTGTTCTGCTGCCCGCGCTGCGGCCAGTCGGGCCATCGCGACTTGATCGCGGCGGCCAACATCGCCGGGCGCCTGCCCGGCGGCACCACGCCGGCCATCCCGGCCGACGTCACGCACCGCCGCGCCGGGAACCACCTTCCGGGTGTGTCCGCGGCGCGACGTGACCCGCGCCGCCGCCCCCATCACGGCGACGCCCGCGGGTCCCCTGGCAGGCACCTGCCCGCCCCACCGACTACCGTCGGCCGGGGAGTCGCTCGCCCCACCGCGAGGACTTCGTAAGACCACCGACGAACTTACGAAGATGTGCACTAGGCCTACGATGAAGTGCGGCCGGTCGGGCAACCCGGTGCTTAACACGCCGCGGATGGACAACGCAACCGCTAACGGGGGCCTTTTGCGGGCCGAACATTCAGAGAACGACGATCATGCCTACTGAATCCAGAATACGATACGGCATCGTGACTGACCCGAGCCAGGCTGCGGACCCGCTGCCCCGGCGCGGAGACCCGTTGCCCCGGCGCGGGGACCCGCTCCCGCAGCGGGGTGATCCGCTGCCCCGGCGCGGAGACTCGCCGCCGCAGCCCGGAGAGCCTTTGCCGCAGCGCGGAGAACCCCTGCCCCGGCGCGGGGACCCGCTGCCGCAGCGGGGTGATCCGCTGCCCCGGCGCGGAGACCCGCCGCAGCAGCCCGGAGAGCCTCTGCCCCGGCGCGGAGACCCGCTGCCACAGCGGGGGGAACCTCTGCCCCGGCGCGGAGACCCGCTCCCCCAGCGCGGGGAGCCCCTGCCCCGGCGCGGAGACCCGCTCCCCCAGCGCGGGGAGCCCCTGCCCCGGCGCGGAGACCCGCTGCCCCGGCGCGGGGAGCCCCTGCCACAGCCCGGAGACCCGCTGCCCCGGCGCGGAGAACCCCTGCCGCAGCGCGGGGAACCGTCCCCGGACCAAGGGGCGCTGCCCCGCCGGACCGGCCGCACCCGCCGGTCCGGGCGGCACCGCAGCGCGCACCGGCTGAGCCTGCCCTCGGATGCGCCGACTCTCCTGCTCGCCGTGCCGGGCAGCGCCAGCGTGGCCAGTGACGAGATCAGCGGCCAGATCGCGGCGGAGGCCAGGCTGTCGGCCCAGGGCGCCCATGTCCAGGTGGCCTACCTGGAGGGCAGCGAGCGCAGCCTGAGCGAGGCGCTGGCCACTCCGGCGCACGGGCCCTGGCCGGCCCTGGCTGTCCTGGTCCCGCTGCTGGCCGGCCCGCATCCCCGCTCAGACGCGGCCGTGGCGCGGGCAGTCGCCGGCGCGGCCGGCGAGGTGATGGTGGCCGAGCACCTGGGCCCGCACCCGCTGCTCGCCGAGGCCCTGCACGCGCGCCTGGCCCAGGTGGGCCTGGCCCGGGAGAGCCGGGTCCGCGGGCTCAGCATCAGCAACGCCGCGAACGGCGTCCTGGTGCTGGCCGACCGCGGCGAGGACGCGGTCCGCGCGGCAGGCGTGGCCGCGGTCCTGCTGGCGGGCCGGCTGGCGGCCCCGGCAGTGCACACGTCCATCGATGACCCGGCGGGCATCGCGGCCGCGGTGGAGCGGCTGCATGCCATGGGTGCCTCGCGCGTGGCCATTGCCCCGTGCGTGATCGGACCGGAGACCGACCTCCGGGAACTCGACGCGGTCAGCGCGGCGATCGGGGCGCTGGCCGCCCCGCCGCTCGGCGCCCACCCGGCGATCGGCCAGCTGGTCGCGATGCGCTACGGCAACGCCCTCGTCGGCCTGCACCCGGCGGACAGCTCGCTCGGCTGAGCGCGCGGCGCGCCCGCCATGAACCCTTTCATCCGTCGAGTTCGGGCCAGGGTACCTGGGCGGCCACGGGGAGAATGAAAAGGGCTCATTGACAAGCGCGCCTGCGCTGCGCTGAGCTTCGTACTGCGGGCGCCGCGACGCGTTTCTCGCCCGTTCTGTGAGCGGCTATCAATCAAGATCACCCAGAGAGGGGTGCGCGGCAGTGAGCGAATGGGACGCAACGTCGTACGAGGGCAAGGACACCATCCTGCGCGTGGTCCGCAACGAGGCGGAGCGGCTGTTCGAGATGGCGTCGCAGCCCGGCGCGTGGGATGCTCCGACCGCCTGCGAAGACTGGAAGGTCAAGGACATCGTCGGCCATCTCATCGACACGACCGAGGGCTACTTCGCCGCCTTCGAAACCGCGCGGGCCGGGGCCGAGATGCCGGCCGCGTACGGGCTGCCGGGCATGCACGAACGGGCGGGCGAGCAAGGGATCGCGCTGGGCGTCCTGTCCCAGCAGGAAGGGATAGACCGGATACGGGCCGACCTGGACAAGATGATGGGCATCCTGGAGCCGCTGACGCCCGAGGAGTGGACGGGCTTCATGGTCCCCCACTTCTACATGGGACCGCTGCCCGCCTTCTTTTACGCGGCGGGGCAGCTCATGGACTACGGCGTGCACTCCTGGGACATCCGCCAGGGCACCGGCCGCGAGCACGCGATCTCGGGCGACGCCGCCGACCTGCTGGTCCCGTTCATGTTCGTGCTCTGGCAGTACACGATCAAGCCGGACGCCGACCTGAGCCCGTTCACGATCGGGGTCCGGGTCACCGGGCGGAACGCCGGCGGGTACCGGATATCCCTCAGCGACCAGGGCATGCAATACGAGCCGGGCGACACCGCTGACCTGCCCGCGGTCCTGGACTTCGACGCCGGCAGCCTGGTCCTGACGACCTTCGGGCGCTGCAACGCGGGCACGGCCCGCGGCGACGTGGACCTGGCGGACCGTTTCCTTAACCTGTTCTTCCGGATCTGACAAGCACCGGGCCGGTGCCCCGCACCGCCCGCCCCCCTAGGCGGTGCGGGACGCTGGCCGCACGGAGCGGTCAGTTCGGTCCGCTACGGCGACCATTAGTAATGTCAACCGCGAGAGCAGACGCCTTAGTGCGGCAATCCGCCCAGACTGGGCGGCACTTGGTGGGCAGATCGCACAACCGGCCGTTAGGATGGCGGTCGTGCCCGATGCCGGGGAATCCCTGTCGCCGCAAGCTGCGGAGCTGGCCCGCCGCATCGCGCGAGTGTTCCTGGACGAGCCTGCCGACCTGATGGCCGAGGTGCACGCGGCGGTGTCCGCCGCGGCCGATGAGCCACTGCGCTCCGAGCCGGTACTGGCCGCCGAGGTCGCCGCGAGCACCCGGGCGAACGTGCTGCACTGGGCGGCCAGCGTCTGGCGAGACCCCGGCGGGCGGGTCCCGGCCAACCTCACCCCCGAGGTGCTCGGGATCGCGCGCGAGGCGTTCCGCCGCGGGATCGAGCAGACCGTGTACACGACCTACCACGCCGGGCAGAACGTCGTGTGGGCGTACTGGATGCGCACCGCGTTCTCGCTGTCGTCGGACCCGGCGGTGTTGCGCCAGGTGCTGGAGGCCGGGTCTACGTCGGTGTCGGACTTCGTTTCCGACATGGTGGCGGCGCTGTCGGAGCAGCTGCGACGCGAGCGGGAGGAGCTGGCCCGCAGCAGCCACGCGCGCCGGTTTGAGGTGGTGAGCCTCATTCTGGAAAGCGCCCCCATCACCACCGCACGCGCCAGCACGCAACTGGGCTATGACCTGCGCCGCCGGCACACCGCCGCGGCCTTGTGGACCGACCCCCGCCACCCTGACCAGGCCGCGCTGGCCCAGGCCGCCGAGGCTCTCGGCCCCGCGACCGGCGCCGCGCAGGTGCTGACCGTGATCGCCAGCTCATCGTCGGTGTGGGTCTGGCTGGCCACCGCCGCCGACGCCGACGCCGGCACGATCACCGCGGCCACCGCGGCCTATCCCGCGGTCCGGGTCGCGGTCGGACCCCCCGGCTCCGGGGCCGGCGGCTTCCGGCGCAGCCACTTCGATGCCGTGGCCACCCAGCGGCTGATGTCCCGCCGGCCAGGCCTGCGGGTCGCCAGGTTCGCCGATGTCCAGCTGGTCACGCTCGCCATCGGTGACGAGCAGCGGGCCCGCGAGTTCGTCACCCGCACACTCGGCAACCTGGCCAGCGCCGACCCCGAGCTGCGCGACACGCTGGCGGTGTACGTCCGCGAGCAGTTCAGCGCCGCACGCACCGCCCGGGCCCTGTACACCCACCGCAACACCGTTCTCAACCGCCTCCAGCGCGCCGAGCGGCTGCTCCCGCTGCCGCTCGCCGGCCACGGCGTTGAAGTCGGCGTCGCCCTCGACATCGCCCAGTGGCTCGGGACCCAGCCCGACAGCGCCAGCCATCACCGGTGACGCGGACACCCGGATCCAGCCTCCGGTGATCAACGCCGGGGCCCTGCACCCGGCGTGATCTCAGGCCGTTACCCGGCTGGAGCAGCCGAACGGCGCGTGCGCCTCGGCGGCCTCCTGCCAGCGCAGTTGAGCAGCAAGTTCGCCGACGGTGGGCGCGTGCACCGAGAAGGCCGGGGCGCCCTGGTGGTAATCCTGGATGAATCCGCCGCGCCGGCACGCGTGCCATCCGGTGCCGGTGTCCACCCAGATCCGCCACTGCGGGAACAATTCCGCAAGCGCCTCGACGCCGGCATCCGCCAGCACGGCTGCACGCATACCGCGCTACCCCCTCCCGTCGTGGCCGCATCGCCACGATTTGTTCTTACCAGAGGATGGGCCGGACGGGGAGTAATTCGCCGTCAATGCCGCAACGCACGCGACCGCCTTATCCAGTGGCTGACCTGGCTAAAGCCCGCGGAACACCAGGAGAGCCAGGTCATCAGCGGGCGGGTCGGGCCCGAACTCGCGCACGGCCCGCTGAATCCTGGCCACCACCGAGCCGGCGTTCAGTTCCGTGCACTCACCGAGCAGGTCCCGCAGGCCGTCGTCATCGTCCAGGAGCCGGCCCGCCGACCGGCGCTCGGTCACCCCGTCGGTGACGCAGAGCAGGACATCGCCCGGGGACATGCCGATGGTGTCCTGACCGAACGTGACGTGATCCAGCACGCCCAGCAGCGGCTGGGGGTCCGCCGCGGTCTCCACCACGCCGTCCGCGCGCAGCATCAGCGGCGGCGGATGCCCGGCGCACACCAGGGTGACCGCGGCCGCCTCCCCGGGCCCGGGCGCCGGGATGAGCTCGCCGTGGATCAGCGTGATGAAGCGCGCGCGGGTGCCCTCGTCGACGATGATCGCGTTGAGCCGCTCCAGCACCGTGGGGACGTCGTGCCCCTCCCGGGCCAGGATGCGCAGCGCGTGCCGGGTCAGGCCGGTCACCGCGGCCGCTTCCGGGCCCTTGCCGCAGACGTCGCCGATCGCGAACCGCCACCGCCCGGGCGTGGCCTCGAACACGTCGTAGAAGTCGCCGCCGACCTCGCTTCCCTCGCCCGCGGCCTCGTAGCCGGCCGCTAGTTCCATCCCCGGAATGTCGGGCAGTTCCGGCGGCAGCAGGCTGCGCTGGAGCGCGCTGGTCGCCTGCCGCTGCTCGGAGTAGAGCCGGGCGTTGTCCAGGGCCAGCGCCACCCGCCGGGTCAGGTCCTCGGCCAGGCGGACGGCCTCCCTGGCCAGGGCCCCCTCGCGCGGCCGGCCGATCACGATGTCGCCCAGGCTGCGATCGCGCGCGACCAGGGGAAAACACCACGCGGGATCGGAAACGAGCGCGGCGGCAGCGCCGAACGGCGGCTCCGGCACCCGGCCCGGCGCCGCCGGCGCCAGCGACCACGGCCGGGCGTTGTCACCGGGCACGAACCGAGGCGCCGGGATCGCGCGGAGCAGCCTGGTGAGCTCATCGACCAGGGACTCATCCGCGTGCCAGACATACGCCGGCCTCAGCTCGCCGTCGTCGCCCGGCAACAGCGCGGCGAACCACGCCCCCAGCCGGGGCACCACGAGCTGCGCCGCGAGGGCGATGGTCTTCTCCTGGTCCAGGCATCCGGCGAGCAGGTCGCTGGCCTCGGCCAGGAAGCTGAGCCGGGCCCGGCGGATCCGGTCGTGCTCGCCCAGCCGGGCGCGCTCCAGCGGCAGCGCCACCTGGTCGGCCACGTGCTGCACCCGGGCCAGGTCCGCCGCGGCGAACCGGCCCGGTCCGGCCGCCGCCACCGCGAGCATCCCGGCCACCCGGCCCTCGACCGCCAGCGGCACGGTCAGCAGCGAACGCCGTGGCTCGTTCTGGATCTGCGCGAGATCGGCTCCGCGCTCGGCGAACTGGTTGTAGAGATCGAGGAACGTGTCCATGCCGGTCGGGTCGGCCGGGCCCGCGGCGGCCGCCGCCTCGCCGACCTGTGGCTGCGTTACCCCGCGCCCCGTGGCGGCCCGCATCCTCAGCTCGCCGTCCTCATCGGCGATCAGCGCGTAGGCGGCATCGGCGGCGACGGCTTCGCGGGCCAGCGTGACCGCGTGACCGAGCAGTTCGTCGTAGCCAAGCTGAAGCAGGTCCCTGGCGCCGCCGTGCTCGGCGGCAGGCTCGGCGGGCCTGCCGCCCGGCTGATCCGCGGCGGCCAGGAACTCGGCGATGGCCGGCCCGGCGGCGGCCGGGGCGTCAGGCCCGAGCCGGAACCAGATCACCTTGGCCGCGGAAGCGTACGTGACCCCCCAGGACGAGGAGAGCGCCGCGGGCAGCAGCAGGCCGCGGCCGCTCGGCCGCGCGACGTCGGCCGCGGCCGCCGGCGGGTCAGGGATCACCCGGGCCGGATGCCGGTCCAGGACCGATATCTCCACGGTCGCGCCGTTGAACCTGCAGGTCAGCTCCACCGCGGTCCCGGCGTGTACGATCGCGTTGGTGACGAGTTCGCTGGCCAGCAGCACCGCATCGGTCACCACGTCATCGCGGCCGGGCAAGCCCCACGAGATGAGGGTGTCCCGGACGAAACCACGGGCGGTAGCCACCGCGGACGGCTCGGGATCAAAGCCCGCGGCGGCGACATGGTCCTGGCCTGGTTCCACGTTCCTTCCTGGTGCCGGCGCCACCGTTTGCCGCTGGCTTCCCCTTCTATCGTGGCAGACTCGTGACCTTGGCACACCGGGGAAGCGTGGCCCAATCCCGCGGCGGCCAGACGTGGCCGCGGGGGCTGCGGGCTGGAAAGAGGGCACGCGATGACCGAGGCCACCGGCGGCGCCCGGATCACGCAGGGCAACAGGGCACGGCCGGGTACCGGCAGGCCGGGTCCCGGCGTCCTGGCGTACTCCGAAGCCGACCTGGAGCCGGTCCGCACGCGGCTGGCGTCCCTGGCCCGCGGCGACCTCCGCCCGCGCACGGAGCCAGCCGACGACCGGCATCCCGCCGCCCCGGCCGCCGGCCCGGTGCTCGCCGAGGTCAGCCAGCTCGTCGATGAGGTCGGCAGCCAGCTCGCGCTGCTCAGCGAATCGCAGCGGCTCACCACGCAGCTGCAGGAACGCTCCGCCGAGCTGCAGCGCCAGCAAACCGAGCTGGAGGAACGCGCCCGCCAGCTCGCGATCTCTTCCCGGTACAAGTCGGACTTCCTGGCCAACATGTCACACGAACTGCGGACCCCGCTGAACAGCCTGCTGGTCCTGGCCAAGCTGCTGGCCGAGAACCAGGACAGGAACCTCACCGGCCAGCAGGTGGACTTCGCCCGGACCATCCACGCGGCCGGATCTGACCTGCTCCAGCTGATCAACGACATCCTGGACCTGTCCAAGGTCGAGGCGGGCAAGATGGACGTCCACCCCGCGGACCTGCAGCTTGCGGCGCTCGTGGACTACCTCGGCGCCACGTTCCGGCCGCTGGCCGAGGACAAGGGCCTGGGCTTCAGCACCCAGGTACGCCCCGGGACCCCCGACCGGCTGTTCGTCGACGAGCAGCGGCTCGAGCAGATCGTGCGCAACCTCCTGTCCAACGCGGTCAAGTTCACCTCGGCCGGGGAGGTCAGGCTCACCATCGGCGTGGCCGACGAGGCCGAGTCCGGCGGCGCGCTCCGCGGGGCCACCGAGGTCGTGGCGTTCGCGGTGTCGGACACCGGCATGGGCATCGCCCGGCACAAGCTCGGTACCATTTTCGACGCGTTCAGCCAGGCCGACGGGACCACGAGCCGCCGCTACGGCGGAACCGGCCTCGGGCTCTCGATCAGCCGCGATATCGCCCGGCTCCTCGGCGGGGAGATCCGCGTGTCCAGCCGGCTCGGCCAGGGCAGCACGTTCACGCTGTACCTGCCGGCACCGAACCCGCCGGGCGCCCGCGACACGGGCGCGACGGCCGAGGCCCGGGCCGGCTTCCGCACCGCTACGGCCGGCGATCCGGACGCCGGCGCGGCACCCGCGATCGAGGCCTGCGGCGGCGGCCGAGACGGGCTGGACGGGGCGCGGATACTGATCGTCGACGACGACGCGCGCAGCGTCTTCGCCCTCACCGGCGTCTTCGAACGGTACGGGGCCGAGGTGGTCTACGCCGAGAACGGGCACGCCGGGATACGGGCGCTGGAGCGCAACGAGGACATCTCGCTGGTGCTCATGGACATCATGATGCCGGAACTGGACGGCAACGCGACCATGCGGGCGATCAGGAAGATGCCGCAGTTCGCCGACCTGCCGATCATCGCGCTGACCGCCAAGGCGATGAAGGGCGACCAGGAGAAGAGCATGCAGGCCGGTGCCTCCGATTACTTCCCCAAGCCGGTGGAGACCGATCACCTGCTGCAGTTGATGCGGCACTGGCTACAGCGCGGCGGCGGGCCGGGCGGCGAGCCTGCGTCATCGGCCGATTTCACGCTCCGGGGACGTGGGCAGGCGGGGGGAGAATGAAGGAAGCTTAGTTACGCGCCGTCGCCAACTCGCGCTAGGAGTAACCAGGTGGCAGAGAAGGCCAAGATCCTGCTGGTCGACGACCGGGCCGAGAACATCGTCGCGCTGGAAGCCATTCTCGGCTCTCT
>Ga0306924_10009087_pt1 | contig 10067 bp, 9 predicted proteins | sample sta12Can44000111_FD_203756 | JGI IMG/M metagenome (GOLD analysis project Ga0306924, IMG submission 203756) | Lab enrichment of tropical soil microbial communities from Luquillo Experimental Forest, Puerto Rico - statanox.12C.anox.44.000.111 (v2)... | ecosystem: Environmental > Terrestrial > Soil... | reverse complement strand
CTCGGACCGCTCGTTCGGCGTCGTCCTCATGCGCTCGCGGGTAGCCGAAATAAATGAGCACCCCGTCGCCCATATATTTGGCAACAAAGCCGTCGAGGCTTCGAACGACGTCAGCGACGGCCCGATGATACGCGCCGATGACCTCGCGCAAATCTTCAGGATCGAGCCGTGATGAGAGTTCGGTCGAGCCGACGAGATCGCAGAACATGACTGTGAGCTGCCGGCGTTCGGCATCGGCGAGAGTCGGTGCATCTCGAGGTGCCGCCCTCACCGTACCGGCGGGCGGTGCGGCGCCGAGCGAAGCGATTGCGGCGAGGAGCTTGCGGCGATGGCCGACCGAGGTCACGCCGATGCTGATCAGGTCGTCGGTCGTCAGCGCCGGTAGCACCTCTACATCGACATCATTGTCGCGGAATGCAGGCGCATATTGTTCGAGCCCCAGCCCGCGCAACCACGCCACTACGTCCATGCGGTGATCCTCTGCGCCGAGGAGCGGCAGCCCCTATGGGCGAGGATATTCCTCTGATCTTCGGCGTGCCAGCGGCAGCGCTGAAAAAAGCGCCTTGTCCGGTTTCGCGCCGTCGGGCAGTGAATGACCGGTTTCAAGGCCTGGGGACAACGCATTCCGGGCAACCAGGGAATGTCGTGCTGCCACACAAGGCGGTCCCTCAATCGCGCTGCATCGAAGGTCGGCTGTGGGGCATAAAGACCGGTTCCCGCCACCAAAGTCGAGCGTCGGCTGTCGGTTCGGAAAGACGACCATGGCCAGAATGCGCCGGAAGGGCGAGATCGTCGTGCGCACTCGTTCGTGACACGCCTAGTGATGCACTGGCCCTCCGTCCTCGCCAGCGCGAACCCGCTGCGCAAAGGCCAACGCCTCGTGCGACCATCTCGCAAAGACGCTGGCCGCGACCTCTGCGGCCGCCGCAATGGCGTGTTCTAGGTTTCCAGGACCAAGCCGTGCGCGCAGTTCGAACCGTTCATAGCCGAAACGGAACACGGCCACCGGCTCAGCACCGAATTGGATGGATGCGAGTTCAAAGGTCGTTTCGTCGGGCATGATCCCTTTCCTCTCGTGCGCGGCCCTACGGTTTGCTTGATAGGGAGGGGTGGCTCCGCCGCGCCCTCATTTTGCTGCCTTTATTGGTCGCCTACTTTGCGGCGCTTCCGCCAGCGAAATGCGATGCCTGATTTCTGCCAACGTTACCTCCTATTATTATTTGGCGAGGTGTACACGGTGTGTGCCAACCAGCACTCATGCGCCGATCGATCAAATGATCTGGACTGACCATTAGATAGATCGTTCGATTTTGTGCTGGCGGCGACGCTGGCTCAGTGACGGGATTGTCTCGTCGTCGGCGTCGATCCTGCCGCGGAGATGCTCAACTTGGCGAAACAGCAATAAGGGGCGCGAGCGCCCGCCCCGATCTACGCGGACATCTTGAGCGGCGGATCCAGTTCGTCCGGCAACGGGCAGACATAGGGCGTGCGTCCCACGCGCGCCTGATGATCGGCCTTGGCGCGCGCTAGCAGCACGTCGTCCTGCAACACATCCACCGCCGTGCACGCCATTACCTTGGCGACGTGCACAAGACCCTTGTGCGCCGCCGCCGTCTTGCCCTGCGCCGTCAACTGCCAGGAGTGGCCCGGCGTGCCGATCGCATAGGTCGCACCACGCGCCTGCACCGTCGGCACCACCCAGCTCACATCGCCGACGTCGGTCGAGCCCATCATCGGCGCACTCTTGGCGTCGAGCGGCACGATCTCGTCGCACAGCGGCACGTCCTTGATCGGCATGCCGGCGCGGCGGTACGCGGATTCGATGTCCTCCTCGGTCAGCGTCGCCTGGATCTTGCGGGCGAAATCACGGTCTGCCTCGTCGAACGGCGGCGGGCCGAGGCGCAGCAGATTGTCGTGCATCGCCTTCTCCAGCGGCGTGTTCCCCAGCAAATTGGAAACGGCGCTGACAACCTGCGCCTTGACGGCGGTCTCGGTCATCAGCGCGGCGCCGTCGGCGATCTTGCGCACTCGTTCGATCAGCCGGGTCAGCTCTGGCAAGTTCCGCGCACGAATCAGGTAGCGTACCTTCGCGTTCGCCTGCACCACGTTCGGCGCGATCCCGCCGGCATCCAGCAGCGCGTAATGCACGCGCGCATCGGACGGCATATGCTCGCGCATATAGTTCACGCCGACATTCATCAGCTCCACCGCGTCGAGCGCGCTACGTCCCAGATGCGGCGCGGCGGCGGCGTGCGCGGCGCGGCCGGCGAAGGCGAAATCGATGCGGGTGTTGGCTAGCGATACCGGTTCATAGACGCCGGAGAAGGCGGAGGGGTGCCAAGTGATCGCGAGATCCACGTCGGAAAACACACCGGCCCGCACCATGAACCCCTTGGCGGCGCCGCCTTCCTCCGCCGGGCAGCCGTAATAACGCACGCGCCCCTTGATGCCGTGTGCCGCCAGAAAGTCCTTCACCGCAGTCGCGGCCAGCAGCGATGCAGACCCCAAGAGATTATGACCGCAGCCATGACCATCACCACTGCCCGGCAGAGGCCGCGGCTCGGCGACGCCGGCTTCCTGCGACAGGCCCGGCAGCGCGTCGTATTCGCCGAGGATGGCGATCACCGGTCCCCCGTCCCCGGCCTCGCCCACTAGCGCCGTCGGAATCCCCGCGACATCCTTTGTTACCCGAAATCCCTGTCGCTCCAGCGTTGCGGTATGCTCCGCGCAGGAGCGGAACTCGCCGTAGCACGTTCCGGCATCCCCCAGACCCGGTCGGACAATTGGGTGAAAGGCCTCTCTTTGGCATCGACCAGCGACCAGATCTCTTCCGTATTCTTCATGCTGTGCACTCCCTTTTTGCCCCTGGCGGCGAAAGAGCCGACCCGATGATCGTTGACCATGCCGGTAGCCTGCGTGAAGGCATAGCGCTTTCATGTCGAAACGTGGATCCCTTCGGCACTCCCGCATCCGGCCCGGCTTGCGACGCGCAAATAAATGCGTCAGGCGCTTTTCTAGCTTGTAGCGGAGCCAGACGGCGCCGCCTTCCAGCACCTCGCTGCTTTCGAGCGTCATCGCGCGGAGCGGGGCGGCGACGCCGGCTTCTTCGTCGCGGGAAGCGAAGACGCACGGCGCCGCCGTTTCGCTCGTGCGCTATGACTTTCCAAGCTGGCTCTAGGCAGGTCGAGGGATAGAAGAGATGACTGGAAACAGGGTGAAATTCGGCCTCACTCTTCCCAATCGCGGCGTCGTCATCGGCGCGACCACCGTGGCGGAGATGCTGCAACTGGCGACGGATGCCGAGTCGGCAGGCTGGGATTCGGTGTGGGTTGGCGACTCGATTTTCGCTAAACCCCGGCTTGACGCGATGGTCCTGCTGGGGGCGATCGCCGCCCGCACCACGCGTTTGCGCATCGGACCGGCCTGCTTCGCCAGCACCCCGCTACGCACGCGCGCGACGCGCGGGCCGCCGCACTGATGCGCCCGTGGACCCAGGAGATCGCGACGCAGCAGGCCTTGGAGGCAGCACTTGGCTTGGACGGGCAGCGGGGCGCTGCCGCAGGGGCGTGACCAGACCGTCGGTTGCGGGAAAGACAGCGCAGCCTTGCCGCCGACGATCGCGACTCCACGCATAGACACCGCGCTCCGCCACAGGAACAGCAGCCGCGACCCGCGTGCGTTGAACCGGCGCGCAATCTGTGCTACCTGCGCGGCCTCTTTGTCAGCGGCGTGCCGCTTCGCCTTAGCGCCGTAAACGGAAAATTGACCCGCGCGTATTGTTATGTCCGGTTCGGGACCGAGAACGGCCGTAAGCCACCGCGCGAGCTCCTGAGCTAACTCCTAGCCGCGCTTCGGAGCGTCTCCCTGCAGGCACCCGCTGAGCGCAGACCTTGACTAAGGCACCGCGGGATCGTCTCGTTCGGGTGCGTCACAGCTGTAAAGTCGTTGCCTAGTACCTTTTACAAGCCGCTGTTCCTTTGTGTCATGGGGCGCGTTGCTGTACCTTCCGCGAGCAGAACGTGAGAACGTGACACTTACGCTCGCGAAAACAGACCATGGCGACCTGTGCCACGGTTGGTCATGGACGGTCGCCAACGAGGATGAACTCGCCGAGCGGATAGCGCGCGTGGCGCTCGGACAATATCGTCACGTCGCAAGATCCTGAGCGGAGCTGGCGTCCCGGGGCCCGCCGCTACTGCGGAGCAGGCCAAGGCCGCGATCAAGCTGCTAACTCGCGGCAAGAACGAAGAACCATGGCATCGTGACGGCTGGATCTTCCAGGCAATATCGTGGATCGCGGCGAACCAGGCTCCCTCGGGAGCACTCACGCGCGCGCCACATATCCGTAGGGCCGACAAGGGATTCGACGGGTTGCAGCTGGAGCTATCTGACGACGGCAAGAGGGTCACTGCCGTTATAGTCTTCGAAGATAAGGCAACAGAGAATGCTCGATCGACGATCCGCGAAGATGTTTGGCCAGGCATCGTAGCGCTTGAGATCGGCGAGCGGCTTAATGAGCTAACCCACGAGGTTAGCGCTGTGCTCGACGCGCGCGCCGCCGCCGATGCCGATTTCGATGTCGATGCGGCCATTGCCAACATCCTCTGGAAGGAGGCTCGGCGGTATCGCGTAAGTGTCACGATCAATGACATGCACAATAGCGAGAAAGCACGTGAGCGGCTGTTTGACGGTTTCGACGAGAAAGTTCCCGGTGGCGTCGAGCGTCGCCGGGCGGACACGATCTACCTTCCTCGGCTGCGCGACTGGATGGACGCGTTCGCGGCGCGGGTGATCGCAAAGGTGGAGATGATCGCGTCTGATGTTTGACACGGCTACTTCGGCACTAATCCGGCGGGCCCCCGCGCTCGATGGTCTAGATCTCGAGCGACTCCCAAAGCGGCTTACCGAAGCGTTTGCCGACATCGTCTCTGCGCGCATCCGCATGCGCGGCAGGAGCGGCGAGGCCGATGGAACAGAAGAACTCGCCGCAACGCTCGCTGAATTGCGCCGCCTTGCTGCGGCATACGAAGCATATGCCGCGCTCCTTCCGGAACGTGATAACCGCACCGCCGCAGCCTTTGTTGCTGCTTCCGCCCACCAGGTGGTCACACTTGGATTCGGGCGTGACGACGCGGTCAGCCGGATCGACGTGGCCGCGGTCAGCTCGGATGTATGCGCGACCCTACTCTTCCTGATTGCCGAGGCGCATGCCGACGCAGCGGAGACCGCAAAGCGAATTCGGCCGAACCCCGACCGGACTGGCAACGTTGAGCGGGCACTACTGATCGCTATCCGCAACTTGGCGCAGGGGCGGCTGGTTGAGATTGTCCGTCCCTCTCTGCCAGAGCTCGACCCGGCATTGCAGGACACCGCGGCAATCGCGCTCCAAGCCTTACAGCACATGCTGCTGAAGGGAGTACGGCGTCTCGCCAGCCAGCTGCGCAGTAGAATCGATCGCGCCACTGAACCAGACGGCGTTGAGCCCGCTTCTGCAATCTTTGCTCACGTTAAGGCGCTGTGCATTGAGCCAATCGAGGGGGTGCTGGATTCGGGCGAGCCAGTTTACAGCCTTTACCCTGGCCCCCTGCATCTCGCCAATCTGTTGCTTGCCTTAGAAGGCGATCTCATCGCGACCGCGCTCACCCGTATTCCTACGCCCGGCAACGTGGCGGAAGGCGGCTGGTGGCAGATCCTACGCCGGATGGCCTGGGCGCGACCTTATCTATGGCGCAACCATCGCGACGCGATTGCCAGTGGCTATCTTAATCAGGGTGTCTCCTCGGCGATCAGCTTTCCGACTGGAGCCGGCAAATCGACGCTGGCTGAACTAAAGATCGCAACCGCGCTACTGCGCGGAGAGAAGGTCGTGTTCCTCGCTCCGACCCATGCCCTGGTCGGCCAAACTACGCGTGTGCTTCAGAAGACCTTCAATAGATTCGAGATCATTGGCGATATCGATGACGAGGTAGCCTTCGATGACAGCTATATCCTTCCGGGGGTGACGGTAACCACACCTGAGCGCTGCTTGATGCTGATGGCGATGCAGCCTGACATGTTCGCCGATCTCGGGCTAATCGTGTTCGATGAGTGCCATCTGCTTCATCCACGCGAAGAGGATCGCAGTCGCCGCGGTCTCGACGCGATGCTAGCGATCCTCAACCTCAGCCAGATCGTGCCCGAGGCGGATTTCTTGCTCTTGTCGGCGATGATGAAGAATACCGCCGAGATCGCAGGGTGGCTCAAGCATCTGACTGGACGCGAGTCTCTGACGCTCGACCTCGCCTGGAAGCCAACACGACAAGTGCGTGGTTGCGTAGTCTATCCTGCCGAGCAGATACGAGAGCTTAGGCGAAACCTGGCAAACGCGCGGCGACATCATCCCGATCACCGCGACCCGCCAGCTCGCGTTAAGCGCGAACTCGGCGCCTCCCCATTTGGACTATTCAGTTTGTTGCAAACCTGGAGTACGACTAACCGGGCAGATTATGCGTTGCTCAAGCTCGTCGCCGAACGCCAGTTGCTGTCGACCGGCCGGCAGGGGAGTGGTGACTGGTATCTAACTCCCAACGGTAACCAGACCAGCGGTGCGATTGCCGCTGCGGCGGTCACCGCCGGAATGAAAACCCTGGTTTTCGTACAGACAACCGTCTTCGCCGAAGGCTGCGTCAAGGCCTTTCGCGCCCGCATCGAGCCGGTCGAGGTCGCGTTGACCGAAGAGGAATATCGGTGGCGCGAACTGACCGTAGAGGAGATGGGGGGGCGCCGCCTATTGCTATCTCAAGGTGGAGGACGACGGCCTAGTCCGTACGGGTGCCGCCAGTCATCATGGCCTGTTGCTGCGTGAGGAGCGCGAGCTTCACGAGAGTCTTTTCCGACGACCCAACGGAATCCGCGCGCTCTTTGCCACGTCAACTCTTGCACAAGGAATGAACCTGCCGAGCGAGGTGGTGATCATCTCGGGTGACAGTCGCTTCGACCCGGGTGCCGACAAGATGAAGAAGCTAGAGGCCCATGAGCTTCTAAACGCAGCCGGTCGTGCGGGGCGCGCCGGCGAGGGATCTCAGGGCTTCGTTCTGCTTGTGCCAAGCAAAGTCATCGACTTCGACGACCAGAAGAATCAGATCAGCGGCCATTGGATGGAGCTGCAAGCGATCTTCGAACAGGCTGATCAATGCCTCGTTATCGATGACCCTATGGAGACCGTACTCGACCAGATTCACGACAGCGTCACTAAGACCGGGACCGCTTCCTATTTGCTGAGCAAGCTTCCTTTGGCGTTGGCTGGCGCCGAGGAGGATCCGGCTGCGACGCTCCTCAAACGGACCTTCGCAGCCTATCGAGCGGGCTTGCGTGGAGACCACAATTGGGTCCAGTCGCGGATCGATGCTGCAATAGCAGCGCGAGCTAACGCCAATTTGCCCGACAAAGAGAAATGGATTGAGCAGGTTGCCGGCTCAACTGGGCTGTCTGTTGGGATCCTTCAGCAGCTAATCGAGTTGATCGATGCAGGCGCGTTCGACGGCACTGCCCTCGAAATAGTAGCGGCACTGCTGGCTTGGCTCGACACGAACCCCATAATGCTCATGGATCTTGTACGACCTGACAGTCTCGAAGAGTTGTTCGGCGAAAAGTATAAGAAGCTGTCCAGTGACACTGAACGCGCCAAGCAGGCGTTGTCGATCATCGCCAAGCTATGGCCCCTATGGATGTCTGGCGTTCCGCTGTGCCGCCTAGAGGAAGAGTTTCTCGGCCGCCACGACAAGCTCGGATATTGCGAAAACGCACGGCGTTTCGCCTCGCGCATCGTGCCCGAGTTATCGTTTGTCTCGACTCTGCCCGCAAGGCTGCTCGCGGCCCGGCGTAAAGCAGCCGGGGACGACGCCCCAATCCGAACCGTTCTGGCAACGCTCGGCGGCATTGTCCGCGAAGGCTGCGATAGCACAGAGTCGCTCGCGACCAGGCTGAATTGCGGGCGGACGGTGTCGCGCGTCGCGTCGCGTCGTATCTTCGACTCCATCAAGACGTATATCCCACCTGGAAACCCGCACGAAGACTTTGAGGAGACTCGTCAGCGCATGGTTCGGGCCGACGCGGTTTCTAGGTTCGAGGATCTCTGAGCTGTCGAGACTCTGGCGGACGCCCGGCGGTGTGGCCTAAAGCTGCTCCTTATTCATGCGCAGCCCGACGTCTGGCGTGGGGGCAGGAGGGGCCATTCCTGCTCACTCGCAGCCGATTAATTCAATTCGCTATCGATCGCGGGAGCGCTTCTCCCGCCTGTTCGTCCGTCAGGAATTTTCAGATGTCGCGGATGTGCGGGAGCACCTTCTTGCCGAACAGTTCGAGCGCTTCCATCAGCGCGTCGGGGCGGCAAGGGAGTTTTGGCACCTCGCGCACGCGCGCGCGAGGAAAAAAGCTAGCAAATCCGCCATTTTTGCGCGGGTGGGGATTTCGCTAGTTACGCTAACCCATTGGTTTTCCTTGATACCGATTTCGTGAAACGACGGCTTTTGCGCGCCGCGCACCGCGAAACAGCGGGAAAATCCCGGTTTTGCGCCATTTTCGGCTCGATCTGCGCGCCGTCGAGCGCACACGGAGAAGGAGCCCTGCCGCTGAAGGTGACGACGGCCATCTTGGAAAAGAACCCGCCGATATCGGTATAGACGTTGCCGGTGCCGAGCACCGCGTACAGCGCGATGACAGGCACCAGCCAGAGGGCGAGCCACAAGGCCGAGACCCGCAGCGCGCGACCAACCGTGGGCCGGGCGTGCTGTGGTAGCGCATCGCCGAGCAAACTCTCGTGCTCGCCGGCCTTCGCTGCGCCGGAGCCGTGCCCGCCGCCGACCCGAAACGCGCCGGACCCGGTGCGGGCGCCGATAAAGCCGATGATCCCGGCGGCGCTCACGATCAACGGAAACGGCACGCTGAGAAGAAGAGCCGACGAACACCAGCGCGGCGAGCGCGATCATCGCCTGGCTTTTCAGGGCGCGGCCGCCGACGCGACGCGATGCACCGCCTGCAACACGATCGCCAATAGCGCTGCCTTCAGGCCGAAGAATCGAGAGGCGACCGAGCCGGCCGTCGGTCGCGGTTTCAGATTTTCCCGACACCCACCCTCGTGCGCATCGCGCGCGTGCGCGAGGCGCCAAAACTCCGATCGCTATCTGCGCACCGGTATCGGGGGAGAAGCGAAGCTCTATCGGGATGACAAGGGGACCTTGAATACCGGCGCGTCTTCGTGTTGGCTCCACCATACCCAGAACTTGCCATGCGCTTTCAGTGTCGGCTGGCCCCAGGAGATAGTCTCCTCGACACCGGGTAAACCAAGACTCAACGCAGTTGTCTTGAGGCGCTCCCAATCGATTTGCCTCTCAGGCTTTATGGTGCACATCGCTGGTCGAAGACGAGATTGATGGAATTCCGTTGAGCGTGATCTCCGCCTTGACTCGCCTCGGTCTTGATTCGTGGCAGGAGGCTGGACGGCTGTCGTCGCTAAGCAACCGCGAGGCGGTCGAGCAACTGGCGCGGCTAATCGTGGAACTACCCGGTCTCTTCCGACCCCTGGCCGAGGCACGAGAAATTGCCGACCGACTCATTCAACTTCTCCCGAGACACGACACCGACTGTGGGTCTACCCTGCAAGTCCAAATTCGCCCGAGCTACCTCAGACCGGCGCTGCCGAGGACATCCCAACTCTGGATAGCCTGTCTCGTGCTCGCGGCGGCCGTCCTGGCCAGCGCATTCCTTCACAGTGGGCTCCCGTTCGGAATTGGAAGCCCCTGAGCGGACCCAGGGACCGGGACTCTCTCTGACGAGCAGATTTACAGGAGGTAGGAGTGTCGGTCCGTCTAAAAATCGAGGACAGCAGCGAGGGGCTTGTAGCGACCATCTCCCAGCGTGATGACGCCGGCAAGGTGATTGGCACTCCCTCGGTCTTTCTCGTCGAGAGCAAGGAGGAGGCAAAACATCAGGCGAAGACGCTGGCGCGGTCGCTGGGGTTGAAAGTCTACGGCATCGTCGACAAGACCGGCGCTGGCGAGGAGCCGCATCCCTGGCTTGTCCCAGGCGTT
>Ga0306924_10009080_pt1 | contig 10070 bp, 10 predicted proteins | sample sta12Can44000111_FD_203756 | JGI IMG/M metagenome (GOLD analysis project Ga0306924, IMG submission 203756) | Lab enrichment of tropical soil microbial communities from Luquillo Experimental Forest, Puerto Rico - statanox.12C.anox.44.000.111 (v2)... | ecosystem: Environmental > Terrestrial >... | reverse complement strand
CGCACCCGGTAACCGGTCCCGACCTCATCGCGAATGGCAATCGTTCCCTGGCACGACACTTCCACCTCGGGCTCGATGATGTCTTCTTTCCAGTAACGCTTGGAGGCCGACACATCGCCCGGCAGGCAGAAGTTCTCGAGCGTGGACAAGGCGATGTTGTGGGCTCGCCCCACTCCCGATTCGAGCATCCCGCCGCACCACACCGGCACGCGATTCGACTGGCACACATCATGCACTTTCTTCGCTTCACTGAATCCGCCCACCCGCCCGACCTTGATATTGATGATCCGGCACGCCCCCGCCTCGACCGCGAACGCCGCATCGCGCGCGTGCTCGATCGACTCGTCCAGACAGATCGAGGTGCGCAGCTCTTTCTGCAGGCGCGCGTGATAGTAGATCTCGTCGTTCCACAGTGGCTGCTCGATCATGAGCAGGTTGAACTGGTCAAACTCCCTGAGATGTTCCGTTTCGTCGAGGGTGTAAGCCGAGTTAGCATCGACGCTCAGCGTAATGTCGGCCCAGCGTGACCGAACCTTCTCGAGAACGTTCACATCCCAGCCCGGCTTCACCTTCAGTTTGATTCGCCGGTAGCCGGCCGCGAGTTCTGTCGCAATCTTCTCGAAGAGTTGCTCGTGAGAGTCCTGAATACCAATCGACACGCCACAGGGAATCTCCCGGCGCGTTCCTCCCAGCAACCTCCAAAGAGGTTGCTGCTTGGCGAGTGCTTCTGCGTGCCAAAGCGCATTCTCGAGCGCTGCTTTCGCCATGCGATGTCCGCGCACTCGTGACATCAACGCGGGCGCTTCCCGGCCCTGCGATATGTTCTTTCCAAGCAGCGCAGGCGCCAGATATTTCGTTATGGTCGGCCAGGCGCTTTCGATCCATTCGCTGCTGTAGTAGGGATCCTCACCAGCCACGCACTCGCCCCAGCCACGAACCCCTTCGCAGTCCACCGAGACCAGCACGATACGGCGGCTGTAGATCCGCACGAAACTCGTCTCGAAGAAGTGGACGAGCGGCATCTGAATTTCCCGCAACGTGATTGCTTCAATTTTCATAGGTTCACTTCTCGGCAAAAAAATCGTGCCCTCCCGACCGGAGCGAAGCGAAGTGGAGGAACCTTGTGTTCAGGTTCTTGGGCTTTCGCTCATTCGAAAGCGCTCCCTGATTCATTTTCCCGCGTACGACCACCCCTCATCCCACCGACCCAGCAGAAATGTCCCGTTCCCCTCCCCATCCCGCTCATATCCAAGCACTGCCATTCCCTCGGCGAAAGCTTTCAGAAACTGCTCGCGGTTCCCCTCCTGCACCTGCTGCGCACGCGCCCGCGTCGACGGCGAAGCCTTCCATTCATAGATCTGTGCCGGTACTGGAACGCGTACCACGATTTCCGGCCTCGGTGCCGAACCATTCGCCAGAAGCTCTTCCACGCGCCGCGACGTCAGCCACCACTCCGCGATCAGGCGGTCCGTAGGCAATCCGCCCTGCAGCGGCGAGGTCGTGATCCCGTACTGGTTGATCGTGTACCGCCGCACGATCGCGCCCAGCTTCTCGATGTTCAGGTAGGCGTTCTTGATCTCGAGCGGATCGAACGTCCATTCGATCAGCTCGATCCCGCGTTCCAGGGCCTCTTCGCGTTGAAACAGCTTGATGCGCCGACCCAGGCCGCCATTGCGATACCCCTTGCGCACTGCCAGCATGTGCGAATGAAGGTACGAGTTCCCCCCTCGCACGCCTGGCACGGCCAGGGCAAACCCCACCATCTCGCCACCGTCAAAGGCTCCCAGCACCTGCCCGCCAACTTTTTCTGCGACCACGAACAGCCGCAGCGGAACCAGTTCCGCATCCGTGAAGTTCCAGACTTCCTTCTGCAGGGCAACGGCGCGACGCAGCTCCTCGATGTCATGGCACGTGCGGATAGTGATCGAGTTTGCCGTCGCCTTCACGCTTTTTCCTGCCTCTTCGCCTGTTGCCACAACGATTCGAGTTCTTCCGTGCTGGCCTGCTCAGGTTTCCGGCCGGACTCGCGCAAGCGTTCCTCCATCCACTGAAAGCGGCGTTTGAACTTGCGGTTGGTCTTTTTCAGCGCCGACTCGGGATCTAGCGACAGATAGCGCGCAATGTTCACCAGCACGAAGAACAGATCGCCGACTTCATCTTCCAGCCGTTCGCGCAATCCATCCGGAATCTGCGGCCGCCCCGAACCGGCAATTCCCTTTCCCTCTGGACTCGGCCCAGGCTCCGGAAAGTCCTTTAGCTCCTCGCGCAACTCGTCCGTCTCTTCGCGCAGCTTATCGAACAAGCCGTCGATGCTCGGCCAGTCGAACCCTGTGCGCGCCGCCCGCGAACTCAGCTTGTGGGCTTCCAGCAAAGCCGGCATCGCGGCCGACACTCCGCCCAGCGCTGACTCCTTCAGCTCCGACCCTTTTTCCTGTTTGCTTCCGCCCGCTGCCAGCCGCTTCTTTTTCTCTTCCGCCTTGATGGCCTCCCAGTTGCGGATTACTTCAGAAGACGTCGCCGCCTCGACATCGCTAAACACATGCGGATGCCGGCCCACCAGCTTCGTCGACAACTTCTCCAGCACCTCATCGATGGTGAAGCTGCCCTGCTCCTTCGCCATCACCGAGTAGAACAATACCTGCAGCAGCAGGTCGCCCAGCTCGCCGCTCAGCTCCTCCCAGTCGCGGTTGTCGATGGCTTCAAGGACTTCGTACGTTTCTTCCAGCGTGTACGGCTTGATGGAGTCGAAGGTCTGCTCGCGGTCCCAAGGACAGCCGCCGGGCGCACGCAGCTTCTCCATGATCGCGACCGCACGCTCGAAGCGCTCTCCTGTGGTGGGGGACATTGGCTAGACAATCTAAATGACGCTTCCCATACGCGGCAACGTCGTAGCGGAAGGGGATCCGTCAAAGCTGCAGTCTTCCGGCTCGCCAAGCAAAAGCGCGTCGAGGCCTGTCCAACGGAGAACCGCCCTCGGTCGCTCAGTCACCCCAAGCATCCTTGTCGTTTCGACGCGGGAGCGAAGCCAGCCAGGGGGAAACTCGTTCTGCACAACTCGCGCCCGCATCACTCCCGTTTTGGGAATACCCGACACCTCGTCCATTTTCAACGACTTACCCCTCCCGTCGATATCTTTAAGATATCTCACACAGTCAGAAAATTCGCATTATGTTCCAACGTGGAACATTTCTCTGTTCGTCACCAATGCCGCTGCACGACGGTTACCTACCCGGAACCTGACCCATCGGTCACACTCTATTGGGGGGAGTGTGCTCGCTCCGCTGAGGCGGAGGAGTCCTCCCACAACACCCCATGCAGCTACCCAGCACCCAACGGGCTCCCCTGGCCGGGCAACACTTTCAGGTCGCCGTGATTGGTGGCGGCGTTATGGGGGTCGCGATCGCCCGCGCCTGCGCGCGCGCCGGCAAGCGCACTCTGCTGGTCGAGCAACACGACTTCGCTTCCGGCACCACCAGCCGTTCCAGCCGCCTGCTGAGCGGTCTTCGCGCCCTCGAAAAAAGAGATGTATCGTTCGCGCGGGAAATCTTGCGCGAACGAGAGCGTCTGCTCCGCGAGCGGTCACACCTGGCGCATCCAGCACACTTTCTGTTGGCACTCAACAATGGTAGCCAGCGCAGTGCCATGTCGGTCCGCACTTCCCTATGGCTCTACCGCCGCTTTACCGGCCGCTCCGAAGCGGCCAGCTTCGAACTGGAACACAAGAAACTAGAACGCGCTCTGGACGCCGGACAGCGCTGGACCATCTTCGACTACGAAGACGCGCAGTGTGATTTCCCGGAGCGCCTGGTCGCGGAGTGGCTAGCAGAGGCCGTGGCGGCCGGCGCGGTCGCGCGCAACCACTCCCAGGTGATCGCCATCGACGTGGTGCAAGGCCGCGCTCGCGGACTGCTGCTGCGTGACTGGACGCGCAACCTGGAAGAGAAAATCGAAGCCACCTGGATCATCAACGCGACCGGGCCCTGGGCCGATCGCACCTGCCAGCGCTCGGGCGTGAAGATGCGCCGCCCGATGGTGAGCGGCGTACGTGGGTCGCACATTGTGCTTTCGCAATTTCCCGGCGCGCCCGGCACAGCTGTGTACACCCAGGCGATCGACGGAGAACCTCTCTACATCGTTCCGTGGAACGAGCAGATCCTCGTGGGTGCCTCCCACGTCGCGGACAATTCCGATCCCGGCAGGGTGTATCCGTCCTCCGATGAGATTGACTATCTGCTGCGGTCGCTGACCGCGCTATTTCCGAGAGCCCGGGTCTCAGCGGCGAACTTGCGCCATGCCTTCGCGGGCGTGCGCAATCTGCCTTTCAATCCAAAAGGCGAATATGACCGTGCCGGCCGGGCTCATTCAATCCACGATCACGCGGACGAACACGCCGCGCGGCTGTTGTCGGTGATTGGCGGGAATCTTTCTACCGCCAGCGCCGTAGCTGCGGACGTCCTGAAAACGATTGGGGTGCGTTCCCGTGAAAGCAAGACAGCAGCTGCGGTCGACGGCGCGATGCTGAGCCTCTTGCTGGACGAGTATGTTGCGGAGGTCGCGAACACAGGGAACCTCACCGAGGAGGCAGCGCGAGCCTTGGTGGAGTGGCAAGGCAAGCGAGCGCTCGAAATTGCGCGCTCAGCCCGCAGCCGCATTGAACTGCGCACTCCGGTGTGCCCGCACTCTCAACACGTCGTGGCGGAAGCGGTCTCGGCGTATCGGAATGAGAACGCGGTCACGCTGGGGGATGTCCTCCTGCGGCGCGTTCCGGCGGCGCTCGGTCCATGCTGGTCCGAGACCTGCAGCCGGGAAGCGGCGCTGCGCATTGGCGCGGTAATGGGCTGGAACGACGAAGCCGTGGGCGCCAACCTCGAAGCGCTCGAGATGGAACGGTCGGCTTTCCTGGGCCGGCCGCGCGCAGCCACGCGCATGGCCACCGCAGCCGACTGATCTCCTTCGTTACTCGCGCAACTTTCCCAGCAGATCCGTGCGGTCCGAGATGATGCCGTCCACTCCCCGGTCGCGTAACTGCAACATTCGTTCCTCAAGGTTGACCGTCCAGGCCAGGACCCTGCGTCCGGCCTCGTGCAGTTCTTGGATTATATTGATGTCTATCAATGTGTGATGCGGGATCACGAATTGCACCGGCAGGTTGTGCCATTCGCGGTATTGAGGAGTGGTCTCGCAGATCAGTCCAACAGGCAGCTCGGCATCGAGGGACCGAAGGGCAACCAATGGTTCTGGCAGAAAGGATGAGACGACGAATCCTTTTTGAGGAGGATGCTCACCGAGTACCTCAAGAACGATCTCCTCAAGCCCACTGACTTTAAGTTCGATATCGAGGAAAGCCGTGGCCTGATAACGGGCAACAACCTGCTGGAGCGAGGGGAGCTGAGAAACTTGCTCCGCTCGGGCGCTGGCAATCTCGATGCCCGCGATCTCGGGATCGTGACAGATGACTGGCTGACCATCTGCGGTAAGGCGGACGTCGAATTCAAAGCCATCACAGCCGTGCTCAAGGGCGAGGTCGAAGGATGCGATTGTATTTTCCGGAATCGATCGCGTGCTGCGGGCGCCGCGATGGCCGAGGAGGAGTGATGCGGGCATGGGTGGATTTTAGAGGATGTGGAGACCCATTTTCGGCGCGATCGGCTGGGGCCAGGCGCCGCGGCGCCCTCCCAACCGCTCAGCGGAGCCGAAAGCACCAAGGTCAAGGGCATGCCTGGGGAAAAAAGCTTCTGCATCTCTTCTGTCTTCTATCTGCAGGCTCAAAGGGGTTCTTCGACTGGGTTCGGCTGGCGCCCCACTTCGCTCCGGATGACAATTTTGATGACAATTTTAGGGGGACGCGGGAATTATTCGGCGTTTCCTTCCTCGGCGATACCTTTGGCGGACACGAGTATCCGCCCCATGTGGCGTTTCAGGTAAGATACTGCCGCTCATGAATCGCGAATACCACAAAAGCTACAGCCAGGAGCTGCATCGGGACATGGAGATGCTCCTGTTAGGCCACGCGGGGACACCGCTGCTGGTGTTCCCCACCTCGATGGGAAAGTTCTTTGAATACGAAGATCGCGGGATGATCGGTGTGCTTGCGTCCAAGATCGATCGCGGAGAATTGCAGGTGTTCTGCCCGGACGGGATCGACTCAGAGAGCTGGTACAACAAGTCGGCGCATCCGCGCATCCGCGTGCTGCGGCACCTGCAGTATGAGCGCTACATCCTGCACGAACTGCTTCCTTACCTGCGCTGGCGAAACCAGAAGCCGCAGCTGGCGGTGACCGGGTGCAGTTTCGGCGGCTATCACGCGGCGAACTTCGCCTTCAAGCATCCTGATATCGTGACTCACTGCATCAGCATGGGCGGGGCGTTCGACATTCATCAGTTTCTGGATGGCTACTACGATGACGATTGCTATTTCAATTGTCCGCCGGATTACCTGGCGAACATCCACGACGACTGGTACCTGAGCCGATACCGGGAGATGAAGATTGTGCTGGCGTCGGGCGAGTGGGACATGTGTTTGGACCAGAACGTAAAGCTTTCGGCCTTGCTCAATGGCAAGGCGGTGCCGAACTGGCTGGATATCTGGGGCGACCATACGGGTCACGATTGGCCGTTCTGGCAGCGGATGGCGGGGAAGTATTTTGGCTGATGGCTGGCACCTAGCGGCCAGCACGGGAGGCAAGCTTAAAACGCACTCCGACTTCACTCAGGGCAGGCTGCGAACGCGGAGAAAGACCGCAGAGAACGCGGAGAAAATCTCTAACTGCAAAGGACGAAGAAGCGAGTGACCCGAGGACTGAATTGACTCGTTGGGGAAGACGGCTGGTCGGCGTGGCACCGACTCTGTTGCTGCTGGCTTCGTGCGCTTTCGCCCAGAGCTTGGACGAAGCGCGGCGGATTCAGTCGAGCGTGCTGGGTTTCGATACTCACAACGACACCGTGCAGCGGGTTGTGATCGACAAGGCGGACATCGGGCAGCGGTCGTCGGAGGGAATGATCGACCTGCCGCGCCTGCAAGAAGGCGGCATGCACGTGCCTTTCTTTGCATTGTGGGTGCCCACCTACTATCCGGGAGCCGAGGCGGTGCGGCGGACGCTTGACCTGCGCGATGCCATGCAGGGCGTGTTCGACAAGTACCCGGACCGGGTGGAGCTGGCCTGGAGCGCACGCGATATCGAGCGCATTGTCGGGCAGAAGAAAATAGCGGCCGTGCTGACGGTTGAGGGCGGTCACCAGATCGATGACGATCTTGCGGTCTTGCGCATGTACCGGCGCATGGGCATTCTGTCGATGACCCTGACCCACTTCCGCAACCATCACTGGGCAGACTCTTCTACCGACAAGCCGGAGCACAATGGGCTGACCGACTTCGGCCGGCAGGTGGTGCGCGAAATGAACCGGATCGGGATGATCGTGGACATTTCCCACGTGTCAGACAAAACCTTCTACGACGTGCTGGAGGTCACAACCAAGCCGGTGATTGCATCACACTCGTCCTGCTTTGTGTATTCCGATGTCCCGCGCAACATGAAGGACGACATGTTCCGCGCATTGGCGAAAAACGGCGGGGTGGTCGGGGTGAACTTCGGGTCGTCATTTCTGAGTCAGAAGGATGCTGATACCCTCAAGAGCCGTGTTGCGCAACAACACGAGGTGAACCCGAATCTCACGGGCGCGGACCTCGACGCATATGCAGCCAAGGAATATTCCGAATTTTACGGGGCTCATACAAAAGTCGGCAACGCGACGGTGGAGGATGCCGCGGCATGCATCGACCACATCGTGAAAGTGGCGGGCATCGATCATGTTGGCATTGGAAGCGACTTTGATGGCATCCCCAGTGTGCCCCGCGGTCTGGAGGATGTGTCCAAAATGCCGAATCTGACGGCGGCCCTGTTGAAGCGGGGTTATACCGAAAAAGACATCCGCAAGATCATGGGCGAGAATTTTCTGCGTGTGGTTCGGGAAGTGGTGGGGGAGTAGTCACCCGCGGAGGCAGCTATGGTAAATCCAACCGTCTATTTCCTGGTCACGTTTAGCGTTCACGAGGGAAAGCACGCGGCATTCGAAGAAACCGTAAAGGCGATGGTGGCGGGCACCCGCAGGGAGCCCGGGGCTCACGGCTACGAATGGTATTTAGGTGGCGATGGGAGGACGTACAAGCTGGTCGAAACCTACCGGGACGCGGCGGCGGCCATGGCACACATGAGCAGCACGGTGGTCAAGGAGCTTGTACCCAAGCTGCTGGAATCGTCCAGCCTGAGCAGCTTTGAAGTGTATGGCGAACCCGGGCCGGAAGCGAGAAAGATCCTGGCCGGACTCGGCGCCGCGATCTATGAGTTCAAACAGGGGCTGGGGCGATGACTGGACGCGTTGCCCAGGCAGCCAAATGGCGATCGCGTGGTCGCGCTGACTGAAGCTTCGAGAATTGCCTGACGAAAGTCTAAGGAGTACGTCATGAAAAAAATCGGAATCATCTTCGGCATGGAGAACACGTTTCCGCCGGCGCTGGTGGAGAAGATTAATGCCATGGGCGTCGAGGGTGTGTCGGCAGAATTTGTGAAGGTCGGCGGGATTCGGATGGATGAGCCGAAAAAGTATGACGTGATCATCGACCGCATCTCGCAGGACATCTCGTTCTACCGCGCCTATCTGAAGAACGCTGCGCTGCACGGCACGATTGTCATCAACAATCCGTTCTGGTGGACAGCGGATGACAAGTTCTTCAATTACGCGCTGGCGGAACAGTTAGGCGTGGCGATCCCGCCGACAGTGGTACTGCCCCATCATGAGCATCCGCCGGGAACGACCGATCAGTCGATGCGCAACCTGATCTTCCCGCTCAACTGGGACGAGGTGTTTGCCTACGTGGGCTGGCCGGCGTTTCTGAAGCCGTATGACGGAGGCGGGTGGAAGCACGTGTACAAGCTGCATTCGCCCGACGAATTCTTCAAGGCATACAACGAGACCGGGACGCTGTGCATGACGCTGCAGCGCGGCGTGGAGTTCGAGGAATACTTCCGCTGCTACGTGATCGGGCAGGAGAAGGTGCACATCATGCGCTACGACCCGAAGGCGCCACACCATGAGCGCTATGTGAAGGGGAATCCTCCGCCGCGGTCGGGATTGAAGGAGCGGATCGAGAAAGACGCGCTTACCCTGTGCCGCGCGTTGGGGTATGACCTGAACACCGTCGAGTTTGCGGTCGAGGGTGGTGTTCCCTACGCGATTGACTTCATGAATCCAGCGCCGGATGCCGATATCAATTCGGTTGGGCCGGAGAATTTTCAGTGGGTGGTGAATACCGTAGCGGAGATGGCCGTGAAGAAGGCGCTGAGCGGAGAGAACCCGGCGCGGGAGTTCAGGTGGGCCGCGTTTCTGGAGGGGGAACCACCCGCGGTGAAAAAGAAGAGTGCTCCGCGGAAGAGTGCGGAGAGGGTGGCGCCGGCTGCGGGAGTCTAAGGGTCGAGAGTCGGGTGTGTGCGGCTAGGTCGACGGTGGGCAAAATGCCCGCTAAAGATCGTGGAGGGATCAAATAACACGGGATCCCCGTCGGCTTCGCTCAGGGGCAGGCTTTCGACTGCGTTCGGCTAACGCCTCACTGCGCTCAGGATGACAGTTATAAAAACAGACCATTGATATACTGTTGAGGCATCTGATCGCTCCCCCAGCCCTTTAAGGAATAGCATCGCTCCACCGGCAAGCGGTATGAAACCTGCATTCACCATCGGAATCGAGGAAGAGTACCAGACAGTGGATCCGGTCACGCGGGATCTGCGGTCGCACATCCATGCCGAGATGATTGAGAAGGGCAAGATGCGGCTGCAGGAACGGGTGAAGGCCGAGATGCACCAGTCAGTGGTCGAAGTGGGGACATCGGTCTGCAGCAACATCAAGGACGCGAAAGACGAAGTCAAAAAGTTGCGGCGCGACATGATCACGCTGGCCCGGGAGAACGGGCTGCGGCTGGCCTCGGCGGCGACGCATCCGTTTGCCGACTGGCGCGTGCAGGAGATTTATCCCGACGAGCGGTACAAGAACATTGTGGAAGACATGCAGCTGGTGGC
>Ga0306924_10009074_pt1 | contig 10074 bp, 12 predicted proteins | sample sta12Can44000111_FD_203756 | JGI IMG/M metagenome (GOLD analysis project Ga0306924, IMG submission 203756) | Lab enrichment of tropical soil microbial communities from Luquillo Experimental Forest, Puerto Rico - statanox.12C.anox.44.000.111 (v2)... | ecosystem: Environmental > Terrestrial >... | reverse complement strand
CCGTACGACAGGATGGGGTTGCGCGGGTCACTTGCGCCTTCGTCACAACGTCTGACGAACGGTGATTACTTCGAAATACGCTTTGTACGACGCGTCGCCGTCTGTTAATAGCGGCGTTTCGAAATTGTAGGTGATAGGTCCCTGCTGTTTTGACGGGTGATTCCCCTTCTCAGATGAATTCCGACCTATCGGAAATCTTTGAAAGATCTCCACCTCGCCACTCGAGTGTACGGCCCGGCTCGCGCGTACACTGAGTTCCGCAATTTTGTGGGCACCAGTGGTAGTCAGAGGCTATCAGCACAACCTTACAGCAACCTTACAACAACCTTATAATCAGTGCGCCTCTTCGCCGATCGCCGCGAGGTATTACCAGCTCCATCTCGAGATGACCCGCCGTTTCCCGTCGAGCTCTACAACGCCATTGAGCTGTATCAAAAGGCTATCCGAGTGAGTACGCTGCAGCTATTGAAGTTGCAGCAGAATTTATGAGGGCAGCGTTGTACCTGCGGGTTTCCACCCTCGATCAGACCACGGAGAACCAAGAGCGGGAGGTCCGGGCTGCGGCTGAGCGTCTCGGCCACGACGTTGTCGATGTCTATTCCGACGACGGAATCAGTGGGTTCAAGGGCCGAGAGAAGCGGCCGGAGTTCGACCGCCTGTGCCGCGACGCCTTGCGGCGGCGGTTCGGCATCATCATGGCGTGGTCGATCGATCGGGTCGGCCGTTCGTTGCAGGACCTGGTCGCCTTCCTGGGCGAGATCCACGCTTCGCGCGTGGAGCTTTACCTCCAGAACTTGATGCGTCTGTAGTTTGAATGGTGCGCTGCGAAGGTGGCCTCGATCCACTTTCGCTAAGCGAAGCTCCATGACTACGCTGGCGATTGCGCGAGCAAATCCCGGCCCTTGCGCTACGCCCGCATATCGGCCGAGCGCGCCGTCGGCAGCAAGCGCATGCACCACACGAGCCGCCATCGCTTGCGTGCCCAGCCGACTGAGGGGAACGATGCTGCGTGCCGCGAGGGACGGGCCGGCAAGTGCGGCGGCAAGCTGGGTCAGGGTCAACCGATGCCAGCCAAAAGCGGCCCCCTTCATCTCAGCGACCCGGCGCGCCACGTCACTGGCCGCGTCGAGGTTCGCCCCGACGATCAGTACTTCTTCCGTCGGCTCGCGCGTGCTTTGGCAAGACCCCGATGCAGACCTTCTTGGATGCAATGCCGATGACGAAGGAGAGAATGATCGCGGCCCTGACGGCAACGAACACAAAAACCTGATCGCTCAACCAGGCACCAGAACCAGCTGTCCGATCGAGTTCCGGCTAATATAGTCAATGGCGGGCTGTTGCTGCCTCGCGGTATTTTTTGGGTGGTGGGGCGGGCAAGAGCCGCCTGTTTCTGATCGTCGAGTCAGCGGGATGTTTGCCGTTGCTCCCTCTCGATTATGAGTCGGACGATGGATTTATTTTCTTGACTGCCAACCGCTCTTACCGCCAGATCGAGATTGGGGATTTGTGGCCTTTCATCGAACCAGCGTTTCACCCACGCTGCACGGTTTTCAGCCTCAGCTGTTGCGTTGCGCTCGTTTCGGGACGCATGTCCTTCAATGACTAACCGGGCAAAGCCCTTTTGCTGCACGTCATTTCGTATCTCCTCCCTCGCTTCCCATAGGGGGTTAGGGTCGCGGAGTTCAGAGCTATTTGGGAGGAACACGATATCTGGGAGGACGCGCGGACTTTCCGCCGTCGGGGCGGGCCCCTTCTCGGCTCTCTCCACGATCAAAATCTTCGCCACACGCTTGCTTTCCCCGGACGCTCCCGGCCGGGTATCCATGGCTATGCCAGATAGCCCCTCCTCATCGCTCTGCAACCACTTCTTGGTCGCTGCGGCCCGCGCCTCAGCGCGTTTGGTATTAGCCGCATTGGCTTGCCCGGTAGAATATCCTTCGATGATCACCCGCACGGCCGCATGTTTCTGCGCCACTATAACGGCCTTCCTCGCCTCATTCAGCTTCGAGGTTTGCTCACTGCGCAGAATCTGCGTCTCGCCTTCGTCGAACGGGATCTCGAACACGCTTTTAGGCGTAGATGCCACCACTTTTTTATCATCAGGACCGCTGTTGACAAGTATGCTCAGCAGAAAGATCGCGGTGAGAAGAGCAACTTGGTCCATGACACTCTCCGGAGCAGGTTCTGAGAAGTCGCGGTGACGCGCGGGAGGTGCAGCTGCTCGGGAGCATTGGATGATCCGCTCTTCCCGAGGTCCCCTAAATTGCCGTTCATCCGTGTTCGAGCGATATGGTCATGACCGTCTTCGCCAAAGCTCAGCCGGAGCTCGGTCCTGGGGGCGGCGTGCTACCACTCTTTGTTTCTTGTGGGCCCGTCTTAGGTGGATCGCTTGTGGCTTTCCATTTCCGTATGGTTTCCAGCACCTCGCGGCTTATGCGGATGGTGCGGCTGAGATCACTGGAGCCGATCATTCCGCAGACGAGTCTCTGCGTCCGATTGCCTCGCTCGGCCTGCATCCAGACCGGACTTCCAACCGAGAGCTCGCAACCAGAAGCTCGGTAGCCGATCATCCGATCCTCAGCGGCCCCTACGGCACATGCCTCGAAGCACGGCCTCCCCCGCGCAAAGTCCGGATATCCAGCGTTATTCGTGATCTGCCCGAGCAGGCCGTTGTTGGTATACTGGCCTAGCCCGAAATGACCGATCCCGGCAAAGGCGTTGTTCAGGAATATGCAGCCGTAGTCGCAGCTCGGATCGCGCTGTTCGATCCAGCCCTGAACGGTCGCGAATCGGCGCGACGTGGTTGAGCCGTAGGGACGATATGACCCGTCCAGTCCCGGAATAACTTCGATCCTCCGCGCGCGGCCTACACCCGGCTCGAAGATGCAACGGCCGGCTGTGATCACAAGGTGCGGAGCCGCCAGCCATCCGGTCGCGAGCAGCTTGCGATCGTTGGCATCGGTGACGACGAGCTGACAGATCCAGCGCCAAGGCCTGCTGCCGGTTGCTTCGATGCGGCCCAACTCTGCGCTTTCATTAGAGAAATCGGCGTATTGGTCGTAGGCCGGGTCATAATCGTGGCTGGTTTCGTCGCTGCACTCGTGTTGCTCTTCAACCACATAGCGCCGGGGTTGCCAATCCGGATATTGCTCGGCGTAAGCGCGCCTCCGCTCCTGGTCCAGGTGAACGTAGCCGTCCCAATCCTGCGGAGTCGACGCGTTCAGCCGCATGCGCAGGAGGCGGCGTGGCTCGTTGCCTGGGACCAGCTCGAGCGTGCCAAAGCCGTCGCCCGGCAAGTCTTCGTCGATGTCAAGCGGTTCCGACAGCTGCGTGACGCCTTGGATCGTTCCGCTGTCATCTTCCGAGAATTCGACGGACTTGTTGCGGCGGCTGGGGTCGTTCTCGTCCCGCATAACCACCTCCACTCCATAACCTCGCGTCTACGAGAGCATGTCGCAAAAATTACTGATCGCGTTACCCCTCACCAGGCATTGAGTCGATGTTGGCCCCGTCCCGGTGTTCTTGAACGCGGCGATTGATGATGCGGTTTCCGAGGACCATGCCGGCAACGCCGATGCCGAGCGCGGCTAGCGAGCCGCCAAAACCCGGGAGAAGCGTATTAGCCAGCAAGGAAAGCCCGCCCGCGATCGTGCCTAGACTGTCGCCCGGGTAACCCTGAGACAAAGCTTCGAACATGTTATTCACCGGCGCCCTAGGCATTGCGGCGACCTGCTCCACTAGCGATCCCAAACCAGCGCTCTCCAGCTTTTCGCGCAAACCCAAATTCGGGATGAGTTGGTTGACTTTGAGCAGTCCGTTGACCGCCTGAGCAACATCCGGAGGGATCTTGGTTGCTCCGACAGAGGTAGCGGTCTGAGCGCTGTTCAGAATATTCACCACGGCGCTGTTGCTGAGCCCTAGGGCCCCCAAGATGGAAGATAGAATGCCGACCAGCCGCGTCTTATCGCCGTACCAGATCATGTTAGATCCGAGCTGACGCAGACCCTTGGCCGTCGCGGCAACGCGTTTGTCAGATAGAGGCCGCGTGGAGGCTTGCCCCAGCTGGGTCCAGGTGTCCGGATCGACCACCCCCGTTGGTGGCAGCTTGTTGTCTGCCTGGAAGGAGAAGACCGCTTGGCGGGTCAGTGTCCCGAAGATTCCGTCAATTTCGCCGACGGGATAATTGAGGTCCGCCAGCATTTTCTGCAGCGCCCTTACATTTTCGCTGCGATCGCCGATGGTCAGCAGGGATTGCTCATTTATGCCTGGCCCGCTGGGTTCGGGCGCTGACGGCTCTCCCCGAATCGCCGCTAACGTTCGCCGATACCAGGCCATATTCGCGGCTTCGACGCCGAAGATCTCGCCGTTGCCATGAGCGGTGACAATGCCGCCGCCAAGACCTTTAGCGACCCCGCCTACAGGTACCCGCGGCCAATTTGGAGTCGGGCTATAGTTGCCAGTAGCAAGCCCCGACCTGTTCGATCCGGACATCACTTCGTCTACGGCTTGCCGAGAGACGTCGCCGGTCCGGCCGCTGGCCATTATGTTCCGTGTTCGCGCGGGATAGTATCCTGGCTTGCGCAGCGTGCGAGAGATGGTCGTGTCTTCTGCAGCCGCCCTATTCATCACCTCTTCCATGTACTTAACCTGAGAATCATAGCCCTGGCCGCCGACCTCGGCATTGGTCGATGCCATCAGATCTTTTACGACCTGAGGATCCTTCAGTTCGCTCGCGAAGCGTTGGCGCAGCTGCTTCAGAGTCCCCGACAACACCGGGTACCCGCCCTCTTCGGGCGTGTCGAACTGGGGCTCATGTTCCATGTCTGGCGGCCTGTTCCAGCCCCGATTGGCCGCCTCTCGCAACCAAGCGGGCGCATTCGCGCTACTTCCTTGGGCACCCCAAACAATCTGTCTGTGATCTTGAGGCGTTGTCCCGAAACCGACATGGAGGGTTTTGGGACCCATGTAGTCGACACCGGCGCCGATGCCGTTGGCCCCGTAGGCTGCGGCCGCCGCCACGAATTCCTCGACGATTCCCCTGTCGGCAGAATTCGTGAAATCGAGACTCCGCCCGCCTTTTTGCAGCTGGAGGTCGGCTGCCCTGCCCTGGTTATGCCGCGTCGATCCGGTGGACCGACCGCTCGAGCCCGGTTGGCCACCGGACGTCACCAGCACAGTATCGATGCCCGCTGCCTGCGCTGCCTCAACCAGCACCTCCCTCAACTCCGGTGCGATTGCTCCGTCGCGTATCTTGCCCTTCGTGTCCTCAATAATGTCCGCCACGGTAGCACCCTCCCTTTACATACACGCGGTGATGCATCCCATTACCATAGCAACTTTTACGGGCAAGTGTAGATCTTTCTTAAAAAATAGTAAACCCGGCAGAACGGCTTCCAAGACCCTGGAGTTTCGAGAAAACTCTTGGCGCTGCCGCTTTTTTTGCTATTAAACAAGCGGGGTCCACATTTACGGCCCTCGTTCGGTTGCAACCCTTGCGATAGTATTATGCGATGAGGACCGACAAGCGGGGGTCGGTTGCGACCTGCGTGGTCCGGTCGATCAGGGTGTCGCGGGCTGCGAATCGTTTTCAACCTGACTTGTGAACGGGGGGAGTTAAGAGACGTGGGAAACAGCGACGCGGCGTTCGGTGAGGCCCCGACGTTCGTGACGTGGAATTTGCTCTTGCGGTCAGCGACGAATGCCTTTACGGCCACATTCAGTGGGCTCGCGGTCAGCCTTGATCCAAAGTCATCTACGCCAGTCGCCGCGCGTGTCTTCACGTTCGTCCTCCCGCTGTCGGGCGCTACTCCCGACACGGAGATCCCATTTTTTGTTTCAGGGTTTGTTTTTAGCGAGGAAGGCGGAAACGGCCATTTGATCTTCAGCATTAACGATCAAACCATGGTTACTGATTTTCCGGGAAATTCGGATCAGAGCTTCGTCCAACAACTCAAATTCAACATTGGATCTGCGTCCGAGGTTCGACTTAACCGTTTTTCTCTTAGCCGATCGCGATTCGAAAATCGGACGCGACAGTAAAATTGAATGTCACTGCGATCGACGCCGACCTTGTCAAGCACAAGAGTTGAGTTTCCCCACGCCCTGTGACTCAGGGAAGGCCGTGGGCTGCTCCGGCATCGGATCGCTTTATCCTTTTCGCGCAAGCTGCATCACGCGAGCGCGTTGTAGTAGCTGTCCTGCAAATGATCTCTGATCGGCTGCGGTAGATACTTGAACAGAGGTCCGAAAGTGCCGGGACCCGGCGGCGACAAAACATGGCCAGACAATAAGCCTTCGATTCTGCTTACGAGAGTGTGAGCGAGCCCCAATGAAAATTCAGGTACATCCGAGCCGAGAGCCGACAACGCTGCTGCCGGATCGAATTTTTGGCCGCTCGTGCATTCAAGCTCACGGCCCACATGTCGAAATCCGATGGCCGACATTGGAATACGCGCAACGACGTCGAGGCCATGAACAAGGCGATACGTCACTGGCCCGAGTCTTGCATTGTTATTGTAAGCCATCTGGAACCTTTCACCGCCGGCACGCGGCATGCCAAAGCCATAAACCCCTCTGGGCATGGCACCAGCAGAATCGGCGAATTGTGCGGCGAGGACGGCGAGCGCAGCTCCAAGACTGTGGCCCGCAATGAACAGCGGCTTGTGTATTTGCTGACTCCTAGCAATTGCTTGCCCAATCTCGGTCCGGACGGCATCGAGCGCCGCTTGAAAGCCCGCGTGGGTATCCGTGTCGGGAGTTCGTCGAATGTTAAAGTCGGTTGCCAACGTTTCCCACACCGCTGGATCGGTGCCCGCAAACGCGATAAGGACCTCCAACGAAAAGACGAACCTTTGGCCGCAGCCGTATTCGGGCGTGCAATGGAACGCGCACGTAAAGGACCGGCTGGAAAACTTCTATCATGAGCAAGTCTGCAGCGGCAAAATACCCCTACGACTGCACAGAGGGAGATTGCTAATGATTGGGTGGCCGCCTACAAGCAAAGGATCGGCCCGGGGTCAGGTTGGAGGAGCGCGAGGTGGACCGCGGGCGTGCGCCGTCTCGTGATGGATGGTCTGCAGCCAGCGCGGGTCCCCGATCATGTCATCGCTGAAATCCGTTCGGGCGAACGCGCTGGGCTGATTGAGCTACCGAAGCTGCGGTTTGAGCCGGGCATGCATTGGGGGTCATCAGCGGTCCGCTGTGCGATCAGATTGGTCTGCTCGGTGCATTGCGTCCGCGTGAGCGGGTGCTCGTATTGCTGCGACTGCTTGGCGGGCAGCAACGGAACGCGATCGAGGCGGTTGATTAGCGACCTTTAAGGGCGGCCTAATCAGTACAAGTCTGGTTTCGTCGGATACGGGAGTAGGCAGCGATATCCGGATGGGATGGGCATTAACCGCAGGCTTCCCTTTTCTATGGTCCAGTCGCGCACAAGGTTGAATGTCCTGCCATTTTTTTCTTTACATTGGAGTTTGATGTTATAACCAGGCCCCCACGGGTTCCTTTGCGACGGCCGTTTCGATAGTTGGCCCCACGGGCAAGTATCGAATTTTGCGACACGGGTCACTGTGCACCGGGTATTTGTGGTCTCAACGCCGTCAGACGTAATATAGAACAGTTCGTCGGGTGCGGCCTCAGAGCAGTAGGGGCCCGGTTCGCAGTTGCGCGAATAGCCCTGGTCCTTACTCCGAAGGTCGGGCACCCCCTCGTAGGTCCGCCACTCTCCGAGGAATTGTTCCGGCATTTGCGCAGCCCCGGCTGGCCCGACATGGCCGAGCGCCCATAGGCCAAACGCGAAGCACAGTGCGAACTTAATCATTGGCGCACGCTACCGAGCCTTCGTCGGACTTTGCCGGTTTGGGAAGGTCAGCGCTTCGACCTGCGCTTTTTCCGCCCCTTTCGTGCTGACTTGTCGATCAGGAAATCATCGAGTTTCTTTCCACCCTTGATCGCAGCAACAAGCCAACGAGGTCTTGCGCCACGGCCTGCCGAAGTTTTGCCTGAAGGACCCCGATATTTCGGCGGGACTTTCCTTCCCTTCAATGCGCTTCGACCGCCTCGAACAATCCTTGGGCCGGCGATTGTCCGATCCATCCTCACCAACTGCTGTTCAATTTCGGCACGATGCTGAAGAAGCATTTCGTCATACCCGCTTTCGCAGGTCCATGAGCGCTCCAACGGTCATCCCTGATAGATTTACCTTTTGCATAGTGATCTCCGGCAGCCTCATAAATTACAACTAACAACCTGATCAGCTCCCCTTGCAACTGTGCCCACCCAAGAACAAGGCGGCTTAGTACCACGGACCACGAGTACTTTACCGCTGAGGGCGACTCGGCCTCAGCAGGATCATCCCCCCGGTGGCACCAAGCCGGGGGTTTTTTCTTGTCCGAAGAGCCATGCGGTCATTATAGTACCGATGGCTGATTCGTGGGGCAGAAGCCGTGAAGTTTCTGGTTTCGAAGCGCTCGATTGTCATTGCAGGCCACCAGACGAGCGTCAGCCTTGAAGACGAGTTCCAGTTTGAAGGAGATCGCCGGATGGGAGGTGACCATGAGACATTTCGATCATAGGACGTTCGCGACAACGCTTTGCCTTGGGGTCCTCAGCCTGGGGCCGGCCTACGGCCAATCGCCCGATACCCATGAAAAACCCCCTCACTGCGCACAATTTCACATCAATGACACAGCCTCGACGCCAATCGTGCCTGGTGAGAGGCAGAAGACCGGCTGCAAGACGAGGAAAGCCGCAAACGGATTCCCGCTTCCCGATCCCAAATGCACTCCCGGCGCATTCAACCCGACGCTGACCGCGAAAGTGCTCCAAGATCCGGCCTTCACGACCAAATGCGTTCGCAACGACGCCACCACGGAGGAGGACAAGAAAAGCGTTTACGCCGCGTACGGAATTGAAGAGCCTCAGAATAACAAAGACGAGACGCAGTTCTGCGAGCTCGATCACCTTGTGTCGCTGGAGGTTGGCGGGGCTGACACGTTGGACAACATCTGGCCGCAGTGCGGGCCGGCGAACGTGGGGCTGAGCCAGAGGTTCTTCAGACAGAAAGACCAGGTCGAGGACCACCTCGGCGAAATGGTGAGCCACGGCAAGGTTGACCTCGGCGAAACGCAAAAGCGGATTGCGGCCGATTGGACGGAATTCCTCGAGGCCGCGAAAGAGACATGCTCGCGGCGCAAATGCAAGGACCCGGACCTGCATTAAGTTTTTGGCGACAACAACGATGAGCGCTCGGTCAGCGCCCTTCGCCCGGAGCCCAGTTTCGTTTCGCGCTCTGAGCAACCCAAAACTTGTAGTATCTCGCGCGTTGATATGCGCTCGATGCCGCCGCGGTAGACCGTGCCGGTGATACGCGACAAGACTTGGTCATCTAGCATGGTGTGCGGGTCCGAGTGTTGGTGCAGCTGCATCTGCGCTGTAACTCATTGAAGCGACTCACTAGGAGGCGGAAGCAGCCTCCGCCTCTACCGTTCCCGCCGTCACATCTCCCAACTCAGGGAAATCGCGGCCAAGGCCAGGGCCACGGTCAAATTCAGGGCGGCCTGATCGTGACCGCAGGTGCGGGAGTAGCAACCCATCGCGGGGTCATCATCAGGCTGGCGGCACAGTATCGACTGCCGGCGGTCTACGCCTACCGCTACTACGTGGCGGACGGCGGCCTGATGTCGTACGGACCTAACAACATCGATCAATACCGCCGCGCGGCCAGCTATGTTGACCGCATCCTCAAGGGCGAGAAGCCGGCTGATCTACCAGTGCAGGCGCCGACCAAATACGAGCTTGTGATCAACCTCAAAACCGCCAAGGCCCTCGGGCTGGACGTGCCTTCGTCGCTCCTTGCCCGCGCCGACGAGGTCATCGAGTGAATTCCCCACCGGCCTTCGGCCGACCCTGGAGCATGAAAACGCTCAGTCCTTGGCCGATCTCAGCCTTTTGGCCAAACCGACATGCTTGGCAATTGTCCCATGGCTTCTTGTTTTCTTTATAACCGTCGCGAGTTCATGACGTCGCTTAGCGGCGCGGCGGTGGCGTGGCCGCCGCGGCCACGCGCGGGTAGTT
>Ga0306924_10009071_pt1 | contig 10075 bp, 4 predicted proteins | sample sta12Can44000111_FD_203756 | JGI IMG/M metagenome (GOLD analysis project Ga0306924, IMG submission 203756) | Lab enrichment of tropical soil microbial communities from Luquillo Experimental Forest, Puerto Rico - statanox.12C.anox.44.000.111 (v2)... | ecosystem: Environmental > Terrestrial > Soil... | reverse complement strand
GACAAATTTAATTCGACATCGTCACCGGCGATGTCGAGCATCTCTCATGTCGCTGAGCATGCCGGCAAGCGCCACTATCAATCCATGACAGTGCCGTCCGGGGAGAAACTGACGCGCCAATACATCGTGTTGCCGGACAGGACGATAAGTCTGCCCTTGCTGCTGAGATTGTTTTTGATGCCGTTATAAGCAGGAAGTTAACGGTATTCGCCATGTCTAGCGATGACAACCGTCTTATAGTTATTTAGAATATTCGGAGTAAAATCGAGGTCAAAATCATTGATTAAGCCGTACTTGTGGCGATTGCTGTCCAACCAGACTTGCGTAAGTGCAAGTGGAGCGCGTCAGGTGGCTATAGAAATCGCCGCCATACCTGGCATGCGGGTCTGCCGAGGGCAGCGGCAGGAGCAGGGCAAAATGAAAACCGGGCGCCAAATTCTGATGAGTCTAATAGATGAGTCTAATAGATGAGTCTAATAGAAGAGTACCGAGGGACGTCTAAAACATCGGAGTTAAACGGATTGGAGTTGTAGGCTAGCCATGTATTGGTTGGGCACACCAGCAGGATTGGCGCCGGTTTCTGGGTGTCTGACTTCTGCACAATGAACGTGACGTGGTAATAGCGGGACTGCGTCGCGCTGCTGACTGAGACCGCCGCAGGAATCGACGCGACTCTGCTGGCGGCCTGTCAGCGGGATTTTGTCCCTTCGCGCCGAGGGTGGTCGGAGACGCCGACGCCTGCGGCGCGAAGCTGCTTCCGTAGCTCAGACAGGAGCTAGTGGACGGTGACTGGAACGAAGGTCGAGCGCTGATCGCGGATGACCAGCGTGTAATGGCCGGCGGTCGGCTGCTCGCCCCGCAAGGTCAGCCTGCCGTCGCCGGTGACGTGGCCGGTGGCGTAGGTCACCGGGCCGCGCACGAGGCTCACGAGGGCGCGATCTTCGAGCTGTGGGAAGGGGCCCAACAGCAACCGGCTGGCGCACTCCGGCCTGCCCTTCGCGCGCGTGGTGCAGATATTGGCGCGCATGGGCTGCCAGCTCGTTTCGGGGCGCGGTGCCCCGGTCGTCCCTGGGTCGGAGATCACGAGCTGTGCCACGCCTGCGTGACTGCCAAATCGGTTGGTCGCTCGTACCCCGAACTCGTACTCCCCGGCCTGGGTGGGGATGCCGGCCAGCGTCCCGTCGTTCCCCAGGGTCAGGCCCGGCGGAATCTGGCCCGACGCCAGCCTGACCGTCGTACCCCGCGTCCCCCTGACAGCAAACCTCGAGAGGTAGGACTTGCCGACAAACCCCGTGTAAGCCGGCCCATCGTCTATCGCCGGCGGCGCACCTCCCACCGTGATCGGGTCGCTGTAGCCGGTTTGCTCGCCGGTGCCGGCGGCGTTGGTTGCGCTCATCGCGAATATGTACTCTTGGCCGTTGGTCAACCCCGTGACCGTGATCGGGGAGCTAGTCCCTGTTACGCTCTTGAACGGGGGCCCGAAGACCACCGTGTAGGACGTGACCGGCGCGGTCCCCTGGTCCGCGGGGGCGTCGAATGCCACGCTGACCTGACCTGGGCCGCTGGTGAGACCGGTGATCGTCGGGGGGTCGGGCGGGGTTGCAACCACGTCCATGTTGACGATCGGCACCCAGAGCCAGGTCCCGTCGATGAAGTCCCCGGCGACGACATTCAGGTTCTTCCTTAGCAACAACTCGCCCGCCGTCTGAGCATTGTACCATAGGTTGGTAAGTCTGGTAAAAACCGTCTGCTCGTCGGGCACCATGGCCAGCGGCGTATAGACACAGCCAAACTCCGGGGTTCCTTGAATGGAGAGCACGTGCAACCCCCCGACCTTGGGCGGGCCCACTGTAATGGGTGTAGGGCCGCCGGGTCCCCACGTTGCGCGCGGCGTCTCCGCCGCTTCCATCACCAGTGACCAGATGCCATCATACTGATTATTTTCTGGAACCTCTATCCCGTCAGCGGTGCACTGGTCCGCGTAGTAGCCCGAGAAAAGCGTTTGACCCAGCGGCAAGAAGGGACCCCACCCCCCCTGCGAGACGCCGCCGTGCGCGGCGGTGAGGCAGTCCGTGTTGTCGAGGATCATGCGTGCCCCAGCCGATGATGTCGACAGTGACCAGAGCTGCCCGAAGGTGACCTCTCCCGGGTCGGTGGTCCCGAAATTGTTCAAGAGAACGACTGGGGTCACTAGGTTGCCTCCCAGGGCACCAGCGAGGTCCTTGCAGTCGTCCGTCGGGAATTTTCCGCTATCGTCTGGGTCGATCGTGAGGTTGACCATGATGATCTCTTGCCCGTGGTCGGCCTCGTTCGCCCACGTCGCCAGGTCATTGAAGATGTGATTGAGGGTCAAATCCCCGGAGATCGTTCCGTGGTTCGCGTACCAACCCTCAGGCGGGGAGTTAGGCACAGAGCCATCCCAATACCTAACCCGGATGTCAAACTGCCGCGCGCCGGCGTTCAGCTGGCCGATGAGGTCGACGGACTGGGTTTGCGCCAACGAAACCAGCGTTAAGCTGTAGGTGGTGCTGTCATGCGATCCGGGGATCACGATGTCGGTCAGCCGGCGATACCTGATGCACGGGTCGATGTCGCGCATCCACGTGCCGGGTTGCGCACCCATATGCGCGCTGCAGACGGTCGGCGTCGCTGTCGGCTGCTCGGCCGTCTTGGCCGTCACCTGTAGGTGCGGTCCCGCGGCCGCCGCGCCGTGCGGTGCAGCCATGTCCGCGGCGGCATGCAGCGGGCCGAGCACGGCCCCGACGCACTGCGCGACGAGCATGATGCGCAGCCACGGTGTGACGATCTTCCCGATCGACCGCGGCCGAGGCGGCACGGATCCCACCGGACCGGCCGCCGGCGAACGGGGCTGCCCGTGAACGTTGGTCGGGCCTAGGTCGAGTGTTCGAGCTCTCATGTTGCGCATTGGAAAACCTCCTCCTGAGTCCAAAGCCTTCTGCTCGAGCAAGCGGTTGGGTGAATTGGCAACCTCCCGGTATGACCCGAGAGGCCGCGCCTGCCCGATACGGCGATGGACGGTAGGCGGCGGCTCGGCTAAGGTCTTTGGCTCAGAAACTTAATTGTTCTGAGATCGTTCTAGGCGACCCCTTCCGATGGTCGACGGGGAGATCAGCTTCGGCCGGTTCCGGTTCGATCTGACCCGGCGCGAGCTACAGCGCGACAACAGCCGGGTGCGGCTGGGCAACCGGGCGCTCGACATCCTCTGCGTGCTCGCTTCGGCCGAGGGCGCGCTCGTCACCAAAGACGAGCTGATGGCGCAGGTATGGCCCGGGGTCGTCGTTGAGGAGAACAATCTTCACTTCCACATCTCATCCTTGCGCAAGGCGCTCGATGCGGACGGCAAAGGCGAAAGCTGGATTGTGACTGTCCCCGGGCGCGGCTACCGGCTGCTCCGTCCGCCGGAACCGCCGGTAGCCGGAAAAGCCGCCGCCGAACCCAGCGCGGAGCAGCCGTCGCTCGCGGTGCTGCCGTTCGCCAATCTGAGCGGCGATCCCGAGCAGGAGTATTTCGCCGACGGCATGGTCGAGGAAATCATCACTGCGCTCTCGCGCATTCGCTGGCTGTTGGTGACCGCCCGGAATTCGAGCTTTGCTTACAAGGGCCAGAACGTCGATGTGAAGCGGGTCGGCCGCGAGTTGGGTGTCCGGTATGTGCTCGAAGGCTCGGTGCGCAAGAGCGGAGCTCGGGTCCGAATCACGGCTCAGTTGATCGACGCGGATACCGGGGCGCATTTGTGGGCCGATCGCTTTGACGGGCCACTGGAAGATCTTTTCGATCTTCAGGACAAGGTCGCTTCGAGCGTCGCCGGAGTCATCGAGCCCGCTTTGCAGGAGGCGGAAGCCGCACGTTTGACCGGTCGCCCGACGACCGACCTTACCGCTTACGATCTTTATCTGCGCGCTCAGGCAATGGTCTGGTCGTCGGCACGGCAAATCCCGGAGGCGCTCGGTCTGTTGGAGCAGGCGATCGCGCGCGATCCAAGTTATGGGCGTGCTCTCGCCTTGGCCGCGATGTGCTGTTACCGGCTCTTCGTAGATGGATCGGGCACCGACCCCGAGGAGGACAGCCGCAAGGGCATCGATTTCGCCCGGCTCGCGCTAAAAGTCGCCGGCGAAGATCCCGACGTCATTGTCAATGCCGCCCTCGCTCTGTCCTATTTTGGCGAGGATATCGACGCAATGATTGCGCTCGTCGACCGTGCCCTCGGGCTCAACCCGAATTTTGCGCGCGGTTGGCACGTCAGCGGCATTCTCCGGTTTTTCGCGGGCCAACCGGACCTTGCGATCGAGCATGCCGAGACCGCGCTGCGGCTCAGTCCGCGCGCCCGCGTTGGCACGTCTATTTTGTTGCTAGGCCAGGCGCATTTCGTGGCTCGGCGATTCGACGAGGCTCTGCCGAAACTGCTCCTTGCAATCCAAGACGATCCGAGCTTCCCGGCGCCGTATCGCTATCTTGCTGCCTGCTATGCCCATATGGGACGCCTCGTCGAGGCGCGCGCCATTGTCGCCCGGCTAAGGCGGGTCAGCAGCGCGGTATGGACGGATGCGGCTTGGTTCCGCAATGCCGAGCACCGAGAGCTATACCTGTCCGGGCTGCGGCTGGCGACGGGCGCAGACAATGGCATGACCGCGGCGCCGCCGCGGGTCGATACCCGACGGGACGCCCCGGCGATCGAGCACGTTGCCAGCGCGGCATCACCTCTGGTCGCGGTTCCACGGGACGCCGCACCGATCGAGCATGGGGACGTCGAACGACGGCAGATCACCGTGTTGTCTTGCGAACTGGTCGATCGCGTGGCGGGAGCCCATGGCATGGATCTTGAAGACGTTCACGTCGCCGTCCGGGAGTTTCGGGGCTGCGTATCGGAAACAGCGGATCGCCATGAAGGGCTCATCGCCAGACATCTCGGGAATAACGCGCTCGTCCTGTTCGGCTACCCCGAAGCGCACGAGCACGACGCCGAGCGCGCCGTCCGCTCGGGGCTCGAATTGTGCGCGGCGGTCAGGGCCCTGAGACACGATACGGGCGTGCCGATGGGGTGCCGCGTCGGCATCGCGACGGGATTGGTCATCATTGGTGATTTCGCCGAAGCCGGCGAGTTCCGGGACCACGAGATTGTCGGCGGTACCCCCGAGTTTGCGGTGCGGTTGCGGGCGTCGGCAGAACCGGACACGGTAGCAATCGATCCGGCGACCCGGCGCATAATCGGCAACCTGTTTGAGTGCCGCGAACTCGGCACACTCAAAACCACTAGCAGCGCCGAGCCGGTGCAAAGCTGGCAGGTGCTGGGAGAGAGTCTGGTCGAGAGCCGGTTCGAGGCGCTGCGCGGATCGGCGCTGACCCCGCTAGTCGGCCGCGATGATGAGATCGATCTGCTGTCGCGGCGCTGGGTGCGCGCCAAGGCGGGGGAAGGCCAGATCGTGTTGGCTTCCGGCGAGCCCGGAGTCGGTAAGTCGCGCATCGTCGCGGCGCTGGAAGAACGGCTCGGCGGCGAGCCGCACCTCCGCCTGCGCTATTTCTGTTCTCCCTATCACCAGGACAGCGCGCTGTTCCCGTTTGTCGAGCAGCTCGGGCACGCGGCAGGGTTCGCCCGTGACGATTTGCCCGCGGCCAAGTGGGAGAAGCTCGAGGCCGTGCTCACACTCGCCAGGCCGCCTGACGAGGATGTGGCTTTGCTTGCTGATCTCACGTCGTTGCCGGCTTCAGGACAGCATCCTCTACCCAGCCTCAGTCCGCAGCGAAAGAAAGAGCGGACATTGGAGGCGCTGATCCGGCAGCTCGAGGGCTTAGCTCGCCGGCAGCCGGTCGTCATGGTTTTCGAGGATGCGCATTGGATCGACCCGACCTCGCGTGAGCTGCTCGACCTGATGGTTGAGCGGATCCGCAGTCTGCCGGTATTGCTGATCGTTACGTTCCGGCCCGAGTTCGAGCCACCCTGGACCGGCCAGGAGCAGGTCAGCACGCTGACGCTCAATCGGCTGGGCCGGCGTGACCGCACCGTTTTGGCCGAGCAGATCGCCGGCGGCAAAAAGCTGCCCGACGAGGTCATTTCGGCAATTGCCGACCGCACCGACGGCGTGCCGCTGTTCGTCGAGGAATTGACTAAGAGCGTCTTGGAGAGTGGTCTATTGCGCCAAGAGGCGGATCGGTACGTGCTCGACGGGGCATTACCAGTGCTGGCGATCCCGACGAGCCTGCACGCCTCGTTGCTGGCCCGGCTCGACCGCCTGACGTCGGTACGGCGGGTGGCGCAAATCGGCGCAGCGATTGGACGACAGTTTCCATACACGCTGTTGCGCGCCGTCTCCGACCTCTCCGATGACGATCTGCAGGAAGCTCTCGCTCGTTTCGTCTCGTCCGAGCTGGTATCGCAGAGAGGGACTCCGCCCGATGCGGTCTATAGCTTCAAGCACGCGCTGGTGCAGGACGTGGTCCACGGCACGCTTTTGCGTGCGGCACGGCGGCAATTGCACGCCGACATCGCCGAAGCGCTGCACACCCATTCTCCGGAGCTGGTCGACAGCGAGCCCGAGGTCCTTGCGCGGCACTATAGCGAGGCCGGACTGGTCGAAAAATCTGTCGCTTATTGGGGCAAGGCGGGTCAGAGATCGGCCGCCCGCTCGGCGATGGCGGAGGCGGCCGCACAGTTTCAAAAGGGGCTGGACCAGCTGGCAATGCTGCCCGACAGCCTTGAACGCCGACGACAGGAACTGGAACTTCGCACCGGCTTGGGTGCGGCCCTGATGATCGTCAGAGGCTTTGCCGCGCCAGAAACTGGCGAGGTGTATGGCCGAGCGCGGCGGCTATGGGAGGAACTGGGTTCCCCCGCCGCGTTCCTTCACGTTCCTCGTGGGCAGGCGTTGTACCACAATATGCGAGGCGAGATTGGTCTGGCCCAGCGGTTGGACGCCGGTCTGCTCCTTCTCAGCCGTCAGCGCAACGACTCTGCCGGGCTTGTTCTAGGCCACCTGTGCGCGGGACAAACCCAGCTGTATGCTGGGAACTTCGCGGCCTCCCAATCGCATCTGGAGGAGGTCTTAGCGCTTTACGATCACCATTCCCATCGCTCTCTGGTCTATCAGGCCGGACAATATCCCCACGTGAACGCACGGGCGCATTTGGGAATTCTCCTTTTCTGTCTCGGCTTGCCGCAGCAGGCATTGGCGCACGCCAACGAAGCCATAGCCGAAGCGAGGAGGCTGGACCACCCGCCATCCTTGGCGGCGAACTTGGCGCCCGGCGCCAGATTGCTCTCGCTCTGCGGAGATACTGCAGCCCTCAGTGAGTGGACCGACGAGCTGGTTGCGCTCACGAACGAGCAAGGCTTCCCTCTCTGGGGCGCACTGGGGACGATCTTTCGCGGTTGGGTCAAGATAAAACAAGGTGATGTAGAGGAGGGAATAGCGCTTCTGCGCAACGGTTCGGCGGCTTATCGCGCCACCGGGGCGGAGCTTTATACGCCCTATCATGTCGCGCTGCTCGCCGCAGCGTGTGATGTCGCGGGGCAAGTTGAAGAGGCCTTGACGCTGTTCGATGATGCCTTGCAGATGGTTCAAAGGACAGGGGAGAGCTGGTTTGTCGCCGAGCTGAACAGACATAAAGGCCAGCTTCTGGCGCGGCAGGGGAATTCGGAGGCCGCGGAGGAACTCTATCGCAAAGCCCTGGCGATCGCCGAGGAGCAGCAGGCTAAGCTCTGGGAATTGCGCGCCGCCATGAGCCTCGCCCGGCTGCGCCGGGACCAGGGCCGGCGGGCGGAAGCCCGTGATCTCCTCGCACCGGTCTATGCCTGGTTTACCGAAGGCTTCGATACCCCCGATCTCAAAGAAGCAAAAGCACTGCTCGACGCGTAGTCCATCACAGGCTCGACCATCAACCCCGTGGCAGTGAAGTCCGGTATTGGCACTGAAGAGACGATTGGTTTGACGGGCCAATGGTCGGGTTACTGGGGTGAAGCTGACCCTGATGCGCAATAGGGCCGTGGCATTGAGCCTGAAGATTTTTGCAGAGGGGATGGGTAGTCAAATCTCTGCCTAATGGCCAGCTCAGTACCCGCGCCGGGTCTCATGCGGAGAAAATTTTTGCCGGTGACAAAACAGGGGGTGAGGGGGTTCAGACGGGTCGCAAACCGAGCAAAACCGCCGGATTGAGCACCGCTAACAGCACTCAAAAATCGGTGTCGAATGCCCGAAAATCGATGTCGAATGCCCGTTTGGGGGTCGTGTGTAAACTCGTGCAACGAAATGAAGGGCTCGTCGCCAATGGCGCGGACACCGATCGGCGAGAGAGCGATGACGTCGACCGAGCGATCGCGCCGGCGGCGTTTGCGGCTGAAAAAGGGATTGGGCGATGAAAAAGCTTCCCTCGCTAGATCGCCTCGATCGCCGTCGGAGTGGGCGCAGATCCGAGCTGAATACGAGCGCGGCGCATCGTCGCGATCGACGCGCGCTGCCGCGATGCGTACATCGCCCTCCACATCCCCGCTGCGGTCAGCTTCCCACATCGTGAAATGAACTCGGAAACGACGGCGCGCCTCAACCGCGGCAAGGCTTATGTCGTTTATTAGCGATGGGATCGGCGGTAATGCCTCGACGAAGGGCGCTGACAAACTCGCGCGGCTGGGATTTCGCACCAAGGAATTGCTCGGAGGGCTCGATTGGTGGCGCCGCGATGGTCATCCGGTAGCCGCTCCCGATGAGTCGGGCTGCTTGCTTGCAGCCGCCAAATAGCAGACAGCAGACCATGTCACAGCTGGAAGACGGTGAACGGCAGTTTTCGGCAAGTTGCGCCCTTTGCCGTGGGCTCCGGCCGAGGTCGCCTATCTGATCACATAGCGGGCGCTCGGTCCGGGCGGCGGCAACCGCTCAATCTGCCCCATTCCCGCCGCTGGCGATCCTCCTCGGGATCGGCTCAGTTGGGTGGTGAGCGGAATTTCGGTCCGTTATGAGTATATGGCCTCGCATGACTGCTGGACGCCGCCCGGTGCGGGGCTTAGCGTTGGCCTGACCCATTACCCGAGGACCGTGGCATGCAGCGGTCGTCGCGCGTCGACTACGACGCGATCGCGCCACTCTATGACAGCCAGCCGCACCGCGAGAAATCGCCCGATCCTGCGCTCGCGGCGTTTCTCGCTGAGCGATCGGCACTAGGAACAGGGCTGCTCTTGGACATCGCGTGCGGCACGGGCAACCAGCTGGTCGCCAACCGCGCGATCGCGCCGAGTGCGAGCATGGTCGGGTTAGACGGTTCGCTCGGCATGTTGCGCCAGGCGCGCGCCAAATCGGCCGAGATCGGCTGGGTCCACGGCGACGGCTCAGCATTGCCGTTCGCTTCGGGCACAATCGATTTTGCCAGCTGCCAATACGCGCTCCATCATTTTCGCAACAAGGCAGGAATGGTGCGCGAGGCATTTCGCGTGCTGCGGACTGGCGGACGCTTGGCGATCTTCAACATGTGTCCACACGACAGCCTGGATTGGCTCTATTACGACTATTTTCCCGAGGCGCTGACGCGTGACCTTGCCGACTTCTGGCCGCCCGAGGCGATTGTGGCCGAGATGACGGCCTCCGGTTTTGCCGACGTTGTGGTCGATCGTGATCATCGGCGCAACGAGCGCGACCTGGCGACGCTCCTTGAAGGGCTGCGCCGCCGCGATCGGAATTCGCAACTTCTGACACTCTCGGATGCGGCGTACGAGGCTGGATTGCACCGCCTGGAGAGCGAGCTGGTCGATCCGCACGCACCGCGTTCCCGCGCCGATCATTTGTGTTTCGTCACTGTTCGCGGCGACAAGTGACCCAGGCCGCGCGCTTCTGCGAGTTGTTCCGTCACGATGGGCTGATAGTCGCACCCGTTCAGGGTCGACTTGTACCTATCGATGGTATCGCGCGAGCGGCTGCTTGCGGCGCTAACGAGCCGTCGCGCGTAGCTTCCGCGAATGCGTGCTGTTGCCCCCATTCCCGCCATTTGCCGAATGCTAACCCCGGGCGTGCACGTCATCGAAGATCGTGACATCCGAAGGGCATACTTTATGCCATACTCCCCGCCGTCAGCGTCC
>Ga0306924_10009069_pt1 | contig 10075 bp, 10 predicted proteins | sample sta12Can44000111_FD_203756 | JGI IMG/M metagenome (GOLD analysis project Ga0306924, IMG submission 203756) | Lab enrichment of tropical soil microbial communities from Luquillo Experimental Forest, Puerto Rico - statanox.12C.anox.44.000.111 (v2)... | ecosystem: Environmental > Terrestrial >... | reverse complement strand
GCATTCGATCTAGGGCACACTGCTGGCCCGCCGACTGGAGCGCGCAACTCTTGAATGTCCGCGAGGAGTCACTTCATGGATTTTGGAGCTTGAGGAGGTCTTCCGCCTTCAAACGGTAATTCGACCGTGCCGGCCATTGCACCGCACTGCTCTCTTGGCACGGCAACCATGCGCCCGTCGGTTTTTCGGCAATTGCCCGATCCGAGTTGATAGCCGCTTTTGCAGGGCTCACCCGTATACGGATAAAAGTCGGCGCTGCGATCCACACAGTATGCTTGAGGGTCGGACGGAGCTTGGGCGTCCGTTTGAGCGGCGGCCGCCAAGATTGGTGTCAAACACATGGCAAGGCGGGCAACTAAGCGCATGGCGGCCTCACGCGTGTACGGATCGATCCAAGACCGCCCCGGTTCGCCGACAAAATCAATAATGCTTCAAATGACCTGGCGCGACTGCGCGTGCACTTTGCATGTGCAGACGCTTTTTCTCGTGCCCTGGCGCGTAGTATGACGCGCCGCGAATTCCTTTCGCGTGATGCCCAGGAGCAAATGATTTCGCTGACTCAGCTGCCGCCGAAGTCACGGCGAGTAAAATCATTGCAATGAACACAATTCCAGTTCTCATCTGATGCCTCCTTCGATGCTTCACCTATAACGCGGAGCAGAAAACGAACGTTCCCTCCTAGAACTTCGCGCAGCTGAACAGTCGTTCATTGCCAGGCTGCGAAAGCTGCCGCGGTGCTGCAGCGCATGTGACTCATGATGGCAGCTAGCAGACATCCCATACATTCAACTGATGTCCGCTTTCGGGGGTAAAGCGGACATGGCTATTTCAGGTCATCATGTCCGCGTTTGACCCAAAGCCGACATGACGGCCGCAGCAGAACTGGGGCGCGGCTCATCTCATTCTCAGCGCCGCAGCGACTCAAACCGCGTTCGCTGTCGATCGACTATAGGTCGTCTCACCGGTGCAATCGATACACAGGAAGTGCAATTCGACACTCAGACCAGGCGAGTTGTCGATTAATCTGATACTACCGCCGTGTAAACGGACGACGGCGGCGACCAGGCTAAGACCCAAACCATTTCCTGGCATACTGCGGCTCCGTTCCAGGCGATAAAAGCGTCTAAAAACACGCTCAAACTCCTGTGAAGGAATACCTGGCCCGTCGTCAGAAACTGACAGAATGGCCTCGCCATCCTTCTGATCGAGATGGATACTCACCAGTCCGCCTTCCCGTCCGTGTTTGATGGCATTGTCGACGAGATTCGATATTGCGTCGAACAGGAGGTCACGATCAGCGCTAATACGCGCGGTCTTATCGCCAAAGACCTCGACCCGCCCGCCTTTGTTTTCTGCGGCTGCATCAAACAGTTCTGCCACTTCGGTTGCGATTTCACTAAGGTTCACCATGCGAAAGGCTGCGGTCTGGCTGGCGGCCTCGATTTGTGAGATTCGCGTCAAGGACGAAAACATGCGAAGAACGTCATCAAGATCCGCCATCGTCTGGCCGATCAGGGATTGATCATGATCAGACGTGTTCTTTTCGATGCTAGCTTTCTCAAGGCGCCCACGCATGCGCGCTAATGGGGTCCGCAGATCGTGTGCGACGTTGTCGCTCACCTGTTTCACCTCGGCCATCAACGTCTCGATACGCTCAAGCATGGAATTGAGGTTTTGCGCTAGCTGATCCCATTCGTCTTGTGTGCCGCGAACGGGTATTCGCCTGCCGAGACCGCTCTCCATAATGGCGCGGCTAGTCATGTTTATGGATTCAATTCTGCCAACGGTGCGCCGCGTAACGCTGACGCTCGCTACCGCCGCCAGAACGAATATTAATAAGGTCGTAAAGGCGAGAGCTGCATAAATTTCGGTCACGAACCGACTTAAATCACTGATATCCTTGCCCACCAAAAGGTGAAGTCCGTCCGGCAGCGTTTCCCATCTCGCTCTATACAAAAGTTGACCGGTCTTTTGGCCCAAGACATCAGCATTGAACTCGGTCCATTGTTCGGCACCCTTGGCAACCGGCCATTTCTTGAGATTGCCAGCGACCGGCGAAAATGATTGGTCGGTAAGCAGATAAACGCCACCCTCAAAAGACGCCGTACTACTCCGTTGCTCAATCGCTTGAATGAGGCCGTCACGACCGGTCGTATCGTAGATGTTGCGTAGAGTCGTGCGCTCTGCCTCAATCGCAGTGTCTGACCTGCTCAAGACGAGATTCGTCGTCGACCAGTAGACGTAGCTGAAAAGTACAATGACCACCGCGCCAAACACGCCGATACTGATCAGCGCCAGTTTGAAGGTTGTTGAGCGTAAGGTCTTAACGAGGAGCACGGACGCAAAATCCGACGCCACGTATGGTGTGAATGAGCGGATAAGTCTGCTCGCCATCGACTTTGCGGCGGACGCGTCCGACATAGACGTCGATAATGTTGGTTGATGGATCGAAATGCAAATCCCAAACCTTTTCCAAGAGCATCGTGCGTGGCACGACATGACCTTCGTTACGCACCAAATACTCAAGGACTTGGAATTCGCGCGGCAACAATTTGATATCTCTACCGCCCCGATTCACAGTGCGTGACACGAGGTCAAGTTCGAGATCGCCGACGCGCAACATTGTTTCTTTGGCCACCGTTGCGCTGCGACGAGCTAGAGCTTCGATACGAGCTAAAAGCTCGACAAAAGCAAAGGGCTTGACCAAATAATCGTCACCGCCGGCCCGCAAGCCGCGCACGCGATCATCTACCTCCCCAAGTGCGCTTATAATCAACGCTGGCGTGAAAATACCTGCTTCCCGAAGATGCCGAATGATCGCGAGACCGTCCACGAACGGAAGCATGCGATCGAGTACGATAACAGCACATTCAGCAGATTCGCCGAGACGCATCCCTTGCTCCCCATCGACGGCAAGGTCGGCCTCGTAGCCGCGCGTCGTGAGGAACTCCACGATCTGCTTTGCCGTTTCAGCGTCATCTTCGATGACGAGAATGCGGCGGAGCGCCCCTGTCACAATTTTCCTCTCCAAATTTGTTTGATTGTTGCAGCGTAGCATAGCTTGGGAACGCCAAAACTGACTTATCTGTCACAATCTAAGTCCCTTGTAATTTGAGGCTTTTCCTTATCCTAACCGGGTAGGTTGCCGTCTTATGTGACTGCGGTCGAGCAACTGCAAAGTCACTTTGGCAGCTCTCTTTCTCTTGATCTTGATAAACCTACGACAAGAAATCCGAACGGCTCGCTTAGCGAGGCCACAGGAATGGAATGAGCATCGGGACACGACGGCAATAGGACTTGTAGTCATCTGGGCCGAGCTCAACCATCAGAAAGCGTTCCTCCACGCGCGCTTTCAGCCACAGGCCCGAACATATAAGCGTTGCGCCGACTAACGCCGTGACCGTAGCCTCAACAGCCGCTGTCGCAAGTACCGCTGTGATAATACCCGCATAAATCGGATGACGCATGAAGGCATATGGTCCAGTATCGACTATACGGTGCCGTTCCTTTCTTGTGATTGCGCTTGACCACAGGCGGCCGAGATGGATCCGCGCCAACCAGGTCAGTAAGAGTCCCAAAAGCGTGACGACGATGAGACCATATGCAACGTTGTTGCCAACTTCCCAGATGCGGCTCTCTCCGATTACGTGCGCCGCCCAAGGTGTCATTAGGACACCTCCAGTAAAAATGGCCGCGCGATAGATCCATGTTTCTTTCGTCGCTGCGCGCTTTTCCGTGCGGTTAGACCAGAATGACGCCGTCATCCAGCTCAAAAACCATCCAATCCAGATGACTGCGAACGCTTCGTTTGGCTTAATGATCACAATTCGCGACTCACCTTAGCACTATCTGAAACGCTAGACGTATGTACGGTATTCTCGTTCCACCAGAAGCAGTGCCGTGCATCGGCACCATGGTCTTTGCCAAACGGGAAAGCCTTCGATCGCAGCGCACTGCCAGCTGAAGGCTTGTCAGGCGACTAATAATTCTAGGACCTTGCCCTGCTTCGGCCGCTCTTCTGCCGCGAGCGCCAAATTTTTCCAGCCGCGACGATCGAGCACGTATTCTGACATGGAATTCATCTAGGGGACTCCAGTCTCGGCAAACCGCGCATGAGCCGGGTCCCAGCGGCAGGGCGCCGGTTCGACAACGAACGCAGCCACAATCCCACGCGCAGGCTTAAAACGCGCGAAGCTGGAATTATCCGTTATAGAATCGCAACTATGCTTGCGCGGCCTCCTTGAGCGATGAAGCTGGTCGCGATTTGAAATGTTCAGGAGCGGAGGCTTTTGATGGACATCCTGTCCTTAGACGCTACGGATCAATTGCAGGCACTTGCCGCGCTGCGGATCAGCGCGAGTGAGCTACTGGAGGCCTCCGTCGTCCGAATGGATCGGCTGAATCCAAAGCTGAACGCAGTGGTGTCGCGTGATCTCGACCGCGCCTACGCCAGTGTGCAGATGATCGATGAGCGCCGCGCGCGAGGTGAACCCTTAGGTCTGCTCGGCGGCCTGCCCATGACTGTGAAAGATACGTTCGACGTGGAGGGTCTCCCAGCTTCCGCCGGCATGAAGGCCTTGCTCAACCGGACGGCCGAAGATGCGGCAGTTGTGGCCCGGGTCCGTTCGGCAGATGCGATCGTGTGGGGCAAGACCAATACGCCAGTGTATGCCTCTGATTGGCAGACCTACAATTCGCTCTATGGGACCACGACTAATCCTTGGGATCTAACAAGGACGCCCGGCGGATCTTCGGGCGGATCGGCGGCAGCGGTCGCAGCCGGCATCACGGCGTTGGAGATTGGTGCCGATATCGGTGGTTCAATCCGCATCCCAGCAAGTTTTTGTGGCGTTTTCGCGCACAAGCCAACCTATGGATTGGTCTCGCAACGAGGCCTTGTGCCGCCGCCGGGCGTTGTCGCTGATCTGGACCTTGCGGTAGTTGGCCCTATGGCACGCTCGGCGCGCGACCTGCGCCTTCTCCTTTCTATAATCGGCGAATCGGCAATCCCGGCGCAGGCACTACCTGCTGAACTGAAAGGATTGAAGGTGGCTCTGTGGCTCGACGAGCCCACTTTTCCCCTCGATCCTGATACGAAAGCCACGCTCGAGACTTTTGCTAGACGCCTCCAGGCCACAGGCGCAATCGTGGATCAAATTGCGTGTCCGGTCACCGCTGAACGGCTGATGTCCACCTATATATTGCTGCTGTACGCGATTATCGGCGCGGACTTGTCATGGGCTGAGCGCGGCCTCTACGAACTGCTGCGCGGACCAGCAAAGATCGCGCGCGCCATGGGTGCGAATGCCTTGTCGTGGGCGCAAAGCGTTCTGGCCTACACCGCGCGCCATCGTGAATGGCTGCAGGCTAACGACGCTCGGGCACAACTGTCCGATGCCATGCGACGATTCTTCACGCGATTTGATGTGCTGCTCGCGCCCATTTCTCCGACTGCCGCCTTTCCGCATGATCAGCGACGGATCCGGCGGCGTACGCTCGAGTGTTCTGACGGGCACGAGATTGAGTATATCGAAATGTTGAAATGGATCGCGCTTGCGACGGTCTGTGGACTGCCGGCAACGGCGATTCCCGCCGGGCTGAATGCTCAGGGCTTGCCGGTAGGCATTCAGATTATCGGCCCGCGCAGTGGCGACGGGCTCACCCTCGCGGTTGCGCAGGCCATTGACGAGCAGTTTGGCGGCTTTCGCGCTCCGCCTCTCAAATAGAAAAAGAACAGCATCGGTTTTGCTTCAGATGCTGTTTAACGGTGCTGCGACACATGAACCCAACCCGATCAAATTCCATTTGTCGCCCCTGACTTATCTGTCAGAAAATGACTTAATAGTAATTTGTAGTTCCATTTGCATAGTTTGAAAGTTCGTTCACTAAAAACTACTGGCCTACGAGCGACGCCGTCAAACGAGAATTTTGATACCGTAGCGGCTCAAGGTTGAGATTTGGCAGCCAAATACCGGAGGAACCATGCGCAAAACATCGATACTTGCAGCTGCCCTTCTTGCGGTCACCGTCTCAGGTGTTCCCGAGTTTGTCGCCGCGATGGGTTCGAACAATCCCACACCACCACAAAGCAGTCAGCCGTCGGGTACGACCACGACGAAGCAGAAGACCAAGAAGCAAAAGAGCGGCTCGTCCAAGGAGTTCCTGGACCGCTATCACGCGGCCTACGCCCTGATTTACGAGAAGAGCGATTACCAAGCTGGCATCACAGCACTGCGCGCCATGGGCTATGACGACAACGCAGATGTGGCAACCTTGCTCGGCTACGCCAGCCGCAAGCTCGGTCGCTACGACGATGCCAAATACTGGTACGACAAAGCGCTTGCCGCCGATCCCAATCACGCTCTGACCTGGTCCTATTACGGCATGTGGCATGCCGAGCAAGGCAACCTGCTCAAGGCGAAGGACGACCTAGAGAAGGTGCGCCTAATCTGCGGCACCGAGTGCAAGGAATATGTCGCGCTCAAAGAGGTGATCGACGGCACCCGCACTTACTGAGGCGCGCTAACTTCGTTGCGCGTCCAGCACGGTTTAGGGGTTGCGCGCATTGACGTTATTGCCTTAGCTCGCGCTCGAAGCGAGCGGTGTGATCCGCAATGCGTCTAGAGGCGTATCTAACTCATATTCCTCAACAAGCGATCACTCGGTATCTTAAGTATGGCGATCACTGGAGTCAGGCGTTCTTAGCTGGTGAGAGACCGCGCCGAAGGTGCAAACTGCATAGGGAAGGCAGTATGTCAAAGCCAGCTTCAACCAGTCTGCGTCGCCTTGATCAAATTAAGTACCGCTGAGTCGTTTTCCGAATACACAGGATCGAAGTTCGAAATACGATGGACATCGGGTTTAAAAAAGGTTGTCGCAAGCAAGAAGCTGACTCGCACGTCAGAAACTGACAGACTTTTAATTTCAGATATCGACGTTTGAGGGAACGCTAGTCGTCGACTATCGTTTTCCCCAATCTAGAACTACGCGCCCATTTGCGTACGCATAATGGATGATGAACGCGAACGGCCGACGGTGGGGCGCGGCGCATCGGAAGACCATCGCGCGGAATGCGAAAGGCTTGAACACGAGAGATGTAATGTGTCGTGCAAAGACACCGTCGCCGTATACTTGTAACCGGAGCTACGGGGCTGATCGGCAGCGAGCTTTGCGGCCAGCTTGTGGAGCGCGGCCATGCAGTCATTGCGCTTGTCCACCGGAGACATGATATCCTGCGTAACAATGGGAGCGTGCTGCATCCGGCGGCCTATACCGGAACTCCTCCGAGATATGGTGCCTTGCACTGGACGGCAGGCGATGTTCGGAAGCCCAGCTTAGGTCTTGAAGCCAACGAAGCTATTGCCCTCGCCAGCGTGGTCGAGGTGATTATTCATTGTGCGGCGGAAACTAAATTTTCCTCGGCATCCGACCTGCATCGTATCGTCAATGTTGAAGGTACACGCAACGTCGCTCGCTTCGCCCGCGCATCACAAGGACCCATTCCCGGCCTTGTCCATGTCAGCACGGCCTATGTCAGCGGAGAACGTTCAGGTCATGTCGCCGAGGAGGAGATAGATGCTGGACAGCCCTTCGCCAACAGCTACGAGGCGAGCAAAGCCACGGCCGAGAAACTGGTACGCGCTTCTGGCCTGCGAGCAGCGGTCGCCCGACCATCCATCATTGTGGGCACATCAGACACCGGTGCCATTGGACGGTTTGGAAATATCTACGCCTTCCTGCGGCTTATCGGTGACGCTCGGATTACTGTGCTGCCATCGACACCAGATGCAAGTCTCGATCTCGTGCCGATCGACCACGTAATCGGAGGTTTGACCGACATCATCGAAAGCTTCGAAATGGCGGCGGGAAAGACCTTTCACCTGGTCTCCGGCGATCCGGCGCCTCTCGCCGCTCTGACGGCTTTGGATTACCCGGGTTTTCACGTGCCGCGGCTTGTCTCCACTGAACGATTTGACCTATCTCAGCTCAGGCCGGCTGAGCGCGCTCTCTATCAGAGGGTAACATCCGCCTATGCGACGTATCTCTGCCGTAACCCGCATTTTGCCGCTCGGAACCTTGCTGCGCTGTCAGGGCGGATCTGTCCGCCGACGGGTCACGGATTTTTGCGGCGCGTCGTCGAGTACGCCACAGCAGCCGGTTACCTCCGGCCGAACACCGACCGAATGACTGCCAGCGCCACGTCTATCTGATGTCGGGATAGTGACGCTCGAGGCGATGCCGCAGACCGAGACCCCAGCGGATTCCGACGTAGAGATAGATCAAGTTGGCTTTGAGCTCGCCCCAGACTGCTATTCTTCGGTCGGAGGTTGTCACGGTTCGATTAACGAGCCTGATGCGACCACGACGGCATAATCGCAAGCAAAGGTCGGCATCCTCCATCACGGTAAGTTTCTCGTCGCAGCCTTCCACGGCAAGGAAATCCGAACGACGAAAGAACATGGCTTGGTCGCCGAACAGGAGACGGGCGCCCCGGAAGAATAAGTGAGGTCGAAAGATCAGCGGCGCATACCAAGTCTTGATCCAATTATGGAAGGTCGTACCCCACCGCACTCGCTTGGCGCCTGCGATCAGCGATATGAAACCCGCAAGGGCTAACCGCGGGTCCTCCATTGTCGCGCGTATCACCGCTATGGCGTCATCGGGAAGGATCGTATCGGCGTGAAGCACGCACACGAGCGGCGAGCGGGCCGCAATCACTCCACAATTAATCGCCGCCGCCCGCCCGCGAACGGCGTGCTCGATCAGGTGCACGGACCCGCTTTGGCGCATGAGCGCGGCTGTGTTGTCCTGGCTTCCGCCATCGACCGCGATGATTTCCGCGGGCGCGGGATGAAGGATTCCGAGCAGACGAAGGAGTCGCGGTATGACTGCCGCCTCATTCAAAACCGGGATGACGAGTGCAACATCGTCAAGCTGTTCGCCTTCTCTGAGCATTGGCCGCCGCTCTCTACGCCTCCACTGGTTCGCCCACCGAGCTAGATGTAGCTGGGAAGCCGAGTCTATTTTGGCTTTCTACCGGCAACCGTGCGATGCGAACGGCCGGCGGTCGCTCCAGTTTATGAATCCGAGAACGCTGTCGGAAGTCGCTTCTTTATCTTGAGGCCAGCATTCTGACCCATTCGGAAATCCGGATTGGCATTGTCTCGACCATGACTTCACCGGCGTCGTCGCCACGCGAGGAGCCAAAAATCCCAAATACGTCCCAACCGAGCCCCGGCCGCTGGTCTCGTCACAGCGCGATATGGAGCATGCTTAAAGGGGTGTGTGTCGTCATTTTAATCCGGCGGCAGGGGGTCGAAGATATTAAGGGCGGGACCCCGCTCGTCAGACAACCAAAACTGCCTCGCCGCAAACTAAGCAAGGCCGAACTTCGTGAGCAAGCAGCGGCCGCATTCCTTGCTTGGCGTCATCCAAATACAAATGACGCTTTCGCGCCACGTCTACTACCAGCGGCAACGTCACCAGCAGCTGCAGCAGCCACCACCACCGCAACCACCGCAGCCACCACAACCACCACAACCTATAAAACCGCATCTGCAATGCCGGAAGTGGAAGCCGCATCTGCAGCCGCGACATCCGCGACATCCGCCGCACCTGCAGCCCCAAGCAACTTGCTCAAACCGGGCCAGAGATGTTGAAGTGTTTTCCTTGTCGAAGACGTAGAACGTCGCCAAACTGACGTCGGAAATTTCTTCCTCACCGAGGAAGAGTTCGTGATGCGTTGCGGTGTTTTGCGCCGGCACATCCACTGCCGACCCACCAGTTGACGCGGATGCTCCACCGGCCATTGCCAAGGACAGTCCGGCGACACCCAACGCGGGTGCGGTTCTCGTCCGATTGTTTCGCTTTGAATTAGTCCTCGCGCGCGCCATTGGTATCCTCCATACCTTGGCGTATGTCGCCCTTTCACGAAGGATGCCACATCGGTCATCTCAAAAAAATTAACAAACGAGCTAGTTTCTGACAAACGAGTTAATTTATGACACCGCGCGATGCAGACAACCTCGCATTTTGTGCTGCGAGCGAAGCTCCTCCTTAGCCCTGCGGCTCGCGT